>Ga0196972_1000673_pt1 | contig 14294 bp, 10 predicted proteins | sample S1v_2013CmetaG_FD_148618 | JGI IMG/M metagenome (GOLD analysis project Ga0196972, IMG submission 148618) | Soil microbial communities from Anza Borrego desert, Southern California, United States - S1+v_20-13C | ecosystem: Environmental > Terrestrial > Soil > Desert | place: USA: California...
GCATGTCGATGAAATCATCCCACTCATGGCGGATGGCTTGATCTTGCCGTATCTCGACGTGCCGTTCCAGCATGCCAGCCCGCGTATTCTCAAAGCCATGAAACGTCCGGCTAGCAGTGAGAATAACCTGGCCCGCATCAAGGCATGGCGCGAGATTTGCCCAGATATCACTATCCGCAGCACCTTCATCGCCGGATTTCCAGGAGAAACCGACGAAGACTTTGAAATGCTGCTGGATTTCCTGCGCGAAGCCGAACTGGATCGGGTCGGTTGCTTTGCTTACTCAGCTGTGGATGGGGCAGCAGCTAATAACCTGGACAATCCGGTTCCGGAAGAGCTCAAGCAGGAGCGCCTCGCACGTTTCATGGCTGTACAGGAGGAAATCAGTGCCGAGAAACTGCGCCGCAAAATCGGCAATGTGGAAATGGTACTGGTTGATGAAGTCAATGGCGACGAGGCAATTGGCCGCACTCGTGCCGATGCGCCCGAAATCGATGGTGTGGTGTACCTGGCTGATGCCGAAGGCTTAGCGCCTGGCGATCTGGTGGAAGTACAGATTATTAAATCGGACGGTCATGACCTTTGGGCTGGACCGCCAGAACGCGATTAACTGAACAGATCGGCAAACACCGGGGCAGGGCGTTGACAATCGGCGCGCTCCTCAATGAAGTCCAAAGTGTAAGGGCAGCGGTTGGTTTTGTGCACCGCCTTGCGGCGTTTGGAGGGAGTTGCTTCGGTATTGATGTAAGGTGTCTGGCTGACGCGGACGTAACCGGCTGACTGCAGTTTTTGCGCTGTGGTTTCAAACAGGCTCAGTGGGTTATCGATGTTCTGCAGCGTGACGCTGTTCTTGCTGACCTTGAGCACGTTGTACATCACGAATTTGCCGCTTGTCTGCTTGCCGTAAATTTCTCCAGTATTAATCTCCACGCTAGCTCCCACGGACTTAATTGGCGGCATAATAACCGCATGGATAGTGCTTCACAAGCGGTTATGCGTCATCCCGCTGCCGCAAGAGTTTTTTGGGATTTACCAGCCGGGTCAGTTCGAGCATGGTTAACGGTTTGCTATATAGGAAGCCCTGCATTTCATCGCAGCCGATGGATATCAAAAAGTCGCGCTCCAATTCGGTTTCCACACCTTCTGCAATTACATTCACCCCAGATTGTGGCCCAGCACTACGATGGCCTTGAGTATGGCCTGATTAGCAGCGTCTATTCTTAGGTAAAAAACTGGAAATTATTCTTTCCGACTTGCTTGGCTTTGTACATGGCTGTGTCGGCGTTCCTGAGCAGGGTTTCACTATCCATACCGTCATCCGGATACATGCTGATGCCGAGGCTGCAGGTTACGGTGAAATCCCAACTGTCGATTTCGAATGGTTGCGCTGTTGTGGTAAGGATGCGCTGCAAGGTCTGGCTCAGCGCCTCCAGATTATTTAAATTGGATAGCAACAGCACAAACTCATCGCCGCCAGGGCGGGCCACGGTATCACTTTCACGAACGCAGCTTTGCAATCTTTTGGCCATGGCTATCAGTAACCGGTCGCCGACATGGTGTCCCATGCTGTCATTGACGTCCTTGAATTGATCCAGATCAACAAACACTACAGCCAGTTGCGATTTAGTATGGCCTGCATTATTGATGGCCTGCTGCAGGCGGTCTTTCAGCAAGGCTCGGTTCGGCAGGCCGGTTAAATCGTCATGGGTGGCCTGGTATTCGATCAGTTGGCTGTAGTTCTTGCGCTCGGTGATATCCTCTACCGTGCCTTCGTAATGCAGCAATTTTCCTTTGGAATCACGGACGGCGCGCGCGTTTTCTGAAATCCAGATAATGCTGCCGTCACGGCGGTATATCTGGGACTCGAAGTTAGTCACCTGGTCGCGCTTTAGGATCAGCTCGGAGAATTCATGACGTTTTCTCGGGTCGACATAGAGCTGTTGGCTAATATCATTCAGGCTGCCGATTAATTCCTGCGGAGACCTGAATCCATAAATCTTGGCCAACGCGGGGTTGGCATCAATATAACGGCCTTCGGGACTGGTCTGGAAAATGCCTTCTATGGTATTTTCAAAAATGCTGCGATAGCGCTGCTCCGCTTCGCGCAGGGCTTGCTCACTGGTCTTCCTGGTTGTGATGTCTTGAATAAACCCTTCCAGGGCTTCGGCCTGGCCTTGCGGGTTAAAAATGCCGGTGCCACGTTCCAGTACCCAGCGTATATCTCCGGCAGCGGTACGAATTCTGTACTCCATCTCAAAGCGCTGTTTTGAAGAGATAGCTTGGTATATCTCCTCGCGCAAGTTTTGGCGGTCATCTTCAAACGTCAGGTCTTCGTAGGTGATGCGGCCATTGTGCAGTAAGTCTTCCGGGGTATAGCCTGTGAGCTTGTGGCAGCCGTCGCTGACAAACAGCATGGTCCAACTCTCGTCGAGTAAACAGCAGTAGGCCATGCCGTCCAAGTTGCTCAGCAACGAGTCAAGAATATGCTCGCGATTTTGCAGCCAGCTCAGTATAAATGGGCTTGCGCCAGCCTTTTCAGGTTGTTGTGGCCCATTTGATGAGGCAATACGCAAGCGCATTAGTGATTCTTTATAAGTTTGTTCATATACAACTAAATAACGTAGGACATATGAGCAATCTTTAGGCCACCTTATGTATTTTGCATAAAAATAGCTTTATGCCCCTGCCCGGGCACAACAATAGAGCAAGTTTTGAGTCAATGCCCCGGAGTGGGGCATGTGCAAGCTTTACTTGCGACGTAAGCGCATGTGGGTTTTGATGAAGTCGATCGCATACGGCCGGTAATTGGTGCCGTTTGTATCCTTCACCCACATATGCAAAAGGCCGATAAAGAACAGGTGGGTATCCATGGCCAGTTGCGCTGGTTCAGAGGTGGGCTGGAGATGGCCTAGCAGCTTGGCACGTTCATATACAAGTTGTATTTTTTGAATAATAGTAGAGCAGTTGGAAAGCATTTTCGGCAAAACATTGGCGAACTCATCGACGTATTCGCACTTGGTCATCATGATTTCATATGTCTGGCGCGTGGTGATATTTTCGGTCAAGACGTGTATCGTTCCACATAAGAAGTGCTCTATGCAGGTGAGTGGATCGTCAGATTCATCTGCCAACAGGGTGTCATCCATCCGATCTATAAGCGGAAGCATGATATGTTCGCGCATAGCCTGGAATAGGTCTGTTTTATTGCTGAAATGCCAATAAACCGCTCCACGAGTCACACCAGCAGCTTCAGCGATGTGTTCCATCGTAGTGCGGCTGACCCCGCGCGCCAAAAATACCTCTCGTGCAGCATCGATAATGCGTTGCCGCGTTAATTCTGCATCTTCTTTGGTTTTACGAACCATGGCTAGAAACGTTTCCTCGAACTTTTTATTTACATACAAGCGTGATTGTATATAATTTACATACATATGCGAATGTAAGCAAGCTAATTTTGTTACCATACATGGAGTTATAGATGGCATCGCCAGGATTTGATATTAGAAAACCAAGCTATTTCCGCCAAATAAGTGCTTCCATATTCATGGTCAGCATGATTTTAGGTGGCTGCGGCAAAACAGAAGGTAATGCCGCTCAGGGCCCAGCTCCAATGGCGATGCCTGTAAGTGTAATCGAACTAAAACCGACAAGTGTGCCGATTAGCGCCGAAGCGGTTGCCCAGACCGAAGGCGCCAAAGAAGTTGAAATTCGTCCACGTGTCGGCGGTATCCTGCTAAAGCGCCTCTATGAAGAAGGCACGCCAGTTAAGGCTGGCCAGGCCATGTTCCTTATAGATCCGGTTCCTTATCAGATTGCCCTGGCTCAAGCCCGCGCCCAATTGGCCCAGCAGAAAGCGCGAATAGAGCAAGCCAAGCGCGAGGAAAATCGTTTGCAGGGTTTGCTGCAAACTCAATCAATTAGCCAGCGAGAATACGATAACGCAGTGTCTGAACACGCTGTGGCAAGCGCTGCATTATTGCAGGCGGAAGCCAGCGTACGCGAAGCTGAGCTCAATCTCTCCTATACCAATGTTACTGCCCCAGTCAGCGGCATTTCGGGCCGCTTTCAGTTTTCTGAGGGCGCGCTGGTAGCTGCCAATACCAGCCTGCTGACTACAGTTGTGCAAATTTCGCCGATCTGGGTACGTTTCAGTTTCTCTGATAGCGAGCTGGCTCAGCTAGGTGGCCGATTAAGTGAGCAGAATGTGAAGCAGGTAAGCTTGATCTTGCCTGATGGCACTGAATACAAGGAGAAGGGCAAGCTCAACTTTGCTGCAAGCCAGATTGATCCCGCTTTGGGTACGCAGCAGCTGCGTGCAACATTTAACAATGCTGACCATCGGCTGATGCCAGGCCAGTTTGTCCGTGCGCGTATTGTGACTGGTCAGCGCGACGGCGTATTTTTGGTGCCGCAGCCAGCAGTATTGAGTTCTGACCAGGGCAAGTTTGTATATGTCATCAACGAACAGAATCAAGCCACTATACGTCCTGTCGTAACCGGTGAATGGGCTGGTAAAGATTGGGTAATTCTGGATGGCCTCAAGGCTGGCGAGAAGGTGGCCATCGACAACCTGCTCAAACTGCGTCCGGGGGCGCCAGTCAAGCCGCATGCGCCAGGGGAAAATCCGCCAGGCCCCCCAACTGCCCAAGGTAAACCACCGGCGAATGAACCCGCCGTAAATAAACCCGCCCAGCAATCTAAACCCTCTCGGCAAGCATAAGCGGGGTCGCCATGACTAAATTCTTTATTACACGGCCGATTTTTGCTTCAGTACTGTCCATCATTATTGTGCTGGCAGGCTTGGCAGCGGCTTTTAAGCTGCCTATCGCTCAATACCCTCAGATCGCCCCGCCTACAGTGCTGATTACCGCCACCTATCCTGGCGCAAGCGCCGAGACGCTGGCTAAAACTGTAGCTGCCCCTATTGAGGAGCAGCTAAGCGGTGTCGAAGGCTTGCTCTACTTCAACTCCAGCGCGGATTCCAGCGGCACTTTGACTATTACCGCAACTTTTGAAGTGGGTACTGAAATCAACCAGGCCACTTTCAACGTCAGCAATCGCGTCAATATTGCTTTGCCGCGATTGCCGGATGAAGTGCGGCGTACGGGCTTGGTAGTACAAAAGCGTTCCAACGATATTCTACTGGTCGTCATGCTGACTTCGCCGGACAAGCGTTACGAACCTCTGTATCTGAGCAATTACGCCACTTTAAACGTCCTCGACGAGCTTAAGCGCATCAAGGGTGTGGGTGACGCTACCATTTTCGGTTCACAGGATTACTCCATGCGCATCTGGCTCAGGCCTGACCGCATGGCCCAGCTGGGTGTAACGACTACCGATATTGCCAATGCCATCCAGGCGCAAAACGCCCAATATGCTGCTGGCAAGATCGGACAAGACCCCTCGCCATCAGATCAGCAGCTGGTGTATACAGTGACTGCCAAGGGCCGTCTGGTGGATCCCGCGCAGTTTGCCAATATCATCGTGCGTGCCGACGGCCCGCGCGGCGTGCTGTATTTGAAGGATGTGGCCCGCATTGAGCTGGGCTCGCAAAGTTACAACGTACGCTCAGCCCTGGATGGGCAGCCTGGCGTGGCTATTCCTATCTTCCTGCAGACCGGGGCTAACGCGCTGGATACGGCCGAGGCCATCAAAGCCAAGATGGCCGAGCTCAAGCAGCGTTTCCCTGAAGGCATGGAATTCAAGATTCCCTACGATACCAGCGACTTCGTAAAGGCTTCGATCAAGGAAGTGGTCAAGACGCTGGGCGAAGCCATGCTGCTGGTCGTGATCGTGGTATTCGTCTTCCTGCAGAGTTGGCGCGCGACTTTGATTCCCATGGTTGCCGTGCCGATTTCATTGATCGGGACCTTCGCAGGCCTCTGGATATTCGGTTTTTCCATCAATACGCTGACCTTGTTCGCCATGGTGCTGTCGATCGGCATCGTCGTTGACGATGCGATTGTAGTGCTGGAGAACATCGAGCGGCTTATGAAGGAAGAGAACCTTTCGCCGATCAACGCTGCGATCAAATCCATGCAACAGGTGTCGGCCGCCGTGGTCGCGATCGTATTGGTGCTGTGTGCGGTATTCGTGCCGGTTGCGTTCATGGGGGGCATTGCCGGGGAGCTCTATCGCCAATTTGCCGTGACCGTGGCTATCGCCGTGGTGATTTCGGGTATCGTGGCTTTGACGCTGACGCCAGCGCTTTGCGCCATTCTGCTCAAGAAGGTGCACGGCGAATCAAGGCTGTTCCGGCCATTCAACCGTGGTTTTGAACGTTTGACCAAGTTCTACACCGATACAGTCAAGCTGACCTTGCATCACCGGATTATCGGCGCCGTAGTTTTTGCCTTGATTATAGCAGTGGCGGTCTATCTATTACGGCACGTGCCAGGCAGCTTTGTGCCGCCTGAGGATCAGGGCTATGTCATTACCGCGGTTATTATGCCCGACGGTGCGACGCTGAGCCGCACCAGCAAGACGACCGAGTCAGTGCGTGCCGCAATCGCCCAGGACCCTGCCGTGGCAACGGAGTTCGCAGTTAACGGCTTCGACCTGATAGGCGGCGGTAACAAGACCAGCGCAGCGACCATGTTCGTGAGGCTGAAGGACTGGGACCAACGCGAGGCCACCGCTGAAGATATCGTCAAGAAACTGTTCGGCATCGGCATGATGCAGCCGGACGGTATTGCGATCGCTTTTAACCCACCCGCCATTCGCGGCCTAGGCAGCTCCGGCGGTTTCGAGCTCTATGTGCAAAGCCGTCAAGCTGATCCGATGCGCTTGTCGCAGGTGGTTAATAACTTGATGGATGCCTTGAAGAAAGAACCCAAACTCACGGGCATCAATACCTTCTTCCGCCCGACAGTACCGCAGTTGTTCGTCGAGGTGGACGAGGCCAAGGCTATTTCGCAAGGTGTGCCCGTGGCTGATATATACGCCACGCTGCAAAGCACCATGGGTTCGCTCTATGTAAACGATTTTAACCGTTCAGGCCGTACTTACCGGGTGCAGCTGCAGGCGGAGCCGCAATATCGCATGAAGCCCGAGGACCTAGGCAAAGTCTATGTGCGTTCCAGAACCGGAACTATGGTGCCTTTATCGGCGGTCAGCAAAATCAGCAATATTGTCGGGGCCGAACAGCTCGAACGCTATAACGGTCTGCTTGCGGCTAAAGTGCTGGGCAGCGGCGCGCCTGGGGTGAGCTCCGGCGATGCCATTAATCTCGTGGAGAAAATTGCCGCAGAGAATCTGCCGGACGGATACCAGATTGCCTGGACCGGTCAGGCCTACCAGGAAAAACGCACCGGTTCGGCTGCAATTTTCGCCTTCAGCTTCGCCATTATCATGGTGTTTCTGATCCTGGCCGCGCAGTTTGAGACCTGGGTGTTGCCGCTGGCCGTCATCATGGCTGTGCCATTCGCATTGACCGGCGCATTAATGGCGGTCATGGTGCGCAGCATGCCGAATGACATTTATTTCCAGATCGGCCTAATTACATTAATTGGCCTGGCTGCTAAGAACGCCATCTTGATCGTGGAGTTCGCCAGCCAGAAACTGGAAGAGGGCATGGATGTCATTGATGCGGCAGTTGAAGCGGCACGGCTGCGTTTTCGTCCGATCAATATGACTTCGTTGGCCTTTATTCTGGGTATTGCGCCGCTGGTCGTCGCTACCGGCGCCGGTTCCGCTGCGCGTCGTTCCATGGGTACCGGGGTGTTTGGCGGCATGATAGTGGCCACTTTTGTGGCAACCATTTTCATCCCGCTCTTCTTTGCCTGGCTGACGGGCAAGAAGGCTGCGGCCAAGAAAAGACATGAAGAGATAGTTGTAGAGAATCAACCGAAGGAACAAGCATGATGTCGCGCTTAAAACCTAAAAAAATCAGCTTGCTTCAGCTAGCTCTACTGGCTGCCGTATTGCCTGGGTGCGCCTCGGTTGGGCCAGACTACAAGCGCCCTGACGCCAATCTTCCGGCACAGTACACTCAGGATGCTGTCATCATGGGACAAGGCCCGGCAGTTGTTTCCAGGACCTGGTGGGAGCTTTACCAGGATACGGTGTTGAACGATCTCGTAGCCAAGGCGCTGCAGAACAATACCGATATCAAGCTGGCGGTGGCACGTGTGGAACAAGCAGATGCAGCTTTGCGCGAAGTCGGGGCTGCGCTGTTTCCGCAGATTAACCTGGACTCCAGCGCCACGCGTTCCAAGGTGACGGAGCTAGGTGCGCTCCCGACATTTAACGGGCCGTATAGGGAAAATTACAATATCCGCTTGGGTACTGCGTTCGAACTCGACTTCTGGGGCAAGCTGCGCCGTGCCAAGGAATCGGCTCGCGCCCAGGCGCTGGCAACCAGGTATGCCAGAGATACGGTAGACCTTTCCTTGTCAGGTCTGGTTGCCAGCAATTACCTGCTGCTGCGCAGCCTTGAAGCTCAAATCGCCTTATCACGCGACACACTGAAGAGCCGCGAAGAAAGCCTGGCTTTAACCCGCCGTCGCCTTGAAGGGGGCGTGGCGTCTGCACTAGATGTGCATCAGGCGGAAGTCGTTACTTCCAACCTGGTCGCCCAGATTGCCGACTTGGCCCGCCAGCGCGATATTGTGGAACATCAGCTGGCTGTGCTAACCGGCGTACTAGACCTGAAACTGGCGGCAGCGGATATTAAAAACCTGCCGCTGCCGCCGATACCGCCAGTTGGCCTGCCGTCGAGCCTGCTCGAAGCTCGGCCCGATATACGCCAGGCCGAGCAGGATATGATCGCCGCCAATGCTCGCATAGGCGTGGCTAAGGCGGCATTATTTCCGACAATTTCGCTGACTGCTAATTATGGCGGCGAAAGCGCAGAGCTGAGCAACATCCTCAAATCGGCGGCGCGTATCTGGACTGGCGGCTTAAGCCTTAACCTGCCGATTTTCGATTCGGGCCGGCTCAGTGCACGGGTTGATCAGGCAACGGCCCAGCAGAAACAGGCGCTAGCCTCATACGAAGGCGCAATCCAGATCGCATTCAAGGAAGTCAACGATGCGCTGGTAAATGTGCGCCAGAGCGCTGAACGGGAAGCTGCCCTACAGAACAGCGAGGCGGCAGCCAAGAAAGCCCTGCAAATTGCCGAGAACCGCTATAAATCAGGCTACTCTGGTTATCTCGAGGTGCTGGATTCACAACGTGTACATAACGATGCATCGCTTGCATTCATTCAGAGCCGTCAGGCTCGCTTGTCCGCAACCGTCGACTTGTTCAAAGCGCTCGGCGGCGGCTGGTCGGCTGAAAGCCAAGCTAAGTAGAACTAACAACCCCTTGGCTCTGCCTGGGGGTGGTTTATCGAAAAACTTATGCATTACGCAGGGTCAGTTATTAGGCTAATGCATTAGCGTGAGGCTGCGAGGAATGCCATGCTAAAATTGCGCAATTTTATTTAGCCTGATTCTCATGACCGTACGCACCCGTTTCGCTCCCAGCCCCACTGGTTTTCTCCATATTGGCGGCGCCCGCACCGCCTTGTTCTCCTGGGCATATGCCCGCAAGCATGGCGGCAGTTTTATTCTGCGAATTGAAGATACCGATGTGGCCCGCTCGACGCCCGAGGCGGTGCAGGCGATTTTGGACGGTATGAGCTGGCTGGGCCTCAACTGGGACGAAGGCCCGTTCTATCAGATGCAGCGTATGGATCGCTATAAAGAGGTGATCCAGAAACTGCTGGCTGAAGATAAAGCATATTACTGCTATTGCAGCAAAGAGGAGCTCGATGCCATGCGCGAACAGCAAATGGCGCAGGGTGTTAAGCCGCGCTATGACGGTCGCTGGCGGCCCGAACCGGGCAAGGCTTTGCCGCTCAAACCGGAAGGGGTTGCGCCTGTGGTGCGTTTCCGTAATCCGCAGACCGGTTTTGTGACCTGGAATGATTTGGTCAAAGGCCAAATCAGCATTTCCAATGAAGAGCTGGATGATTTGATTATCGCGCGTGCCGATGGCACGCCCACCTACAATTTCTGCGTGGTGGTGGATGACTGGGAAATGGGCATCACCCAGGTGATTCGCGGCGATGACCACGTCAATAATACGCCACGGCAAATCAATATGCTGAAGGCTTTGGGTGCGACCATTCCGCAATATGCGCACCTCTCCATGATTCTCGGCGATGATGGGCAAAAACTATCCAAGCGCCATGGTGCAGTCAGCGTCATGCAGTACGATGAGGACGGCTATCTGCCACAGGCGGTATTGAACTATCTGGCTCGTCTCGGCTGGTCGCACGGCGATGATGAGATTTTCAGTATGGAGCAGTTCTGCCAGTGGTTCGACCTGGACCATATCACGCCGTCGGCGGCGCAGTTCAATACTGAAAAACTCAACTGGCTTAATGCCCATTACATCAAGCAGGCAGACCTGAATTATCTAACTGCCGAGGTAAAACGCCGTCTCGCACAGTACCAAATTCCAAATTTAGATGAACCAGCGTTGGCAGGTGTTGTCGAGCTCTATCGTGAGCGTGTTAGTACACTCAATGAATTGGCTGAAAGCATCGTCTATTTTTACCGGAAGCCGGTAACTGATGAAGCCGCTGCGGAGAAGCATATTACGCCTGAAATTAAACCAGTAATTGGCGAATTGGTCGCTCAGTTGGCAAATGTGGAATGGACGGCTGAGGCTATACACAAGGTAGTCGAGAATGCGGTAACGAGTCATGGGCTGAAGTTTCCCAAGATCGCCATGCCTTTGCGCGTCATGATTACCGGCGGTACACAGTCACCGAGTATTGATGCTGTAATGATGCTGCTGGGAAAAAACGAGACTTTGTCCAGAATCGACGCATTTATTCATTAGATTGATCCTTCATTAAATGCGCATGATTTGTGCTTGTGTTAATACTTGTAATGGTGAAAATCGCCCCCATTATTTAGTTTCGTTATGCTCATCTGAACTATTTGCTATGTGCGTTATCCGCTAGCCTAAGATGGATATTTGACGTAGAGTTTCTTCAATAACTAAAACTCCAGAGAAAAGGAGCAATAAAATGAATGCGAAAGGGCAAATGCTGCAGGACCCGTTTTTAAATATCCTACGCAAAGAGCATGTACCAGTTTCGATTTACTTGGTTAACGGTATTAAATTGCAAGGTCAGGTTGATTCTTTCGATCAGTACGTCATTCTGCTTAAAAATACAGTAACGCAAATGGTTTATAAGCACGCCATCTCCACCATAGTACCGGGCCGCGCTGTAACCATTCCTCCCGGTCATGCTACAGAAGAATAAGGCAATGTTTTATAGATATGCTTGATCGTCCAACCGGCGGTGACGCCGCCGTGCTGGTGAGCCTGGATTTCGGCGAGCCGGATTATGAGGATAGCCTGCAGGAATTGCGCCAGCTGGCTATCAGCGCAGGTATGGATATTCGTGCCACAGTTGAAGGCCGTCGCCTCAAGCCTGATGCCAAATATTTTGTGGGCAGCGGCAAGGCGGAGGAGCTTTCTGCAACTATCAAGGCCACCGACTCCCTGGTGGCCGTCTTCAATCATGATTTAAGTCCCTCTCAGCAGCGCAACATCGAACGGTTGCTCAAATGCCGCGTTGCTGATCGCACCGGCTTGATTCTGGATATTTTCGCCCAGCGTGCCCAAAGCCACGAAGGCAAGCTACAGGTTGAGCTTGCCCAGCTTGAGCATCTATCTACAAGACTGGTGCGTGGTTGGACTCACTTGGAGCGGCAAAAAGGCGGTATCGGCATGCGCGGCGGCCCAGGTGAAACTCAGCTGGAATTAGACCGTCGTATGCTGCGCGTGCGTGTAAAGCAGTTGCGCGAGAAGCTGGATAAGCTCAAGCAGCAGCGCAGCATGCAGCGCCGCTCGCGTAAACGCTCCCAAGTCATGTCCGTATCGCTGGTAGGCTATACCAATGCCGGAAAATCAACGCTATTCAATCGTCTTACCCAGTCTGGGGTTTATGCAGCCGATCAGCTATTTGCTACGCTGGATACGACCTCGCGCAAGATGTTTATTCCCGAGAGCGGACCTGTCGTTTTATCGGACACGGTCGGGTTTATTAAGCATTTACCGCATGCCTTGGTTGAGGCTTTCGGCGCGACGCTGGAGGAGGCCGTTCAGGCGGACTTGCTGCTGCATGTGGTTGATAGTGCCAGCAGCAATCGCGACGAACAGATCTTGCAGGTGAATTGCGTGCTCGAGGAGATCGGCGCAACGCATGTTTATCAAATACTCGTGCTCAATCAGATTGACCGGAATGGGCTAGAGCCGGGTCTGGAGCGCGATGAGTATGGTAGAATCTACAAAGTTCGCGTTTCTGCCAAGACTGGCGAAGGTTTGGATTTCGTACGTCAGGCTTTGGCGGAACATCAGCAGCGCTTAAATGAAAAACTGGCTGAGCAACCCGCTCAATCCAGCGTTGCAGCTTAAAATCTTTTGGTTTTTTCGGAGTAATTCATGGCTAAGGATCCCGGTTGGGGCAACCGTAATAACGACGGCCCGCCCGATTTGGATGAGGTATTGCGCCAGTTCAGCCGCAAGTTGAATGGCTTGTTTGGCAGAGGCAAGGGCGGTAATCAATCTCCTAATGGTGATACGAGTCTGGCTGTACTGCCCATCATGGGCCTGATTTTATTGATCTGGCTCGCAACCGGCTTCTATATTGTCGATCAAGGTTCACGCGGTGTCGTGCTGCGCTTCGGCAAGCATATAGAAACTACTACTCCGGGTCCGCGCTGGCATGTCCCATATCCAGTCGAAGGTGTTACCGTGGTCAATATGGAACAGGTGCGCACCATCGAAGTGGGCTATCGTTCTTCTGAAGGCGGTGCTTCCCGCAGCAAGGAGCTGCGCGAATCCCTGATGTTGACTGATGATGAAAACATCATCGATCTGCAGTTCGCCGTGCAATACAACCTCAAAGACGTAGAAGATGCACTCTTCAATAATCGCTCTACTGAGGAAGCCGTTCGCGGTATTGCTGAAACCGCCATTCGCGAAATCGTTGGCAAGAGCAAGATGGACTTTGCCCTATATGAAGGCCGTGAAGAAATCGCGGTGGGTGCCAAAAGGCTTATGCAGGAAATCCTCGACCGCTATAAAACCGGCATAAGTGTGGTCAGCGTCACCATGCAGAATGCACAGCCGCCTGAGCAGGTTCAAGCCGCTTTCGATGACGCGGTCAAGGCAGGGCAGGATCTGGAGCGTCAAAAGAACGAAGGTCAGGCCTACGCCAATGACGTGATTCCAAAGGCGCGTGGTAACGCTGCGCGCCTGCTGGAAGAGGCGGCAGGTTACAAGTTGCGTGTCGAGAACGAAGCCAAGGGTAATGCCAGCCGCTTCGATCAGATTCTGACTCAGTATATGCATGCTCCTGAAGTGACCAGGCAACGTATGTTTATCGATGCGCAAGAACAGATATTGTCCAGCGTAAGCAAGGTGGTAGTTGATCAAAAGGGCGGCAATAGCTTGCTCTATTTGCCGCTGGATAAGCTGTTATCCGCCAGTGGTGCTGCATCCGCTGCAAGTACTGCTGCATCTCCTGCACCGACAATAGCTGCGCCGCTGCCGGAATTGGATACGAATACCCAACGCTCGCGCGATGCCTTCCGCAGTCGCGACAGAGAGAGTCGATAAGGAATAGCGAGAGTAGATGATGAAAAATTTAGGCGCTGTTTTAATGGGCTTGATTGCCGCCTTATTGCTGCTCAGCCTGTCAGCTTTTACAGTGGACCAGCGTGAACACGCACTGGTCTTTCGCCTGGGCGAGATTATTTCGGTTAAGAAAGAGCCGGGACTTTATTTCAAGCTGCCTTTGGTCGACAACGTGCGTTACTTCGATAAGCGCATTTTGACCTTGAACTGGGTAGAGCCTGACCGTTTCCTTACCAGTGAAAAGAAAAACGTTCTGGTTGATTCTTTCGTCAAGTGGCGCATTATCGACCCGGCCCGCTACTACGTTTCAGTCAAGGGCGATGAGCACCAGGCTGAACGCCGCCTGTCGCAAACTGTAAATGACGGTTTGCGCGCGGAATTTGGTAAACGCACGATTCATGACGTTGTCTCTGGCGAACGCAGCCAGATTATGGAAATTCTGCGCCAGCGCGCAGATCGCGATTCACGCCAGATTGGTATCCAGGTATTGGATGTACGCCTCAAGCGTGTAGACCTGCCGCAAGAAGTTAGCGAGTCGGTCTATCAGCGCATGGAAGCCGAGCGTAAACGTGTGGCCAATGAATTGCGCTCTCAAGGCGCGGGGGCTGCTGAAAAAATTCGGGCCGATGCCGATCGCCAGCGCGAAATCA
>Ga0196972_1000675_pt1 | contig 14257 bp, 19 predicted proteins | sample S1v_2013CmetaG_FD_148618 | JGI IMG/M metagenome (GOLD analysis project Ga0196972, IMG submission 148618) | Soil microbial communities from Anza Borrego desert, Southern California, United States - S1+v_20-13C | ecosystem: Environmental > Terrestrial > Soil > Desert | place: USA: California...
AGAATTTCGCGCTCAATAGCAGCGACTCGGCAGGCGGTAGGGCAAAACACAAATCTGGGCATCGTATTGTTATGTGCACCCCTCATTCATGCAGCACTCTATGGGGCCACCCGCAATCTCCGGCAGGATCTGCAAGATGTGTTAAACGGACTTTCGGTTGCTGATGCAGAGCTGGCGTTCAAGGCGATTTTGCTGGCTTCGCCGGCCGGGTTGGGAGAGAGCGAGCAGCACGATGTGCGCGAACAGCCCCGAGTCACGTTGCTAAGGGCGATGTGTGAGGCCGGAGACCGCGATTACATTGCACGTCAATATGCCAATGGCTATGCAGATATTTTTGATTTTGGCATAGGTCGCTATCGTGAAGCATTAGCCAAGTGGGAGCGACCTGCTTGGGCGACCACAGCCGTTTACATGGCTTTTCTGGCGGAATTTGCCGATACCCATATCGTGCGCAAACATGGCCACACGTTCGCAGCCAAAGTTCAGGAAAAGGCGGGTGGATTACTGCAGAGCATGCTCGCATTGGATAACCCCAAGACCTGTTTGCGCGATTTGCTTAAGTTCGATGCCGAGCTCAAGTCAGAAGGCCTGAATCCCGGTACCAGCGCGGATTTGGCAGTCGCTACGTTGCTTGCTATTTCCCTGCAGAGTGCCTCTTGAATGTGCTCTGAATAGTGTAGTTCTGCCAAAATTCAGATATACTCATTCTCTTTACGAATTTCGGGCTTGGTCAAAACGGTTGGGCCTATCAGTTGTACCGCTGTCTGCGTAAGAGTTGTACTGACAATCCCGCAGTTCAAATAAAAAGTTCCAGTATTTCGAATTTAAGCAATTCAGATTATCTGAGGAGGAAAACATATGGCGAATTTGTTAGAACAATTAAAAGGCATGACCACGATTGTTGCTGATACGGGTGATGTTGAAGCGATCAAGACCCTTAAGCCTGTCGATGCCACGACCAATCCTTCCCTGCTGCTCAAGGCCAGCACGCTGCCGCAATATGCTCCTCTGATTGAAGACGCAATTGCTTATGCCAAGAAGCAAGGCGGTAGCAAGGAACAACAGATCGAAAATGCTGCAGACAAGCTGGCAGTATCCATCGGTCTGGAAATCGCGAAGCACATCCCTGGCCGTATCTCCACCGAAGTGGATGCGCGACTGTCTTTTGACATCGATGCCATGGTCGCCAAGGGCCGCAAGATTATTCAGCTGTACAAAGAAGCCGGTGTAGATAAGAGTCGCGTGCTAATCAAGCTGGCCTCCACCTGGGAAGGTATCAAGGCAGGTGAACAGCTCGAGAAGGAAGGCATCAACTGTAACCTGACGCTGCTGTTTGGTTTCGGCCAAGCCCGTGCCTGTGCAGAAGCTGGCGTATTCCTGATTTCCCCATTCGTCGGCCGTATTCTGGACTGGTATAAGGCCAAGAACGTAGGCACTGATTACACGTCTGAGACTGATCCAGGTGTGTTGTCCGTCCGCAAGATTTACGCCTATTACAAGGAGCATGGCTACAAGACCGTGGTCATGGGTGCTTCCTTCCGTAATATCGGTGAAATCACTGCTTTGGCCGGTTGTGACCGTCTGACCATTGCACCTGCATTGCTCGAAGAGCTGGGCAAGACCGAAGGTACGCTGAACCGCGTTCTGGAAGACAAGGGCGCGAACGCGCAACGTCCTGCAATGATGACCGAGAAAGAATTCCGCTTCCAATTGAATGAAGATGCCATGGCAACAGAGAAGCTCGCTGAAGGTATTCGCGGCTTTGTGGCTGACCAAATCAAGCTGGAAAAAGCTTTGGCTGAAAAGCTTTAGGAATATGAGACCGCGCCATCGCTTGATTACAAGACGATGGCCGGACTTGTAACGTTGACATCGGCCTTGTCAGCACTTTAAGATAAGGACCCGATTTTTTCTGAAATTTGAAGTAACTATATGTATCTATTGGAGGAAATATCATGGCATTAACTCAGATGGCTCTCGATTCTCTGGATTTCGATCAAACCGTAGCATTGGCTACCAAAGTTGCTCCACACGTGGACATTCTCGAAATCGGCACTCCATGCATCAAGCACAACGGCATCAAGCTGCTGGAAACCCTGCGCGCTAAGTTCCCTAACAACAAGATCCTGGTTGACCTGAAGACCATGGACGCTGGTTACTACGAAGCTGAGCCTTTCTACAAGGCTGGCGCTGACATCTGTACCGTTCTGGGTACTGCTGACCTGGGCACCATCAAGGGTGTGGTTGATGTGGCAAACAAGTATGGCAAAGAAGCACAAGTTGACTTGATCAATGTGAATGATAAGGCCAAGCGTACGCAAGAGGCTGCTAAGCTGGGCGCGCACATCATTGGTGTTCACACTGGTCTGGACCAACAAGCTGCTGGCCAAACCCCATTCACCGACCTCAAGCTGGTTACCGGTCTGGGCCTGGGTGTTAAGGTATCTGTCGCTGGCGGTATCAAGCCTGCAACCGTTCAACAAGTTGTTGATGCTGGCGCCAATATTGTTGTGGCTGGCGCAGCTATTTACGGGGCACCTGATCCTGCAGCTGCAGCGGCCGAGATTTCTGGTCTTGCCAAGGGTCAATCTGGCAACAGTAGTGGCGGCTTTTTCGGCTGGCTTAAGAATCTGTTCAGCTAACAGCTCAAGCACGCAAAGTTAAGAAACCGCTGCAAACCGACCAGTTTGCAGCGGTTTTAGTTTATAGTCTCGCCTTTGCACTTGATAAATTTCAGCTCAACCTTGGGCTCTAACGATACCAGCAGTAGAATACTTCTATGCGCACAGCCGAAGTAACTCGTAATACCCTCGAAACCCAGATCACGGTTTCCATTAACTTGGATGGCAACGGAACCTCCTCCTTGAACAGTGGGCTAGGGTTTCTCGACCACATGCTGGACCAGATCGCCCGCCACGGTATGATGGATATCACCCTGGAAGCCAAGGGAGATCTGCATATTGACGCGCACCACACGGTGGAAGACATCGGTATAACCTTGGGTCAGGCCTTTACCAAGGCACTCGGCGACAAGAAGGGGTTGCGCCGTTATGGCCATGCTTATGTGCCGCTGGACGAGGCCTTGTCACGAGTAGTGCTGGATGTTTCAGGCCGGCCCGGGTTGGAATTCAATGTCGAATTTTCCCGGGCACGTATCGGTGAATTCGATGTCGACCTTGTTCATGAGTTCTTCCAAGGGTTTGTGAATCATGCTCTGGTGACTCTACACGTGGATAACTTGCGCGGCGAAAATGCTCACCATCAAGCCGAAACAGTTTTCAAAGCTTTCGGCCGTGCTCTTCGCATGGCAGTGGAGATCGATTCGCGTATGGCCGGCATCATGCCTTCGACCAAGGGTACCTTATAGTTCTTCCCCTGATTCATCATGATTGATATTGCAGTAGTTGATTATGGCATGGGCAATCTGCGTTCAGTTGCCAAGGCGCTGGAGCATGTAGCTCCGGGTAAAACGGTAATTGTGACCAGTGAGCCTGCGCAGATTCTGGATGCCGAGCGTGTGGTGTTCCCTGGCCAAGGCGCAATGCCGGACTGTATGCGTGAGCTCGAGGATAAGGGGCTGCGTGAAGCCATTGTGACTGCTGCAGCAGACAAACCTTTTCTCGGCATCTGTATCGGATTGCAGCTCCTCTTTGAGCACAGTGAGGAAGGTAATGCAGCGGGCTTGGGCATTCTTAAAGGCAATGTTCGTCGCTTTGCCAAGGACGTACAGGATGAGCTTGGCCGCAAGCTCAAGGTACCCCATATGGGCTGGAACCAGGTCTATCGGGATGATACTGAAGCCGGACGCTCACACCCCATGTGGGAGAATATAGAAAATGGTGACCGTTTCTATTATGTCCACAGTTATTATGTTGACCCTGTTGAGAAGGACTTGATCTCGGGTTACAGCATCTACCCTTCGCGCTTTACCAGTTGCATCGCGCGCGATAATATTTTTGCTGTGCAGTTCCACCCGGAAAAAAGCCAGCATGCTGGACTCCAGCTTTTATCAAACTTTGTCCATTGGAATGGACGTCCTTAAACATAGTTAAGAAAATGCTGATAATTCCTGCTATCGATTTGAAAGACGGCCATTGCGTCAGGCTGAAACAAGGCGCTATGGAAGATGCAACGGTTTTTTCCGAAGACCCGGGTGCCATGGCCCGCCACTGGCTAGACCAGGGCTGTAAGCGCTTGCACCTTGTGGACTTGAATGGCGCCTTCACCGGCAAGCCGGTGAATGAAAGTGCCATTCAAGCTATTGTCAGCGAAGTGGGAAGTGAGATTCCGATCCAGTTGGGAGGCGGGATACGCGATCTTGAAACCATCGAACGTTATTTGGATGACGGCATTAGCTACGTCATTATTGGAACGGCTGCTGTCAAGAACCCTGGTTTCCTTCATGAGGCCTGCTATGCCTTTCCTGGCCAGATTATTGTGGGGCTGGATGCTAAGGACGGCAAAGTTGCCGTTGATGGTTGGTCCAAGCTGACCGGTCATGACGTCATTGATCTCGCGAAAAAATTCGAAGACTATGGCGTAGAGGCAATTGTCTACACCGATATTGGGCGTGACGGCATGTTAAGCGGCGTCAATATCGAAGCGACGGTAAAGCTCGCCCAGGAACTATTGATTCCAGTGATTGCCAGCGGAGGCATCACCGATCTGGAGTGCGTACGCAGACTCTGTGAAGTCGAGGGCGAGGGAATCATGGGGGCGATTACTGGCCGCGCTATCTATGAGGGGATGCTTGATTTTGCTGCAGCACAAGCCCTTGCCGAGCAATTGACACATACCAATTAACGAAAGTCTTTTTGTGGGCTTAGCTAAGAGAATTATCCCTTGCCTGGATGTTACTGATGGGCGGGTGGTAAAAGGCGTCAACTTCCTTGAACTGCGGGACGCGGGCGACCCGGTTGAGATCGCGCGGCGTTATGACGAGCAGGGTGCGGACGAGCTGACCTTCCTTGATATTACCGCCAGCTCGGATAACCGGGGCCTTATACTGCACATCATCGAACAGGTTGCCTCTCAAGTGTTCATTCCGCTCACAGTCGGCGGTGGCATCCGGCAGGTGGAAGATGTCAGGCGCTTATTGAATGCGGGAGCTGACAAGGTCAGCATCAATACATCTGCGGTGTTGAATCCACAATTGGTCGCAGATGCAGCAGGACGATTTGGCTCACAATGTATTGTAGTGGCTATTGACGGTAAGCGCGTCGGCGATCATTGGGAAGTATTCACACACGGTGGGCGCAAGCCGACAGGATTGGACGCCGTGGAATGGGCTCAACGCATGGTGGCGCTCGGGGCAGGAGAATTGCTGCTAACCAGCATGGATAGGGACGGTACCAAGATTGGGTTCGACCTTGAATTCACCAGAGCTATCAGTGATGCGGTCGAAGTGCCCATCATTGCCTCTGGCGGCGTCGGCAATCTTGACCACCTTGTGGACGGTGTACAACAAGGCGGCGCCGATGCAGTATTGGCCGCAAGCATCTTCCACTTTGGCGAATATACTGTACGTGAGGCAAAGGACTACATGAATACCCATGGCATTGAGGTAAGGCTCTGAAACCCAATACGGGAGAAAGCATGAACAACGCCTGGCTAGACAAGGTCAGCTGGAACGTTGACGGGCTTGTCCCAGTGATCGTGCAGGAATCGAAAACAGGGGACATCCTGATGTTTGCCTGGATGGACCGGGAAGCGCTCGCGCAAACAGCCTCTAGCGGCAGTGCCGTTTACTGGTCTCGTTCACGCAACAAGCTCTGGCATAAGGGCGAGGAATCCGGCCATGTGCAGAAGGTCGAGGAAATTCGCATGGATTGTGATGCGGATGTCATCTTAATCAGCGTGGAACAGGTAGGCGGTATTGCCTGTCATACCGGTCGGCATAGCTGTTTTTTCCAGAAGCTGGACAAGGATGCATGGGTTACCGACCAACCGGTGCTGAAGCCGCCGGAGGAGATTTACCATGAGTGATGTGCTCAGCCGCTTGGCTGATCTCCTCGAGCAGCGCAAGAGTGCTGATCCCCAGTCCTCCTATGTGGCCAAGCTTTATGCCAAAGGCATGGATAGTATTCTTAAAAAGGTGGGTGAAGAGGCGACCGAAACTATCCTGGCCGCCAAGGAAGGCGATCCAGCAAAGATTGTGTATGAAACAGCCGACTTGTGGTTCCACTGCCTGGTTATGCTGGCCCAGGCTGGACTGAAGCCGCAGGATGTGCTGGACGAGCTTGCCAGGCGCGAAGGTTTATCGGGTATCGAGGAAAAAGCAAAGAGGCCACGGGGATAGCCAAATGATGGACTGTATCTTTTGCAAAATCATCAAGGGTGAGATCAATTCGAGCCTGATTTATGAAGATGAGGATGTTGTTGCCTTCAATGATATTCGACCCATTGCGCCAGTTCATTTCCTGATCGTCCCCAAAGCGCATATCGTAAGCTTGGCTGAGTGTAGTACTGCGGAACAAAGATTGCTTGGCAAGATCTTGCTGCTTGCGCCGCAATTGGCAAGTCAGCAGGGGCTTAAAGGGTTTCGTACCATGATCAACACCGGGCGTGAAGGCGGGCAGGAAGTCTTTCATTTGCACGTACATGTGTTTGGTGGTGGCGAGACGCTGCCCAAAACCTAACAAATTCAGGAGACCGGCATGGGATCATTCAGTATCTGGCATTGGTTGGTGGTATTACTGATTGTAGTGTTGATATTTGGCACCAAAAAGTTGCGCAATATGGGCAGTGATGTGGGCGGTGCGTTGAAGAGCTTCAAGGATGCGATGAAAGACGAGAATAATCCGCAGTCGCTCGATCATTCCTCTACCGGGAGCACGGTAGAGGGCGAAGTGACCCACAAAACCAAGCAGTAATCCATCTTGTTTGATGTTGCTTTTTCAGAGCTCGTCGTTATCGCCATCATCGCACTGGTGATCATTGGCCCTGAGAAGCTGCCCCGAGTAGCGCGTACGCTCGGGGCTATAACAGGACGTTTGCAGCGCTATGTTTCCACCATCAAGGCGGACGTCGAACGCGAAATGCAAATGGAAGAGCTGCAGAAAGTGCAGCAGGATATCAGGCGTAGTGCCAGCCAGGTTCAGGCAGAGCTGAGCCTGGGTGCGCAACAGACTGTGGTTCAGGACCAGAAACCTGAGCCACCCTCTCAGCAGTGAATCCTACCGAAAGTTTTCTATCCCACCTTATTGAATTGCGTAATCGGCTATTACGCATTCTTGTTGTATTCATCCTGGTCTTTGTTGGTTTTTTCCCATTTGCCAATGAGCTCTATACGTTGCTGGCTGCACCGATGCTGGCCAAGCTGCCTGCAGGCGGCCAAATGATCGCAACCGCGGTTACGACCCCGTTCTTTATTCCCATGAAAGTCGCAATGCTGGCGGCATTTATTGTGTCCTTGCCGCATACGCTTTATCAAGTATGGGCTTTTGTCGCACCTGGGCTCTATGAGCAGGAGCGCCGATTGATTGCCCCACTGGTAGTTTCAAGCAGCTTGCTCTTTCTCGCGGGCATGGCTTTTTGTTATTTCCTCGTATTTCCCGTCGTGTTTGGATTCATCACCAGCGTGGCGCCGCAGGGAGTTGCGGTGATGACGGATATCGGGAATTACCTCGATTTTGTCATCACCTTATTCCTGGCGTTCGGCGTGGCTTTTGAAGTGCCGATTGCGGTAGTGCTGGTCGTCTACCTGGATATGGTCACGATCAATACCTTGAAGGAGATCCGCTCTTATGTGGTGGTGGGCGCCTTTGTACTGGGAGCCATCTTCACCCCACCTGACGTCATTTCACAGTTTATGCTGGCAGTACCTCTATGGCTGCTGTATGAACTAGGAATACTCGCCGCAGGTTTTGTTAAGAGCAGGAAAATCCAGCGCCTGCAGTCCTGACCGATTTATTCCTCAAAAGGGTCGCGAACAATGCGCGGCTTGGGCCGCTTGCCCACGATGATAGGGATATTGAGTTTCTTCTGGGCGCGGATGATGGTCAGCACCGCTTTATTATCGGGTTTCAGATTGGAAACCAGATTGAGCATGCTGGAGCTGTCAGTCACTTCTGTCCCATCTACGGCAACCAGTATATCCCCGGGTTTTAGGCCTGCATGATCAGCAGGGCTGTTGTTGATGATGCCAGCAATCAATGCGCCATATGTACTGTCAAGCTTAAAGGATTCAGCAAGTTCGGGAGTGACATCCTGGGCTTCGATCCCGATCCAGCCGCGAATGACTGTGCCTTGGCGAATAATCTGCTCCATGACCTGTTTGGCCAGGCTGACCGGGATGGCAAAGCCAATACCCATTGATCCACCGCTGCGGGAATAGATGGCACTATTGATACCCACGAGATTGCCCTCGGTGTCGACCAGGGCTCCGCCAGAGTTGCCCGGATTGATGGAGGCGTCCGTCTGGATGAAATTTTCAAACGTGTTGATGCCCAGATGGCTACGTCCCAAAGCGCTGATGATGCCTTGCGTTACTGTCTGGCCTACACCAAATGGATTGCCTATTGCCAACACCACATCACCAACATTGCTGTTTTCCGGCTTGGCAAACGTGATGGCAGGCAGGTCTTTGATATCTACCTTGAGCACGGCCAGATCAGTCTCTGGGTCAGTACCAACAACGCGAGCAGGCATAGTGCGTCCATCAGCCAATGCCACCTCGATCTCGTCAGCAGCTTCGATGACGTGATGATTGGTAAGAATGAGGCCTTCCCCGCTGACAATGACGCCAGAACCGAGGCTGTTTTCCCGTTGTGGTTGGTCCTCCAACTGATCACCAAAAAAATGGCGAAACAGCGGATCATCCATAAAGGGATGGCGGCTGATGACTTTTTTGCTGGTAAAGATATTGACTACAGAGGGCATGGCCTTTTTAGCCGCGGCACTATAAGAGTAAGGGCTAATGGGTTGGACTGCCGAAAGCTGGGCTTCCTTGACTACCCCTACCTGACCCTTTTCAGCCAACAGTTGGGGAAAGAACAGCTGAATGACAAATAGGACTGCAAGACTCGCAGTAACAGTTTGTGCAAAAATGAGCCAAAGTTTACGCATGAGATAAGGGCTGGCAGAGGCGTGGAAGGTTAAAGATATGAAAATTAACGAGTTGCTGGATTATACCGGAGAATTATTGCAGGTAGAGCGCTTCCAGGATTATTGCCCCAACGGGTTGCAGGTCGAGGGCAGAGGTGAGGTCAGAACCATTGTAAGCGGGGTGACCGCCAGTATGGCATTACTCGAAGCTGCAGCTAAAGCAGGGGCGGACATGGTCCTCGTGCACCACGGCTATTTCTGGCGTAATGAAGACCCGCGTATCAAGGGCATGAAGCGTGAGCGTCTTAAATTCCTGTTGGAACATGACATCAACCTGGCTGCCTATCATTTGCCTTTGGATGCGCATGCAGAACTGGGCAATAACGTACAGCTGGGCAAGGTGATGGATATTGCTGTCGATGATATGGCAGGCGAGCCGGCGATTATCGCCCATGGAAGATTGGAGCAATCCATGACCCTGGAGGTCTTTGGACTGCATATCCATCGTGTGTTGAATCGGCCGCCTCTGCTGGTGGGAGATATGAGTAAAGAACTCAAACGTATCGCATGGTGCACAGGCGCTGCACAGAGCCATATTGAAGAGGCTATTGCTTTGGGTGTGGATGCATTCCTGAGCGGTGAAATCTCTGAACAGACCGTACATCAGGCCCGTGAATCAGGTGTTGCCTTCATTGCAGCCGGACACCATGCCACTGAACGTTATGGTGTCCAGGCTTTGGGCAGCCATCTAGCCGACAGATTCGAAATTCAGCATTTTTTCATCGACATCGAAAATCCCGTTTAGATTACTCAGGCGAATGTTTTCTCATGCATTTTTCACAGCTTCCATTTAAGTTTTGGTTGCGAAGCTGTAAAATGCCGGGCTGCACAATTTTCAGCCCGTTTTAGAGAAACCTGATGGCAAAACAAGAAGTAGATCAAAGCAAGCGCCGATTCCTGATTGCGGCGACTTCAGCAGCAGGCGGAATTGCCGTAGCGGCTACGGCTGTACCATTTGTAGCCAGCATGATGCCCAGCGAGAAAGCCAAGGCTGCAGGTGCACCGGTCGAAGTAGATATCAGCAAGATCGAGCCTGGCGCTATGGTTACCGTGGAATGGCGCGGCCGTCCTGTATGGATTATCAACCGTACTGAAGAAATGCTGGCGACGCTGCCTGAGCTGAAGGACGAATTATCTGACCCTGAGCTCCAAGTTGCGCAACAACCGGCTTATTGTCAAAACGCAACGCGTTCGATCAAACCCAACCTGATGGTGTTGGTTGGTATATGCACCCATCTGGGTTGCTCACCATCACCCAAGCTTGAAGCCAATGGTGATATGGGTGCCGACTGGAAGGGCGGCTTTTTCTGCCCATGCCACGGCTCCAAGTTCGACCTGGCGGGCCGGGTGTTCACTGGTTCTCCGGCACCGACCAATCTGGTCGTTCCCCTGCATCAATACATTAGCGACGCGGTCTTGCTGATCGGTGCTGACGAATCAGGGGTGGCAGCATAATGAAAGCGATGACAAATCTATTGAACTGGGTGGATGCGCGTTTCCCGCTGAGTGCCAACTGGAAAGCCCATCTGTCCGAGTATTACGCACCGAAGAACTTCAACTTCTGGTATTTCTTCGGTTCCCTGGCCTTGCTGGTACTGGTGCTGCAAATCATCACCGGCATTTTCCTCACCATGCACTACAAACCTTCCGCCGAGCATGCTTTTGCCTCGGTGGAATACATCATGCGCGATGTACCCTGGGGCTGGCTCATCCGATACATGCATTCGACGGGCGCCTCCATGTTTTTCGTGGTGGTTTACTTGCACATGTTCCGTGCCTTGATCTATGGCTCTTATCGTAATCCGCGCGAACTCATCTGGCTTTTCGGAGTGGCCATCTTCCTTTGCTTGATGGGCGAGGCATTCTTTGGTTATCTTCTCCCATGGGGTCAAATGTCTTACTGGGGCGCGCAGGTTATTATCAACCTGTTCACCTCCATACCGTTTATTGGGCCTGATATTTCCCTGTGGTTGCGCGGGGATTACATGGTGTCGGATGCCACACTCAACCGCTTCTTTGCGTTTCACGTAATCGCCTTGCCGCTGGTGCTGCTGGGGCTGGTCGTCGCCCACTTGGTAGCCTTGCACGAAGTAGGCTCCAGTAATCCAGATGGCATCGAGATCAAGGAAACCAAGGATAAAGAGACGGGCATACCGCTCGATGGGGTGCCGTTCCATCCGTATTACACCGTCAAGGATCTGGTGGGCGTTTCAGTCTTCCTGATCGTCTTTGCGGCCATCCTGTTTTATGCGCCCGAAATGGGTGGATACTTCCTTGAAGCAAACAACTTCATTCCAGCCGATCCGCTGAAAACGCCCGCCCACATTGCTCCTGTCTGGTATTTCACGCCTTACTACTCCATTTTGCGTGCAGTGCCACCTATCATGAACTCTCAGTTCCCGGGGGTGGCTGCGATGGGGCTATCAGTCATGATATTTGCGCTGATCCCATGGCTTGATAAGAGTCCGGTCAGATCCATCCGTTACCGTGGCCACATTTACAAGACCTGGCTCGCGCTGTTTGTCGTGAGTTTCCTGATCCTGGGTTACTTGGGTACGGAAGTGACGACGGTTTGGGGGCAATTCAGCGGGTCATGGGCTGAGATTCTGGACACCAAGGATCGTGCCACTTGGGCAGCGAGACTGCTGACCATTATCTACTTCCTGTTTTTTATTCTGATGCCCTGGTATACCCGTATTGATAAAACCAAGCCTGTACCGAAAAGGCTGACATAATGATGATGAATGTAATGCGCAATTTATTGCTCAGCCTGGTGTTGACATTGCCACTGGCTGTGCAGGCGGCTGAATCTATACATTTGGATAAAGCGCCTATCAATCCCAATAACAGGGCTTCGTTACAACGCGGGGCCAAGATATTCGTCAATTATTGCCTCAATTGCCATAGCGCGGCCTACATGCGCTACAACCGCCTGATCGAAATCGGCCTAAGCGAAGAGCAGATCAAGAACAACCTCATGTTGGCAGGCGACAAGGTCGGCAATACGATGACCGCCAACATGGCCAAGCCAGATGGCAATGCTTGGTTTGGTGCGGCCCCTCCTGATTTGTCTGTGGAGGCGCGGGCGCGCGGAGCGGACTGGCTCTACAGTTACATGCGGGGATTCTATAAAGATGAGTCACGTCCAACTGGCTGGAACAATATCGTTTTTGACAAAGTAGCCATGCCGCATGTCTTATGGCAGCTGCAGGGTGTGCAGGTGCTCAAGACTGAGAGCCAGAGCGAAGGACACAGCACTGGTGCAACATCCAGGTTGACATTGCAAGAGCAGGGCCTGTTGTCGCCACGGGAATATAACGCGTTGGTCGCTGACCTCGTCAATTACATGGTGTTCATGAGTGAGCCTGCCAAGCGCGATCGTCTGCATTTGGGGGTTTTTGTGTTGTTGTTCCTGGGATTGCTGTTTGTCTTGACGTATTTCCTCAAAAAGGAATTCTGGAAAGACGTCGAATAGAATTATTTGTTGCGCCGATTGTCTGTTGCAAACGCTACACTTTATTAGCTAGCAGGAAACTAAATATATGATGACATTGTACTCGGGTACCACCTGCCCTTATAGCCACCGTTGCCGCATCGTGCTGTTTGAAAAGGGCATGGACTTTAACGTGATCGACGTTGATATGACCAACAAGCATGAAGACTTGGCTGTCATCAATCCACATAACCAGGTTCCAGTGCTGGTTGAGCGCGACCTGGTCCTGCAGCAGGCCAACATCATCAATGAATACATCGATGAACGCTTCCCGCACCCGCAACTCATGCCAGCTGACCCTGTCATGCGTTCCAAAGCCCGGCTTGGCTTGTATGAGTTCGAGCGCGATCTGTATGCGCATGTGGCAGATCTGGAATCCTCGAATCAGAAGGTTGCAGACAAGGCGCGGGCAACCATTCGCGATAACCTGACGCAAATCGTTCCGCTGTTTGCCAAGCAGCAATACATTCTGGGTGATGAGTTTTCCATGCTGGATGTGGCGATAGCCCCATTATTGTGGCGCTTAGGTCATTATGGGATTGAGCTGCCCAAGCAGGCCGCGCCATTGTTGAAGTATGCCGAGCGTATTTTTTCTCGCCCTGCTTATATTGAAGCGATGACGCCCTCTGAAAAGGCAATGCGCAAGTAATTCTTCCGGATGAGCAAACTGACTTCAACCAAGCCTTACCTTGTCCGTGCGTTGCACGAGTGGTGCTCGGATAATGGTCTGACCCCGCATCTTCTGGTGACGGTCAATGCACAAACGCGGGTTCCTATGGCGTATGTGAAAGATGGCGAGATTGTGCTGAACCTGAATTACTCGGCTACCAAGGATTTGCAGATCGGCAATGAGGCGATCACTTTCTCTGCGCGGTTTAATGGTTCAGCGACTAATCTTTACATTCCAATGAATGCGGTGCGGGGTCTTTTCGCCAGGGAGAATGGCCAGGGCATGTTCTTTGAAGCTGAGCCCGAAGAATCGCAAGACGCTGAAGAGCAAGAGGTTGGCTTTGAAGAAACGGAAGATAACGCTGAGCCCTCTGCAGAGAAAAAACAGCCGAAACAGCAAAAACCTTCATTAAAGCTCGTAAAATAGCGCCCGTGGCAGTAGTTCGGGCGATGCAACACTTCACACGCCGGATTAGCTCAGTTGGTAGAGCAGCTGATTTGTAATCAGAAGGTCGTTGGTTCGATTCCGACATCCGGCACCATTTTATGCCCTGAAGAGGTTTGACATGCTGACGCAAAATCAGCATAATCCCGGGTTCGTTTGGAGGGGTGGCCGAGTGGTTAAAGGCGACAGACTGTAAATCTGTTCTCACTGAGTACGCTGGTTCGAATCCAGCCCCCTCCACCAGTAGTAAAGAAAATGCAGCACTTGGAGCCGTGAAGGCTTGCTGGCCGGGTTGGCCCAATGCGGGTGTAGCTCAATGGTAGAGCAGAAGCCTTCCAAGCTTATGACGAGGGTTCGATTCCCTTCACCCGCTCCAGGATTTAATTTTGGCACTGGGCAATGGTGCACCAGTTTTGCAGTAAGCGCCCATGTGGCTCAGTGGTAGAGCACTCCCTTGGTAAGGGAGAGGTCGCGGGTCCGATTCCCGCCATGGGCACCATTTATGGTGGCGGTTTAGAAATTGAAAAACGCGCCAGTTTTAACTT
>Ga0196972_1000676_pt1 | contig 14183 bp, 14 predicted proteins | sample S1v_2013CmetaG_FD_148618 | JGI IMG/M metagenome (GOLD analysis project Ga0196972, IMG submission 148618) | Soil microbial communities from Anza Borrego desert, Southern California, United States - S1+v_20-13C | ecosystem: Environmental > Terrestrial > Soil > Desert | place: USA: California...
GCGGTCGGTTCGCCAGTCCTTGGCCAGTTCCACCGAGGCGCGCATCAGGTTGCCCTGGTGCTTCTCGAGCTTGGCTTCGAAGCGCTCGATCAGGGTGAATGCGTCGGCGGTACCGCCCGCGAAGCCGGCCAGCACCTTGCCCTGGTACAGCTTGCGCACCTTGCGCGCCGTTCCCTTCATGACGATGTTGCCAAGCGTTACCTGGCCATCGCCTCCCAGCGCAACAACGTTGCCGCGACGAACCGACAGGATGGTGGTGCCGTGAAATTGTTCCATGCTTTCCTCTGTATAACCGTATTCCTCCGCAGATGAGGGCGGGGTGCCGGATTACAAGCCGATGGGGGAGAAAAAGCGGCGGCGATGAAGGGGCGAGAAGGGGCGAGAAGGGACGATATAGCCAGATCAGTTCTTGCGTGGAACGATCCTGGCGATGTCTTTCAGGCCGATCACGTTGAACAGCGCCGTAACGAGATGGTTGACGTGATGGAATTCGATGGTCTTGCCGACGCCGCAGAAGGGGGCAAGGCCGGTCAGCAGGCGTCCGGCGGCATTGAAGTCGACCCGGTTGAGGTTGGAGCAGTCGATGATGGCCGGGCTGTGCTCGTCGGAATAGGCGGCGATGGCGAGGATGAGGTTGTCGATGCGTCCTTCGACGACGGCCGGCATCGCAAATCCTTCCGCCGCCTTTGCACCGGAAGCCGGCTCGGCGCTGGCCGTCGTGATCTTGCTCTTCGGCGGCACGAAGGCCGGGGGCGAGACCTCGAAGGTCACGCAGTAGTCGATGCTGGTTTCCTCGAATTCCTTTTCCTGGTTCAGCAGGCGCAGGATCTCGAGCAGCAGCAGCCAGGAATCCTCGGTATCGTCGCGCCGCCCGACCTCGATGATCGCGCGGATCTTGTCCGCCAGTTCGGGAGCGCCGACGAGGATCAGGTCGTGCTCCGTCTTCTGCAGCTTCCTGAACAGATCGAGCACCAGCTTGCAGCCTTCGGCAGTGGCTTCCGTCACCTTGGCGAATTCGAGCCGTAGCGCGCGGTAGTTCTCGCCGAGCTTCAGCGCGCGTTCGACATGCTTGATGCATGCGCCGTCGAGCTTGCCGGAGAACGGCACCATCGGCGTGGCGCCTTTTGCACTTTGTGCCGGCTGCGCCGGTGTGTTTTCATTGCGGCCGCTGGCGGTCCATCCGGGCGGCGAGGTCTCGAACTTGCTGGCGAACTCGATGGACAGGTTTTCGAATTCCTGCTTCTTGCCCGTGATCTGGTACAGGTCGAACAGCATCCACCACGCGGTGCGCGTCAGCTCGCCCAGCATGTCTTCAGCGATGGCCGACTTCAGCATCTGCTCGACGACGTCGACCTGCCCGTTTGCGTACATGATCGCCGCCTCTTCGATCACTGCCGCGGCGTCGGAAGCCGGTGAGGCGATGTCGGCGACCGCGGTCTGGCCGTCGAGGAGGAAATCGGTGGTGGTACCCATTTCCGGCGCCAGCGGCTGCAGCGGTGCGGCCGGCGCGCGCTGGGCCGCTTGCGCCGGCTCGCTGCGCGGCTTTGCCGGAGCAGAGGCGGTTTTCGGTTTTGCGGGAGCGGGAGCGGAGGGCGGCGGCGGCTTTTTCTGCTGGGTGATGGGGGGCTGGGGCGGCTGAGTCGTGATGCTGACGAACTCGGATGACATTTCCGATTCGATGGCATCGATCTTCATCGCCGTGGCAAGAGCGGCCTTGGCATCGCGCTTGACGGTCGGCGGACGCGTGTTCGAGGCGCCGCCCTGGGAAGAATTCGGCTGCTTCTTCGTGCGAGAAGAATCCTTGTCCGCAGGCTTTGCCTGGCGACTGTCCTTCTTACCGAAAAGCGAAAAGATCCCCACGTTATCCCTGAGATGGCTGTTCTTCGCCTCCTGCGGCAGGGGCGAAAATCTTATGGTTCTAAGGTAACACAATTAGTACGCCGGCTTGCCATTACAGCGGCAGTGTGTGCGTTTGTCAAACGGACTGGCAAGCCGGCGGGGATGCCTACAGGCTTGTGCGAATGCCAACGATGAAGCTGCGTCCTGGTTGCGGTGCAACATTCCTCAGGAGCGACGTGGATAGGCGAATGTCCTCATCCAGCAGGTTCTTCGCGAGGAGGAACCACGTCCAGCGGGCTTGCGAGCCGCGCATCGTGTAGGAGAGGTGTGCATCGACCCGGGTATAGCCCGGCGCAGGTGCGGTATCGAACGCAGCGAGGCGCTCCTGCGCGCGGGCATGCAAGACGGATAACCCGGCGAGAAGCGGGCCGCGCCGGAATCCCGCGTCGGCCCCGGCGCGTGTGGCGGGTTGCAGCGGCAGGTTGCCCGCGGCGTCCAGCCTGCCGCGCGAGGTGTCGGCGAAAATGCGCAGCGAAGGGCCTTCGCCGTGGACGTTATAGCTCCACTCGGCTTCCGCGCCGCGGATAGTGGCCCGTTCCTGTGCCCAGAGGCGCCGCGCGAACTCGCCGTCGACATCCTCGTTTCCTTCCTCGTCCAGGCGCGTGCCGTCCATGCGGCCGTAGATGAAATCCCGTGCCCGGTTATGGAACAGGTTGAGTTTCCAGCGGATCGTTCCTTGATTCTTTTGCAGCGACAGTTCCACGTTGCGCGATCGCTCTTTGTGCAGTGCAGCATCGCCGGTGTCGAAGGTGGCCGTCGCTTCATGGGGACCGTTCGAATACAGCTCTTCGGCGGTTGGGGCGCGTTGTGCAATCGAGACAGTCGTGCCCGCGCTGTAGCCGGGCGCGAAGGTCCAGGCACCCCCGAGCGAGTAGGACAGCAGGTCGAAACGGCGCTCCGGCGCCGCTCCCTCCGGACGGCGCTTGACGGACTCCAGTCTTACCCCCGCGCTGCCGCGCACCGGGCCGAAGTCGCGCTCCTCCACGAGATAGACGGCTTGCGATGTGGACCTGGTGACCGGCACAGTGTCCGGACGCCCGGTCTCGGCCGAAAGGGCGGCAAAGCGGCCGCGTTCCGTGTGCAGGCCAAACGTGCCGCGCCATCCTGCGATGGGGAGATGCGCCAGTTCCCAGCGCGTTTCCACGGCCTTGCTGCTGAAGTCGGCGGCCGGCGTCCCATCCTGCTCCTTTTCGGTGTGCTTGTAGTCCGTCGCGCCGATGCGGACGCGCGCGGATTCCGCCTGCGCGAATGGACGCGTGACTACGCCGTCGAGGTCGATGCGTGTCTGCTCCATGTCGATGAAAGCTCTTTCGGTAGTGGGGATGCCGTAGCGGTCGCTGCGGCTGGCGATGGACGCGCCGAGGTGGCCACGACTGTTCACGTGCGATGCACCGAATCCGAGCGTGCGCGCGTGCGTGAATGAGGACGGCAGGCGCCCCTCGCTCGAGGTGGCATCGTCACGCACGGCGAAGCCCGGGATGCGGTAGTCGCCGGCGTTGCGCGCGCTGCCGTCCGCGTGCAGGCCGATACTGCCGCTTGCCGCATCGGCCGAGAACGATGCGCTGCGCTCACGGTCCGCGGAGCCGGCGCGCATTTCGACCGTGCCGGTGGACCCCGGGACGAGTTCTGTCGGAATCCTGTCATTGACGATATTGACCAGCCCTCCGATTGCGCCCGAACCGTATAGCAGGGCAGCCGGCCCGCGCAGGATTTCGATCTGCCGTGCCGTGGCCGCATCGACGGCGACGGCATGGTCGCCGGACAGTGCCGACAGGTCGGACACGGTCATGCCATCCTGGAGGATCTTGACGCGCGGCCCATCGAGCCCCCGGATGACGGGCCGCGATGCGCCGGCGGCGAAACCCGAGGCCGATACGCCGGGTTCATGTGCCAGGGTATCGCCGAGCGATGCACCGAGCTTGTTGCGCAGCGCGGTTCCGAAGAGCACCCTTGCCGGCGCCAGCAGCTGCGCATTGTCGCCGCCGCCAAACGGCGCGGCGGTGACGACGACTTCGGGCAATGCCTTGTCGTCTGCATGGACAGTGGAAGAAAACGGGACGAGCGCGGACAGCACGGCGCTCGCCATCAACGTAGGTTGCATGGTCATGATGAGTCCTGATGGGAATGAAAGACATCGTTCGCACAGCCGGGAGGCGAGGGCGAACCTTGGGTCAAGCGATCACGCGTCGGAATGACGCATCAGGACAGCGGCGGCGCGCGCGAGGAAAAATGCAGGACGGGCGGAGCGTCCCAGGAAGCGAATGCAGCCCAGAGCGCCAGGATGCGCGTACCGGCCAGCAGGGGTGGGGCGAAAGGAGGGAGGTGAATCGCATCGGCCACGGCGGCGGCATCGAAGGCCGCGCAGGAATGGCCGGCATCGCTGTCGTGCCCGTCCGCTGCCGCTGCCGACATGAAGGGGGCGTGGTCGATGCGATGCGACAGGCCTGCCCACTGCGCAAACAGCAAGGCCGCCACAAGCATCCATGCGATGGCGGCGCGGCGCTGCACGGCGGCTTGCGCGGCAGGCATCGTGTTACTTCAGCGAGACCGGCGTTGCGTCCGTCAAGCGATAGTACATGCCCATCGGATCATCCTTCAGGATGCTCATCTTGCCGGATACGACGATCGGATCGAAGGTGTATTTCACCGGCGTCTTGCTCTTCACTTCGACCACACCCTCAGGCCCGGCCGGCAGGCAGAACGAGCATGACTGCGGCGTGAGCGAAATCAGGAAGTGCTTCTGCTTCTCGCCAGGTTCGAGCGGCATCATGAAGCCCTGCACCTTGACTTCCTTGTCGTTGAGCTCGGTGATCTCCTTCGCGAACTCGGGCAGGATGCGATCCTTGGTCTTGACCTGCTTGACCTTGGCGAGCGTGTTCCACGACACCACGCCTTTAATCTCGGGCAGCGGCTGCATCGGCGGCGGGGCGTTGGGCACGGGGACGTGGCCGCCCGCGGGCGCGCCCTGGGCGAGCGCCAACGCGGGAGCGGCCAGCAGGGCAAGGATCAGGTGTTGCAAGGATGTCTTCATGACACCTCCGAAAAGTAAGTCCATCAATGCTTGTGTTTGGCCCCGCACAGCTTGCCGATCGCGAGGCCCTTGCAAGCCTTTGCCAGTTCGGCATGGCAGGTTTCCTCGTCCTTGCCGGCGGCGAGGCACTGCGCGGCGGCTTCATGCGCCGCGGCGATCGCCTTGTGCTGGTCGATCATGGCCTTTCTGTGCGCGGGGTCTTCCTTGGCGTAGGCAACGAGCGATGTTGCGGCCAGTAACAGGGACAGCAGGTGCTTCAATTCGTTCTCCTTGAGCAGGTTCAGTGGGACAGGGTGGTGGCGATGTCGGTGCGGTAGGCGCGCAGCGCCGGCAGTAGCGCCGCCGCCAGGCCGATCGCCAGCGCAACCGGCACCAGCCAGGCCTCCGCCGGGGCGACATACCAGCCCGTCAACGACAGGTTCTGGCCGTCGGATGCCAGGCGGCCGAGGATTTCCAAAGCAACATGCCCCGCGGCCCAACCGAGGGCGGCGCCGGCGCATGCCAGCAGCAGCCCTTCGACCAGCAGCAGCGCCATCAGCTTGCGCGGCGCCGCACCCAGTGTGCGCAGGATGGCAAGATCGGCCTTGCGTTCTTCCAGCGCGCTATACAGCGCGACAAACATCGACAGCGCCGCCGACAGCAGCATGATCGCGGCAATGCCGCGCAGGACGTCGACGCCGACGCCGAGCAGGCGGAACAGTTTGGCGGATTCGAAGGCGGGTTGCGCGGCCTGCAATTCGGGCTGGCTGTTGACGGCGCGCGGCAGCATCGCTGCGGCCAGCGGCGATGCGTACTGCACGAGGAGCGCTGTCAGTTCGCGCTCTTCATCCATCGCCGCTTTTTCTTCCTTGTCGTCGGGGTCGATGCCGTGCGCAACTTCGTGCACCTGCCATACCGATTCGACGGGAGTCAGCACCAGCCGGTCCAGCACCGACCCGGTCGGCTTGAGCACGCCGACCACGGTGAACGGCGCATCGCTGTGGCCATCGCCGCCGCCCGCAATGCCATGCGAACCGACGAAACGCGAACCTGTCGTCAGGCCCGCACCGGCCGCTGCCTGCGCGCCGACCACCGCCTGCATCGGCGCGTTGAACATCTCGCCCCTGGCGAGTTCGCCGCCGTAGTGCGCGATGTAATCCGGCGTCGTGCCGGCGATGCGGTAGCCGTGGAAACTGTCGCCCAGCGCCAGCGGAATGACCTTCTTCACCAACCGGTTCTGCCGCAGCTGCGCCTCGGCCGCAAGCGGGATGTTCCCGGTCGGGATATCGATATGGTAGATCGACGACAGGATGAGCTGCAGCGGCGAGCCCTTGGCGCCGACCACGAGGTCGATGCCCCGGGCGTCGCGCAGCGCCTTTTCCTCCAGCTGTTGCGAGGCCGCCAGCACGAAGGACATCATCGCCACGCCGACCGCCATCAGCACGAGGTTGGCCGCGGTCGCCAGCGGTTTGTGGCGCAGGGATTTCAGGGCCAGGGTGAAAGCATTGATGCGTGTCATGCGGCCTCCGTTGCGGTACGCGGCAGGCGCAGCACCTTCGCGCCGGGAAGCGCGGCAAGCACGCGCGCGTCGTGGGTCGCAATCACCAGCGATGCCCCATTCGCCGCGGCCTGGGAGGTCAGCAGCCCGGTCGCCGCGGCGCAGGCATCGTCGTCGAGATTCGCGGTCGGCTCGTCGGCCAGCAACAGGGCCGGGTGATTGAACAGGGCGCGCGCGATCGCGGTGCGCTGCTGCTGGCCCTGGCTCAACTGATGCGGCTTTGCACGGGCTTTGTCACCGAGGCCGAGTGCCTGCAGGAGTTCGTCGGCACGCGCGACATCGGCCGCGCGGCCGTTCGCATAGGCGGCGACCAGCAGGTTTTCGCGCACCGTCAGGCTGGGCACCAGTGCCAGTCTTTGCGGCAGGAAGCCGATGGTGCGACCGCGCCAGGCATCGGCCGCGCGGGGCGCCAGCGAACGCAGCTCGGTCCCAGCGACGCGCAGTTCGCCTTGCTGCAGAGTGAGGATTGCTGCCAGCAGGTGCAGCAGCGTCGACTTCCCGCAGCCGGACGGACCGAGGATGACGGCGTGCTCGCCTTTGGCGAGGGAGAATTCGGGCACGGACAGTTGAGTGCCCGTGGCATTGGGATAGCGGTAGCGGAGTCCTGATATTTGCAACATGGTTGCATTATATATTGGTCGACGCCGCGACGGTCATTGAAACGCGGAGCCCCAAAAGCAAACAAGCGCACGAGGATCGTGCGCTTGTCGGATGCTGCCCGGTTGCCCGGACGGCCTGTGGGTCAGTCCCCGTAGAGCTTCTGCTTCAGCTCGCGCCGCTGTTGGGCTTCGAGCGAGAGCGTCGCCGTGGGGCGGGCCAGCAGGCGCGGAATGCCGATCGGTTCGCCGGTCTCTTCGCACCAGCCGTAGTCGCCGGCGTCGATGCTGGCGATGGCCTGCTGCACCTTCTTCAGCAGCTTGCGCTCACGGTCCCGCGTGCGCAGTTCCAGCGCGTGCTCTTCCTCGATCGTGGCACGGTCGGCCGGATCGGGGACGAGCACGGTTTCGCGCAGGTGCTCCGTGGTTTCGCCGGCATTCTTCAGCAGGTCACGTTCGAGCTGTTGCAGCCGCGCCTTGAAGAAGGCGAGCTGCGCGTCGTTCATGTAGTCCTTGTCGCTCATCTTGAGGATTTCTTCCTCGGTGAGCAGTCGGCCCTCAGCAGGGGCGGCGGTCGGTTTAGTTGTTTTGGTAGCCACTTCGCTTACTTTCGAAACTGCGGATTTTTCCATTTTATCTGTTAACCCGGCGGGCACATTGCTGCTGCTCATGCTTGCACCGGATGTCTCCTTGGAACTCAAGCTCGAAGCTTGTACTGACTGCTTCGATTCTGTTGCTCCCTTGGCCGGTTTGGGGGCCGCTGCCTTGGCGGCGGCTGCCCGGGTCGCGGCCGGTACTGTTTTTGTTGTGTCAGCTCCCTTGGCGTTTGTCTTGGCCGCAGGCGTAACACTGCTTTTTACCGTGGTTTTACCTGGTTTGGCAATGGATTTCGTTGTCGCGGATGAGGACTTGGGAATGGGTTTAGGGGCGGCGGGAGCGGTCTTGTCCACCTTGTCCGCAACCGTTTTCAGGGCCGATTTGGTCGCCGGCGCTGCAGCTGTCTTGCCTTTGGCCGGCGCTTTTGCCGCTGTGCTCTTGGTGGCGGATCTTGTCACGGTTGCGTTCATGGTCCCCTCGTATGATGAACCGCCCGACCTGTCGATCCCAACCCGAAAACCGCGAAAACCGCGAAAACCGTCCCCACCGTTCTCAGGCAGGCTTGGATACCATCGGGCGCCGCGTGCGACTATTGTCGACGCATCTTGCCAAACGACTACCTCCACTGCTTGAATCTACATCAATACCTGTTCAATAGTTTATACCAAACACTGTTCCAAACCGCTAATAAAAGTTTCTTTAGGAAGATTCTTGCCGATGAAGACCATTTTGCTTCCGCGCACTTCACCGTCCGCCCATTTGGCGCCGATGTCGGTGCCCATGGTCTGGTGCACGCCCTGGAACACTACCTTGCGGTCGGCGCCCTCCATCCATAGCACGCCCTTGTAGCGCAGCATGCGCGGGCCGAACACCTGCACGATACTGCCCAGGAATTCGTCCAGGCGCGCGGTATCGAAGGGGCGGTCGCTGCGGAAGACGAAGGCTGCGATGTCGTCGGCATGGTTGGAATGACTGTGCTCGTGATGATGATGCTCGTGTCCGCAATGCTCGTCGCAATCGTGGTGCTCGTGCTCTTCCTCGGCCAGGAAGTCCGGGTCGATCTCGATCTTGTCGTTCAGGTTGAAGCCGCGCAGGTCCAGGAATTCGCCGATCGGAAGGGTGCCGAAATCGACTTTCAGGATCGGCGCCCGCGGATTGATGCGCTTCAGCCGCGCGCTGAGCGCTTCGACATCGCCGGCGCCCACAAGGTCGGTCTTGGACAGCAGCAGCCGGTCGGCGAACCCCACCTGGCGCTGCGCTTCTTCGTGCTGGTCGAGCTGCTGCATCGCGTGCTTGGCGTCGACGACGGTGATGACCGCATCGAGCATGTAATGCGTGGCGACTTCATCGTCCATGAAGAAGGTCTGCGCCACCGGACCGGGGTTGGCCAGGCCGGTGGTCTCGATCACCACATGGTCGAATGAAAGTTCGCCCGCATTGCGCTTCTGCGCCAGTGTGCCGAGCGCGAGGATCAGGTCGCCGCGCACGGTGCAGCAGACGCAGCCGTTGCTCATCTCGACGATCTGTTCGTTGCTTTCCTGGACGAGGATTTCGTTATCGATGTTTTCCTCGCCGAATTCGTTCTCGATCACGGCGATGCGGTGGCCGTGCGGTTCCTTCAGGATGCGGTTGAGCAGCGTGGTCTTGCCGGCGCCCAGAAAGCCGGTGAGTATGGTTGCAGGAACGAGTGTCATGGCTTCTTTAATGTGCGCAGTCGGCGCACCATCCCTTGATCGTGAATTCGATGTCGTGGCTGCGAAAACCCTTGCCCAGCGATTGCTGCAAGGCGTTCTGCAGGGTCTCGGCCTCGGCGATGCTGTCGAGGCAAAATACTTTCGCGCAGCGCGTGCATTTGAAGTGCCCGTGCTGGTGGTGCGGCTCGCTGCTGTGCTCCGCGCCGGCGCTGTAGCGGAATACGCGGTCGTCGCCGGCGATTTTGTGCGCCAGCCCGGCATCGGTCAGGCAATCGAGCGCGCGGTACAGCGTGACCCGGTCCATGTCGGAAAAGGTTTCCTGCACGTCCTGATGCGAAAACGCGCGGCCGGCCTCGAGCAGCGCGGCCAGCACCTTGACCCGCGCCTCGGTGATGCGTACCGAGGCCCCGCGCAGCTGCGCTTCGGCGCGCACGGCGGCGTTCGGCGCCTTGCGGCCGGCGCGGTTGTCGGACTTGGCTTTGCTGCTCGCTTTGCTGCTCATTGATGAATTGCGGTAAAAAATGTGACGGAAAATTATGACGCAATTCTGCAATCGAGTTGCAAAAATTGGCGCGATTGCAATTTTATTTCCTTCAGGGTTTGTGCAGCATCAAGCCCTTCAGGTACTCGCCTTCGGGGAAGCTGGTGGTCATGGGATGGTCCACGCCCGCGTGCAGCCGCCGCAGGATGCGCGCATCCACCTTCGCATCGTTGGCGGCGCCGGCGACGATCTTCTGGAACAGGTCGGCGCTGATCGCGCCCGAGCAGGAATAGGTGAACAGCAGCCCGCCTTCACGCAGCAGCTGCAGGCCGATCAGGTTGATGTCCTTGTAGGCGCGCGCCGCGCGTTCCACCTGGTCCGGCGAGGCGGCGAACTTCGGCGGGTCGAGCACGATCAGGTCGAAAGATTTTCCCTGTTCGCGCAGGCTGCGCAAGGTCTTGAACACATCCGCATCCCACCACTCGGCCTTGGCGGCATCGAAGCCGTTCAGTTCGACGTTGCGCTTGCCGATGGCCAGCGCCTCGCCCGATGAATCGATCGAGACCACGCTCCTGGCGCCGCCCTTCAGTGCCGCCAGCGAGAATCCGCCGGTGTAGCAGAAGCAGTTCAGCACGTCGCGGCCGGCGGCGTGCTCCATCACCATGCGGCGGTTGTCGCGCTGGTCGATGTAGAAACCGGTCTTGTGTCCCGTCTTGATGTCCACCGCGTAGCGCACGCCGTTTTCCGTGACCAGCGTTTCGTCGCCCGGTTCATCGCCTGCGAGCGAGCCGGTGACCTGCGGCAGGCCTTCGCGTCCTCGCACGCTGGCGTCGGAGCGTTCATAGACGTTCGGGCAGCCGGTTTCGGCAATCAGGGTCTGCACGATGGGTGCTTTCCATGCCTCGACGCCGGCCGACTGGAACTGGCATACCAGATAGCCCTGTTTGCCTGCATACCAGTCCACGACCAGTCCGGGGAAACCATCCGCCTCGCCGAAAATGAGGCGGATGGCATCGGTGTCGCGCACGGCTTGCATGCGGTAGGCGACGGCCTTCTTCACGCGGCGCTTGATCAGCGCGTGGTCGACCGGCTCGTTCTCGTCGAAGCTCCAGACCCGCGCGCGGATCTGCGATTTCTGGCTGTGGGCGGCACGCGCCAGGAACTGGCCGGTAGCGGAGCGCACGACGGCGGTGGCGCCGGGCTTGTTCTTTTCTTCCGGCTTGCCTTCGACGCGGTCGATGGCGGTGGGGAAGATCCAGGGGTGACGCCGCAAAAGGCTTTTTTCTTTCCCGGGTTTCAGGGTGATGGTCAGCATGGAAGATTCCGATCAAGGGCGTACGCGCGGAGGCGTACTTGTTATTTGTCCGAGCTTGTCTTTTTCGCGCGCGGATGGGCGGCGTCGTACACCTGGGCCAGCCGCTGGAAGTCGAGCGAGGTGTAGACCTGCGTCGCGGCGATCGATGCATGGCCGAGCATTTCCTGCACGGCACGCAGATCGCCGGACGATTGCAGCACGTGCGAGGCGAACGAATGGCGCAGCACGTGCGGATGAACGTTCGTCGGGATGCCCAGCGCCTGCGCATGCGCCTTGAGCCGTAGCTGGATCACCCGCGGCGACATCCGCGTGCCGCGCTCGGTCAGGAACAGCGGATGCGGATCGCGCTTCACCAGCATGTGACGCACCGCGAGCCAGGCGGCAATGGCCTGCATCGCAGGCTGGCCGACGGGCACGCGGCGCCGCTTGCTGCCCTTGCCGATCACTTCCACCTCCTGGTCGCCGGTATGCAGCCAGCCGGCAGACTCGTAGCCGCCATCCTTCGCATACTGCGCGTCGAGCCCCGCGAGTTCCGATACCCGCAGGCCGCTGGAGTACAGCAGTTCGAACATCGCCCGGTTGCACAGCTGGCTCGCCGACTGCGCATCGCGCCCCGGCATCGGCTCCGATACCACGCGCACCGCATCGTCTGCCGACAAAGCCTTGGGCAAGGGCTTGTCGCGCTTGGGCGGTTTGACGCCGGCCACCGGGTTGGCGGGGACGAGGCCGTCCTGCGCCAGCCAGTCGAAGAAGCCACGGCAAGCGGAAAGCTTGCGCGCGATGGAACGCGGGTTCAGCCCGCGTGCGTGCATTTCCGCGGCCAGCTTGCGGACATGGAATTGCGTGATGGCGGTGAGCGCCGGCTTGCCCGGGATGGATTCGGCAAAGTCCAGCAGGTCGTGCAGGTCGCGCGCGTAGTTGCGGACGGTGTGCAGCGCAAGCTTGCGCTGCTTTTCCAGGTGTTCGAGATAGCGGGCAAGCTGCGCCCGGTTGGCCTCGTTGCTCACACCGTCCTTAGTCCAGCAGGCAGGCCATGGCGGCACTGGCCGTCTCGCCGATCTTGGCGAGGTAGTCGGTTGCCATGTCCACGGTGAAGCGTTGCGGATCGGTCGAGCCGAGCACCAGCAGGCCGAAGGCTTCGGTCGCATCGGGACGGCGCAGCGGCAGCATGGCGATGGACTGGACCGACGCGCCGTCGTCGAACCACGACGCGGCTTCGAAATCCTGGTTGGGGCCGCAATAGGGCGCCGTCAGGCCGTTGCAGAAAATCCGCGCATCTTCGGAGACCTCCGCGGCGAACCAGGTGTGTGCATATTCCTCGGCGACGCCCCACAGGCGCAGGGTCGCATGCGGCAAGGAGAAGATGGTCTGCAAGCCGTTGACCAGGGTGTGCGGCATGTCGACGTCATTGCGCGCCAGCAGCAGCGAACGGGTCCACTGGTGGAACTTCTCGGTGATCGCGTCGTTATCCTGCGCGATGCGCAGCAGTTCGGCGAGACGCAGCTCGTGCGACTTGATCTTGTCGCGCAACACTTCCATCTGGCGCTCCTGCAGCGAGACGGCGCGTCCGGCGACCGGGCTGGTCAGCTTGACGCGTGACAGCAGCTCGCTGTGCTCCTCGAAGAAATGCGGATTGTCGGAAAGGAAATCGGCGACGGCGGCGGAGTCCAGGTGGTAAGTCATATGCGCGGCTCAGGGTCAGGAAGCCGTGATTTTAACCGACAACCGAGCGGCGTTGCCGTGTGGACGCGACTGGACGCGGTATCAGAACTTGTGCCGGATGCCGATGTTGAACGCCTTGTCCCCGGACCCCGGTTCCGTGGCGTTGCCAACCGTGAAACCTGCGCCCGGGTCGTTTTCGATGCGGGCGAAGGAGGTGTAGAGGTTGGTACGCCGGGACAGGGCATAGGTATAGCCGAGCGCCCACTGGTCGGCGTCGGCATTGCCGCCGCTGCGGTCATCCTTGCGGGTGAAGGATGCAAGGAGGGCGCCGGCGCCTACAGGGACGGTGACGCCGAGCATGTAATCGCGGTTGTCGGCGGCTCCCGTGCCCCGGTTCAGTCCCACGCCAAGGCTTGCCGCCGCCATTCCGAAATCGTAACGTCCGCCGAGCAGAGTGTTGCGTGCGTTGTCGATACCCGCGGCGTCCTCGACGCGGTCGTGGGCGATCTTCACTACCAGCGGGCCGCGCGCAAAGCCGAGGGAGGCGCCGAGTTGCCGGTTTGCCGTGCTGTCGCCCGGCACTTCGCCGAATCCATACGCCAGTTCACCGGTGAAGCCCCTCCAGTCCGGCGTGGCCAGCTTGACCGTGTTGTTCATGCGCGTGGTGGTCGACATGAGGTTGGTCGCGCTGCCGGCGAGTCCCGTGCCGAACGGATCCACCTGGTCCAGCAGGAGGTAATGCGGCGTGTATTGCCGGCCAAAGCTGAGGTCGCCCCAGCGGTTGCCCAGTCCTACCCAGGCCTGGCGGCCGAACAGCAGTCCGCCCTGTCCCAGGCTGCCGGTATCGGTGTTGAAGCCCGCTTCCAGCGCGAACTTCGCCGACAGGCCGCCTCCCAGGTCCTCCATGCCCTTGAACCCGAGCCGAGAACCGGACTGCACGCCGCTGGTCAATTTGGTAACGCTCCCGGCCGGCGCGCCCCGTTCGTAGACCACTCCCGCATCGACGATGCCGTACAAGGTTAGGGATGTCTGACTGGAAACATTGTTGGTTACCAGCAATAGCGAACTGCATGCAAGCACAGGTAACGACCGCTTCATATTTGGCTCCCAGTCAGGTGACGCGCCGGATGAAACCCCGCGCTTTCAGAATAGGTCACCGGACCCGTGCGTGCGAGGAATTGGTCAAGGGATATGGCGGTTGGCGATGCTGCGCGGGGGAATGTAGCATTTTGACCACATTGCTGTCGGTAGCAGGCCATCGGGCGGGAAATCAGCATGGCAAACCGCGAAGATCTCCTCATCATCCGCGCCGCGCGGGCAGGAGAGGCGTCCGCGCAGCTCAGGCTGGGAAAACGCTACCTTTTCGGGGGC
>Ga0196972_1000677_pt1 | contig 14151 bp, 12 predicted proteins | sample S1v_2013CmetaG_FD_148618 | JGI IMG/M metagenome (GOLD analysis project Ga0196972, IMG submission 148618) | Soil microbial communities from Anza Borrego desert, Southern California, United States - S1+v_20-13C | ecosystem: Environmental > Terrestrial > Soil > Desert | place: USA: California...
CTGCTTGCCCTGCAAAGTAAAATCAGAAATTGCAACGCTTCCACCCACTGTGCTAGTTGTTGCTGAACTGCTAGTTATAGATGCAGCAGTAGCCAAGTTTCTCACTCTCAAGGTATGCGTTGTCGGAGTCGCTCCTGCACCTGCAGTTACTGTAGCTATGGATTCATTTTCAGACTTTGTTGTAAAAGCTGCGAATGCGCTTGGAGACCTAAAGTTAGTAGATGGTTTTATGCTGTCAAAAAACTCATCCCTAAAACCTCTAATGCTATTGATTATAGATCTGTAATCATCCCTTTTCCATTCCAACAAGGTTCTATCCTGCTTTACCCTGTTAACCTTGGCTTTTTCAACTTGCATTAGCTGCTTTATCATAGTTTCAGTATCCAAACCGGAAGAAAGCCCCGAAAATCTCAATCTGCTATTTAACATGTTAGATATGTTGCTTGCCATACCTACTACCTTCTTTCATCAACAAGAATACCTGCCATCTCCCACATCTTGGCAATCATGTCCTGAATTTTCTTTGGCGGGAATTCCCTTATTACTTCATTTGTCTGTGTATCTTTAAGCACATACATTATCGTATGGGTTGTTTCGTGTACCGTTCTTTCAATAGCTCTGTTAAACTGAGCCAAGCTCTTATTCGCCTGCTTTATTGAATTCTCCAGCATGGCGTCATTTATAATGTCATCCGCATCTACATCAGTACGTTTTTCATTATTCACTGTTGCTCCATTATCAACTTTCACAGCCTCTGCTGGCTGTTGGGCGCCTCTCGCCTCCTGCACGCCCATAGCACTTGAACCAATGCTATTTATTCTCATTTTATCTCCTCCTTGAAAATATTCCTTAACATATATATCGGCAAAAAAAAACACACCTTAAGGGTATGTTTAAAATATTATAATATTATTCTACTAGCTTTTATACCTGCAGGCATAGTTATAAAGTTCAATGTAATCGGTTCTAAAGAAATATTCAGCCAGTATTTGCATCAAGTCAAAATCTTCCTCTGAATCAATATCTAATACGCCTGTATCCTTCATTATTATAATATCAAAGTTCCCATCAAAAGGAGAGTTCTTGAATATATTCATCAAACTATCTCTTTTGTAACAATAGATAGATGCGTTCATATCATATACCTTAGGCGCCTGCTGCCTTGTCACAAAATTGCTTTTTATTATTTTCTGCATTTTGCCATCCTTATCCTCGACCATATTAAAGTAAGGATTTCTTCTAGCATGAACCACCGAAAATACTACATCGGCATCATCATTGGCCATTGCTTTTGCGAGTGCATTTTCAATATCCTCTAGTTTTCTTAAAGGTGAAGTGATATCTAAATCAATTACATAATCATAAGTTTTTTCCTTCATCTTTTCCATATACTTTACAGAGTAAGCTATTACAGGGACCTTGGGCGAGTCGTCCTGCGCCAGTTGATTAGGTCTCATTATGGCCACTATGTCACTATACTTCGAAGACATATTTAGTAATTCATCGCTATCACTGTTGACACAAATATCTACATTATATTCAGAATGTTTATCTTTAAACAAATATGCTGCAGCAATTGTATACTTAACTAGGGGGATCCCCCTAAAATTCCTTATATTCTTATTTCTTACCCCTTTTGAACCCGCTCTGCCGCAAATAGTAAATAAAATATTCATGTTATAACCTCCCCATGGCCAATTTCAAAACCTTATATGCATGACCAGTTCCATCTCGACCTTCTGCACATCGTGCAATCTGCTCCAAAAAACTTCTCATTTCTTCTTTATACATATCTCTGTTTTCCATAGAATAGTCTATCGCCGCTCTACCATTGGTGAAGCTGATCTTGTTACCAATAAAATCACCTATAATAGTTCCGCTTTCGGTAAATATCTCTATTTCCCTCCTGCGCGTCCTTCCAAAGTAATCCAGATGTATCTCCACTAATTTATCATCGTATCTTGCAATATATATAGCTAGATCTTCGCTATCAATCTCTAAATGAGAAAACTTCCCTTCAAGTTTATGTACTTTTAGCGGAAATCCAAATAAATATGTTATGTAATCCCACTCGTGTATCAAATCTATCGAAACACCGCCACCCTCTACCTTTTTCGCACTATAAACATCTCTGTAATCCACTCCGGGCCTCCAATCGGGGAGATAGCTCGAGCAGATTGCCCGTATGCTGTATACCTTTTCTTGTTTGATAATATCCTTAAGCCCTTGTACAATACTGGCAAACTTTAAAGGACCTGCTACATAATATACCCCTTGATCCGATAAATTCAAGTCCATTATATTGTAATCAATATTATCGAATACTGGTTTCTCAATGAACATATGTTTAGTCTTGTTTGCTAACAGCTTAATTGTATGATAGTGCATGCTGGTTGGATTGGTGATAAAGACTACATCATAGTCATTATGCAGGTCATACTCATTATATATCTGATGATGGAGTAGTTTTTGTACTTCCGGCTCCAATATTTTTCTTGTATTTCTGTATGCATGTATCTCCAATTCTAACCCATGCTCTGCCGCTACAGCTGTAAAATTTTTTAAGTGTCTTTTACCTATAGACCCAAGGCCAAAAAAGCATACCTTCATCCTAAACACCTTCTATCTTATCAATTAATTGAAGCGTATATAAATCCTCTATAAATGTATATCGTTCTACATAGCCTTTTCCCGAAATCTTATTCATAAACGTTTCAAGCTCCTCTAAATATGCATTTTCAATTATATTATCAGAATACCTACTGTCCTTTTCTATGGAATCATAGGTTTCTATGCTTTTCATTTCTTTAGCATCGATATCATATTCCGATAAGCTGCTTGGGGTCCCCTCCCAGAACAGATGCATATCTTCTGAATACACCTCTAAGCTTCTAACAGGCTTTCTTGATACAACATCCACATTCATTACGCCTTTAAATCCACTTTCATGCTCTAAAACTACAATAAAGCTGTCCGGATAATCTAAATCTAATAGGCTGATTTTATCTTTTATTACCTTATGACCGACTACAGTTCCAAAGGTCTTTATAATCCAGGGTAATTCAATGGCAAAGATTTCTCTACATCCATTGGTTGCTTTGCTGCCTACAAAGAAATCCTTATAGTTCTCCCAGGGATGCCAATCGGGAAGATATTGCCCCACATGGTACCTGTAGTTTAGCGGTTTTTGTGCAGATTTTACTCTCTTTTGTATGTACTTTATTTCATTTCTATAAAGCATTGTGGAAGACAGGAACAAGTGAAGCCCCATCTGATCAGCTTCTTTCATTATCTCATCATATCTATCCGATAAAAGGTTAATCTCAGTAAATACGTGTAAATGCTGTTGCAAGCACGCAATGATTATTTGGGAATGTGATACAGGGGCAGTACATATAATTGCTGCGTCAGGCCTTTCCATCTGTATAGCTTCATCTAAATCACCGTAAGTATTTATGGCATACAGCTCTTCCACTTCATTTCTCCTATCTAACCTAGTATCTACAGCTGCAATTTGCACAGCATTTTTAAAATACTTATTCAGTAGATTAATCCTTCTTTTTCCCATGGAGCCTAACCCAATCACTAATAACTTCAAGATTCAACCCTCCAATTCCTACTAGTATACTTTCTGTGAAAAACAAGCTTTAGATTAAATTGAAATCTAAAGCTTGTAAAAACATCTACCTAATTTCTTCTTTTAATATCCATCGTCCATGTGCGTTTTGTTTAAAAATATCCCTGTTGTAGAATTTGTCTACAATGCTCCAAAACTCGTTTGCAGAGTATCCTGTAAAGTCCAAGAAGTCTTGCAGGGTTTTTTGATCCAATCTGTGGTCATGCTTCTTAACCAGCTCAACGGCTTCTTCTCTAGTAAGCATTCCATATCTTACAAATCTTGCTGCATAATCTGTTGCACTGGCATGACCAAACTTTGGATATTTCATCCATGAATGCACTAAATAAGCTCGGCTATCAATCTGATCAAAATCTTCAACGTGATGTTCTCTTTTCCACTCATTGGTCAAATCCCTAAACCCTTTTTTCTTAGCAAATAGGTAGTTCTCATAGCTGTTCCACTGCATAAAGTAACTTATATAGATCGGGTCCAGCTTATTCAACTCTTCTTCAGAAGGCGCCTTACACAGAGAAATATCCTTCATCTTGATATGATCGTCCAACAACTCTTCCCAAGGGATTTGAGAGGCTACACCATTATGAATCTGATCTCTTGCAGAATAAGTCTCCACAATTTGATCACCACCATATTCGTAGCTCACATTTTCCCCATATACTAACAAAGGAGTATTATATTTTATCGCCATATGCAGCGGATAGGTATATATTAGACGATCAATTAACCACGTAGGTTTTCCATACCTTTCAAAGGTTTTTCTCATCATCAGTCTCTGAATTTTTCTATTAGGCTTCAAGCTTATGATATCACACCCAAAAGCCTCAGATATATTCTTCAAGTTATGAATGCCAGCTTCAGTCATCGGAAAGTTATCCTCAACCGTTACTAAGAGGGGATTCATTCCCATCAGCTCTTTCATTACATAAACTTGGTAATGGCTGTCTTTACCTCCGCTTACAGCAATCATGCAATCATAACCATCGCCATTCATACCCCTATATTTATCACATATATTTTTGAACTCTTCAAACCTTTTGTCCCAGTCTACCTTCATTTTTTTATCATGATTCAAACACGCTTGGCACACACCTTCTTCATTGAATACAATCCCCGGTCTTGTATCGGGCATAACACATTTTTTACAATATTTCATTTTAACGCTCCTCTCAATTATATTATTTTTCACCTTGCATAGTTTTATTTTCATGTATATCATAGAATGTCTTTTTTAATATGATTTCTTGATTTAAACACTTTTTTATTTCCTGAATAATGCGTAAAGCAGCATTCCCATCTCCATAGGGGTTGTCAATGGTTCTGATTTTTTCCCTGAAATCCTCCGAAATTGCCAGATTGATTGCTTCCAGGATACCATCCTCTCTCGGAGTGCAGTTTATTACTGATTTTGCTTGCACTCTTCCTTTTTGTCTATCACCAATATTTACTGTAGGAACCCGAAAGGAAGGAGCCTCCAATATTCCACTAGAGGAATTACCGACCACCGCACTAGAATATTTCATTGCGCTCAAATATCTTACTTGCCCCATAGAGGTAAACGCAACAGCTTTTTCTCCGTTTTTTGAAACATATTGATCAACCAACTCATTGATGATTCTTCCGTCTGTATCTGCATTCGCTTTTGTAAATATGATTTTAATATCCTTCACCTTATCCAATGCATTCAGAAGTTCAGTAAACTGACGTTCAGCGGTTGATTTTTCTAACGTCACAGGATGATATGTTACTAATAACGTCTTGGCATCCAGCTTGAATCCAATAGCATCCTCTAACTCCTCTTTCTCATACAACCGTAATTGCATAATGCTATCCACTCCCAAAGCACCGACACTAAATACCCTGCTAGGATGCTCTCCCAGCTGGATCACTCTCTGCCTATATTGCTCCATACTAGTGAAATGAAGGTAACTCATTTTTGTAATAGAGTGCCTAAAGGCTTCATCAAATGCACCTTCTGTGGTTTCTCCACCATGAAGGTGTGCTACTGGCAATTTGGCTACGACTGCAGCAGACACTGCCGCAAAAGCTTCATATCTGTCTCCTAAAACAACCAGCAAGTCAGGCTTCAATCTATCAAAGACCTCAGAAAAGCTTATCATAGCCAATCCCATAGATTTAGATATTCCTACGGAAGAATCTGAGCTAAGTAAAACTTCCAGTTTTTCATCTATATGTAAGCCATCTCCTTCTATTTCACTATAAGTCAGTCCAAACTCCGGGGAAAGATGCATACCTGTAGCTATCAGTTGCAGAGTAAACTCACTATCCTCTTTTATTTTATTTATTAGTGGTCTTAGAAGACCATAATCAGCCCTGGTTCCAGTTATAACACATATCTTTTTCATATTTCTATTAACTCATCTTCTTTAAAATTTCTTTTTGCCCTCTTTCCAAGCACTTCATCCCACTTCATAGGAGATATGCCTGTGCCAGGTCTTTTTACAGCCAAATTGTCTTCATTGAATATCTGTCCTTCATCTATATTGCAGTTTGCCACAATACTTTTTCTGGCAACATCTTTGTTTTTTAACTCTGACCCTGAAGGCCTTTTAACCCCGGTGCCTAGCGCTGCTTCGATATTCCTAATACACCTTACCATTTCAGCCAGCTCATGAGGCTCCAGACTTGCTCGATGATCCGGCCCCTCCATTTTTTTATCCAAGGTAAAATGTTTTTCAATAATCCGAGCACCTAATGCAACCGCTGCAATGGGAACTTCAATCCCCAAAGTATGATCTGAATACCCTACATCCACATTAAGAACTTGCTTAATCGTATTCATCGCCACCAAGTTTACATCTTGCATAGGTGTAGGGTACTCTGTGTTGCAATGCAGCACTATAACTTCAGGCGCTCCACTTTCCGTAAGTATTTGAACCGCACATTGAACTTCCTCCATTGTAGACATACCAGTGGAAAGAATCACCTTCTTGTGCAAACCACCTATTACCCTCAAATATGGCAAGTTGGTTATTTCTCCTGAGGGGATCTTGATAATATCTATGCCTAGCCGCACTAAAAGCCTAGCACTTTCCTCATCAAATGGGGTTGACAGAAAATTAATCTCCTTTTCAATACAGTATTCAATCAATTCTTTATGCATTTCCAAATTCAGTTCCAGCCTTTTGATCATATCAAATTGGCTCTCTGATGCTCCAGTTGTCTCCTTCTGATACGCTGCCTTTTCTGCATTCTTAGAAACCAGTTTCTCTGCTTTAAATGTCTGAAATTTCACAATGTCTGCACCAGCTTCTTTAGCCTTGTCAATCAATTCTTTTGCAATTGCTATAGAACCATTATGATTTACTCCCGCTTCTGCAATGATCATGACCTTGTTCATCCTAATCGATCCCCCACTCTTATATTGCCGTCATATTCATATTCAGTAATCCTAATGGTTGAGTCTTTTGTTTTAACGATAAACCCGTCTTCTGACTTTCCAACTACCTGCCCAATAATGCCTTTGTATATTGGGGCGTTTTCTATCATCCTTGCCTGATTTATCTTGATTTCTTTACCGTTTAGCATGCTACGCGCCATTGGGCCAGGCTTGCAAATAGCTCGTATAAAATTGAACAATTCCCGACTAGTTTGATTCCATTGAATAGTTTCATCCCCGGGTTGTCTCATTCCGCAATAAAATCCTACAGGATGTATATCTGTTTGTTTAATAACCTTATAGGTATTATCTTGTATAGACTTTACAGCTCTATATAGAATACTAGCACATTCAATATATGCTGTATCAAGCAGCGTGCAGTAATTATCCTCATCAGTTATTGGATATGTTTGCTGCAAAATGATGTCTCCGGTGTCAATTCCTTCATCCACAAAATGTACCGTAATCCCAAACTCTTGTTCATCATTTATTAAAGCCCAGTTTAGTATGTTTCTTCCCCTATAAAAGGGCAACTTACCAGCATGACAGTTAATTATTTTCAAGGGGGGTATGTTGATGATTTCCTTTTTAAAAATTTGGTTGAAGGACATTGAGACAAATAGATCGCATTGATAAGTCTTAATTTCTTGCAAAAATTCCTTTGAGTTAATATTCTTATGTTTTAAATAATCGATATTATATTTATCGGCAAATTCCTTCAAAACTGAATCCGATGAATCAAATCTAACACAAATGAACCTTATATCAATACCCTTATCCTGGATTAACAACTTGAACCCTTCATGAGCCCATTTACCATCAGCAAAATATCCTATACTAAGTTTGTGTTCCATAAAGCAACTCCTATCTGATATCCAGTCTTTCAAGCATACTTTCCATCTCTTTAATCTGACCCATATCCAACCAGGACTTATCGCTTACTGGATATATACCTACTTTTTCACCTGTTCCAATATAGTAGTTTATCAATTCTGTTATATGGAAGAATGTATCTTTTGGAATATCCTTCAAGGTTTCCGGTTCCAATATATACATTCCTGTGTTAACTAAAAAGTCATATTCTGGCTTCTCAATCAACTTATCAACGTCACTGGCCGTGCCGATTTCTATTACTCCATAAGGAATCATAAAATGCTTCAGTGATGTAATTAAAGTAATCTTATTCTTATTCTCTTTATGATATTTAAGCATATCTGAATAGTTTGCATCAATTAGAATATCACAGTTGCTAACAAAGAAGGTATCGTTAATTGCGCCACTTAACATGGATAGACTTCCTGCAGTGCCAAGAGGGCTTTCTTCTTCAATATAGCTGATTTCATAGTCTTTATCGATTTCACCGAAGTATGACTTTATCATATTCTTCTTATAATTGACGGTCATATAGAATTTGCTGCAACCATATTCCGTAAACCGATTGATGATTCTTTCAACAATCGGTGTATCTCCTATTGGAATAAGTGGCTTCGGAATGATTCTCGTATACGGATCTAATCTTGCTCCTTGCCCTCCAGCCATAATTACCACCGGATTCGTCAACTTCTTATAGAAATTAAGCTTTCTCTTAAAGTTATCATTCCAAAATACAATATCAATAACTTCATTTTCTGAATTAATTACAGGAATAGCCTCAATCATTTCTTCTTTCAATATTCTTTTTGCATTAGCGATATCTCTATCCAAAATGTATATAGGAGTTCTATTCATTACGGCTGCGACACGCTCTTGCAAGTTACCGCTCTTTAATATCCATCTTCTGATATCGCCGTCTGTAATGATTCCCTTCAGTTTGTTTTCCTCAGTCACGATAAGGATTTTCTTTGCAGTTTCATCAAGTTTCTTGATTGCATCCTTGATGATGAAATTCTCATCGATAAATAAATCATTTAATCTCATAGAGCTTCCTCTTTTCATTACTTCTTCAAATTATATAAGGTCTTGACTACATACAAAACGTCCTCGCTACTTAGATTTGAACTGCATGGAATATTTAATATTTTTTCAATATAAATATTAGCCTTTTCAATATGATAGCTCTGATTACTCTTATATGGCTTCTGTTGATGAATCAATCCCCAAATAGGCCTCGTTTGTATGCCTTGTGCTTTTAATTGTTTTAGCAGCTCATCTCTATCGTATCCATACTTTACTTTATCAATAAACAGTGAATAGAACCAGTAATTTGGTCTAGTGCCCTTATTAAAATCAATGATATCTAGACCTTCAATCTGCTTGATATGTTCACGATACAGCTTATAATTTTCAGCCTTTTTATTTATAAATTTCTCTAGCTGTTCTAATTGTGCAACCCCTAAAGCAGCCTGCATATTTGTCATTCTGTAGTTATAGCCAATTTCGTTATGAATATAATAGAGTTCATCATCCTTTGCCTGCGTGGATAGGTATTTAGCCTTATTAAGCAACTCTCTGTCATTTGCCGTCAACATGCCTCCGCCACCAGTAGTAATAATTTTGTTTCCATTAAAAGAAAATACCCCAAAGTCTCCTATTGTTCCAGCAAAGCTACCTTTATATCTTCCTTCTGTGTAGTATGATCCTAAAGCCTCCGTTGCATCTTCAACCACCTTAAGCTTATATTTCGATGCAATCTCCATAACCTTTCGCATATCAGCAGCATTGCCAAACACATGTACTATAACTAAAGCCTTGATAATTCTCCCTGTACCTTTGTTTACAAGACCCTTTTCCGACATATAACACTCATTACAGCAAAATTCGTCTAATTTGTCCAAATCCATATTCAAAGAGTCATCACAATCCATGAATACAGCTTCTGCCCCTATATACTTTACTGGATTAACAGCTGCAATAAAGGTAAGCGTCGGTACTAAAACTTCATCTCCCTGCTTTACGCCTGAAAGTATTAGTGCCAAATGTAGCCCCGCCGTGCCGCTTTGACAGGCTACTGCATGAGCAACCTGCAAATAACTTGCCATGTGGTTTTCAAACTGGTCTATGTAACTACCACCTGTTGATACCCATTCATTTTCTATAGCATTTGTTATATTCAAGCTCTTTACCCTTAAGATTTGGAACAGATAACGGGATAAACTTGTTCATATATACCGTCTCATCCTTTATGCATTATTTGCTTTCTCATTGTAGAAAAATATTCTTAAATATTGTAGGTATCCACCTTATATTTATCTATGTTATTTCTTAACCACTCAATGGTTTCAGCCAGCCCTTCCTTCAGCGTATATTTGGGCTCCCAGTTTGTCAGTCTTCTTATTTTTTCATTGGAACCGAGCAGCCTGTTTACTTCACTCTTTTCCGGTCTCATTCTCTGCTCTTCACATACTATCCTGGCACTTGGGTTAATCTGATTGATAAGCTCTTGAGTTAATTCTCCTATTGAAATCTCTTGCTGTGTTGCAATATTGATTTCTTCCCCTATGACATCTTCGGACCTTGCTAATTCAATAAAACCCTGCACTGTATCCTTTACATAGTTAAAATCTCTCGTCGGTGTAAGAGAACCTAGCTTGATCTCCTCCTGACCAGCAAGCAGTTGAGTTATTATAGTTGGTATCACGGCTCTTGCTGATTGTCTGGGTCCATAGGTATTAAAAGGCCTTACGATTGTCACGGGCATATTAAAGCTTCTAAAGAATGATTCTACAATTTTATCTGCTCCTATTTTTGTAGCAGAATAAGGAGATTGTCCCTGCAATGGATGCTTTTCATCAATTGGTACATATTGAGCTGTCCCATATACCTCAGAGGTTGACGTCACTAAAATTCTGCTGGTCTCCAAGTCTCTGGCCGCCTGTAGAACATTCAGTGTACCTTTTATATTGGTATCAACGTAAGAATCGGGAGAATGATAGCTAAAAGGAATGGCAATCAATGCTGCAAGATGAAAAACCACATCTATTCCCTGCATCGCTTTTCTCACCCCGTTAGGATCACGAATATCTCCTGTAAAAACTTCTATCTGACTCTTTTTAGCTGGTTGAAAAGTATCTATCCATCCCCAGCTGTTCAAAGAGTTATAATATACAAATGCTCTCACATCTGCACCTAATTCTAATAGTCTTTCTGTAAGATGACTGCCTATAAAACCGTCCGAACCGGTCACTAGGATTTTTTTCCCGCGTATATCCATGACTTCTCCTCCGCCTCAATTATATATAAAATAAGATAAATATCATTCGCATCCAAAACCCTTCGATAACATTTATATCGTCAAATTTCTGCATATTATTAAATCATTATACAATAATTATCATCTATATTTTAATTTTTATTATCTTTTTTATGAGGTCGTAATCAGTTACCAAAAAAACAAGGAATCAACCCCACTGTAGTTGACTCCTTGTTATCCATTCGCTGTAATCTTAGCCGTATATGAAGGTTGTATCATATTTGTCCGATTTATAGAGATAATCATATTCCTTGCTTAGTTTGTCAATTGCGCTCTCGAATCCTTCAGTACCTTCAAAAAAAGCTTTGTTATCCAATAATCCATTAATAAGCACCTTTATCATTTTATTTGTATAATCCTCAAAGGTCTCCAACAGATTATTATGCAGCTGAAGATTATATTCAATGTTTTCTAATGTAAACTGGTTGGTATCTAGGGCATTTATTGCTCTAGCCGTGCTATATATTGGATATTGAAACAGCATCATGAGGAACGGACTTTTGGCAATTTGTTTTACAACTTCATTATCCACGTATTCCAACGCATCATAAATCCTGTCTAGCTGCTTCTGGGTCTTGATTCCTTTGCTTATAACGGACAAGGAAGACTTATTATCCTTCAACGCCTTTTTTAGCCTTCCTAACAGTTCTTCAAAGCACTCAATCCCTTTTAGAATACCGGTAAAGGAGCTATTTTTTGCCATTGAGATATATTGATGATCTGTAGGAATATTTCTTAGCAAATTAACAAAACCCGGCAATCTTTCTCCACAATACTGCTCCAGCACCTCTTTGAAGCACTGGATTTCTGTACCCTGAATAAGTGCTCCGCCTTCAGTTGCATCAATGATAGTTTTATCTGTTAGCCTAATCATATCCTCAAAAGTTAATAAGAAATTCTTCCAAATTCTCGATGTGGGAATGTCATTGCCATAATAGTCCTTGACCCACTCAGTCACCTTGCTTACATCAACATTTTCCTTAAATTCCGTAGCCCCGGCGTGAGATATTCCGTCATTTGTATAAGCAAGATCTTGTCCAATCAGTATAATCGGATTACAACCCAGGTTATCAGCGAGATTCATCAAAAAATGAGCCACAGAAGACCCTGCCCAAATTGTCCCCTTTTTATCCAGTGTGATCTCATTCATCCATTTGCCATAGACATCTTTATCTTTGAATACGCTAAGCACATTTTCTTTATTAAACATATCCACAATCTCTGGTCTTATTACTGCCGGTCCAGAAAACACGATATTTTCATTTAAAACTTTATCCTTATAAAAAGCTTCATAAGTCAAATATGCTCTTTCCACAGAACCGACTACATCGGGTATAATTCCATTCTTCTCTAATGTTGATAAAGAACCATCACAAGATAATACTAATATCTGGTCTCTATAATCTCTTAAATGATGCACATTCTTATCTAAGGAAGGTCCTGAGGATACCACTACAGCTGGCTTATTTTTATACAGCTCACCAAATTTCTCCTTGAATTCCTTTAATCCAGGGCTAGTTACATAGCGAGGTAAATTTTTCAGGCGGTGCTCAATTCCAACAAGGGTATCATTCAAGTCATTCCCTAGCAGAAAATTGAAGTTTTGTCTAAAATACCTTATAAATTCTAAAAACGTTCTGGCACTTCTGAGATATTCAATATCTAGACTTACCTTAATCACCGGTTGAATGTTGGTAAAGGAATAGCTAATACTGCCTAATAGGTCGTCCAATTCCTTGCTCTTATCGGAATCCTTATAATCACCAGAAAAGAAAACGATGTTATAATCCTTCTCGGTAAAATCCACCTTGCTCAAAAGTTCGAATAAGTATCTTTCATCTCTATAATAAAGAAAAACCAAAGATTTCTCGTTTAGGCTGCTTAATAAATTAAATAATACTTTAATACTTGTAATCTCAAATGCCAAATATAGCGCCCTATTAATATTAAAATCAGGCTGTTTTATTAATTCCTCATCATTATCATGAATGAAGTTTGTTTCCGAATATTCAGTTGATGACAATTTCACTTTATACTTCTCTATGTTTTTTTGTAATATACTCATGTTTACCACCTTAATTATGAATGAAGTCGACATCAATGTCGACTTCATTCACTTTATTTTATTATCTTAATAACTGTAGTACGCCTTGTGGAGCTTGGTTAGCTTGTGCAAGCATTGCCTGAGCAGCTTGGTTAAGGATGTTGTTCTTTGTGAAGTTCATCATTTCCTTAGCCATGTCTACGTCTCTGATTCTGCTTTCAGAAGCTTGTAGGTTCTCAGCACCTGTATCAAGGTTCTTTACTGTGTGCTCCAGTCTGTTTTGGATAGCTCCAAGCTTTGCTCTTTGTGTTGATACTGTCGTAATAGCGCCATTTGCCAATCCAACTGCCTCATCTGCACCAGTTTGTGATGTTACAGATATAGTAGCTGTAATTACAGCTGTACCCATACTTGCTGAAATAGAAATTGACAATGTCTGTCCACTGTTTGCACCAATATGGATTTTCGCTGAGTTAAGCGTACCATCAAGCAACTTCTTAGTATTGAATTCTGTATCGCTTGCTATTCTGCCTATTTCAGTTGTTAGTGCATCAACCTCTTCTTTGATCGCAAGTCTGTCTGCATCAACGTTTGTATCGTTTGATGACTGTACAGCAAGCTCTCTGATTCTTTGAAGTATAGCATGTGTCTCGTTTAGAGCACCTTCAGCTGTTTGTATCATGGAGATACCGTCTTGTGCGTTTCTTGAAGCTTGTTGAAGACCTCTGATCTGACCTCTCATCTTCTCAGATATCGCTAGACCTGCAGCATCGTCACCAGCACGGTTGATTCTTGTACCGGAAGATAACTTCTCCAGTGACTTAGACTGTGCTGCTGTGTTAACGCCCAATTGTCTGTGGGCATTCATTGCCATTAAGTTGTTG
>Ga0196972_1000678_pt1 | contig 14139 bp, 13 predicted proteins | sample S1v_2013CmetaG_FD_148618 | JGI IMG/M metagenome (GOLD analysis project Ga0196972, IMG submission 148618) | Soil microbial communities from Anza Borrego desert, Southern California, United States - S1+v_20-13C | ecosystem: Environmental > Terrestrial > Soil > Desert | place: USA: California...
TTTGCGTTACTGCGTCGAAAACGACGAAGTCATTGCCGAGCCCCTGCATTTTGCTGAATTGTAGTTTCATTGATGCTGCATTGTAGGTGAATGTTCCATGGCATGCCTAGAGGACTAATCAGCGGGCCTAGTGTCTGCAGTGTGCGGCGGAATCTTGAAACGGCGATAACTCCATAGATATTGCTCCGGCTTACTACGTACCAACCGTTCTATGTTGTCATTCATGTTTTGCGGGCTGGCCGGTCCGGCCAGAGGTGCAATATGCAAATGGTAACCGCGTCCCCATGATAGGCGTTCCCCGAAAGCCAGTAACACGGCGGCATCAGTGGTATTGGCCAGTTTTTCCACCAGGGTAATCGTGTAGGCAGGTTTACCGAAAAACCGTGCCCATATGCCTTCACCAGATTCCGGTACCTGATCGGGGAGAATGCCAACAGCCTCTCCCTTACGTAGCGTGCGTAACAAATTTCGCAAACCGCCCATATTGGTAGGTGCAAGTTTAACTTTACCCCGGCTGCGGCCTTGCTGCATGATGGGCGTCAGCCATTGTTGTCGTGAGGGCCGATACAGCACGGTTATTGGATCTCGGGCCGCGTAGTAGATTGAGGTGATTTCGTAGCAGCCAAGGTGGGGCGTGAGAAAGATGATGCCTTTACCTTGGGCCAAAGCCTGATCCACATACTCCCAGCCATGACAAGCTCTTACCCACTTGAGTACGGATCGCTCGGGCCGAAACCAGATGGCAAAAGTTTCCATGAGACCCTTGCCCGTTTCTCTGGCAGATGTGTGAACTAGCCGACGGTAATGCCGCTCATTCTCAGCTATATTTATCGATAGCAAGTTGTTGCGCACGCGACGAGAAAATTTGACATCGAACATATACATGCCCCAGCCTGCAAGGATACCCAACCCGTGGATCAACGGGAGCGGTAATCGAGCATAGAGGCGTAACAACGCTATTAACATGAATCCTTTTTGAATCTCAGCCTTTTTGCTATTCTATCAACCTTTTTGCTGACGCCCCCATCATGAGCCAATACCTGTTTACCTCCGAATCTGTTTCAGAAGGCCACCCAGACAAAGTCTCGGACCAGGTTTCTGACGCCATCCTGGATGCCATCCTGGCACAAGATCCGACAGCGCGTGTTGCCGCCGAGACCTTAACGAATACCGGATTGGTTGTGCTGGCAGGTGAGATCACCACGCATGCTAACGTCGACTACATCAAGGTTGCACGCGACACTATCAAAGAGATTGGCTATGACAATACCGATTACGGCATCGATTACCGTGGTTGCGCGGTGCTGGTGGCCTATGACAAGCAATCGCCGGATATTGCACAAGGGGTAGATGGTGCACATGACGATCCACTGGATCAGGGGGCTGGCGACCAGGGCCTCATGTTCGGCTATGCCTGCGACGAGACTCCTCAGCTTATGCCATTACCGATCTGGCTTTCGCATCGCCTCATGGAACGCCAATCCCAGCTACGCAAAGACGGACGTTTGCCATGGCTGAGGCCAGACGCCAAGAGCCAGGTTACCATTCGTTATGTAGACGGCAAACCCGACAGCATTGACACCGTTCTGCTGTCGACACAACACGCCCCTGAGATTTCGCTGGAAATGATCAAAGAGGCTGTAATTGAAGACATTATCAAGCCTATGCTGCCCAAAGAATTGATCAAGGGCGAGATCAAGTACCTGATCAACCCGACCGGCCGTTTTGTTGTTGGTGGCCCGCAAGGTGACTGCGGGCTGACAGGCCGCAAGATTATCGTCGATACCTACGGCGGTGCTGCTCCGCACGGTGGTGGTGCATTCTCTGGCAAGGACCCGTCCAAAGTAGACCGTTCGGCTGCCTATGCCGGGCGTTATGTGGCCAAAAATATCGTAGCGGCCGGCCTTGCTACGCGTTGCCTGGTGCAGGTGTCTTATGCTATTGGCGTAGCACGCCCTACCAGCATCATGGTCGAGACCTACGGCACGGGCAAGGTGTCTGACGAAGTGCTAACGCGCTTAGTGCAGGAACATTTTGACCTGCGCCCAAAGGGTATTGTGCGGATGCTGGACCTGCTGAGGCCGATCTATCGCAAGACTGCGGCTTACGGCCACTTTGGTCGTGACGAACCCGAATTCACCTGGGAAGCTACCGATAAGTCCGCTACCCTCAAAGCAGCTGCAGATTGCAAATAGTCATCCCGGCCCTTTTTATTTTATAATTAGGGCCTTTCACACTAACCGAGGAACGCTGCGAGGACGCTAGATCGTCCCCAGGCTCGGTTGCAAATGGGCATCGCCCGGCTGTAACGGCGTTCACCTAACTAACTCGTGCCGGACACGGGAACTGTGGGTGAACCCCAAGCTATCCCTCCGGCCATACATTCAAGGGATTTGTATGAATACTGTGGCTGATCTTAAAGATTACGTAATAGCCGACCTAAGCCTGGCCGAATGGGGACGCAAGGAAATCGCCATCGCCGAGACCGAAATGCCTGGCCTCATGGCAATTCGTGAAGAATACGCTGTGACTAAGCCCCTTCGCGGCGCCCGCATAACTGGCTCCTTGCACATGACCATCCAGACGGCGGTACTGATTGAAACTCTGCAGGACTTAGGTGCCGAAGTACGCTGGGCCTCATGCAATATTTTCTCGACGCAGGATCATGCCGCTGCAGCCATCGCAGCCAGCGGCACCGCAGTATTTGCCGTGAAAGGCGAAACCCTGCAGGAATACTGGGATTACACCCATCGTATTTTTGAATGGCCGGATGGCGGTTATTCCAACATGATTCTTGATGACGGCGGCGATGCCACTTTGCTGCTGCATCTGGGCAGCAAGGCCGAGATCGACAGTTCAGTGCTGAACAATCCTGGCAGCGAGGAAGAGGTTTGCCTGTTCAATGCCATCAAGGACAAGCTCAAGACTGATCCCAAGTGGTACTCCACGCGCTTGGGGCAGATCAAGGGTGTGACGGAAGAAACCACCACTGGCGTCAATCGCCTGTACCAGATGCACAAGGAAGGCCGTTTGGCATTCCCAGCCATCAACGTCAACGACTCCGTCACCAAGTCCAAATTCGATAACCTTTACGGCTGCCGGGAATCGCTGGTGGATGGCATCAAGCGCGCCACTGATGTCATGGTCGCAGGCAAGATTGCCGTGGTGGCAGGCTATGGCGACGTGGGCAAGGGCTCTGCTCAGGCGCTGCGCGCATTGTCCGCGCAAGTCTGGGTGACTGAAATCGACCCGATCTGTGCATTGCAGGCAGCGATGGAAGGCTATCGAGTAGTAACTATGGATTACGCTTGTGAGCATGGCGACATTTTCGTCACCGCCACCGGGAACTATCATGTGATCACCCACGAGCACATGAAGAAAATGAAGAATCAGGCCATCGTCTGTAATATTGGCCACTTCGATAATGAGATCGATGTTGCCTCCCTCGAGCAATACCAGTGGGAGGAAATCAAGCCGCAGGTCGATCACATCATTTTTCCTGATGGAAAGCGCATCATCTTGCTGGCCAAGGGACGGTTGGTGAACCTGGGCTGCGGGACCGGGCATCCGAGCTACGTCATGAGCTCCTCCTTTGCCAATCAGACCATTGCCCAGATCGAACTCTTCTCTAACACCGAAAAGTATCCGGTAGGCGTTTATACTTTGCCCAAGCATCTGGATGAAAAAGTGGCCTTGCTGCAACTCAAGAAGCTTAATGCACAGCTCACTCGACTCACGGACCAGCAAGCTGCTTATATTGGCGTATCGAAAGAAGGGCCTTTCAAGCCTGACCATTACCGCTACTAAAATTAAGTAATTTAAAAGGGGGATGAGATGAAGCTTTTAGTCGTCTGGCTGTTGAACGCGGTTTCGCTGCTGACAGTGGCTTATCTCATGCCCTCCATTGAAGTATCGGGGTTCGGAGGGGCGTTGATCACAGCTGCTGTTATTGCGCTTGTGAATGTCCTCGTTCGACCCATTCTGGTCGTCCTCACGCTACCAGTAACGGTGATTACCTTGGGCCTGTTCATTCTGGTCATCAACGGCCTATTGTTCCTGCTTATTGGCTATTTGCTTGAAAGTTTTGAAGTGCGAAGCTTGTGGTCTGGCATTCTGGGGGCACTTATGTACAGCCTGATCTCTTGGGGATTAACGGCGTTGTTGCCAAACGAGAAAGACTAATAATGAAGCAACCCGTCATCAGCTTTGAGTTTTTTCCGCCTAAGACCGAAGAGGGTATAGCCAAGTTGCGCGCCGCGCGCCAACAATTGGCGCAGCTCAACCCCAAATTCTTTTCTGTTACCTTTGGCGCTGGCGGGTCCACGCGTGATCGAACCATGGAAACCGTGCTGGAAATTCATCATGAGGGGTTTGAAGCTGCGCCGCACATTTCCTGTATTTCATCGAGTCGGGAAGAAGTCTGTCAACTGCTTGATGCTTATCGTACACAAGGTATTCGCCACCTGGTTGCATTACGCGGCGATATTCCTTCAGGTACGGTGGGAGTAGGAGATTTCAGGCATGCCAACGAATTGGTCGCCTTCATTCGCCAGGAAACCGGGGAATGGTTTGAAATCGAGGTGGCTGCCTACCCTGAATTTCATCCTGAGGCACGTTCGCCTGGAAGAGACCTGGAGTACTTCAAGCTGAAAGTTGAGGCCGGCGCAAACGCGGCGATTACCCAGTACTTTTATAACGTAGACGCTTATTTCAATTTCATGGATCAATGCGGAGCACTGGGAATTACCATCCCTGTGGTCCCCGGCATCATGCCGATCTATAACTACACTCAGCTATCGCGGTTTTCGGATGTGTGTGGTGCGGAAATTCCCCGCTGGCTGAAGATCAGATTGCAGGATTACGCGGATGACTTGCCGTCGTTACGCTCTCTGGGGACGGATGTCGTGACGGACTTGTGTGAACAGCTTCTCGCGGGCGGTGCGCCCGGTTTGCACTTCTATACGCTCAATCAGGCAGGCATCATCAGCACGATTATGCAGCGACTGGGCCTGCCGCTTACCGCTTCTAACAGCTAATGTTCAGTGGAGGACAGGCCGTGTTTCGTTGAATATGGCGTCTTCCACAAACAGGTAGTCATTGGTTTTTCCCTGGTTCCATAAGGCCATCAATACGATCCAACGGGTTTCTTCAATGGTGACTTCCGGCTGCGGCAAGGCCATCACGCGATCGATAACCAGTTCACGCTGGGCTTGGGTGAGCACATTGGCCTGTTCCAAAAACATGATAAAGCTGAGGCTTTCGCTACTGATTTTCTGAACCTCGGATTCTGTATAAATCCTTAAGCCCGAGCTGATATCGATATGGCTATCGCTTTGCTCAGACATGGTTTCAAGCACAGTAAACCAGTCAAAAGCACCATCAATATCTTCCTGTTCAAAACCTGCAGCAAATAGTTCTTTTGCAAGGGTGAGTTGGTCGGGACGATTATCTGCTTCAAAGTAATTTTCGAACATATACACCAGGACTTCGAACATATATTCCCCAATCAGTAAGTGCCCGGTCAGACGATGCGCTGGTAACGTCCTCCCGGCAAAGAGGCGATTTTATTTTCCAGCTCCAGCATCAACAGCATGGCGGAAAGGCTATCGCTCGTCAAGCCAGTGCGCTCAATTAACGCCTCGATACTGATGGCTTCAAAACCCATGCAATCGAGTACTGGATGACCGTCAGGCTGGGCTGCGGAGGATGTTGAAAGAGGTGGACTAGGGGTGGCTCCAACAAGTTCGTCGACGATATCCTGAATATTGTCCACTAGCTTTGCGCCCTGCTTGATGAGCTGATGGCAACCTTTTGACAGGGGTGAATGGATGGACCCTGGAATCGCAAAAACTTCACGTCCTTGCTCGGCGGCCAAGCGCGCAGTAATCAAGGAGCCGCTCTGCACATTCGCTTCCACCACGAGGCAACCAACCGCTAGGCCGCTGATAATGCGATTACGACGAGGGAAGTTTTGCGCGCGGGAAGGAGTGCCTATCCCGAATTCGGAAAGGATCAGGCCGTGTTCCACAATCTGGTGGGCAAGCTCACGGTGTCTTGCAGGGTAGACGATATCGAGCCCAGTACCGACGACGGCAATCGTCGAGCCTTTTCCCTTCAGGCCGCCTCGATGCGCCGCGCCATCAATGCCCAATGCCAACCCGCTGACTACGCAAAAACCCTGGTTACTCAAGGCAGCGGAGAAATCTTCTGCATTCTTTTCTCCCTGAGGTGTCGCATTACGACTACCCACAACTGCAACGCAACGGGCATTGAGCCATTGCAGATTACCCTTGGCATAGAGCAATGGTGGCGGATCGGGGATTTCCAGTAAGGTTTGCGGATACGCCTCATCCGCAAGTGTGATGACATGATTGTTCGACTGGGACAGCCAAGTAAGGGTAGGGGCAATGAGCTCGTGGTCAGGACCGGCACTGATCGCATCTGCCAAGTCGGCTGAGACGATTTCACGTAGCTGGTTCCCGCTGGCATTGTAGACACCTGCAGGATCGCCAAAGGCACGCAGCAGTTGGCAAAAGGTTTGATTGCCCAGCCCCTTTACCCAGCTTAGGGCAACCCAAAGGAGGGTATCCTCTGATACCACAGATGCCGGGTCTGTCATCTAACTATGAGCTGTTAGGGTGTCTTGACGATGTCGAGTGTATTGACGGGTTCTGAAGCCTGCATGATAAGACCATAGGCAACCCGGTCGAAGGTTCGGAATATCATCAGCAGGCCAATACGCTCATCAGGAAGCTTGACGAGATTGGGGTCGTTGGCTGGATCCTTCTCAGGGTCATACTCCCTGCGGCTCTCTTCCTCGGTTTGAGGCTTCGCCTCCAGAGGGTCCACATCCTTGTACTTGAATTCCTTCATGCGAAATTTCTCTTCAGTGCGTTTGTTCTTTGGATCTCTGCTTACCCATTCACCTGCACGATTAATGCTTAAGACGTGGCCTTGTTCCAAGCCATCGGAAGCGCCCTTGTTGATGGAGACGATGGTCTTTGCCCCTGCTTCGGCGACGCCGCCGTAGATGGACATAATCCGGCCTTCGATCTCATTCTCAGGTGCATGGGGGACGAAGCTCGTCTGAATGGTGTCGGGAGCAACGACCAGCTTGTCCTGAACGAAAATTTCCTCTTTTGCGCGCGAGATCATTGCAGTGGCAGGTTCCCCAAAACGGGTCACTCTGGCATCGCCTAAATAAAGCGCTTCGATCCCCAGCATTTCTTGAGTTATTGGATCAACCAGAGCCTTGTTGGGCCGGTAAATATGCCACAAACGCCCATCCGCTTCTTCAATCTGGTCTACGTAAATTCTCGTGCCAGCGGAGAGGGCAACACGATTGTCCGGCCCGGCGATGATAGCAGGGGCATCTTCCAGCGCATTCCGCTCAATGATCAAGGGGCGGCTCAGGAAGGGTTCAATGATGTTGGGGGCAATGGTGGGAACAGCTTCCTTTTCCAGTGGCTCAACGATGACGTCTGGCTGCAGGGTGACGGTCTCCCTGAGTAGGCTCAGGTGAGGCGTACCATTGGTGGTATCGAGCACAACCACATCACCAGGATAGATGAGGTGAGGATTTTTGATTTGCTCCCGGTTCATGTTCCACACTTCGGGCCACTTCCATGGATCTTTCAGGAACTTGCCCGAGATCCCCCAAAGCGTATCCCCTTTAACGACGACATAACGGTCCGGGTGACCCGGTTGTAATTCCACATCATTCGCCGCCATGGCAGAAGTCGCCAGACAACATAATAAGAGCGGCGTTATAATGTATTTGTACATGCATTGCCCCTGAGAGTCGGATCTTTATCCGTGAAGTTGCATTAAATTTTGCATGTAATTCATTAAACAATCAAGCTTTTATGGCAATACACTAAGTTATGGCACTGTTGAATATCCTCAATTATCCTGACCCGCGGCTGCACAAGATTGCAGCGCCCGTGGAAAAAGTGGACGACGAGATTCGTCGTCTCGTCAGGGATATGGCGGAAACCATGTATGAAGCCCCGGGCATTGGGCTGGCAGCGACCCAGGTTGATGTACACAAGCGGGTGATTGTGATTGATATCACGGAAGACAAAAGCCATTTGCAGGTTTTCATCAATCCTAGAATTATCGCGAGCTGCGGCTCGCAAGACTATGAAGAGGGTTGTTTGTCAGTGCCTGGGGTGTACGAGACTGTGACGCGTGCGGAACGTGTGACCGTCGAGGCGCTGGATGTTGAAGGCAAGCCATTTACCTTGGAAGCGGAAGGCTTGCTGGCCGTTTGCATCCAGCACGAAATGGATCACCTGCTTGGGAAAGTATTTGTCGAATATCTTTCTCCCCTTAAGCAGAACCGCATCAAGACCAGGATGAAAAAACGTCAGCGTGAATTGACCGCATGAGGCTGATTTTCGCGGGAACCCCTGAATTTGCAGTACCCGCACTGTATTCGCTGATTGCCGCGGGCCACGAAATCATAATGGTGTTAACTCAGCCCGACCGTCCCGCGGGCCGCGGCATGAAGCTCACCCCAAGCCCGGTCAAGGTTGCAGCCCTGGCCCATACCATTCCAGTTTTCCAACCGCAAACTCTCAAGGATGCTGAAACGCAGGCGTACATTCAGGCGCTGCGAGCAGATGCCATGATTGTGGCGGCTTATGGTTTGATTATTCCGCAATCCGTCCTGCAAATGCCGCACCATGGCTGCTACAACATCCACGCTTCATTATTGCCACGCTGGCGGGGGGCGGCCCCTATCCAGCGTGCCTTATTGGCCGGTGATAAAGAGACCGGAGTTACCATCATGGAGGTGGTGCCCGCCTTGGATGCTGGCGGCATGGTCCTTAAAGGAGTTGTCCCTATTACCCAGCGGGATACCGCGCAAACACTGCATAATGCACTCGCACAATTGGGAGCGGATTTGATCGTCCAAGCCATGGACAAGCTTATGCAGGAAGGCCAACTCAATGCTGAGCCTCAGGATGAAGCGCTGGTAACCTATGCTGCCAAGCTCAATAAATCGGAAGCAGCCCTTGATTGGCGCAAAAGGGCCGAACAACTGTCGCGTCAGGTCAGGGCTTTCAATCCTTTTCCTGTCGCCCAGGCAACACTTTCAGGTAAACCTTGCCGTATCTGGATGGCAGTAGCCTTGCCAGGCAAAGCTGAGCCTGCCGCTGTCACTGATCTTAAGGAAGGCATCGTTGTGGGCTGCGGCGAAGGGCTGTTGAAAATCGAGGAGCTGCAAATGCCCGGCGGCAAGCGTCTCCCTGCCAAGGACTTCTTGCTGGGACATGCGCTTAAGGTGGGTGATCGATTCGAAAATGGCGAGATACGGCAAGGCACAGCTTGAATTTTCATGCTTCAGCCGCATCTAATGCTTGACTGAATATTGATTGAGAAAAGATAACTATGTTAGGAAACTGGTTAAAAACATCCATCTTGATGGCCGGTATTGTCGTGCTGTTCGGCATGGTTGGCGCAGCATTGGGCGGTGGGAACGGTATGCTGATCGCCTTGCTGTTCGCGGGAGCCATGAATATCTACGCTTACTGGTTCTCAGACAAGATCGTGCTGCGCATGTACAACGCGCAAGAAGTGGACGAAACCAGTGCGCCCGCTTTCTATCGCATGGTGAGCGAACTGGCGCAGAAGGCACAATTGCCTATGCCCAAGGTTTATGTGATCGATGAGGCACAACCCAATGCATTCGCGACAGGTCGCAACCCTGAGAACGCTGCGGTGGCAGCGACAACCGGCATCATGCGTATTTTGTCCGAGCGGGAATTGCGCGGTGTCATGGCACACGAACTGGCCCATGTGAAGAATCGCGATACCCTGATTTCCACCATTTCTGCCAGTATTGCTGGCGCTATATCTTCTTTTGCCCATTTCGGCATGTTGTTCGGCGGAGGCCGCGACCGTAACGTGCACCCTGCGCTGGCAATCCTGGTCATGGTACTGGCCCCGATTGCTGCCATGCTGATCCAGATGGCCATCTCCCGCTCACGCGAATTCGAAGCGGACCGCGGCGGTGCCGCCATAAGCGGCGACCCGGATGCCTTAGCTTCTGCATTGAGGAAAATCCATAACTATGCGCACCAAATACCGATGAACGCGGTTGAAGAGCATCCAGAGACCGCGCAAATGATGATTATCAATCCATTGTCCGGTGGGGGTTTAAGAGGCTTGTTCAGCACTCATCCTGACGTGGAGGAGCGGATCGCACGTTTGATGGTGATGGCAGCCTGACGTTTGTATAAAGCCCAGCAGCTCGCCGCAGAGGCGGTAAATCAGGTTCTCGGCGGCCGCAATCTCGGGTGGGTACTGGAGGCCATCTTCCGCAAGTCTGCCGGACTGACGCCACAGCAGCGTGCAGCGACTCAGGATCTGAGCTACGGCACGCTACGGTTTTACGGCGAGCTGCAGGCCCTACTCGCCCTATTACTGCAAAAACCACTGCAGGATGAAAAGCTGCAGGCACTCCTGCTGGTCGCCCTCTATCAGCTGCATCATGGCAAAGTTGCTGACCATACGGTGGTGAATCAGGCAGTCAAGGCTGCCGAATTCAACAAGAAACCGTGGGCTCGCGGTCTGGTCAACGCCGTGCTGCGTAATTTCCTACGGCAACGAGAGGCTCTACTGCAACAAATATCTGCCTCCGAAATTGCGCGCTATTCTTATCCCCAATGGTGGATCAACCAGCTCAAGCGTGAATTCCCCGATGAGTGGCAAGCCATGCTCGAGTCCGGTAATGCTCATCCGCCGATGACCTTGCGCATCAATCGATGTAAAACCGGCGTCGATGAATATCTAGCCAGGTTGCACGAACTTGATCTACCGGCTCGCTTGCTCAGTGCTGAGGCAATTATTCTGGAAAAACCTGTACCCGTAGATCAAATCCCGGGATTTCATGAGGGCATGGTTTCCGTGCAAGATTATGGGGCACAGCTCGCTGCGCATCTGTTGGATAGTCATGATGGTATGCGCGTTCTTGATGCCTGCTGCGCACCTGGCGGTAAGACCAGTCATATCCTGGAAACTGCAAACGTGACGCTAACGGGGCTGGATAATGACCCACAACGGCTGCAGCGCGTCGAGAGCAATCTCCAAAGACTGGGCTTGCGAGCCAGTTTGCAAGTTGGAGACGCAGCTCAGCCGGATGCGTGGTGGGATGGTCAGCTTTATGACCGCATTCTGGCCGATGTGCCCTGTACAGCCTCAGGCATCGTGCGTCGTCATGTGGATATCAAATGGCTCAGGCGTAAATCCGATATTAAGTCGTTTGTAGCGCAGCAGTCTGCAATTTTGCAGGCTTTATGGCGACTGCTGGCAAAGGATGGTAAATTGCTTTACGCGACCTGTTCGGTTTTTCATGAGGAGAACCAGCAGCAGATTGACCAGTTCCTTAAGACCCATGCAGATGCAAGGCAAGTTGCGCTCCCTGCGCTGCTAGATAACTACCAACAACAAAATGGACAACTACGGCCCTGTGCAGATCATGACGGCTTCTTTTATGCAGTATTGCAGAAGGTTTGAGCTGGCCCGATTCGGTCTTGTCTGTTTGCTTTTGGTTTTTTTAGGGTTGCCGGCTTGGGCTGATTCCAGCAGTCTGGATATAAAAACGGCAGAGTTGGCCCCGATTAATGATGCCTACGTGCTTAATGCAGATTTCGATATCCGTTTCAGCAAGGAAGTGGAAGAAGCCCTGAGCAAGGGCGTCCAGCTGGATTTTCTGGTCGAGTTCCAGATCGCCATTCCCAGCAGCTGGTGGTTTGACGACGAAGTCAAAAGTGCAAGTACGCATCTAAGTCTCGGCTACCACGCGCTGTCTCGCCAATATCTGGTGAATCGAGATAATCATCAGTATGCCTTCAGCACGCTGCAGGAAGCGAAAGAAGAGATCTCCCATATACGTAACTGGCGAGTCGTTGAGAAGTCTTTACTGAATAAGGATGAGGAATATTACGCTGCACTGCGCATTCGGCTTGACCAGTCAAAACTGCCGAAACCATTACAAGTCGATGCGCTAGGATCCAAGGATTGGGATATGGTGTCGGAACGTTACCGTTGGACGCCAGCTTTAGCGTTTTAAGCAGATTCAGATGAGATACATTGTATTTGTCAGCGCTGCACTAGGCGCTATCCTGCTTTACCTGCTGTCGCATGCCAGCGCGAACACGACGGCGCTGGCCGAGCATTACACCCTACTGCTGGTGCTGAATGTGGCCTTGGCCATCATGCTCACCATCTTGATCGGGGTACAGTTATGGCGCCTATACCGGCAAATCCGCGCCAAGATCATGGGCAGCCGGCTGACCTTGCGCCTGCTTGGCGCATTTGCTTTGATGGCCATTCTTCCGGGTTTAATCGTGTATGCCGTATCGGTCAACTTCCTTACCCGCTCCATTGAATCCTGGTTCAACGTCAAGGTAGAAGCTGCACTAGAAGGTGGCTTGCGCCTGGGCCAGAGCGCATTGGACATCATGCTGGCTGATCTGGAAGAGAAAGGTGAAGGTATGGCGCTAACATTAGCCTTTATGTCACCCAGTGCCCATCTCACCACACTGAATGACTTGCGGGAAAAATCCGGGGTGCAGGACGCCGTGCTGCTGACGCCACAAGGCAGGATATTGGCGTACTCCAGCAGCGATCCGGCAAGTTTCCTGCCGGAGCTGCCCAGCATTCCTCAACTGCGACAAGCCCGACAAAAAGTATACGGAGCAATAGAGCCCATCCCCGGCAAAGGCCTGCATTTACGCGTGCTGGCGCCAATCAGCGTTTCCGACCTGGCGGGGGACACCCGGATTCTGCAGTTGCTGCAGCCGGTACCGCCTACGCTGTCACTAACTGCCGAATCGGTGCAGAGCGTTTACCAGGACTACCAGGAGCTCTCGTTCAGTCGCGATTCACTGAAGGAGGTCTTTGCGTTAACCCTGACACTGGTGCTGATGCTGGCAATGTTGTCAGGGGTTGCCATCGCATTCGTGTTGAGCCGCCGGCTCTCCGCGCCTCTTGGGGTTTTGGCAGAGGGTACGCGGGCGATTGCTCGAGGAGACTACAGTACCATGCTGCCCGCACACGGCAAGGATGAGCTGGGTATCCTGGTCCAGTCCTTCAATAGCATGACGCGCCAGCTTGGCGAAGCGACTGAGGCGGCAGATCGCAACCGTGCTAGAGTCGAGGCGGCAAGAGGCTATTTGGAAACAGTGCTGGCTCACTTGTCTTCCGGTGTGTTGGCACTGAATGATCGCGCCCAGCTCCGAACCTTCAACGTTGCCGCATCGCATATCCTAGGCGTTGAACTCAAGAATCATGTTAACCAACCGTTGACTCAGCTCGGCGAGCAGCAGCCAGCCTTGCAGGAGTTCGTGGATGAAGTGCTCGCGCATTTCAAGCGTACAGGCAGGGGCAAACATCCCAAGGGAGAATGGCTTGAGGTTGATTGGCAAACGCAAATGGAGATCATTGGGACCGAAGGCCGTAAGATCATCCTCATCCGCGGCACACGTTTGCCTAATTCTGCAGAAAGCGGCTTCGTTGTCGTGTTTGATGACATCACAACCATGGTTCAGGCGCAAAGAGATGCTGCCTGGGGTGAAGTGGCGCGTCGTCTTGCCCATGAAATCAAGAATCCTTTGACGCCCATCCAGCTTTCAGCAGAGCGTTTGGAACACAAGTTATCCGCAAAACTTGATAAAGCCGACGCTGAGATGCTGCAGCGCGCTATCAATACCATTGTTAGCCAGGTTGGGGCAATGAAGACCATGGTCAACGCATTCAGTGAATATGCCCGGGCGCCAGCCGCAGCGATGGAAGAGGTGGATTTGAACCAGTTGATTGAAGATGTGCTGGGTCTATATGAATCCGCTGGTGTGCACATAGAGGCTACGCTGGACCCTGCATTGCCGACATTGTTGGGTGACCCGACTTTGTTAAGGCAGGTCCTGCATAACCTGCTGAAAAATGCCCAGGATGCGCTGGATGGTCGCGCTGAGCCCCATATAAACATCAGTACGGTGGTCAAAGGCGCAGAAATTAAATTATGCGTTAAGGATAATGGTGATGGATTCGCCAAGGAAATCATGGCCCGTGCCTTTGAGCCCTACATGACCACAAAACCCCATGGTACTGGGCTGGGCTTGGCGATCGTCA
>Ga0196972_1000679_pt1 | contig 14133 bp, 15 predicted proteins | sample S1v_2013CmetaG_FD_148618 | JGI IMG/M metagenome (GOLD analysis project Ga0196972, IMG submission 148618) | Soil microbial communities from Anza Borrego desert, Southern California, United States - S1+v_20-13C | ecosystem: Environmental > Terrestrial > Soil > Desert | place: USA: California...
ACCGAATTTGGCGGAGGACTTCTTAGCGTTGTCCGGGGCCCGGGGGAAGCCGTGATCGCGGCGCAGGCTCGTGCGCACCTTGGCCAGCAGGCGGTCGCCTGCCACATGGGCCAGGTCGGCAGTCCTAATGCGAGTCGGATCAAGGCGGCCGCCGGCACCGCCGGTCATGACCAAAGGCAATTTCTGTTTGCGGCAATAGGCGGCCAGCGCCACTTTAGCGCGCGCATCGTCTATGGCATCGAGCACAACGTCCGGTTTGTTGTCGAGCATAGTGGCCACGTTCTCTACCGTGACAAAATCCTCAACCTGGTGCACTTGGCAGCCTGGGTTGATGCTCCAGATGCGCTCGGCCATGGCCGTCACCTTAGCCTTGCCGAACTCGCCCTCCACGGCATGCAGCTGGCGGTTAACATTGGATTCGGCGATATGGTCGAGATCGATGAGCGTGATATGGCCGACGGCATTACGCGCCAGGGCCTCGGCGGCCCAGGAGCCGACGCCGCCGATGCCGATGACGCAAATATGGGCAGCGCGTAGGCGGCCCAAACCGGCTTCTCCATATAAACGCCGCACGCCGCCAAACCTGCGCTCGAAATCGACGACATCGATCGGATGGTTTATTTCCAAGCTGAGGGTGGTATCAACGGCCACTGTACTTTTCCTTATCTGCAGAACTTGCCGGCAAGTATATCGAGCGTGGCCGTTTTACTGGTTGGCGCGGTCGGCTGGGGCTTGTCGAAAACATTTTCCATCTTGCCGTTTTTCACCTTGCTCAACTTGACCACGGTAAAGGTGCGGTTGCTGCAATTGAAGACGATGGTGCTGAACGACACTTCCTGGTTGTTGAACGGCACGACCTTGGTCTCGGCCACGAAACGTGCGCCGTCCTGGCTCTGCTTGACCGATGCCCGGTCAAAAAAGACCTCGGCGATATTGCTTTTGCCTATGGGTTCCCACTGCGCCACGCTATAGTCGTCCGGGGCATAGCAGTATTGCTGCATGAGTTGATCGGGCATGGATTCAGGAACGATGCGCTCAGCGGGCTTGGGCTGGTCGAATTGCGACAGAACGCGCTGACCCTGGGTCTTGACGCCATTGAGATAAGTATAGGTGCTGCGGAAACAATCGACCTGCATCACGGTAAGCCAGGCTGTGTCGTCGCGCTGCAGGACGTTGGTCAGGACGCTGAAACTGGAGCGTTTGGTATCCCACTGAAAACTTTCGCGCTCGACATAATGCTCGCCGATCTCGCTGGCGCCCAGCAGCTGCCAGTCTTCAGCATAACCAAGCGGTGCAGCAAACAGAAGAACAGTCAGCAAAATCAGCCGACGCATGGGTTAGTCCTGGCTATCTTTTTCGAGGATGACAAAGGCCGTGGCAAGCGCTTTCTCGTCGCTGATCGAGAGGTATTGGTGGCGAATGCCTTTTTCGTCGAGCAAGGCTTGCAGCTCAGGCGCCAGCACCAGCACAGGCTTGCCTAGGTCATCGTGTGCAACGCCGATATTCTGGAAAGTTGCCGGCGAGCGCAACCCCGTGCCCAGGGCCTTGGCGAAGGCTTCCTTGGCGGCGAAGCGCTTGGCCAGGAAGCGCGCCTGGGTTTTGGATTGGGTATAAGCCAGCCATTCCTGCTCGTTGAGCACGCGCTGGGCAAAGGCTTCGCCATAGCGCTCCAGCGAACCTTCTATACGAGAGACCTCGACAATATCAGTGCCTATGCCGTATATCATGGTGTGCCTCAGCGGCCGCGCGCGCCTTCTATCATAAGCGCCTTCATTTCGCGTACGGCGTTGTCCCAGCCGACGAACAGCGCGTGGGCAATGATGGCGTGGCCGATGTTGAGTTCTTCCACGCCTGGAATAGCGGCAATGTCCTTCACGTTATGATAGTGCAAGCCGTGGCCGGCATTAACCTGCAGGCCAATATTGACGCCATGTGTGACGGCGATCTGGATACGCCGCAGTTCATGCTGCCTCTGCTTCTCGTGCATGGCATCGGCATAACCGCCTGTGTGCAATTCTATAACCGGGGCACCGGCAGCCTTGGCCGCGTCGATCTGCTCGGAATCGGGGGCGATGAATAACGACACGCGGATGCCGACTGCGCTCAGCTTCTGGCAGGCATCCTTGACGTTGTCGAAATTGGCGATGACATCGAGCCCGCCTTCAGTAGTACGTTCCTCGCGCTTCTCCGGCACCAGGCAAACATCTTGCGGCAACACTTCCACGGCAATGTTGAGCATTTCATCCGTAATGGCCATTTCGAGGTTCATCTTGGTCTGCAGTAGCTCGCGCAAGGCATAGACATCGGCGTCCTGGATATGGCGGCGGTCTTCACGCAAATGCAAGGTGATGCTATCCGCCCCGGATTGCTCCGCGCGCAAGGCGGCCTGTACTACACTGGGATAACGCGTGCCGCGAGCCTGACGAATGGTGGCTACGTGATCGATATTGATGCCTAGCTTAATCATAGTCCCTGCAAATCAATTAATAGTTGTCTGGTATGCAGCGGTTTATCGCCGAGATAATGCGCGAGCAAAAACCGCATGAGCTGCTTGCTCTGCTGCTGGGTCTGCGGGTCGGCATAATTGTCCTGCACCATATCCAGCAGCGTTTTTCCCGACAATTGTACTCCGTTCTGCTGCTGAGATTGAGCCTGGGGACTGCAGGCGCCTCGCTCCGCGATATAGTAGTAAGCGCGCGAGGGCTCGACCGCTGCGTTATTTTCATCGTGCTCCAGCGGCACGGCATAGCCCATTTCCTGCAGCATCTTGAGTTCGAAGCGCCGCAGCGTCGCCGCCAGGTCATTGCCTGCGGCAAGCGTGCGCAAGGTCTGCCCGTAATAGTCGAACAGCGTTGCATGCTCATCCTCGCGCGGCAGCAGCCGCAGCATGAGCTCATTCAAGTAAAAGCCGCACATGAGTGCCTCGCCTTGCAGCAGGAGCAAGCCTTCGCCCCATTCCAAACTGTGCAGGTTCTTGAGTTCGGCCTTACCTGACCATGCGGCCAGTAAAGGCTGGAACGACTGCAGCATGCCGCGCATAGCCGAACGCGGACGTCGTGCACCCTTGGCTACTGCAGCGATACGGCCGAAATCGCGCGTCAGCAGCTCGACGACGAGGCTGGTTTCCTTAAATGGATAGGTGTGCAGGACATAGACGGGCTGGTTGTCCTGCTTTGCTATTGAGGCCATAAAACATGATTGGCCGCAGATGGACGCGGATGAACGCAGATAAAAACCGAAAATAAAACTCTATCGCATAGCGCCCAATCCGACGACGAGTAGTCGCAGAGCTGTGTTCTTAAAAACTCATCTGCGTTCATCTGCGTATATCTGCGGCCATTTGTTAATAGCCCAAGCTTTTCAGCGCACGTTCATCATCGGCCCAGCCGCCTTTGACCTTGACCCAGGTCTCAAGCCAGACCTTGCCGCCGAACAGCTTTTCCATATCCTGCCGCGCTTCAGTCGATATCTGCTTGAGCTTTTCGCCGCCCTTGCCGATCAGCATGGGCTTCTGGCTTTCCTTGTCGACGATAATGGCGGCATGGATGCGGCGCAGCTTGCCTTCCTGTTCGAATTTCTCGATTTCCACCGCGACCGAATAAGGTACTTCTTCGCCCAAAAAGCGGAAAACCTTCTCACGCAACAGTTCAGCAGCAAGGAAACGCTCGTTCTTGTCCGTCAGCTCATCTTCACCGTAAATCGCAGGCTGCTCAGGCAAATGCTCGCGTATTGCGGCCAGCAGCTCATCCAGATACAGATTTTTCCTGGCACTGACCGGCACGATGGCAGCGAATGGGAATTCGGTATCGAAATCCTGAATCAGCGGCAGCAGGTTGCCTTTGTCGCCCATGAGGTCGGCCTTGTTGACGACCAGCAGCACCGGCCTGTCCTTGGGCAGCATCTTGAGCACGAGACGGTCGGCCTCGCCCAGATGCATGGGCTCGATCACAAATAGCACGACATCGACCTCGGTCAGCACCTGCGTCACAGTTTTGTTGAGGCTGCGGTTGAGCGCGTTGATGTGCTTCTGCTGGAAACCCGGCGTATCGACAAACAGGAACTGGGTATCTTCTGTTGTATGGATGCCCAGCAGTCTGTGACGCGTGGTCTGAGCCTTGCGCGAGGTAATGCTGAGCTTCTGGCCCAGGATGTGGTTGAGCAAAGTTGATTTGCCGACGTTGGGGCGGCCGACAATAGCGACCGTGCCGCAACGAAAATCATTAGCTGGGGTGTCAGCTTGCTTACTCATATGTTCTTTCAAAACTAGTATGTTCTTTCAAACCAGGTTCAGGTCTTGGAAAAAACCAGCTGATCGTAAGCCAGCTGGGCAGCCTGCTGTTCAGCCGCGCGGCGGCTGGAGCCTTCACCATAGGTGCGGATGTTCAGCTTGGGTATGTGGCATTCAACTTTGAATGTCTGACAGTGCGCTTCGCCTTCGGTTGCGAAAACCGCATATTCGGGGAGTTCCATTTTGCGCCCCTGCAGGTATTCCTGCAGCAGAGACTTAGGGTCCTTGGCGATCGTTTTAGGATCAAGTTGATCGAGCAAGGGTTGGTAAAGCCTGGCTACGAAAGCATCGGCCGCAGCAAAGCCGCCATCGATAAATGCCGCACCGATAAGCGCTTCGAGCGCGTCAGCCAGTACTGAGGGTCGGCGCCAGCCACCGCTTTTGAGCTCGCCCTCGCCTAATTTTAGCTCTTCACCCAGATTAAGCCCGCGGGCTATTTCGCTAAGCGTTTGTTCCTTGACTAGATGCGCGCGTAGGCGGCTTAAATCGCCTTCGGGCAATTTTGGGTAGCGCTGGTAAAGCTGGTTGGCGATGATGAAATTGAGCACGCCATCGCCCAGAAACTCCAGCCGTTCGTTATTGACGCCGCTGTAACTGCGATGGGTGAGCGCCTGGGTCAGCAGCGAAGCATTTTTAAAATCGTAGGCAATCAGGCGTGCAAGGCCGCTTTGAGACATTCAGTTTATTTGACCGCACTCGCGGCATTGGTGGAAGTTTTGAAATCGAGCAAGGCGCTGACGTTGGCAACCAGTGGTACAACTTTCTGGTATTCGACTGTAACAATATTATCGCCAGCTTCGCTCTTGCTAACTTGCAAATCACTGCTATCTACAGAGCTAATGTCATCAATGGTCGCGCTTTTATAAAACGCATCTTCAATGTCCTTTTTGCTCATGCTGTCAAAAGACGGATCCTTCTGGATTTTTGTAATGGCCTTTTTAACAGCAAGAAATTCCAGGTAGGCCGGCGTCAGCTTCATGCCGATCACTGCTACAAATACTATTGTAGCAATAACAAAAACCAGCCCGATGAAAGTCATACCCCGTTGTTGATGCATGGTGCGCTCCCCCTAGTTGATATTGTTGCCAATTCTGCCGAAATTATCGAAATTCCACCAGATAAAAAACGCGCGGCCGACCAGGTTGTTTTCCGGCACAAAACCCCAGACACGGCTGTCCTTGCTGTTGTCGCGGTTATCACCCATGGCGAAATAATGACCGGCAGGCACTTCCACTTCGCCGTCTATTGTAATGCTATCTTCCTCAATCAGGAGGTCGTGCTTGTGTTCGCCAAGCTGCTCCGTATAACGCTTGGCCTTGACCATATTAAGACCTGAGGCCACGTACTGGTAATCGCCGGCATAGCTCATTTCGATTTTTTGCCCGTTGATGTAAAGCTGCTTGTCGCGGTAGGCAATCTTATCGCCGGGCAAGCCTACTACGCGCTTAATGTAGTCAATGGAGGGATCGGGCGGATAGTGAAATACGAATACATCGCCGCGCTTGGGGTGGCCTACTTCAATGAAAGTATTGTTGAGGATGGGCACACGCAGACCGTAGACATATTTATTGACGAGGATGAAGTCGCCTGCGAGCAGGGTCGGCATCATGGAGCCGGATGGAATCTTGAACGGCTCGACAATAAACGAGCGGATCATGAAAACCACCAGGATGACCGGGAAAAAGCTTTTGGAATACTCCACCAGCACCGGTTCCTCTGCGCCTGCCGCGCGTCTTTTGCGTAAAACAAGAATATCCAGCAGCCAGATTAACCCGGTAACGGCCAGGATGACCAGCATGAACAAGGCAAACATCATTGGACGTCTCCAGAAAATTGAGTGCGGGGGATGAAGCGCAAGGAGCCGCGCAGTGATTGACGAGACATATCGTTAAGATAGGCGAGGAAAGAGCGAGCACGCGACGCGGCGATTCGCCCGCGCAGCAATTTTATGCAGATGTCCATTATTTGTCTTCAACCCTGAGGATGGCCAGGAACGCTTCCTGGGGAATTTCCACGTTACCCACTTGCTTCATGCGCTTCTTGCCTTCCTTCTGCTTTTCCAGAAGTTTCTTCTTCCGCGTGATATCGCCGCCGTAGCACTTTGCCAGCACATTCTTACGCATGGCTTTCACCGTTTCGCGCGAAATGATGTTGGCGCCGATAGAAGCCTGCACTGCCACGTCGAACATCTGGCGCGGAATCAGCTCGCGCATCTTGGAACATAGCTGGCGACCGCGGTAGAGGCTGTTGGCGCGGTGCACGATCAAGGACAAGGCATCGACGCGTTCACCGTTGACCATGATGTCGAGCTTGACGAGATCGGCCGCACGGAACTCGAGAAATTCATAATCCATGGACGCGTAGCCGCGCGAGACCGACTTGAGCTTGTCGAAGAAATCCAACACCACTTCGTTGAGCGGCATCTCGTAAGTCAGCATGACCTGGCGGCCCATGTACTGCATGTTCTTCTGCACGCCGCGTTTGCCGTTGCAGAGCGTCATGACCGGTCCCACGTAATCCTGCGGCATGAGCAGGTTGACCGTGATGATGGGTTCGCGGATCTCGTCGATGCGCGACGGCTCAGGCAGGCGCGATGGATTCTCGATCTGCTGCACTTCGCCGTTCTTGAGCAGCAGTTCATAGACCACGGTGGGCGCCGTGGTGATCAGGTCCATGTCGTATTCGCGCTCGAGCCGTTCCTGCACGATCTCCATGTGCAGCAGGCCGAGGAAGCCGCAGCGGAAACCGAAGCCGAGTGCTGTGGAATTTTCCGGCTCGTACTGCAGCGAAGCGTCGTTGAGCTGCAGCTTTTCCAGCGCCGTGCGCAAGGCCTCGAACTGGTTGGATTCAACCGGGTACAGCCCGGCAAATACCTGCGGTTGCACTTCCTTGAAGCCGGGTAAGGCTTCGGTGGCCGGCCTGGCATCGAGCGTCACGGTATCGCCAACCTTAGCCGCGGTCAGTTCCTTGATGCCGGCGATAATGAAACCCACCTCGCCGGCCGACAGCGTTTCGCGCTGCACCGATTTTGGTGTAAAGACACCAACCTGCTCGCACAGATGCACGGCCTTGGTCGCCATCATCTTGATCTTGTCCTTGGGCCGGAGCATACCGTCGACCACGCGCACCAACATCACCACGCCGACGTAATTGTCGAACCAAGAATCGATGATGAGCGCCTTCAGTGGCGCCTCAAGGTCGCCCTTGGGTGGTGGCACACGGGCCACCACGGCCTCGAGCACGTCGCGCACGCCCTCGCCGGTTTTAGCAGAACAGCGCATGGCATCGCCGGCTTCAACACCGATGACATCTTCGATTTCCTGGATTACGCGATCTGGATCAGCCGAGGGTAGGTCGATCTTGTTGAGCACCGGGGTCACTTCAACGCCGAGGTCGATAGCGGTGTAACAGTTGGCCACACTCTGCGCTTCGACCCCTTGCGAGGCATCGACCACGAGCAGCGCGCCCTCGCAGGCGGATAGCGAACGGCTGACTTCATAAGAAAAGTCGACATGCCCGGGGGTGTCGATCAAATTCAGCTGGTAGATTTGTCCGTCGAGCGCCTTATATTGCAGAGCTGCTGTCTGCGCCTTGATGGTGATGCCGCGCTCGCGCTCCAGGTCCATCGAGTCGAGCACCTGCGCTTCCATTTCACGGTCGGACAAGCCGCCGCAAAGCTGGATGATACGATCCGCCAGGGTAGATTTACCGTGGTCGATATGGGCAATAATGGAAAAGTTACGAATATTTTTCATGGATAAATTTTGGGGCCTGCTACTGCCTCACAGCCATTCTTGGTTGAGAAACGAAATAGCAAGAAGGGCGCCGCAGCGCCCTCTTACATCAGAAACCAGTTAGACGCGGATTTTACCTGAAACCCGGCTTATCCGCACCTTTAGTCTGGGTTATTTGCCGCCGATCTTGATCGGCACATACAGCGTGTTTTCTCCTCGCAGCACCAGCAAGGCCACGGTCTTGCCGCTCGGCAATCCGGAGATTTGCTTGTTGAACTGCTCCAGGCTCTGCACATCGCTGTTGTTCAGGCCCAGTACGACGTCACCACGACGGATACCGGCCTGTGCCGCAGGGCCTTGCGCATCTATAACCAAAAGGCCGTTCTTGCCGTTGAGCTTGCGCTTCTGCTGCGGCGTGAGCTCTTTCAGCGACAAGCCGATACGATTGGCTTCGGCTTTTGGCGGCGTCTTGGAACTGGCAGCTGCTTCTTCCTTGCCCGTTGGCATTTCTCCGAGCGCCACATTCAGCGTACGGCTGCCGCCCTTACGCAGCACTTCCACCGGCACCGTCTTGCCAGGCTTGGTTGCAGCCACGGCTCGCGGCAAATCGGAAGATGCAACAATCTGCTTACCGTCGAACTTGACGATCACGTCACCGGGTTCCAGACCGCCCTTCTCCGCCGGGCTGCCTTTTTCTACGCCAGCCACCAGTGCACCATCGGTATTCTTCATGCCGAAAGATTCAGCCAGCTCTTTGGTCAGCTCCTGAATCGCAATACCGAGCCAGCCGCGCGTGACTTTGCCTGTAGTCTTGAGCTGGTTGGCAATTTCCATGGCCACATCGATCGGGATCGCGAAGGACAGGCCCATGTAGCCGCCAGTGCGGCTGTAGATTTGGGAGTTGATGCCGACTACTTCGCCCTTGAGGTTAAACAGCGGACCACCTGAGTTGCCGGGATTGATTGCTACGTCAGTCTGAATGAAAGGCACGAAATTTTCCTGCGGCAGGGCACGGCCCTTGGCGCTGACAATACCTGCGGTAATGGTGTTTTCCAAACCGAACGGAGAACCGATAGCCGCTACCCATTCACCCACCTTAAGTATGGTGGGATCGCCGGGTGTCACTTTAGGCAGATTGGCCGCCTCGATCTTGAGCAAGGCAACATCCGTTCTGCGGTCCGCGCCTATGACCTTGGCCTTGAATTCACGCTTGTCAGTAAGCTTGACGACAATTTCATCAGCCTCGTTCACCACATGCGCATTGGTCAATACATAACCATCGTTGCTGATGATGAAGCCTGAACCGAGCGACTGTGACTTATAGTCCTGCTGCGGCCCACCAGGGGCGCCAGGCACTCCCGGCATAGGAATACCGAAGCGGCGGAAAAACTCGCCCAAAGCCTCGTCGTCAGGAATGCCGGCAAATGGCCCGCCCACACCAGGCGCGCCACCATGCACTACCTGAGTCACACTGATATTGACTACCGCTGCACCCTGCTTTTCAACCAGCTCGGTAAAATCAGGCAACTCCCTGGCAAAGGCGCTGACGGTAAAGGACAACAAAAATACCGAAACTGCAATCAGTTTCTTGAACATGTACACACCTCATTCACATTTCAATTTAATAATATTGTTATCCGCGGCACGGAGAATGACAGGGCGGTAGCGCGCATCTGACGTGCGTCCGGCTGTGTGCCCCTTTACCCATATCAGCCCCAGCACGAGGCCGGTGATGGCTCCGATTACCGCATTACGATCCACATGATTGGCATCGCCCACAGCGGAGGCCAGCAACGCCCCTGCCAACAATGTCAGCAGAGGAATGCCGTATACCGTAAGCGAGCTGATTAATACTGCTTGCTCTTCGATGCCGACCACAACGTCATCACCAACTTTTGCGTTGATTTTATTGATTGCCCTAAAAACGTTAGGTCGATGACCAAACAGGCGGCCCCATATGGAAATTCCACACCCACGCGTCTGGCCGCACAGTCCGCAAGGCGTTCGGCGAACTACTTCAAGCATGGCCGCGTCATTATCGACGCCGACAACGATGGCATGTTCTTCAATCATAGGAAGGTATTTCTATGGATTAGTTCTATGGGGCTAATTCTTCTGTGCCGATTTGGATGAGTGATTTATTTCTTGAAGCTGACTGCACTGGCAATTTGCGAAACTGTGGCTGCAGGCACCTCTCCTACCGCAACGACTTGATGCCCGTCAATGACGGTGGCATAGAGATGGGTGGCACCGACCGCGGTATGCCCGGCTTTGGGGCGAGAACCCTTGACGATAGGCTCGATAAACAGCGACACCGAAGCCAAACCATCGGAAAAAATCAGGTGTGTGACCGGAGCTGGCTTACCCGGCACCACGCGCTTCACATGATCCACCTTGCGGTAGCCCGGCGGCAGCTGGCTTATGGTCCAATCATCCGCTTCTACCGTTTTCGCCGGTGGCGGCAGATCTTCCATGACGTAAGGTTTACGCGGGTCGACATTGGGCTGGAACCAGTCCATGCTCTGGGTCTCCATCAAGGTCAGCTGATTGAAAGCAATCTGTTCCATGACTTCATTGCGCTCGTTGGTAGTCATCGACTTGAGCAGCAGACCGTATTCCTTGTCAGCCCAGAATTTATAGCCGTAGCGATAACGGTCGCGCGGATCCAGATAGACTACAACGCCATCACGGCCGCCTACACGCTCCTGACCGACGACGCGGCCCACATAGCTAGGCTTGATCACATCCATGTTCGACGGCAACAAGGCAGGAAAAAGATTCTGGCCGCGGCGCTTTTCGATCACGACCTTTTCATTGCGCGGGCTGAAAATGACGACGTCATTGCCCTGGCTTAACACTTCACGCGGCAGGCCGTCCAGCACAACGATACGGGCATATTCGCCCTGGCCGTAATTCATATGGGTAATTTGCACTGAGCGTGCATTAGCACCGGCCTGATAAACGAACACGCCCTTATAGCTGAGCTCGCGCGCAGCCTGTGCGGCTTTTTGCAAGACCAGCCAGGCCTCATCGGATGAATCTTGGCCGGCTGAGACGTAGTTGAATTGACATGCCAGCAAACAAGCCAGCAGAAAGCGTTTCATTACTTGGCGCTCTCCGCATAAGCCGCCGGCTGGATGTAATAAGCGGCGTTGCTTGGGGCCCATGCTTGATGCGCCAGAAGATATTCGGAAGGCAAGTTTTGTGCAACCTCCTGCGGTGCAATATCGGCACCTGTTTGAACCTGTTGCTGCAGAACTACCCAGCCCACGAACATGACCGCGGCAAAGGATGCCGCAACTGACCATAGGACCGGGGTTTTAACCAAGGATTTCTTTGTAGCCGACGCCCTGGGAGCCAGGACGGCAGGTTCGGCATCAAGCTTTTGCATGAGTCGTTCATTAAAGTCGGGCTTGAAAACCGGGTGCCCCCGCATTGCATCCCCGATCAAATGATAGGTGGACCAGCACGCTTCCAGCTCTTCATCTGCCTTGACGGCTGTAAATAGGTGATCCGCGCCATCTAGCGCCAGCTCATCGTCCATCAGCGCTGAGATTTGATCTTTCATTATTATCTCCTGTAACTTACCACCGCTTGTCTTGCGGCGTGTCCAACAATGGACGCAATTTCTGTGCGATGGTCTCGCGCGCTCTGAAAATACGTGACCGCACGGTACCTATCGGGCAACCCATCAAGGTTGCGATTTCCTCGTAGCTCAAGCCTTCAATCTCGCGCAAGGTGATGGCGGTGCGTAACTCCTCAGGCAATGCCGCGACTGTATCGTTCACAGTCTTAGCAATTTCCTTGCCCATGAGCTCGGTCTCAGGCGTATCCATCGTGCGCAATTCGTTGCCATCCTCGAAATTTTCAGCATCTTCAATCTCGATTTCGGACGTTACCTGCGGGCGACGGCCCATAGAGACCAGATAGTTCTTGGCGGTATTGATGCCGATACGATACAACCATGTATAAAAGGCACTCTCACCACGGAAGTTAGGCAAGGCACGATACGCTTTGATAAACGATTCCTGCACCACATCCTCAACTTCTGCCGGGTCGCGAATCAGACGTGACAGTAGGCGGCCCAACTTGCGCTGGTATTTTTCCACCAGCATGCCAAATGCACGCTTGTCACCGCGCTGTGCGCGCTCAACCAGCTCTTGATCTATCTCACGGTTGCCCACCATAGGGGCCTTGCTCCCTGTCTGCATTTTTTTACTTGTCGGAGTATACCCTTGCATCGTTGTATCGACGAAACTAAGGCGCGAAAATTCTCCGAATTTCTTGGTATTAATCATTACGCTCTCCCGGCATAAAGGCTTGACTAGCTTATGTCTCAAGACAGCGCTAAACTCGGGAAAGTTCATCTATAAAAACCATCATGCAGCGATATGACGTACTGATTGTGGGCAGCGGCCTCGCCGGTCTTACCCTCGCATTAAAAGTAGGCGCAGAAAAAAAAGTTTGTCTGGTCAGCAAGCGCGGTCTCAACGATAGCTCAAGCAACTGGGCGCAAGGCGGAATTGCTGCGGTTCTCACGGATGACGACTCGATCGAAGCCCATATCCAGGACACCCTGGTTGCCGGCGCTGGACTCTGCGACGCAGAAGTCACGCGCTTCATTGCCAAGCACGGCCGCGAAACAGTGGAATGGCTGATTGCCGAAGGCGTGCCGTTTACGCGCGAGGACGACGACAGCGGCTATCACCTGACGCGTGAAGGCGGCCACAGCCACCGGCGCATTATCCATGCCGCCGATGCCACTGGCCATGCCGTGCAGAAAACGCTGGCGCAGAAGGTGCGCAAGCACCCCAATATCACGCTGCTGGAAAACCACATCGCGGTCGACCTCATTACCGCGCGCAAAGTCGGCATGGAAGGCGACGCCTGCCTAGGCGCTTATATCCTCAACAACAAGACCGGCAAGGTCATCACGATCAGCGCCCAGCATACAATCCTGGCCACGGGCGGCGCCGGCAAGGTCTACCTGTACACGACCAACCCCGATGTCAGCACCGGCGACGGCGTGGCCATGGCCTGGCGCGCCGGCTGTCGCGTAGCCAACATGGAATTCATCCAGTTCCACCCGACTTGTCTTTACCATCCGCAGGCCAAGTCGTTCCTGATTACCGAAGCCGTGCGCGGCGAAGGCGGCCTGCTCAAGCTGCCGGATGGCACACGCTTCATGCCCAAGCATGATAAGCGCGCCGAGCTGGCGCCGCGCGATGTCGTGGCACGCGCCATCGACTTCGAAATGAAAAAGCGCGGCATCGATTGCGTCTATCTGGATATCTCGCACCAGCCCGCCGATTTCGTGCTGTCGCATTTCCCGACCATTTACAGGCGCTGCATGGAGTTCGGTATTGACATCACCAAGCAGCCTATCCCGGTAGTGCCGGCGGCGCATTACAGCTGCGGCGGCATTTTGACCGACCAGATCGGCCGCACCGACCTGCCCAATTTATTCGCCATTGGCGAAACCGCTTGCACTGGCCTGCACGGCGCCAACCGCCTAGCCAGCAATTCTCTGCTCGAGTGCATGGTCGTCGGCCAGGCGGCAGCCCAGGATATCCTGGCGCAAGTGCCAGCGCCCGCAATCGAGCTGCCGGACTGGGACGAAAGCCGCGTCACCGACGCCGATGAAGAAATCATCATCACTCACAACTGGAACGAGCTGCGCCGCTTCATGTGGAACTACGTCGGCATCGTACGCACCAACAAGCGCCTGGCGCGCGCCATGCACCGCATCCACCTGCTGCGCGACGAGGTGCATGAGTTCTATCGTAACTTTCGCATCAGCAACAACCTGATCGAGCTGCGCAACCTGCTGCAAGTCGCCGAGCTTATCGTCAAAAGCGCTATGGAGCGCCATGAAAGCCGCGGCCTGCATTACAGTAAGGACTACCCCGACATGCTGCCGGAAGCCGTACCCACCGTACTAACCCCCTCCAACTACTACAGCCTGCTCGACCGCCACCACGGCCAGCATCACCATCACGAATGAGCCTGAGGCCAGGCAGGATTCGCCTACGCAAAAACCCCTTCCTGCTGGGCCTGCTGACGCTGACTGTTTTGCTGGCGGTCTGGTCAATCGGTATCGAGCCGCGCTGG
>Ga0196972_1000680_pt1 | contig 14089 bp, 10 predicted proteins | sample S1v_2013CmetaG_FD_148618 | JGI IMG/M metagenome (GOLD analysis project Ga0196972, IMG submission 148618) | Soil microbial communities from Anza Borrego desert, Southern California, United States - S1+v_20-13C | ecosystem: Environmental > Terrestrial > Soil > Desert | place: USA: California...
TGGATTCCGAGGATCGGCGACGAAGTGTTGATCCAGTTCATCAACGGCGACATCGACCGCCCGATCGTCATCGGCAGCGTCTACAACGGCACCCACCGCCCGGCCACCTTCACCGATACCGGCAACCTGCCCGGCAACAAAACCCTCTCCGGCATCAAGAGCAAGATGTACAAGGGGCGGGGGCACAACGAGATCGTCTGGGACGACAGCACCAATGAGCAGCGCATCCGTACTGCGACCGACCATGGCAAGACCGCGCTCAATCAAGGCTATCTGGTGCATCCGCGACGCGAAGGCAAGGGCGAGCCAAGGGGCGAAGGGTTCGAACTGCGGACCGACCAGTACGGCGCAATAAGAGCAGGCCAAGGCATGCTGATCAGCACCGATGCGAGGCACAACGAAAGCAGCACCCATCTGGACAGCAAGGAACTGACGAACCAGTTGCAAGGCAACCTGGAGCTGTCCAAGACCTTGTCCGATGCCGCGAAGGAACACCATGCCGATCCGCTGGACGCGAACGATGAAGCGGAACGTCTCATAAAAGTCGCCAACAAGACCTACACGCAGCAGGGCGGCACCGGGCAAAAGAGTGAAGTGCCGGGCTATGACGAGCCGATCCTCGCGTTCTCCAGTCCGGCGGGCATTGTCAGTGCGACGCCGAAATCATACGAGATCGCCACCGGCGAGCGCATTCACTTGTCCAGTCAGCGAGACACGAACATCGCAGTCGGCAACAAGCTGTCGATGGCAGTCAAGGAGGCGTGGAGCGTGTTCGTCGCCAAGGCCGGGATCAAGATGTTCGCCGGCAAGGGCAAGGTGCAGATCCAGGCACAGGATGACGAGATCGAGGCCATCGCGAAGAAGGATCTCAAGATCACGTCGGTAGACGGACATATCGAAATTACAGCTCCGAAGAGTATTCGACTTACTGCGGGGGGCTGCCAGATCGAAGTCGGCAACGGCCAGATCACTTTGAAGGCCCCAGGGCCAGTGAACATTCATGGCAGTGTGAAGAACTTAACGGGACCAGCACGTATAACTCCGCAGCTTCCAGAGCTCCCATCATCCGAAGCAATGCATACAAAAAAATTTGCACTCATCGGCCTTGATGGAATGCCTATCGAGGGTGCAGAAGTTAATCTCTTTGACCCGGAGAAGAAGGAAAAAATCTGGTCCTCTCCAATAGCCGCTACAGGCTACTCCGAACCTGTGCCGGAAAAACTGGGATCGGCGCCATATGTGGCAGTAATTGGATTAAAAGGAAGTGTTTTTCACTTCTACGACACTGACGAAAATCCTCGAGAAGAGGAGGAAGACGAAATCTTCGAAGACGAACATCCGTCACGTGAGGGTGAATAAATGGAAGCATCAAAAGAAGGCCGATATTACGTTGTGAAAAAAGGCGATTCGCTGTGGGGCATCGCCAAACATTTTGGGTACAACGTCGAACAGCTTGCAGCGTACAACGACCTAACGGGAAAACAAAAGCGCCTGATCCACGTCGGCCAGAAAATCCACCTGCCTGACGGGAAAGCAGGCCCAGACCTGAAACTCAGCGTCAAACTTGTCGGGCTCAGCAACAAGCCAATCAAGAATGCAAAGCTAAAAGTTGCTCACGACGGGAAAGAAATCGAGCTAAAAACGGACAGCTCAGGCTGGCTGCACGGACTTGACATACAAGATCATCTCAAAGGATTGAAGATTGAGTTCGAAAACTACCAATGCAAGTGGCAGAAAATTCTGGATGAAGAAATTCTGCCACTTGGTGAGAAGATTCTCCAGATCAATATCCTTACCGACTTAATAAGGGGGAGAACCTTTCGTAAAGATGGGCCAGCCCTCGTTCCAGACAAACAGACGGGGGCAGAGGTAAAGAAAGATACGCCTCAGCCAAGAGCCGAGCCAAGCCACAAAAAGGACCTCCAAAATATCGCTGCGCAACCGGTGGTTAAAGAAACCCGCACAAGCAACGGCGTGCCAACAACGATTAATGCACCATTGTTCGCTAGCGAAAACTTATATCTAAATAAAGGCAACGAGAAATTCAGACAAGCGCTTATTGAGACGGCCAAACGTTACGGATTTACCCCACATTCCCTTGCCGCAATCATCAATGCGGAAGCAGCGAAAACTAAAGATGGAACATGGATTGAGGATTCAGCCGCCGAGGGCTCATCGGCTCGAGGTCTTGGCCAATTTCTTCCAGCAGCATGGTACGAATACGTGGCGAAAGAAGGCACTCTTGGCAATCCTGAGGCATTGAAAAAAATCGGTGCGACGAAGCTTCGTGCCAAAAATGGAACTCTCTATAAAATTGATGGCAAAGACGCAACCGAAGTAAGTCGCTCGACAAGGAACATTATTCTAGAGTGGCGCAATAACGGCATTTACTCGATTGACGCGATTGCTTCCAATGCAGAAGATAGTCTCAAGTACCTCTCGAATAACGGAATCAGTACTAGCGCATTACCCCCTGACGAAAAAGCAAAGATCTCTTATGTAATGCACCATGAAGGTCGTAAGGGTGGGCTGTTGTACTTGCAAGGAAAATTTGGCAAAACACCAGAGTCTTCTGTCGATGACGCTAAAACGAAACTGGCAAAGCAACTTCGAACAAAATCAGATAACGGGACAGCGCGCGCAAAGCGTCTCGCAGACCTCTTTGGCGGAGATTACGTTAAGGCTTACTATTATTTCCTTGCCAACCACACTGACGCGAAGGTTCGCGTCAAGAATTTCATGCTGAAATCAGAGGGATTTCAGGAGCGCTCCGGATACGAAGTAATAGAAAGCGTCGCAGGAATTTCTATAAGCAGGCCGTCTTCAGGAGCACTGTCACAAAACCCGAGCAACGAGAAATCTTCAGATTCATCCAAACCCACAGAAGTAATGCCAGAGGCAAGTGTGGGAGGAGTTCCATCGTGGCACGATCCATTGAAGGGGTGCGTGATCCGCATTGGGGGATATCGTGATAGCGAAAGCTCACCGGATAGCGCCAGAAAAAAATCTCTTTTCGATGGAGGTGGCCGCGCTAAACGTCATACAGGAATAGATTTGGCAGCGGCATCAGGAACGCCAGTATTCGCTGTTGCAAACGGCGAAGTGCTCCATGCGGACCTTGGAGGGACGTACGGCAATGTCATTCTACTTAAAGTAAACATCAACGATCTTCCCCCTCAGCAAAAGAAATATGCAGAAAGCATTCCCGGAATTGTCAACAATTCGATCTACTTTATGTATGCACATCTAAGCGAAATGGCGGTCAAGGTAATATCGAAGAAAGTATGTCCGGTCCATGCGGGGCAAGTCATCGGCAAAACCGGCGATACAGGAAATGCCAAGGGAATGACTGACGAAGGCCCGTATTCGACAATAAAGCATGGTGGGCACCTGCACTTCGAGGTCCGTCGTAGCGACAATCTCGCCAAGGGGCAGGGGAAATGGTTCGATCCGAAACCATTTTTAGTCAAGTGTGATTAACAATTTTCATTCTCAGTAAGACAGAAAAAATGAATTCAGCAATTCTCAAAATCCTCCTTGTCTTTATTACATTCGTTTCGACAATCTTTCCTTCTATAGCAGAAGGAAAGATTAGGAAGGTGTACAGTGCACAGGAACGTGCGGCTGAAGAAGCCCGCATTCGAAAAGACATCGAAGCCAAGTTGGATTGGCAAAACAGAACTAAAGAGACGCTAGATGATTATGATGATGAACATCGCCTCCTGTACAGCAAGCTTAACGAATCAATACTCTTGCGCAGCTCGACAGGCGAACGATTTGGAATCTACGAATCGTTCGACCAAGGGGGGTACAAGCGATTCGAAATTCGCCTTCACAAAAAGAACAAGATAACTGACCGCTTTCTTTCAGGGCGTGTTATCTGCGATGCGATCGCTCTTTCTGCGGAAAAAGTCACAACTGAGTACGTTCTATTTAGAGAAGTGTGCTACAGAAACGATAACCCAACCCATACGTTGTACCTGTTCGATTATCAGAGCCGGAATTTGTATTGGCTCTATTCCGACGAAGTCACATACAGCAAGAAGCCTATTGTCACGCTTAAGAATGGTACGTACCGAGTAAGGTGGGATGTAAAGGCGATCGGAGCCGAAACAAATCATTCCATCGTTCGCAACTTTTCGCTTATAAGGACTAAGGGAAATAAATGGGAAGCCAAGCGCTTACCTCCGGTAAACGACGAAGCGGACGATATCGCCGCAGAGGAAAAGATGCCTGTCGATGAAAAGTATGATCTTCCGGCATTTGTGGCAGCCTGGGGGAAATAAGTCCCTTCCTGGGGCACGAAGGGTCCAAGTTCACGTAGGAGTGTTTCGTTATTCTCACAAACCGCGCCACGACAAAGAGGGCGAACCGTTTAAGCGGCATCCAGCCCCCCAATAGCACATGGAAACTTGCTGGTGACCGGCTGATGATGCACTTCAAGGAAGCGTACTTGAGAGGTGACCAGCACCAACCACTCCCTGTGCTCAACAACACAGTAGCATACCGAATCAGGAACGGGGAACTTGTACTGGAAAGCGGGAAGAACCCGGTGCCACCGCTTTAATGGAGAAACATATACATTCCCGGCTTCCGGCGTGGATGCCGCTCCGGCGCGAGACGACGGCAAGTGGTAATTCATGCGACACGATTGACGCGCCGCTGGTAAACATGTGCACTCATACACAAGTTCTCATCGCCGCCGCCCTGCTTTCTGCAAGCATGACAGCCTCCGCAGCAACGCTGCCAAAGGCCGTTTCTAGCCACATTCCGTCTGGTTATGAAGTGCTGTTGCATAAGAACGGGGACCTGAACAATGACGGCCGCACCGACTACCTGATTGCACTACAGCGCGCCAATGAGCTCCACATCGCCAGCAAGACCGGTACTGCGCCGCGCCGTCCATTGGTCCTCTTCATACAGGGTACAGACGGTACGTTCGCGCTGGCCCGGCGCAATGATCATGTGATCCTTGCAGCGGACCAAGGCGGACAGTGCGATCCATTTGAAGAGTTTAACGAAGACGCCTCGGGTTTCGCCATCAAAGGCGCCTATTTCACTGTCCAGCATAGCGTCGCGTGCGGCGCGCACTGGACCGATTACATTACCTTTCGATACGACGCGGCGTTGCGCGACTGGGTGTTTCACAACCGCATCGCGGAAGGCTGGGTAATGAACAACGGCAGCGATCCGAATGAAAGCGCGTTGGTGCCGGGACATCGGCAGGTAACCACGAGCAAAGGCAAGCCTGTGATCCTATTCGAGAAGTACCGCCCCAAGTAACAGAGTGACTTCTGTGGCGCTTAGGGAGTACGGGAACGGTGGACATAGTTTTGAAATCGATGAGCACAACTTTTTGTTAAATGATGCGGAGACCAAATGCGACTGCTTTCCAAATCGATCGCCATTTTGACTCTGCTTGTTACAGGGATCACTCAGGCCCAAGTCACGCCGGTGAAAATAAGACTGTTGTCGGCTGCAGAGATGGAGGAGTATGCCGCCATCTCAGGTCAGCCTAAGCGCGGTTGGGAAGTATGGGAAAAAGGTGGTGTATTTACCCTGATCATGTCAGAGCAGCGTTCGGCAACGTCATCACCTGAATTCGAAACACGTCATATCTTTGCGTACTGCGGCCTGAATGATCATGGAGGCCTGCTCCCAATGTTCCGTATGCGCGATTTCGCCAACGAAGTTTACTGGCCAGAATTCATTTATGAGGAAAGCGGACCTGCAGACATGGACAATGATGGCAGGGCCGAATACTACCTGGCCTATCATGCCAACTCTGATGGCCTTGATGCCAAACCGCTTAAAGTGCTCGTTTACTGGAATTTCAAGAAGTACAAAGCCACCGCTTATTACCCGGCTGGCAACCTAGGGGATCGCTACCGGATTGAATATGACGTTGGATGGCAACGGCTGCCAAAGCCCGTTGCGCAAAAGGCCGAGAGCATCCTCGCTAAATTAAATAAATCTGATAAACGGTAGTACAAGTGCTTTCCTGTGAGCCGGTCACACCAGACAACAACGTCGGCAGGCCGAGCCCGGCAAGCTGCGCGCCCAAGCGCAGATATTCCGGCACGTCGAGCCGAAATTTCGAGATCGGGTCGCCGACATATGTATCGACGCCCAGCGAAATCACCAGCACGTTCGGCGCATAGGCCTGGATGCACTTGCAAGTCGCGCCGGGGGCCGCGAACCACTGGTCGTTGCCGCTGCTAGCCGGCAGCGAATAGTTCTGGTTAAAGCCAAGGCCAGCGTCTGTTTCGTCGGCGTGGCTGAGGTAGAACAGTATCTCCTTTTCGTATCAGCCGAATATTTTTCCGTCCGGAGGTGGGACAACTCTCCCCACCTTCAGATTGCAGTGAATTGAGAAATTCTCACCATTTCGCCCTCAGAACCTCTCCACCTCAAACGGCTCAAACCTCCCAAGCGCCATCCTCCCCCCAAGCGCCTCGGCAATCCACCGCCCGGTATTCACCGACCCTGTAACTCCCAAGTGCCCATGCCCAAACGCACACCATAACCCGGGATATCGACGCACCGGCCCTAACACCGGCAACGAATCGGGCAAACAAGGCCGGTGCCCCATCCACACTGTTGGTGAGTCCAATTCCAGTCCCGGCAATCCCCGCACCGCAGCCTCACCTAGCGCCGCCGCACGTCTTGGAGTCGGCGGCATCTTCAACCCACCGAATTCCACCGTCCCCGAAACGCGCAACCCGTGCTCCATCGGCACCGCGAACACCTTGCGATCCGTAAACACAATCGGTCGACCGATCGACAAATTTGGCGACGCCAGATGCAAGTGATAACCACGCTGACTCTCCAGCGGCACGCGCAGCCCCAACGGCCTCAGCAACTCCGCCGACCACGCACCTGCCGCAACCACAACCTGAGCCGAACGGTACCCACGCTGCACGCCCTGCACCATCCAACCATCCGCTTCGCGCGACAACGCCTTCACCCGATCACGCACAAACACCACACCACGTTGCCGTGCCGCCTCCGCAATCGCCTGCGCATACGCAAACGGATGCGTGACCGCGCCTTGTTCCGGCATGAACATCGCCACCTTGTAGTCGCTGCTCACGGCTGGCTCCAGCGCACGGATCTGCGCTGCATCCAACCGCTCGCACCGCACACCGTGCCGTTCGCGCAGACGCCACGATCCCATATCCTTCTCCAGGACTGCGGCATCTCGGTACAGATGCAACTGCCCTGTCTGCACGACGCGGTCCGGACAGCCGACTTCCCGGGCCAGTTCGCGGTGGTGTTCCACTGCGCCCGCAAACAAATCCGTCAGTGTCGTCGCGATCTCCTCCACCCGCTGCGGCGTGGCCGATGCTACAAAGCGCCACAGCCATGGCGCAGCACGCAGCCAATAATGGGGCGGCACATACAGGGGACTGTCCGGCTCGAGCAGCATCTTCGCCGAGTTCTTCAGGATGCCGGGCATCGCCAACGGCGCGACCGATCCGGTGGAAATCGCGCCGGCATTGCCGAACGAGCACTGTGATCCCGAGTCTTCCGGATCGATCACCTGTACGGCGAATCCTTCCTTGCACAGCGCATAGGCGACGCACAGGCCGACAATGCCTGCGCCGATGACGGTAACGGAGTGACTTGCGTTGGAATTCATGCGAGGAAACTGGGAAAGCTGGTGTAAATACCTGTCAAGAGCACCAGCCTAACGGAAAATCAGAAACGCCGCGCGGCGGATCACGGCCTACGTCCCGTCATGCAACGCAGAATTGAGGATGCAGCGAAGTGACGAAAACGGCTTCCCTTCCGAACGCATCGATCTCGACATCAACGAAGTGCGCCGTGACCGGATCAATCAGTGCGGTGACGCAGGCGCCTGACAGCGCACGGACATTCGCGATTCGCACGAGAAAGCCGCCGTACAGGGCAGCATTCCCCGGGGCGGTAAGGCAGAAATGCGGGTTTTCGCGCTGCGTGTGAAAGTTGTAGAGACACCCGTTATCGGCATAGAAAGCGAAAACCTGGTTGTTGGCATCCACCACCAGATCGCCGTTGTAATTGCCGGTCCAGATAATGAAGGAAGGTTCGTCGTCGGAAAATTCGCCTACGCCAACCGATACCGAGCCGCCACCGCAACCCGTGAGCGTCACCAGCAAGAGCGTCCTCAATGCCTTTCCTAGCCGCATGGAATTTCCTTAGCCGTCATAACGAGAGCCATGCGAAGAGTGGCATTGTGACGCTGTGCTTACCATGTGTGGCCATTCCCGCTTGCCAATCCCTTTGATTGCACCCGGCCGCACTGATTCAACCCCGGCATTGTTCCATGTCAATCGCAAGCTGTGGACTGCAGTGCCATTACACCGTTGCGCCAGGTCTCACCCCGCCACATCCCGAAACCCGCGCAACACATGCGCAACATTCACCCCAATCTCCTCCACCGCATACCCGCCCTCCATCACAAACAGCGTCGGCAACCCACGCCCGGCGAGCTGTGCACCCATGCGCAGGTATTCCGGTGTATCGAGCCGGAATTTTGAAATCGGATCACCGACGTAGGTATCAACACCCAGTGAGACCACCAACGCATCGGGAGCATAGGCCTGGATGCGCTTGCAGGCCGCATCGAGCGCGGCGAACCACTGGTCGTTGCTGCTGCCGGCCGCCAGCGGATAGTTCTGGTTGAAGCCGAGGCCGGGTCCGACGCCTGTTTCGTCGGCATGACCGAGGTAGAACGGGTATTCCGTCTTCGGGTCGCCGTGGATGGACTGGAACAACACATCGGCGCGGTCGTAGAAGATCGATTGCGTGCCGTTGCCGTGATGGTAGTCGACATCGAGGATCGCCATGCGCGACGCGCCGCCGTCGAGGAAGGCCTGCGCGGCGACGGCGGCATTGTTGATGAAGCAGTAGCCGCCGAGGAAATCGGGGCCGGCATGGTGGCCGGGCGGACGGGACAAGGCGAAGGCGGCGCGTGCGCCTTGTGCAATGCGTCGCTGCGCCGTCAGTGCGACCTCCGCGCCCAGCCGTGCGGCGCGCCAGGTGCCGAAGGTGAACGGCGTGCCGCTGTCGTAGGAGTACATGCCCAACTGCGCGATGAAATTGTCCGGCTCGACGTCGTGCCGGAAGCCGCGGATCGGCCAGACGGCGGGAATCGCATCGCGCGTGCTGCCGAGGGCGGTCCAGCTGTCCCATGCGCGTTCGAGGAAGCGCAGGTAGCGGGGCGCGTGCACGCGTTCGATGGGCGTGAGCGGGAAGCTGTCGGGCGCGGAGACCGGACCGATGTTGTGGTCAGTGACGGCTTTGTAGATGTAGTCGGCGCGCTCGGGCTTTTCGAAGCAGGGGACGAGTTCGCCGCGGTAGATCTCGAATTCGCCGCGATGGGCGTGGTGGTCGGGGCTGTAGATGATGTCCATCGTTCTCTCTTGGTTAGTGCATTGAACCGGAAACGCCTGCGTTCATTGTCATTTCCAACTTACAACAAATTCCTGCCACAATAGCCTGTCTGTCCAGTGTCGCCGCGAGAGCACGTCACGGCACACCGCTCTCTCCATCAAAACGCCCATGCTCCTGCTCGAACTCGTCCTGCTATTGATGATCTGCGCCGCCGCCCTCAGCTGGCTCGCACGGCAATTCAAGCTGCCTTACCCGATTGCCCTGGTCGTGGGCGGTGCGCTGCTGGGCCTGATCCCGAACCTGCCGCAGTTTCCGTTCGACCCGCAACTCATCCTGGTCATCGTCCTGCCCCCGGTACTGTATCAGGCGGCGCTGCTGACTTCATGGACGGACTTCAAGGCCCATATCCGCCCGATCAGCCTGCTGGCCATCGGGCTGGTCATTGCCACCACGCTGGCCGTCGGTTTCGCGCTCAAGTTCATGGTGCCTTCGGTGCCCTGGGCCGCGGCCTTTGTGCTGGGAGCCATCATTTCGCCGCCGGATGCGGTAGCCGCCACCACCGTCCTGTCCCGCCTGAACATCCCCCGGCATGTCGTGACCATTCTCGAAGGCGAAAGCCTGCTCAACGATGCATCCGGCCTGGTCATCTACAAGCTGGCGATCGCAGCCGTGCTGACCGGGGCCTTTTCGTTTGCGGAGGCGAGTGCCCAGTTCGCGATGGTGTCGGTCGGCGGCGTGCTGGTGGGGGTGGTACTGGCGTTTGTGTACATCGCCATCCATCGCCGCCTGCACGACCCGTTCATCGAAGTCATCGCCGTCCTGACGATTCCCTATACGGCGTACATCGCGGCCGAATCGCTGCATGTGTCCGGCGTCCTGTCCGTCGTGGCGGCAGGACTCGTGCGCGGGCGTTACGCGCCTGAAATCGTCTCGGCGGAAATGCGGATCATGGCCCGCTCCGTCTGGAACGTGCTCGTCTTCATCCTCAACAGCCTGATCTTCATCCTGATCGGCGTGCAGATGTCGGGCGTGATGGACAAGCTGCACCGGTATTCGCTGTCTGAATTGTTCATGCTGGGAAGCGTGATCACCGTGGTCGCCATCGCCGTCCGGTTCGCCTGGGTGTTTCCGGTGGCGTATCTCCCGCGCTGGCTGAGCGGCAGCCTCCATGAACAGGCGCCCAAGCCGCGCAACCGCGAACTGGCGATCATCAGCTGGTGCGGCATGCGCGGCATCGTCTCGCTCGCCGCCGCACTGGCGCTGCCGGCGACGCTGCCCAACGGCGAAGCCTTCCCGGCTCGCGACCTGATCATCTTCATCACCTTCTTTGTCATTGCCGCGACCCTCGTCGGCCAGGGACTCACGCTGGCCCCGCTGATACGGAAACTGAAAGTGGGCGTGGACTGGTCGACGAACGACGAACAGCAGCGCGTGCGCTCGGCCATGCGTGCAGCGGCGCTCGCTGCCATCGATGCGCACCTGGCACAGACGGAGGCGCCCGCGCAGTGGGCGGATGAACTGCGGATGGAAATCGCCAACCGCGTCTCGCCGGGGGCGTCGGAGGGATTGGAACAGACGCCGAAGGATGAATTGTTATTGCAGCTGCGCCGTGCGGCGATCAAAGCGGAACGCAAGGAACTGATCCGGCTGTGGCGGGGGAATGAGATCAGTGATGAGGTGATGCGGCATCAGGAGGAGATACTGGATTATCAGGAGGCGCAGTTGTAGAGGACAACGGCCAGCGAGCATCTGCATTCCCGGTTGACCGTGGGTTTCACCATGAAGCTGCCTCGCTGGATGAGTAGGACCGGATTGCTTTATCGAATCTACCCCGATCTATCCCTTCACTGCGCCCGCAGTAAGCCCGGAAACGATCCGCCTCTGGAAAATCAACACCAGCGCCACCACCGGGACGGTCACGATCACCGAGGCCGCCATGATATTCCCCCATGGCAGTTCATGTTCGCTGGCGCCTGAAATCAATGCAATCGCCACAGGGACCGTTCTCACATCTTCGGTAAGAGTGAAAGTCAACGCAAACAGGAATTCATTCCATGCCGCGATAAAGGCGAGCAGGCCGGTGGTTACCATGGCAGGCCACATCAGCGGAATGAAGATGCGTGTCACGATGACCCAGGGGCTGGCGCCGTCCATGGTCGCCGCATCTTCCAGTTCCTGCGGCAAACCGCGCATGAAGGTGGTCAGGAGCCACACCGTGAAAGGCAGGGTAAACAGCATGTAGGACAGGCTTAACGCAGGCAGCTTGTTGTACAGCCCCAGAGCCTTGATCAGGCTGTACATGCCGGACAATACGGCGACCTGCGGAAACATCGACACACCAAGTATGGTGGCCAGCAACAAGCCGCGGCCCTTGAATCGAATCCTGGCCAGTGCATACGCAGCGGTCACGCCGAGCAGCAGTGAGAGCGCGACAACGGAGGTGGCGACCAATACCGAATTGAGGATATTCGCCGCAAATGGCTGCTCACGAAACACCGATACATAGTTTCCCCAATACCATTGTCTTGGAAAATAATCGACCCTGAACAGCTGCGACGCCGGCTTCATCGACGAGACGATCGCATAATAGAAGGGAAACACCGCATACAGCACGATGACGGTGACCAGTACTGCAAAGGCGAACCTGCCGAAGAATTTTTTCATCGCTACTCCGCATCGAAGCGTACCCTGCCTAGCGCGATGTACATCGCGATGCAGCCGGCAATGATCATGAACAGCAAGGTTGACGCGGCCGATCCATAGCCCGTCATCTGGAATTCGACCAGTTGCTGGCGCACGTAGATCGCCATCGTCATGGTTTTGATATTGTTCGACGTCAGCACATAGATCACGTCGAACACGCGCAGCGCATCCATCGCGCGGAAGATGACCGCGACCATCAGCGCAGGGCGTATCAGGGGCAGCGTCACCTTGAAGAACACCTTGACCGGGTGGATGCCGTCCACACGCGCTGCTTCGTAGCAGTCGGACGGCAGCATCTGCAATGCGGCCAGAATCAGCAGCGCCATGAAAGGCGCGGCTTTCCAGACATCGACCATCAGCACCGATGCCATCATCAGGTCCGGATCGGAGGTCCATGCCAGCGGCTCCGACAGCAAGCCCAGTGCCATCAATCCATGATTGATGACGCCGAACTGGTCGTTCATCATCCAGCTCCACATCTTGGTCGACACAATGGTCGGGACTGCCCAGGGAATCAGCACCGCCGCGCGCACGATGCCGCGCCCCGGAAAAGTCCGGTGCAGCACCAGCGCGATCGCCATGCCGACGATGGTTTCCAGCGTGACGGAAACAACGGTAAAGAAAAGTGTATTGCGCACCGCCCGCCACCAGCCATCGTCGGTCAGCAGTCCGACCCATTCGCCGTCCAGCCGCTGCAGGTAATTGTCGAAGCCGATAAAGCGGTAGGCGGACAAGTCGGCCAGGGTGGCGTCGGTAAAACTGAATACGAAGGTGTGCAGCAGCGGCCATAGCGCGATCAGCAGCAGAGTCACCAGCGTCGGCGCGAGGAACAGCCATGCAGTTCTGGCCCTGGTTTTTTCCAGACCTGAAGGCCCTGTCGCGCCCGTCCTTGATTCAGGCAATTGCCGCTGTGCGTTGTCTGGCATCTTTTCCCTCGCAAGCTATGACATATCGAATTGTTTGTTGGCGGGCACTGCCATATGACTTTTCGCATTCTTGTCCCCGTCATTCCCGCGAAGGCGGGAATCCATAGTGAGGTGATCGATGCAAACTCAGCATAGATTCCCGCCTTCGCGGGAATGACGGGGAGGGTATTACGGATAAAACGACCTCAGGCACCCGCCCGCAAACGTGTTGCAAAGATGTGTGCATACCGTAGCGCGCAGGCGGGGATGACGGGGGAAAGAGATGCAGAAAAATAGAACGGAAGCGCTCGCCTGCCGGCAACGCAGCAATTGCAAACCTTTGTGTGCATACAAGCCCTCACAAGTCTGTGGCCGTGGCGCTATTGCCACGTTCCATGCGCACTAATACGGCGCAATTTCACATCCAGCCGCTTCAAGCTGACGGCAGGATCGCTGCCTTCGCCAATCACGGTGAAGACGGAATTCCAGAATTCCGAGCTGACCTGGTTGTAGCGGGCGCGTGTAACGGTAGACGGGCGAGCGGTCGCATTGACGAAGGTGTCGTAGAGCCTGCCCTGGAACGGATTGGTCGCAAGGATGTCCCGGTCGCTGTACAGGCTGCGGATGGTCGGGTTGTACGAGCCGACCAGCGCGCGGCGTTTCTGCTCTTCCCTGCCCGTCAGGTACAGCACCAGGTCGATGGCCGCTTCGGTATTCCGGGAAAATTTCGATACCGCTAATTGCTGTCCGCCCAGCGTCGCCGCATGCCTCCCGTCCGCGCCGCCCTTGGGCAGCGGAATTGCGCCGATCTTGCCCTTGACTGGGCTGTCCGCGTTGTTTGCCGTCGCCCAAGCATAGGGCCAGTTGCGCATGAAGACGGCATTGCCGGACTGGAAAACGCCGCGCGCCTCTTCCTCGCCGTAACTCAGCACACCCTTGGGCGAAATGGTGCCGATCCAGCTGCGCGCCATGGTCAGCGCAGCGACGGCGGCGGGATTATTGATCGTCACTTTGCCGGCAGAATCGACAATCGTGCCGCCGTTGTAGCTGACGATCCATTCGAGCGCATTGCAGGTCAGGCCCTCGTAGGATTTTCCCTGCCA
>Ga0196972_1000681_pt1 | contig 14078 bp, 14 predicted proteins | sample S1v_2013CmetaG_FD_148618 | JGI IMG/M metagenome (GOLD analysis project Ga0196972, IMG submission 148618) | Soil microbial communities from Anza Borrego desert, Southern California, United States - S1+v_20-13C | ecosystem: Environmental > Terrestrial > Soil > Desert | place: USA: California...
GCGACGTGATCGGACAGCTGATCCGCATGCAGTACACCCGCAACGAGCACGACTTCTCGCGCGGCACCTTCCGCGTGCGCGGCGACACCATCGACGTGTTCCCGGCCGAGCACAGCGAGCTGGCCGTGCGGCTGGAGCTGTTCGACGACGAGATCGAGTCGCTGCAGCTGTTCGACCCGCTCACCGGCCGCATCCGCCAGAAGGTGCCGCGCTTCACCATCTACCCGTCCAGCCACTACGTCACGCCGCGCGAGAAGGTGGTCTCGGCGGTGGAGTCGATCAAGATCGAGCTGGAGCAGCGCCTGCGCGAGCTGGTGGACATGGGCAAGCTGGTGGAGGCACAGCGGCTGGAGCAGCGCACCCGCTTCGACCTGGAGATGCTCAGCGAGGTCGGCCACTGCAAGGGGATCGAGAACTACACCCGGCACCTGTCCGGGTCGCCGCCGGGCGCGCCGCCGTCCACGCTGACCGACTACCTGCCCAAGGACGCGCTGATGTTCCTGGACGAGAGCCACCAGATGATCGGCCAGCTGGGCGCCATGTACAACGGCGACCGCCAGCGCAAGACGACGCTGGTGGAGTACGGCTTCCGGCTGCCCTCGGCGCTGGACAACCGGCCGCTGAAGTTCGAGGAGTTCGAGGCGCGCATGCGCCAGGTGATCTTCGTCTCGGCCACCCCGGCCGACTACGAGAAGACGCACGCCGGCAACGTGGTCGAGCAGCTGGTGCGGCCCACGGGACTGGTCGACCCCGAGGTGGAGGTGCGCCCCGCCACCCACCAGGTCGACGACGTGCTGCAGGAGATCCGCATCCGCTCGGAGAAGCACGAGCGCGTGCTGATCACCACGCTGACCAAGCGCATGGCCGAGCAGCTGACCGACTACCTCGCCGACAACGGCGTCAAGGTGCGCTACATGCACAGCGACATCGACACCGTGGAGCGGGTGGAGATCCTGCGCGACCTGCGGCTGGGCGCCTTCGACGTGCTGGTGGGCATCAACCTGCTGCGCGAGGGGCTGGACATCCCCGAGGTGTCGCTGGTGGCCATCCTCGACGCCGACAAGGAGGGCTTCCTGCGCGCCGAGCGCTCCCTGATCCAGACCATCGGCCGCGCGGCCCGCAACCTGCACGGCAAGGCCATCCTGTACGCCGACACGATGACCGAGTCGATGAAGAAGGCGATCGGCGAGACCGAGCGCCGGCGCGTCAAGCAGATGGCCTTCAACGAGGCGAACGGCATCACGCCGCGCAGCATCCGCAAGCAGGTGCGCGACCTGATCGACGGCGTCTACAGCGAGAAGGCCGCCAAGGAGCAGGAACGGCAGGAACTGCAGCGCGCGCTGGCCGAGGACCTGTCGGAGAAGGACATGGCGCGGGAGATCAAGCGGCTGGAAAAGCAGATGCTGGAGCACGCGCGCAACCTGGAGTTCGAGAAGGCGGCGCGGGTGCGCGACCAGCTGGCGCTGCTCAAGCAGCAGGCCTTCGGGGCTGGCGGACACGACGACAACGTCGTGCCGCTGCAAGGCGGCCGGCCGGCTTGAGGGTCGCGGCCGCTGGCCTTGAACTGTGAGGGGTCCGCCCTTAAATCCGAGCGGGATATCGGGTTTTAGGGTATACTTGACGGAAACGCTCGGAAATGAGCGACCGGCGCCCTCCGGCACCGGCTGACCTGCGCCGGGTGACGGCGCCTCACAGGACACGCACCAAGGAGGTTTTCCATGCGTCTCACCACCAAGGGCCGCTTCGCGGTCACCGCCATGATCGACCTGGCCCTGCGCCAGAACAACGGCCCCGTCACGCTGGCGGCGATCAGCCAGCGCCAGCAGATCTCGCTGTCCTACCTGGAGCAGCTGTTCGGCAAGCTGCGCCGGCACGAACTGGTGGAGTCCACCCGCGGGCCGGGCGGCGGCTACACGCTGGGCCGCAAGGCGTCCGACATCACCGTGGCCGACATCATCGTGTCCGTGGACGAACCCATCGATGCGACCCAGTGCGGCGGCAAGGAGAACTGCAACGACGGCACGCGCTGCATGACGCACGAGCTGTGGGCGCAGCTGAACCAGCGCATGGTGGAGTTCCTGGACTCCGTCAACCTCCAGAAGCTGGTTGACGAGCAGCTCGCCAAGGGCATCCAGATCGAGGACAAGCCGGCCGTCAAGCGCGCGATCTCCAGCGCCCCGGTCGTCAAGCCGATCCGCGTGAACGCGCCGAACTCGGTTTTCGCGCTGGGCAGCATGTCGCCGGCCAAGTAAGGCCGATTGAGGTAGAAACGCCTGCGACCCGCGTTCGCGGGCACGACGATTTCAGATGGACATGACCCCGCATCTTCCGATCTACATGGACTACGGCGCCACCACGCCGGTCGACCCGCGCGTGGTCGACGCCATGATTCCCTGGCTGCGCGAGCACTTCGGCAATCCGGCCTCGCGCAGCCATGCCTGGGGCTGGGAGGCGGAAGCGGCCGTGGAGAAGGCCCGCGAACAGGTGGCCGCGCTGATCGGCGCCGACCCGCGCGAGATCGTCTGGACTTCCGGCGCGACCGAATCGGACAACCTGGCCCTCAAGGGTGCCGCGCAGTTCTACAAGTCGCGCGGCAAGCACCTGGTGACGGTGAAGACCGAGCACAAGGCGGTGCTGGATCCCATGCGCGAGCTGGAGCGCCAGGGCTTCGAGGTGACCTACCTCGACGTGCAGGAGGACGGCCTGCTGGACCTGGAGGCGTTCAAGGCCGCGCTGCGGCCCGACACCATCCTGGCCAGCGTCATGCTGGTCAACAACGAGATCGGCGTGATCCAGGACATCCCGGCGATCGGCGCCATCTGCCGCGAGAAGGGCATCGTCTTCCACATCGATGCCGCCCAGGCGACCGGCAAGGTCGAGATCGACGTGCAGGCCCTGCCGGTGGACCTGATGAGCCTGGCCTCGCACAAGACCTACGGCCCCAAGGGCATTGGCGCGCTCTACGTGCGGCGCAAGCCGCGCGTGCGGCTGGAGGCCCAGATGCACGGCGGCGGCCACGAGCGCGGCCTGCGCTCGGGCACGCTGCCCACCCACCAGATCGTGGGCATGGGCGAGGCCTTCCGCATCGCGAAGGAAGAGATGGCGCAGGACAACGCCAAGGCCGTCGCGCTGCACCAGCGCATGCTCGACGGCCTGAAGGACATCGAGCAGGTGTTCATCAACGGCAGCCTGGAGCCGGGCCGGCGGGTGCCGCAGAACCTGAACATGAGCTTCAACTTCGTCGAGGGCGAGTCGCTGATGATGGGCATCAAGGGGCTGGCGGTGTCGTCGGGCTCCGCCTGCACCTCGGCCTCGCTGGAGCCCAGCTACGTGCTGCGCGCCCTGGGTCGCAGCGACGAGCTGGCGCACAGCAGCCTGCGCATGACCATCGGCCGCTTCACGACCGAGGAAGAGATCGACTACGCGGTGGACACCATCCGCAAGAACGTCGCCCGGCTGCGCGAGTTGAGCCCGCTCTGGGAGATGTACCAGGACGGCGTCGACCTCAGCACCATCCAGTGGGCCGCCCACTGAGCAATCCATAAATCGAAGAGAAGAGAGGAACGGCAATGGCTTATTCGGACAAGGTCGTCGACCACTACGAGAACCCACGCAACGTGGGCTCCTTCGACAAGGGCGACCACTCGGTGGGCACCGGCATGGTCGGCGCGCCCGCCTGCGGCGACGTGATGAAGCTGCAGATCAAGGTCAACGAGTCCACCGGCGTGATCGAGGACGCCCGCTTCAAGACCTATGGCTGTGGTTCGGCCATTGCGTCCAGCTCGCTGGTGACCGAATGGGTCAAGGGCAAGACGCTGGACCAGGCGGCGGCGCTGAAGAACAGCCAGATCGCCGAGGAACTGGCGCTGCCGCCGGTGAAGATCCACTGCTCGATCCTGGCCGAGGACGCGATCAAGGCCGCGGTCGAGGACTACCGCAAGAAGCACGCGCACTGAGCCGATCGGGCGCGCCAAACACGAGCAAGACCATGACTGTGACACTGACCGAAGCGGCTGCGCGGCACGTGCAGCGTTACCTGGACAAGCGCGGCAAGGGCCTGGGCGTGAGGCTGGGCGTGAAGACCACCGGCTGCTCCGGCCTGGCCTACCAGCTCGAATACGTCGACGAGGCGGCGCCGGAGGACGTGGTGTTCGAGCAGCACGGCGTGAAGCTCATGGTGGATCCCAAGAGCCTGGCCTACATGGACGGCACCGAGCTCGACTTCGTGCGCGAGGGCCTGAACGAGGGCTTTCGCTTCAACAACCCGAACGAGCGCGACCGCTGCGGTTGCGGCGAATCGTTCCGGGTGTGAATCTCCAGGACACCGACTTCACGCTGTTCGACGTGCCGGAGCGGTTCGCGCAGGACCGCGCCGCTATCGATGCGCGCTGGAAGGAATTGCAGCGCGAAGTCCATCCCGATCGCTTCGCCGCACAGGGCGCTGCGGCCCAGCGCGTGGCCATGCAGTGGTCGGTGCGAATCAACGAAGCCCATCACCGCCTGAAGGACCCGCTGCGCCGCGCCGCCTACCTGTGCGAGTTGCGCGGCGCCCCCATCGACGCCGAGCGCAACACGGCCATGCCGGCCCGGTTCCTGCACGAGCAGATCGAGTGGCGCGAGGCGCTGGAGGAAGCCGCCTCGGTGGCCGAACTGGACGCCCTGAACGATCGCCTGGAGCGCACCCGCTCCGGCGTGCTGGCCGAGGTCGAGCGCCTGCTCGACCACGAGGGCGATGCCGTGGCGGCTGCGCAGCAGGTCCGCGCGCTGATGTTCCTCGAGCGTTTCGCCAGCGAGGTCGAGAAGCGCTTCGACCAGCTGGGACAATAGCCGGATGGCGCTTCTCCAGATCTCCGAGCCGGGCCAGTCGCCCGACCCGCACCGGCGCCGCATCGCCGTCGGCATCGACCTGGGCACCACCCATTCGCTGGTGGCGGCCATGCGCCACGGCGTGCCGGAATGCCTGCCGGACGAGCAGGGCAGGGTGCTGCTGCCCTCGGTGGTGCGCTACCTGGACAACGGCGGCCGCCAGGTCGGCCACGACGCGCGGCAGGCGCAGGGCACCGATCCGCAGAACACCGTCGCATCCGCCAAGCGCTTCATGGGCCGCGGCCTGGCCGACATCGTCGACCGCGAGCGGCTGCCCTACGACTTCGTCGACCAGCCCGGCATGCTGGCACTGCGCACCCGGGCCGGCGAGAAGTCGCCAGTGGCCATCAGCGCCGAAATCCTGGCCACGCTGCGCCAGCGCGCCGAGGACAGCTTCGACGACGAGCTGTGCGGCGCGGTGATCACCGTGCCGGCCTACTTCGACGAGGCGCAGCGCCAAGCCACCAAGGACGCCGCCCAACTCGCCGGGCTGAAGGTGCTGCGCCTGATCAACGAGCCCACCGCCGCGGCCATCGCCTATGGCCTGGACCACGGCAGCGAGGGCCTCTACGCGATCTACGACCTGGGCGGCGGCACCTTCGACATCTCCATCCTGCGGCTGGCCCGCGGCGTGTTCGAGGTCGTCGCCACCGGCGGCGACTCCGCGCTGGGCGGCGACGACTACGACCGCGCGCTGGCGGCGCACCTGCTGGCCACCGCCGGCGTGCAGGCGCCGTCGCCTTCGGACAAGGCCCTCGTGACCATGGCTGCGCGGGCGGCCAAGGAGCGCCTGACGGACGAGGAGCAGGCCGAGGCCGTGCTGCCGCTGTCCGGCGGGGAAGCGCGAGTAGTCGTGACGCGGGCCGACTTCGACCGCGTGACCGCACACCTGACCCAGCGCACCCTGTCGGCCGTGCGCAAGGCGCTGCGCGACGCGAAGCTCGCGCGCGAGGACGTGAAGGGCGTGGTGTTGGTGGGCGGCTCGACCCGCATGCCGCAGGTGCGCAGCGCGGTGGCCGGCTTCTTCGGCCGCGAGCCGCTGGTCGACCTGGACCCGGACCAGGTCGTGGCGCTGGGCGCCGCCGTGCAGGCCAACCAGCTGGCCGGCAACGACGCCGCCGGCGACCTGCTGCTGCTGGACGTGATCCCGCTGTCGCTGGGCATAGAGACCATGGGCGGGCTGGTCGAGCGCATCGTGCCGCGCAACGAAACCATCCCCACCGCCAAGGCCCAGGACTTCACCACCTTCAAGGACGGCCAGACCGCGATGGCGCTGCACGTGGTGCAGGGCGAGCGCGACCTGGTGCAGGACTGCCGCAGCCTGGCCCGCTTCGAACTGCGCGGCATCCCGCCGATGGCCGCCGGCGCCGCGCGCATCCGCGTCACCTTCACCGTCGATGCCGACGGCCTGCTGAGCGTGAGCGCGCGCGAGCAGGCCAGCGGAGTGGAGGCGACGATCGACGTCAAGCCCTCGTACGGCCTGACGGACGAGCAGATCGCCGCCATGCTGCAGGAAAGCTTCTCGACCGCGCAGCAGGACATGCAGGCGAGGGCGCTGGCCGAGGCCCGGATCGACGCGGATCGCCTGCTGCTGGTCACCTCCAGCGCGCTCGAGGCCGACGGCGCCCTGCTGCAACCGGGCGAGCGTGCCGCGATCGACAAGCTGATGGACGAACTGCGGTCCAGGGCCGCCCACAGCGACCAGGCCGCGGCCATCGCGGCGGCCACCGAGTCGCTGGCCAAGGGAACCGAAGCCTTCGCCGTCCGGCGCATGGACCAGAGCATCCGGCAGGCGCTGGCCGGCCGCAACGTGGAGAGCCTGTAGGCATGACCGCCATCCGCATCCTGCCGCACCCGGAGTACTGCCCCGAAGGCGCGCAGGTGGACGTGCCGCCGGGCACGTCGATCTGCGAGGCCTTGCTGGACAACGGCATCCGGATCGAGCACGCCTGCGACATGAGCTGCGCCTGCACCACCTGCCACGTCATCGTTCGCGAGGGCTTCAACTCGCTGGGCGAGATGGACGAGAACGAGGAAGACATGCTCGATCGCGCCTGGGGTCTGGAGCCGAACTCGCGACTGTCCTGCCAGGCCATCGTGGCGCAGCAGGACCTGGTGGTCGAGATCCCGAAGTACTCGATCAACCACGCGAAAGAGAACCACTGAGGGTTCCACGGGGAAATCGGCCGGCCGCCTGCAATGGCCGAGCCATAATTCCCCCATGCGCCAGATCGTTCTCGACACCGAAACCACCGGCCTGTCCGCCGAAACCGGCGACCGCATCATCGAGATCGGCTGCGTGGAACTGGTGGCGCGCAAGCTCACCGGTCGCAACAAGCACTGGTACCTGAACCCCGATCGCGACAGCCACGAGGACGCGCTCAAGGTCCACGGCATCACCAGCGAGTTCCTGCGCGACAAGCCGCGCTTCCCGCAGATCGTCGACGAACTGCTGGAGTATGTGCAGGGCGCCGAGATCATCATCCACAACGCCGGGTTCGACCTCGGCTTCCTGGACAAGGAACTGGAGCTGGCCGGCCGGCCGGCCTTCCGCTCGCACATCGACGGCGTGATCGACACGCTGGCCATGGCCAAGGAGATGTACCCGGGCAAGCGCAACAGCCTGGATGCGCTGTGCGACCGCCTGGGCGTGGACAACTCCGGCCGCACCCTGCACGGCGCACTGCTGGACGCCGAACTGCTGGCCGACGTCTACATCAATCTCACCTGCGGCCAGGAAGTCCTGCTGATCGACGCCGGGCCGGAAGACACCTTCGCTGCGATCCAGACCCGCGTCGACCTGCGTGCCTTCACGCTGCCCGTGCTGCGGGCCAACGAACAGGAAGCCGCCGCCCACGAGGAAGTCCTGGCCCAGCTGGACAAGGCCAGCGGCGGCAAGACGCTGTGGCGCACCCAGGCGCGCGAGGACGCCTCTTCAACTGTGGCATAATCCTGCGCTTTCCGGCAGTGGACACACGCGGTCCGCTGGCGAGAAGAGGGTGATTAGCTCAGCGGTAGAGCACTGCCTTCACACGGCAGGGGTCACATGTTCGATCCATGTATCACCCACCATGAATTCACGACCACGGCACCTTCGGGTGCCGTTTTCGTTAGTGGCCTTTCCGGGCGCCGCTGATCCCCTGTCCACTCGGCCCCGGCATTGCCGAAGAGCCTTCCTGCCCAGCCCCGCACACACGATTACCACTGCTTGCTTGAAAGCACGCTGCCCATGGCCTACACCCGCCAGATTCGCCTGCCGCAAGAAGGCGGGACCCGTTCGGCATCGTGCAAAGGAGACTGGCATGGCATCGGAACAGTGGCGCCTCGAGGGTGACTGGATCAAGAACTGCAGCTGCGCATTCGGCTGCCCTTGCGATTTCAACGCCAAGCCGACCAACGGCAAGTGCGAAGGCTTCCTGGGCATGCGCATCGCCAAGGGCCACTACGGGCAGACCTCGCTGGACGGGCTGAGCTTCTTCGTGGTGGTCCACTTCCCCGGCCCGCTGCACGAGGGCAACGGCCAGGCGCAGCCCATCATCGAGGAGCGCGCCAGCCCCGAGCAGCGCCAGGCCCTGTTCAGCATCATGTCGGGGCAGCAGTCGGACGAAGGCACGCTGTTCCACATCTTCAGCCAGATCGTCACCAAGATGCACGATCCGGTGTTCGCCCCGGTCCGGTTCGAGTTCGACCAGGCCGGACGCACGGCTCGCTTGAGCATCCCCGGCGTGCTCGAATCGGACGTGGAGCCGATCAAGAATCCCGTGACCGGCGCGCCGCACCGCATCCAGGTCCTGATGCCCGAGGGCTTCGAACACCGCATGGGCGAGGTGGCCAGTTCCAACATCAGCAGCACCGGCGCCATCCCGTTCAAGACACAGGGCGGCCACAGCACCCTGGCCAAGGTCGTGCAGACGCCGCAAGGCGTCGCCGCTTGAGCGTGCGCTCCGCCTCGGCTCCGGACCTGGCCGCGCAAGGTCCGCACGAGTCCGCTCCTGAGGTTCTCCTGGAGAAGGCGCTTCGGCGCGAGCGGGCCGCGGTCGTTTCGGCCCTGTTGCTCATCGTGCTGGCGTCCTGGGCCTACCTGTGGTCCGGCGCGGGCACCATGGAAGACATGGGCGGCATGCTGATGCCCATGAGTTCCGGTCCCTGGACACCGGGCCATGCTCTCGTGATGCTGGCCATGTGGATGGTGATGATGGCCGCCATGATGCTGCCCTCGGCGGCGCCCATGATCCTGCTGTTCACCACCATCGCGCGCCGGCGCCGGGCCGCCGGCGGGCCCAGCGGCTCCCCTTGGGTGTTCTCCGCAGGGTACCTGGCGACCTGGGCGGTCTTCAGCGTTGGCGCGGTGGCGCTGCAGTTCGCGCTGGAACGGGCGGCCCTGCTGTCGCCCATGATGGAGACGACGAGTGTCGCGCTGGCGGGGGCCCTGTTCGTCGGAGCCGGGCTCTACCAGTGGACGCCCCTGAAGCAGTCCTGCCTGCGCCGCTGCCGATCGCCGCTGGAATTCGTACTCACCCACTGGCGCGAAGGCTCGCGTGGTGCGTTCGCCATGGGCGTGCGGCATGGCCTTTACTGCGTGGGCTGCTGTGCGGTGCTGATGCTGCTGCTGTTCGCGGGCGGCATCATGAACCTGCTGTGGATTGCCGGGCTGGCGCTGTTCGTGCTGGCCGAGAAGCTGGCCCCGTGGGGCTCGTGGATAGGCCGTGCGGCCGGTGCGGGCCTGGTGGCCTGGGGCATCGCGACGCTCGTCGCAGCGGTCTGAGCGACTTCCCGCACGCGACTGCCGACGAGTTGCGTGGGCGCGATGTTGCGGCGCCAAGGCCTCAAGCGGCGTCCAGCGCTGCCACAATCAGCGCCGATGACATCGCCCGTTCGACCCAGCTCCGTCGCCGCGATCCACGTCCCGTGTGCACCGTCGACTGAGGCGGCGTCCATTCCTCGAACGCCCGCGTGATGGACCGGGTCGACGCCCTCGTCATCGGTGCCGGCGTGGTCGGCCTGGCGGTCGCTCGGGCCCTGGCCCAGGCCGGACGCGAAACCATCGTGGCGGAGGCCGAGCCGGCCATAGGGCAGGGCGTCAGTTCCCGCAACAGCGAGGTGATCCACGCCGGCTTGTACTACGCACCGGGCTCGCTGAAGGCCAGGCTGTGCGTGCGGGGCAAGGAACTGCTGTACGACTTCTGCGCCAGCCACGGCGTCGCCCACCGGCGCTGCGGCAAGCTCACGGTCGCCAACAGCCCGGCGGAAGAGCAGGCCTTGCGCGGCCTGCAGGACCGGGCCGAAGCCAACGGTGTCCCCGTGGAGTGGCTCGACGGCGCCCAGGCCCTGTCGCTGGAGCCGGCGCTGCGCTGCCTCGTCGCCCTGCATTCGCCCAGCACCGGCATCGTCGACAGCCACGGCTTCATGCTGGCGCTGCAGGGCGACCTCGAGCGCGCAGGCGGCATGGTGGCGCTCGGCTCACCGGTCGATTCGGCGCGGCTCGAGCGCCGAGGCGGCCTGCACGTCGTCCGCATGGCCGACGGCACCGAGCTGGAGACCCCGGTCCTCGTCAACGCGGCCTCGCTGCACGCCTGTGCGCTGGCGCGCCGCTTCGACGGCCTGGACCCGCAGTTCGTGCCGCGCGAATGGTTCGCCAAGGGCAACTACTACTCGCTGTCGGGCCGGGCGCCGTTCACCCACCTGATCTATCCGGCCCCCGCCGACGCCCACCTCGGCACCCACCTGACCCTGGACCTGGGCGGCCAGGCCAAGTTCGGCCCCGACATCGAGTGGCTGGACATCCGCACGCCCGGCGAGATCGACTGGCGCGTGGATCCGGCGCGCGCGGACGGGTTCTACGCGGAGGTGCGGCGCTACTGGCCAGCGCTGCCCGACGGCAGCCTGCAGCCGAGCTACAGCGGCGTGCGCCCCAAGATCCACGGGCCCCACGAGAAGGCCCCGGATTTCCGCATTGACGGCCCGGCCCTGCATGGCCTGCCGGGACTGGTGAACCTGTTCGGGATCGAATCGCCGGGGCTGACCAGCTCGATCGCGATCGGCGAGCACGTGGCTGCCTTGCTGGGCGGCTGACCCCGCAAACGCCCAGAATCAACTTATAGGGAAAACCCGTAGAGACGGCTGGAGGCAGCTTCGGCGATCATTTGTCCGGACATTCGAATATCTGGAGTGAATGGATGACGCTTTCCGCCCCCGCAACCCCCATTTCCGGTGAACGCCATCGCGGCTCGATCGGCCGCTACCTCGAGGAATTCAAGGTCGGCGACGTGTACGAGCACTTCCCCGGCCGCACGATCACCGAGACGGACAACATCCAGTTCTCGCTGCTGACGATGAACTTCCATCCGATGCACTGCGATTCCCACTTCGCCACCAAGAGCGAGTTCGGCAAGCCCCTGGTCAACAGCGGGCTGACGCTGGCCATCGTGCTGGGCATGACGGTCGGCGACGTGAGCGGCAAGGCGATCGCCAACCTGGGCTGGACTGACATCAAGCTGACCGCGCCGGTGCATCCCGGCGACACCGTCTACGCGGAGTCGCAGGTGCTCGAGGTGCGCGAATCCAAGTCCCGCCCCACCCAGGGCATCGTGACCGTGCGCACCACCGGCAAGAAGGCCGACGGCACGGTGTTCATGACCTTCGTCCGCAGCGTGCTGATCCCCAAGCGGGGCCACAGCGTGCAGGACGCCGCCTGAAGTCTTTCCAACCACCCGAGACCGACTGGAGACAACCATGATCAAGACCACCCGACGCGCCCTGGCCGCCATCGCTGCCGCGGCCCTGACCTGCATGGCCGGCGCCGCTTCGGCCGCCGACCTGGTGCTGCCCAGCGAAGTGGCTGCCACGCACTGGAAGACCCGGTACATGAACGAGTTCGCCGAGGAGGTGAAGAAGCGCACCGGCGGCGCCATCAGCGTCAAGGTCTTCCCCGGCGGCCAGCTCTACAACGACCAGGACGCCATGGCTGCGCTCGGCACCGGCTCGGTCCACATGGTCTGGCCCGTGGCCGTGCGCCTGGAAACCGTGGACCCGCGCACCGGCGTGATGAACCTGCCGTTCGCCGTGTCGGACGACCAGATGCAGAACCAGTGCTTCAACAACGGCATCACGAAGCTCATGTCCTCGTACGTGGAGCCGCGCAACCTGAAGGTGCTGGGCTTCCTGCGCACCAGCGACCTGATGTTCGTGTTCCGCGACCGTGACGTGAAGAAGATGGAGGACGTCAAGGGCAGCAAGGTGCGTGTCACCGGCGGCAAGGTCTTCCTCGACGTGATGCGCTCGATCGGCACCAGTCCGGTGTCCATGGCCGCTTCCGAGATGAGCACCGCGCTGTCGCAGGGCGCGATCGACGGCGTCTTCACCTCGCCGGCCGGCTGGGCGGAGATGATCGGCATGACCGCGAAGCACGCGTGGTACGTGCCGGGCATGTCCGTCGCCACCTACGCCGTGGTGGTCGACAAGGGCTGGCTGGACGGCCTGGCCGAGCCGCACCGCAAGGCCGTCACCGACGTGGTTGCCGAGATCGCCAAGCGCCAGTGGAATGAGGCGATCGAGGAAGACAAGAAGATGATCGCCAAGATGACCGCGCAGGGCGCCGTGTACCGCACCGCGGACAAGGCCGAGATCGCCCGCTGGCGCGCGCAGGCGGCCCCGGTGACCAAGACCTTCACCGACAAGTACGCCGACGCCGCCAGGAAGATGGCGGACCTGGCCAAGACCTGCAATGCGAACTGAAGCCATGCCGGCCACCGCCAGGCCAGCTGATCCGCCGGCTGCCGCCGGGCCGCGGCCCGGCGCCGCGGCTTCGCAGCCGCCCCGGCGCTCGCTGTGGGACCGGTTCGAATCCGGTCCCGTGCTGGCGGTCGCCAGCCTGCTGTTCCTCGCGTCGACCGGGGTGATGCTCTCGGAGGGCATCAACCGTTCGACCCGCGACATCAGCTTCTTCTGGGCCGAGGAGGCAGTGCGCTTCCTGATGATCTGGGCGTTCTTCCTGACGCTCGGCGCCGCCGGCCGCCACGGCCTGCACATCCGCACCGAGATGCTGGTGGACACCATGAGTCCGCGCGTGCGCCGTGCGATGCACTTCGGTGCCGTGCTCGTCGGCCTCGTGTTCGCGGCCGTGCTGTTCGGCGCCTCGTTCCCCCAGCTGATTCGCTACTACACGATGGGGATGATGTCCGAGTCCAACCTCGACATCCCGCAGTGGGTCGTGTTCTGCGCGATGCCTTTGGGCGCTGCCCTGTGGTTCGGCTACTACCTGCGCTGCCTCGTTTCCTGGTTCAAGGGTGAAGACCCGTTCACCAGCGCCGGCGTGACCGGCTCGGAGCTCTGACATGGCAATGATGCCTTTGCTGGCCGTGGTGGCGATGCTCGGCCTGCTGGCCATCGGCTCGCACGTGGCCGTGGCCATGGGCGTGGTGACCACCGGCATGGTGCTGGCGCTGGACGGCGTGCCCATCACGGTGATCGCGCAGACCGCCTTCAAGTCGGTCAACAGCTACCCGCTGATGGCCATCCCGATGTTCGTGCTGGCCGGCAACCTGATGATGAAGGGCAACATCGCCGGCCTGATGATCGACCTGATCGGCAGCCTGGTGCGGGCGGTGCGCGGCGGGCTGGCGCTGACGGTGATGATCACCTGCGTCTTCTTCGCCGCCATTTCCGGCTCCAGTGTCGGCTCGGCCGCGGCCATCGGCGCCGCCACCGTCAAGGGCCTGAAGGCCGAGGAATACCCGGCTCGCTTCTCCGCCGGCCTGGTGGCCGTGGGCGGCACGATCGGCCTGATGATCCCGCCCTCGCTGGGCTTCATCCTGATCGGCTCCATCGTGGGCCTGCCCGTGGACAAGCTGTTCATCGCCGGCGTGCTGCCGGGCCTGATGGAAGGCTTCATGCTGCTGGTGGCCGTCAAGTGGCTGTCGCACCGCTACGGCTACGGCAAGACCACGGCGCGGCCGGACTGGGCCGGCTTCACCGGCCGGCTGCCCAAGGCCGCTGCCGCCGTGCTGATGCCGGTGTTCATCATCGGTTCCATCTACACCGGCATGCTCACACCCACCGAGGTGTCCGCGTTCGCCGCCGCCTATGCCGCCGTGCTGTGCCTGCTGGTGTACCGCAGCGTGACCGCCGGCGAGACCTGGCAGGTGGTGAAGGACTCGCTCCTGCAGTCCACCATGATCTTCGCGGTGGTGATGGGCGGCAGCCTGGTGGGCTTC
>Ga0196972_1000682_pt1 | contig 14056 bp, 12 predicted proteins | sample S1v_2013CmetaG_FD_148618 | JGI IMG/M metagenome (GOLD analysis project Ga0196972, IMG submission 148618) | Soil microbial communities from Anza Borrego desert, Southern California, United States - S1+v_20-13C | ecosystem: Environmental > Terrestrial > Soil > Desert | place: USA: California...
TCGCCGACTACGACTGCGACGGCGCCACCGCCTGCGCGGTGGCGGTGCGCGGGCTGCGCATGCTCGGCGCCCGCCACGTCGACTACCTGGTGCCCGACCGGGTGGCCGACGGCTACGGGCTGACGCCGGCGATCGCGCGGCGGGTCAAGGACAGCGGCGCCGACGTCCTCATCACCGTGGACAACGGCATCGCCAGCGTCGAGGGCGTGGCCGCCGCGAACGCCCTCGGCCTGCAGGTGCTGGTGACCGACCACCACCTGCCGGGGCCCGAGTTGCCGGCCGCGGCCGCGATCGTCAATCCCAACCAGCCCGGCTGCGATTTCGAGAGCAAGTGCATCGCCGGCGTCGGCGTGATGTTCTACGTGCTGCTGGCGCTGCGCGCCGAGCTGCGCGCGCGCGGGGCGTTCGATGCGCGGCCCGCCGCCGGGCCGCCCCAAGGCGGGCCAGCCCCCTCGGGGGGCAGCGCATCCCGCGAAGCGGAAAGCGTGGGGGCTCCAGTTCGCCAGCCCAGGCTGGACGTGCTGCTGCCGCTGGTGGCGCTGGGCACCGTCGCCGACGTGGTCCGGCTGGACGCCAACAACCGCCGGCTGGTCGCGCAGGGCCTGCGCCGCATCCGCGCCGGCGCCCTGCCCTGCGGCCTGGCCAGCCTGTTCGCGGCCGCATCCCGCCGGCCGCAGGCGGCGACCAGCTTCGATTTCGGTTTCGCCCTCGGGCCGCGCATCAATGCGGCCGGCCGGCTCTCGGACATGCGGCTGGGCATCGAGTGCCTGCTGACCGACGACCCGGTGCGCGGCGCCGAACTGGCGCAGCGCCTGGACGCCATCAACCGCGAGCGCAAGGGCATCGAGGGCGAGATGCGCGAGCAGGCGCTGGAGCTGGCCGAGATGCTGTTCGAGCCGGGCCAGGAGCCGCCGCCCGCGCTGTGCGTGTTCGACCCGGATTTCCACGAGGGCGTGGTGGGCATCGTCGCCTCGCGCCTGAAGGAGCGCTTCCACCGCCCGACCTTCGTCTTCGCCGCCAGCCAGGCACCCGGCCGCGAGCACGAGCTCAAGGGCTCGGGCCGCTCCATCCCGGGCTTCCACCTGCGCGATGCGCTCGACCTGGTGGCCAAGCGGCACCCGGGCGTGCTGCTGCGATTCGGCGGGCACGCGATGGCCGCGGGCTGCACCGTGGCCGAAGAGCACCTCGACACTTTCGAGCAGGCACTGGCGCAGGTTGCGCAGGAGTGGCTGGACGCCGCCACGCTCACGCGGCAGCTGCACACCGATGGCCCGCTCGCGCCCGAGTACCGGCGCCCGGACGTGGTGGACACCCTGCACCAGCAGGTCTGGGGCCAGGGCTTCGCGCCGCCGGTGTTCAGCGAGGAGGTCGACGTGCTGTCGCAGCGCATCGTCGGCGAACGCCACCTGGCACTGCGCCTGCGCCACCAAGGCCAGCCGGTGGACGGCATCTGGTTCGGCCACACGGAGCCGCTGCCGGCCCGCGCGCGCATCGCCTACCGGCTGGAAGCGGAAGAGTTCCAGGGCGTGCGCCGCGTGCGCTTCCTGCTGGAAGGGCTAGAGACGGCGGGCTGAATCGGACAGCCGGGAGCCGGGTTCGTCCAGCCACGCGAACAGCCGCGCGGCGACCCGGGACAGTTCCGGGTCGGCCATGGCCTGGGCCCGGGCCAGTTGCCACAGCGCGTAGTCGCGGTCGCCCAGCATCATGGCCGTGCTGACGCAGCGGCCATGGCCCGCCATCAGCAGCGTGAAGCTCGCCAGCAGTTCGGTCGGGCAGTAGCGCGCCGGTGCCGCGTGCAGCTCGAAGTCGTCGGACGCCTCCAGCGAGGCCGGCGGCCGGTCGAGGTCGGCGAGGGCCTGGGCTTCGTCGGGTCGGGCGGCGGTCATGGCGGGCTCCAGAGGGTCTCTGGCGCAACGATAGGCAGCGTGGCCCGGCTGCGCCGTCGGCGGCTGTGCCTTGGGGCTGTCGGACTCAGGCTGAACGCGGATGGCGCCGACGGCGAACCGGGCGCAGGCCTAGGCCCATGGTCGATGCCGGCCGGCGCGCCTGCGCGGATCAGCGCACGGCGTACTGCGCCACCGCCGGCGCCGGGCCGTGGAACACGGCGCAGTCGGCGCTGGTGGGATCGTCGCAGCGGGCGGTGGTCGCCTGCCGGACCAGCACGACGAGGTCGCGGTGGGCCTCGGCGGTGCGGACCTGGCGGCTGCACAGCCCATAGAAGACCAGCAACTGCGCCGAGGCGATCGCCGCGGCCACGAGCCAGAACACCGGATGGCGCGGCCGTCCGTCGCGGGGATCGAGCAGCAGTCGGGTCAGCATGGAAAGGCGGGCCGTGGCCTGTGCGGACCATGCTAGGGGTGGCGTGGGCGCCACGGATGCCGCCGGCTGCGCAAGCGCCCGTAGGACAGGATCGCAGCGGAATGGCCACTTCGGGCCAGCCAGCCACGGCAGCGAGACCGCCAGCCGCGGCGGGTTCGGGTTGGATTCAGGCCTTGGGCAGGGTGACCCCGCGCTGGCCCTGGTACTTGCCACCGCGGTCGCGGTAGCTGGTTTCGCAGGTCTCGTCGCTCTCGAAGAACAGGACCTGGGCGCAGCCCTCGCCGGCATAGATCTTGGCCGGCAGCGGGGTGGTGTTGGAGAACTCCAGCGTCACGTAGCCCTCCCACTCGGGCTCGAACGGCGTGACGTTGACGATGATGCCGCAGCGCGCGTAGGTGCTCTTGCCCAGGCAGATGGTCAGCACGTTGCGCGGGATGCGGAAGTACTCCAGCGTGCGCGCCAGCGCGAAGCTGTTGGGCGGGATGATGCAGACGTCGTCGTGGAAGTCCACGAAGCTCTTCTCGTCGAAGTTCTTGGGGTCCACCACCGTGCTGTGGATGTTGGTGAACACCTTGAATTCGGGCGCGCAGCGGATGTCGTAGCCGTAGCTGGAGGTGCCGTAGCTGATGACGCGACGGCCTTCCACCTGGCGCACCTGGCCGGGCTCGAAGGGCTCGATCAGCCCGTGCTGCTCGGCCATGCGGCGGATCCACTTGTCGCTCTTGATCGTCATCGGCTGCTCCTCGGCCGCGAATTGTAGGTGGGCGCTCGCCCCGGCGGCCCGCGCTGCGTCAACCCGCCGGCACGCCGGCTATCCAGGCCCGTTCGATCACCCGGTCGTCGCCCAGCGCGATCAGCGAGAACAGCAGTTCGTCCAGGCTGCCGGCGTTCGCCACCTTTCGTGCCAGCAGCGGCGTGGCCCGCGGGTCCAGCAGCAGGAAGTCGGCCTCGCAGCCGGGCTGCAGGTTGCCGATCACGCCGTCCAGGCCCAGCGCCTGGGCGGCGCCGGCGGTGTGCTGCCACCACAGGTTGGCCGGCGCCAGGCTGATGCCGGGCTTGGTCTGGCCTTCGCGGCCCACGCAGTAGGCCGCCAGCATGGTGTGGAAGGGATTGAAGCTGGTGCCGCCGCCGACGTCGCTGGCCAGCCCGTGGCGGAAGCCGATACGCCGGGCGCCCTCGTAGTCGAAGAAGCCGCTGCCCAGGAACAGGTTGCTGGTGGGGCTGACCGCCGCCGCCGCGCCGGTGCTGCGCATCAGCCGCCGGTCCTCGTCGTCGAAGTGGATGCAGTGGGCGTAGATGGCGCGCTCGCGCATCAGGCCGAAGCCCTCGTAGACCGCCAGGTAGCTGCGGGCGTCCGGGAACAGCTCGCGCGCCCAGCGGATCTCGTCGCGGTTCTCGGCCACGTGCGACTGGATCCAGACGTCGGGGTACTTCGCCGCCAGCTCGCCGGCGCCGCGCAACTGGGCTTCGCTGCAGCTGGGCGCGAAGCGCGGCGTGATCGCGTAACCCAGCCGGTCCTGTCCGTGCCAGCGGCGGATCAGGGCCTCGGTGTCGGCCAGCGACTGCTCCGTCTGGTCGCACACCCCCTCCGGCGAGTGCCGGTCCTGCAGCACCTTGCCGGCGATCAGCCGCAGGCCGCGCACCTGCGCCGCCGCCATCAGGGCGTCGACCGAGGCCGGGTGCGAGCTGCAGAAGGCCTGCGCGGTGGTGACGCCGTTGCGCAGCAGCTCGTCCAGGAACACCGGCGCGATGGTGTCGGCGTAGGCGCGCTCGGCGAAGCGGGCCTCGTGCGGGAAGGTGTACTGCTCCAGCCAGGGCAGCAGGCCCTCAGCCGGCGAGCCGATCACGTCCGTCTGCGGGAAATGCACGTGCAGGTCGATGAAGCCGGGCGCCAGGATCTTGCCGGGCAGGTGCTCGACGGCCACGCCGGGGTAGTTGGGGGCGAGCGCCTGCCACGATCCGGCTGCCCGCACGCAGGCGCGGCCGTCCGGGCCCGGGCTCACCAGCAGCAGGCCGTCCTCGTCGTACACGGCCGAGCCATCGTCGGCGAAGCGAAGCAGCGCGGCGCGGAAGGCTTTCATGCGCCCAGTGTGCCCTGCCCGCCGGGCCTCTGCGCGGCGAATGGGTCCCCGGCCGAGCGCAGTCCGGTCACTTGCCCAGCGTGCCCTGCACGCCCGCCACCAGGAAGTCCATGCCCAGGATCTGCTCGTCGGACAGCGCCTGCCCGGCGGGTACCACTGTGCGCCCCTGGTTGTCCCGGATCGGGCCGGCGAAGGGGTTCAGCTTGCCGGCCGCGATGTCGCGCTGGCGCGCCAGCACCTCGTTCCGCACCGGCGCAGGCACCTTGGGGCCGAAATGGTCCACCTTCACCATGCCCTCGCGCACGCCGCCCCAGGACTGGCCCGGCTTCCAGCTGCCGTCGAGCACCTGCCGGGCCCGCCGCGTGTAGTAGTCGCCCCAGTGGTGCGTCACCGCCAGCAGTTGCGCATCAGGGGCGGCAAAGCGCATGTCCGAGTGGTAGGCGATGGCCAGCCGGCCGCGCTCCTGGGCGGCGGTCATGACCGCGGTCGATGCGCTGTGGAAGGCCAGCACGTCGGCCTGCTGGTTGAACAGCGTCATCGCCGCCTCGCGCTCGCGCGGCGGATCGAACCAGGTGTTCAGCCAGATCACCTTGACCTGCGCGGCCGGGTCGACCGATCGCATACCCAGCGTGAACGCGTTGATGCCCTGCAACACCTCCGGGATCGGGAAGCCCGCCACGTAGCCCGCCACGTGGGTGCGGGTCATGCGGCCGGCGGCCACGCCGGCGAGGTAGCGGCCCTCGTAGTAGCGCGCATTGGCCGTGGCGACGTTGGGCGCCGTCTTGTAGCCGGTGATGGACTCGAACTTCACCTGCGGGAAGTCGCGCGCCACCTTCAGCGTGGGCTCCATGTAGCCGAAGCTGGGCGTGAAGATCAGGCCGTAGCCCTGGCTGGCCAGGTCGCGGATCACGCGCTCGGCATCCGGTCCCTCGGGCACGTTCTCGACCGAGCGGGTCTGGACCTTGTCGCCGAGCGCGGCCTGCACGGCCTGCCGCCCCTCCTCGTGCTGGCGCACCCAGCCGGCCTGCGTGAGCGGCGCGACGTGCACCCACGCGATCTTCAGCGGGGGCGGCGACTGGGGAAGGGCGGGGAATGAAAGAAAGGCGGCCGCGAACACGGCAGCGAGGTTTTTGTACATGGTGTTCCTCTACATGGCCAGGACAGGTCCCCCCGAAGCGGCCTTCGGCCGCCTCCCCCCGAGGGGGCGCCACCAGCGGCCCGGCAAAGCCGGTTCCGCGGTGGCCGCTGGACTGGCGCCAGCGAAGGACTGGGTAGGGATGTCGCTGTTGGCGCAGCGACGCAATGATTTTACGCGGGGGCTTCGCCGGGTCAGGCCGCGGCGAAGCGCCGGGCGGCGATCTCCAGCAGGCCGTCGAAGATGAGGCTTTCGACCAGCTCGAAGTCGACCGACATGTGCGGCGCCATCTTCCAGCCGGCGCCGCCGGTCATGTAGCAGGCCGGTTCCGCGCCGCAATGCTGGCGCACGTGCTGCACCATGCGCTCGACCGCGCCGGCGATGGCGAAGGTGCCGCCGCTGGTCAGCGCGTCGCTGGTGTTGGTGGGGAAGGCGCGCACCTCGCCGGTGGGCACGTGCAGGCCGGCGGTGCCGGATTCGAGCGCGCGCAGCATGATGCCGTGGCCGGGCAGGATGAAGCCGCCGAGGAAACGCCCGCCGGCGTCCACCGCCTCGACCGTCACCGCGGTGCCGACCATGACCACGACCATGGGCCGCGCCGGTCCGCGCGCCAGCATGCGGTGCCGGGCGCCGATGATGGCGACCCAGCGGTCGGCACCCAGCCGTGCCGGGTGGTCGTAGCCGTTGGACACGCCGGCCTCGTCGCTGCTGGCATGCACCCACTGCGAGGAGATGCCCCAGGCCTCCTCCACCTGCTGCTCGGCCCGGCGCCGCACGGCGTCGGCGGCCACCGCGCAGCCGATCATGCGCCGCGGCTGCGGCAGGCCGGCCCAGGCACCTTCGGCCAGCCGCTCGATGTGCTCCAGGAATTCGGCGCCGTGCGCCAGCACCTCGGCGCCGGGCCGCGCATCGGCGTACAGCGCCCACTTCAGGCGCGTGTTGCCGATGTCGACGGCCAGCAGGGTCACGCGGCCGCCGCGAGCTGCTCGCCCATGACGGCCAGCTGGCGCGCCAGGGCTTCTTCCTGCGCGCGCAACTGCCCGCAGTCGGCCAGCAGCTGGTCGAGCCGCTTGCCCAGTTCCTCGTGGACCTCCTTGGGCCCCTCGAGGTTGAGCCCGGCGACCTTGCCTTCAGCGGCCGCCGTGGCCAGCGTGCCCAGGCGGGAGCGCCACTCCCGGATCTCGTTGCCGATCACCCGGGGCATCTGCGCCATCAGGGCGGCGCGCCGCTCGGCCGTGGTGCGCACCAGCTGGTGCGCCTGCTGCGAGGCGGAAGCGGCGGCGCGCAGCGCCTTCAGCCGGCCGACCAGGGTCTCGCAGCGGGCGGCGTCGGCCCGGATCTGTTCCTGCGCCGCCGGGTCGGCCGCTGCCTGCGCATGGCGCGCCTTGAGCTGGCCGCGCATGTCCTGCAGCCAGCGCGCGCCCTGGTCGATGATCTTGTCCAGCGCGCGGTACTCGACCTCGAACTCGACCAGCGCCCGCTCGGCGGCCCCGGCCGGCGCCTGCTGCTGCTGCAGCACGGACTGGACCTCGCCGGCGAAGGCCCTGGCCAGCTCGTCGATCTGCTCCACGCGGCTGGCAAACCCGGCGCCGGCGTTGCGGCTCTTGCCGGTCATGGACGCCCACAGGCCCTGGGGCTGCAGCAGCGAGAAATCCAGCGGGTCCAGCGCCTTCCGCAGCCGTGCCAGCGCCGGCTGGATGGTGGCGGCCTGCGATTCACGCCCATGGCCTTCGAGTTCCACCTGGAGCTCGGCCAGCCGCTTGACGTGGGCATGGCCGACGTCGGCGGCCATCTGGTCGAGGAAGGCCGCCGGGGAGATCGGCTTGCGCGCGGCGGCAGCCACCTGCGCCAGCTTGGCCGGCGTCATCAGGGAAGCCGTGCGGTCGTGGGAGGAGTCCATGGCTCTCGAAGGCAGGGCGGAGGGTGCGCCAATATACCGCCTCCACTGCAGCGAGCCTCCCTCGACGGACAGTCCCCCTCGCGCGGCGGTGTGCCGTGGACGGCCTCAGATCGCGCCGATCCAGCACGCACGCTGGATCGCGGCCAGCTTGCTGTCCACCCGCAGCTTGCCCATGGCGTTGGCCAGGTGGTAGTTCACGGTGCGCTCGGCGCAATGCAGGCGCTGGGCGCTCTCGCGTGCCGTCAGTCCCTGGAACGCCAGCACCAGGCATTCGCGCTCGCGCGGGCTGAGCATGGAGCGCTCGGCGGCGATGCAGCGCTTCACGCGCGGCCAGACGTTCAGCGCCGACCACACCAGCGCGGCCGCCTCGCCGCGGTCGCCCAGGGCGCGCGGGCTGAACATGAAGCACTCGAAAGCCCGTCCGGCCGGCAGGGGGAACTCGACGCGCACCACGGTCTGGTAGCCGTGCGCCGTCCAGAGCAGGCGCCAGCGGCTGCCCGGCTGCTCGTCGGAACGGGCGATGTACTGCCAGGCCACCAGCGGGGCGTCCGAATCGCGCCAGGCGACGCCGAAATCGGCGCTGTCGGCCAGCGCCTGGGCGGCATTGGCCAGCGGCGGCGGATGGACGGCGACCACCTGCCGGTCCTCCGGCGTGCCGAAGGGGTCGGGACCGAGGACCGCGATCGCCTCGACCGAGAGGTCGCGCAACGCGCCCACCCAGTCGCTCAGGACCGTGTCCAGGTCCACACTGTCAAAGTTAGCAGGCTCGCCCATTCGCCCGGATGTCATCTGGCGCCGGGCTGTGACAATAGCAGCATCGTGTGACCGTTCAGACCACCCGAACCATGGACCCCGCCCGTACCCTTCCTGCTGCCCGCCCCGCGCCGGCGCGGCTGTACATCGCGCGTCCATAGGGAACCGGCCACCCCGCAAGCATGACCTTCCCCCTTTGCAGCCGACCCGGCACGCTCGCCTTCCTGGACGACGATCCGGACTACCTGGAGATGCTGGCCATGGTGGTGCCGCGCGGCTGGCACGCCCGGCTGTTCGCGCAGCCGCGCGAGTGCATGGCCCGGCTGCAGCAGGAACTGCCGTTCTGGGAGGCCGATGCCTGGAGCCAGCAGGAGCTGGTCGACCAGTGGCGCGCCGGCCGCCCGCTGGTCCCGCAGGTGCTCACCTACTGGGCCCGCAACAGCGAACGGTTCGCGCTCACGCGCGCGTTCATGGTGGACTACTCCATGCCGGAGATCGACGGCCTGCAGGTGCTGGCCGAGATGGGCGACTGGCCGGGTGCGCGCGTGCTGCTCACCGGCCAGGCCGACGACCAGATCGCGATCGACGCCTTCAACAGCGGGCTGATCGACCAGTTCATCCCCAAGCAGACCGGCGACATCGGCCAGCGGCTGCACGAAGTCGTGGAACGCCTCATGGCCTCGCCGCACCCCACCCATGCGCAGACCTGGCGCGCGACGCTCAAGCCCGAGCAGCTGGCGCTGCTGCGCGCGCCGGGGGTGGAACGCGACCTGGCCCTGCTCGCGGCCGGGCGCTGGGTGGAGCACGTGGTGATCGGCGACCCATTCGGCGTGCTGGGCCTGGACGCGGCCGGCCGCGCCGGCTGGCTCCAGCTGGAGACGCCCGCCACGCTGCCGGCGCTGGCCGAGATGGCCCAGCTCGAAGGCCTGGACGCGGCCAGCGTCGCCGCGATCCGCGCCGGCCACCAGCTGGCGAGCGTGGAGGTGAGCCAGTCCCTGCGGCAGCCGCCCCAGCTGGCCGCCGCCCTGCCGGTCGGCGATGGCGGCCCGCTGCTGGCGGCGTGGTTCGTGCTGGATGCGCCGGGCCTGGACGATGCGGGCTACAGCCACTGGCTGGCCCGCCAGCCGCAACGCCGCGTCGCGACCTGAGGCGCCTGCCGCTCCCCGTTCCCGGCCGGCCTGCACGCGGCCAGGTGCCATCCGGGGGAGCTGCGTGGGGCGTGGCATCGCCGCATTCAAGGCCAATGCGGCGGCACCGGCTGTGGCAACCCTGTCAGTTCTGACAGGCACTTGCTGGGACGTTCCCGGAGCAGCCGCCGAAACGGGCCGGCCGCCGGGACTCAGGCCAGCTTGCCGTGGCAATGCTTGTACTTCTTGCCGCTGCCGCAGGGGCAGGGATCGTTGCGGCCGACCCGGGGGATGCCGCCCGAAGCGGCCATCGCCGCGGCGGCGGCCGTCGGTCGCGCCACGGCCGTGCTCTCGTCGAGCCGGCTCTCCGCCTCGCCCGTCTCGTTGGGTGCCGTGTAGGTGACGTTGGCGATGCGTTCGGCGCGCTCTTCCATGTCCTCGGCCGCCTGCTCGAGCTGCTCGCCCGACTGCACCTTGACCGTCATGAGGATGCGGGTGACCTCGTTCTTGACCGAGTCGAGCAGCTGCCCGAAGAGTTCGAAGGCCTCGCGCTTGTATTCCTGCTTGGGCTGCTTCTGCGCGTAGCCGCGCAGGTGGATGCCCTGGCGCAGGTAGTCGAGGGCGGACAGGTGCTCGCGCCAGTGGGTGTCGATGCTCTGCAGCAGCACGATGCGCTCGAACTGGGTGAAGTTCGCCTTGCCGACGGCTTCCACCTTGCGCTCGAAGGCCTCGTTGGCCGCCGCCAGCACCTTCTCGACGATGTCCTCGTCGGTGATGGCGCTGGAGGCCTGCACCTCCTGCTGCAGCGGCAGGTGGATGTCCCACTCCTCGGCCAGCACCTTCTCCAGGCCCGGGATGTCCCACTGCTCCTCCACCGACTCGGCCGGCACGTACTGGCGCACCAGGTCGGTGAAGCAGCCTTCGCGCAGCGCCGCGATCTGCTCGCCCAGGTCGGCCGAGTCCATGATCTCGTTGCGCTGCTGGTAGATCACCTTGCGCTGGTCGTTGGCGACGTCGTCGTACTCCAGCAGCTGCTTGCGGATGTCGAAGTTGCGGCCCTCGACCTTGCGCTGCGCGCTCTCGATGCTGCGCGTGACGATGCCGGCCTCGATGGCTTCGCCGTCGGGCATCTTCAGGCGGTCCATGATCGCCTTGACCCGGTCGCCGGCGAAGATGCGCATCAGCGGGTCGTCCAGGCTCAGGTAGAAGCGCGAGGAGCCCGGGTCGCCCTGGCGGCCGGACCGGCCGCGCAGCTGGTTGTCGATGCGGCGCGACTCGTGGCGCTCGGTCGCGATGATGCGCAGCCCGCCCAGCTGGACCACCAGTTCGTGGTCCTTCTCCCAGGACGCGCGCAGGGCCGCGATCTTCTGCTGCTTGGCCTCCGCATCCAGGCTCTCGTCGGCCTCGACCGCCTCGATCGCCTTCTCCACGTTGCCGCCCAGCACGATGTCGGTGCCGCGGCCGGCCATGTTGGTGGCGATGGTGATCATCTTCGGCCGCCCGGCCTGGGCCACGATATCGGCCTCGCGGGCGTGCTGCTTGGCGTTGAGCACCTGCCGCGGCAGGCCTTCCTTCTCGAGCAGCTGGTCGATGATCTCCGAGTTCTCGATCGAGCTGGTGCCCACCAGCACCGGCTGGCCGCGCTCGTGGCATTCGCGGATGTCCTGGATGGCGGCGGCGTACTTCTCGCGCGTGGTCTTGTAGACGCGGTCGAGCTGGTCGTCGCGGCGGCTCGGCTTGTTGGGCGGGATCACCACCGTCTCCAGGCCGTAGATCTCCTGGAACTCGTAGGCCTCGGTGTCGGCGGTGCCGGTCATGCCGGCCAGCTTGGTGTAGAGGCGGAAGTAGTTCTGGAAGGTGATGGACGCCAGGGTCTGGTTCTCGGCCTGGATCGGCACGCCCTCCTTGGCTTCCACGGCCTGGTGCAGGCCGTCGCTCCAGCGGCGGCCCGACATCAGGCGGCCGGTGAACTCGTCGACGATGACCACCTCGGGCCGGCCGTCCTCGCCGCGCTGCACCACGTAGTGCTGGTCGCGGTGGTACAGGTGCTGCGCCCGCAGCGCCGCATAGAGGTGGTGCACCAGCGAGATGTTGGCGGGGTCGTACAGCGAGGCGCCGGCCGGGATCAGCCCCCGCTCGGCCAGGATGCGCTCGGCGTTCTCGTAGCCGATCTCGGTGAGGTAGACCTGGTGCGTCTTCTCGTCCACCGTGAAGTCGCCCGGCTTGATGACGCCCTCGCCGGTGCGCGGGTCGGCCTCGCCCTCCTGCTTCTGCAGCAGCGGGACGACCTGGTTCATCGCCAGGTAGAGCTCGGTGTGGTCCTCGGCCTGGCCGCTGATGATCAGCGGCGTGCGGGCTTCGTCGATCAGGATCGAGTCCACCTCGTCGACGATGGCGTAGTTCAGCGGGCGCTGCACCCGGTCGCCCGGCTCGTACACCATGTTGTCGCGCAGGTAGTCGAAGCCGTACTCGTTGTTGGTGCCGTAGGTGATGTCGGCGCCGTAGGCGGCCTGCTTCTCCTCGCGCGGCATCTGCGGCAGGTTGACGCCCACGGTCAGCCCGAGGAAGTTGTACAGGCGCCCCATCCACTGCGCGTCGCGGTTGGCGAGGTAGTCGTTCACCGTCACCACGTGCACGCCCTTGCCGGTGAGCGCGTTCAGGTAGACCGGCAGCGTGGCGGTGAGGGTCTTGCCCTCGCCGGTGCGCATCTCGGCGATCTTGCCCTGGTGCAGCGCTATGCCGCCGACCAGCTGCACGTCGAAGTGGCGCATCTTCATCACGCGCTTGGAGCCTTCGCGCACCACGGCGAACGCCTCGGGCAACAGCGCATCCAGGGTCTCGCCCTTGGCCAGGCGGTCACGGAACTCCTGGGTCTTGGCGCGCAGCTGCTCGTCGCTCAGTTGCTCGAGCTGCGGCTCCAGCGCATTGATCTGGGCCACGGTGCGCCGGTACTGCTTGAGCAAACGGTCGTTGCGGGAGCCGAAGATCTGGGTGAGGAAATTCTTGGTGGCCATGACGCGATGCTGCCCTGCCGCCGCTGGAAGGCCTGGCAGGGCAGCGCAATCCTTCTTGTGCTGCAGCAGGTGGGGTTGCCGCGCGGCGATGCAAGCACCGCCCGGTCGGCAAAGGGGCTGATTTTACTGCCGGGCCGCCTTGGGGCCTCGCTGGCCGCCAGCAGCCAGTACTGGCGCTGCCGCGACCTCGGCCCCGGCCTTGAGGAACTTCATCGGATCCTGGGCGACGCCCTGCACCAGCACCTCGAAGTGCAGGTGCGGCCCGGTCGAGCGGCCGGTGCTGCCCACCTCGGCGACCTTCTGGCCGCGCTTGACCAGGTCCCCCTTGCGCACCAGGGCGCGCGAGGCGTGGGCGTAGCGGGTCACCAGGCCGTTGCCGTGGTCGATCTCGACCATGTTGCCGTAGGCCGGATGCAGTTCCTGGGTGACCACCACTCCGCCCGAGGCGGCGAGGATGGGCGTGCCGGCATGGGCTTCGAAGTCCAGGCCGGTGTGCAGTGCCGAGCGCCCGGTGAAGGGGTCGATGCGCCAGCCGAAGGCAGAGCCCAGCGGGCCCTCGACCGGGTGCTGGGTCGGGATCATCATGCGGCGCACCTTCTGGTCGAACAGCCGCGACTCGACCACCGTGAGCAGGTCCGAGCCGTGGTCGGCCAGCGCGTCCAGTTCGGCCAGCGTGCTGTCCAGCTCCTCCATCGTGAGCGGCCGGCCCGACACCAGCGCCCCGCCGCGGCCAGGCACGGCCTTGACGTCGGCCGGGTTCAGCCCGGCCAGCCCGGACACCCGCTCCCCCAGCGCTTCCAGCTGCACCAGCTTGGCCTGCATCTCGCCCAGCCGGCGCGCCATAGCGTCGAGGTTCTCGCGCAGGTAGCGGTCGCGCTGCTCGAATTCGTCCTTGACGATCAGCCGCACCAGCGTGCCGACCACGGGCCAGCCCTCGCGCGCGCCCTTGAGGAACACCCAGTGGTACATGAGCGCCGCCGACAGCATCAGCAGCAGCGACAGGCCCGCCAGCGCCAGCAGGAGCCGCGGGCCGCTCAGGTGGATGGCGCGGCTCCTGGCCAGCCAGGCGTCCGTGATAATGAAATGCACTCGCGTCCCCTCCTCACCGCCACCCGTGAACCGTCGCCTGCATCCCGTCACCGTGCAACAGGCCGCCGACGACTCGCCCACGCTGGCGAGGCTGGCGGAGCTGGCGCGCGAGTCCGGCGAGCGGCTCCGGGCGGTCGAATCGCTGATTCCTGCCGCGCTGCGCCCCCGGGTCAAGCCGGGCCCGATCGACGGGCCGGCCTGGTGCCTGCTGGTGGAGGGCAACGCCGCGGCCGCCAAGCTCAGGCAGTTGCTGCCTGCCCTGCAAGCTCATCTGTGCCACAGGGGCTGGCAGGTTACCGCAATCCGGATCAAGGTCCAAACGCGCGCGAGCTGATCCGTAACCGGATGTGCCAGTCGTCGCCGCTCGAGGAGGATCTGGTGCCGATTGTCCGGATTGAACGGACGACCTACCGCTTACAAGGCGGTTGCTCTACCACTGAGCTAAATCGGCTTCGGGGGGAATTTTAGGGCCGAGGTCCGCCGCCTTCGTGGGGGATGACCTGCCGTGACGGTGCTGAAGGCCTGAGGTCTGGATCCCCGGCTGCGGGGGATGACTTGCGGCGCGGCCGGCGCAGCAAGTCACTTGATTCGCTTGAGGGCGGGGCGGGGGCCGGAGGGGGGCTTGGGCGGCTCGCCCT
>Ga0196972_1000683_pt1 | contig 14049 bp, 12 predicted proteins | sample S1v_2013CmetaG_FD_148618 | JGI IMG/M metagenome (GOLD analysis project Ga0196972, IMG submission 148618) | Soil microbial communities from Anza Borrego desert, Southern California, United States - S1+v_20-13C | ecosystem: Environmental > Terrestrial > Soil > Desert | place: USA: California...
CCATTACTCGCACATCGCTGGCTTAGGCGGGCTGCGGCATACCACTGCGGCTTCCCCTAACAAAGGCTGGCGTAATACCTCATTCCGCGGCTACGCCGACTACATGCAGACGCCCGAGTTTGAAAATAGCCTGCAAGAGGCGATGGCCCTGGCGGAACAGGAGCAGGTTGCGCTCATGTGTGCAGAAGCCGTGCCCTGGCGCTGCCATCGCTCCATGGTCGCCGATGCCTTGACCGTGCGTGGAATAGAAGTGGAAGAAATCGTTACCACCGAGCAACGCCAGCCGCACAAGCTCACGTCTTTTGCCAAAGTGGAAGGCCTGCGCATCACATACCCACCAGAACCGCCACCTACCGGGGAATTGTTTTAAAAATCATCCGTCAAAATGCCCAGAGGGGGCTCAGGTGGTAAGCGCTTTCCGCTCAATCTGTTAACATACGCGATGCTGTACATTCAGGAGATTTCATTGAAAAAGCTGTTCTTTTCATTATTGCTGGCGATCAGCCTGCCTTGTCTCGCTGCAAACGGCGCCGCTGGGAATAACACGGCTGCACCCAAGATCGGTTATGTGCAGATAGACAGAATCATGCAATCGCCTGCCTCAATGGCAGTCGGTGAAAAGCTGCAAAAGGAATTCACACCGCGCAATAGCGAGCTGCAGCGCCTCAAGAAGCAGCTGGATGACAAGGAAGCCGCACTGGACAAGGACATGCTGACCTTGTCGGAAACCGCCCGTGAATCGCGCTCTCGCGAAATCTCGGAACTAAGGCTTGATTTTCAGCGCCGGCAGCGTGAGCTGGCTGAGGATTTCGAGCTGCGCAAGCGCGAGGAACGCGCCAGGTTGCAGGACCGCATCAACAAAGCAGTGACCGCAGTATCACAGGCTGAAGGCTACGACCTGGTGCTGTACGGCAATGCTGCTTATGCAGGTCCCAAGGCCGACATCACCGACAAGGTGGTCAAGGCTATCAAGTAGGCCGGGGTTGCTGCACAGCAACCTCCATCGCTCAGCGGTTAACGCGCCGCTCTTCCACCTGGCCGTTGTTCGCAATCAGCACTGTATTGGCGAGACCGCGGAATATGCCGTGCTCGACCACGCCGGGGGTAGCATTGAGCATGTCATTCAGGGCTTCGCTTTCAAGACTGGCATCAAAGGTCATATCCAGCACTAAACTGCCGTAGGAAGTAATCGCCAGCCCGTCCTTTGCGCTATTGGGTCGCAGGTCTCCTTGAGCCCCTAATGATTCCAGCGTCCGCTTGACCAGTTGCCAGGCAAAAGGCATGACTTCCACGGGAATCGGATAGCGCTCGCCAATGCGGCTGGTAAGCTTGCTCTGGTCTACCAGCACGATGAAGGCGTCGGCAGCGCGCGCCATAAGTTTTTCGCGCACCAGATCATAACCGCGCCCCTTGAGTAAAGTGGAATCCGGCGTCACCTCATCCGCCCCGTCCACATATAAATCCAGGCGTGACAAAAGTTCCATGCCGATCAACGGCAAGCCTAGTTCTCGGGCCTTGATGGTACTCACGACCGAGCTGGCCGCTGCAGCCACCCGCAAGCCTTCTTCCTGCTGGCGGCGCGCGAGTTCCTCGATGAAATAGTTGGCAGTGGAACCGGTGCCCAAGCCAACCAGCATGCCATCCTTGACCATAGCGGCAGCATGCCGTGCCACAAGCTCCTTATCGTTCATCGTATATCCTCAGGCATATATAGCCAGTTATTATGAACCGCCTGGCGATAACTACAAGCTGGCCTGCGATTGTTGCTGGCGCTGGTGTTCATGGCGCTTCATTTCCAGATAGGTGCGCCGGTCTACCTCATGCAGTTGCTTCGGGTATTCTTCCGTGGCATCGATGACCAGTTTGAGGCGCTTCTCGAATTGCTCACTGGGAGGTACAGATAATCCACCAAGATACGCATCGATCGCTAGGTAGTAGCGCATCGTGTTGCGCTCAATGACACCGCGCACGCCATTGACATACTGCGGGGTGCCATCGCTATTTTTACCGTTGATGGTGAAACCGATCTTATCCCGGCCCAATGTGGCTAAATAGGTGTTGGTAGCGACCCGGCTGCTCAGGCCGAAACTGTAGGTATACGTCAGATGCATGAAGGTCTTGTTACCTTTAAGCGGCACTGCCTCCAACAGAATGCGGTAGTCGTGGGTACCTACCGGGCCGGAATCTGCGGTCAATTCAATTTGAAAGTAATCAGGGCTGGGCTTGTTACTGCGGAAGTTGAAATCCAGGCGGTGAGTTTGAGACAGCGGCTGTTCAGCCTTCTTGCCCAGATTGACCGACAGCAATGTGCCTGACTTGCCTGGCGTCGCCTGGCAGTACTTGATGTTGAGATGCAGCAGCAATACATCGCACCAGTTATCAGGGTTATCAAGCGCTGTACTGAAGGTAGCGAAAGTATGGTCTACCACTGCATAAATTTCGCCTTTGAGTGTTTTCTCCTGCTCCTTGGACTCCATATACAATGGGCGGCCGTAATGGTTGTTGCGCAGCTCACTGCTTAGGGATTTGTACTTGCCCTGTAATTCTTGTGCATTCATGGACGTTTCGGCAGAGGCCGCTCCAAGGTTTAGCAGCAACAGCAATCCCAGAATAACTTTCATAGCCAACGTGCCCATAAACGTGCTCCCATTTCCTTCATGCGATCAAGCAATGAACGTTTTTTCCACTGCTCCAGTGTAATCTCATGCGAGCCTTCCAGGTCCATAGCGAACATATTCATCATTTGTCCGCCAAAATCATAACCCAGGACAACGGCGTCCAACTCCTGGTTATGTAAAAAGCTGCGCCAATCAAGATTGGTAGACCCAATAGTTGACCAGACGCCATCAATGACTGCCGTCTTGGCATGCAACATCGCATCCTGCCGTTCGTAAATATGGATGCCGTCTTCCAGCAAATCCGTGTAATGCGACCGCGACGCATACCATACAAGGTCCGAGTCGGTCTTGCCTGGCAGGATTAGCTTCACGTCCACACCACGCGCTGCGGCATTTGTAAGCGCTTCCTTCAGTTGCGGGTCCGGCACGAAATAAGCGTTGGTGATGTAAATGCTGGTTTCTGCGCTGTTGATGGCGGAAATCAGCGTGACGTAAATCTGGCTATACGGCTCCAGGGGGGAACTACCGATGGCGCGTACTGCCTGTTCTCCTTTGGTTTTCAGTTTTGGCAGGTAGTTCCGCAGCGCCAATGGCTCACCCTTCTGCTCCTGCCACGTGGTGATGAACAGCTTTTGGAATTCGGAAACTACCGGTCCCTCGATGCGGATATGTGTGTCCCGCCATGGAATGTCCTTCGCATCTTTTTTGTCCATGTCATCTTTGCCGCCTGAGGAGCCGCTGCTTAATGAAGAGCCGCTTCTGCTGCTGGAAGAGTACACGCCGCTGATATTGATGCCACCGACAAAAGCGACCTCTCCATCTATGACCAGAAGCTTACGATGGTCGCGCTGGTTGACGTCCCAGCCTTTCCTCAGCTTGAGCGGGTTGACCGGGTTGTATTCCAGGACCTTGATGCCAGTATCGCGCATGCGTTGGAAGAATTCAGCGGGGGTATTGAGAGCGCCCACACTGTCATAAATGATATTCACCTGCACACCGCTTTGCTGCTTGGCGATCAGCGCATCAGCGAACTGTTGGCCAATTTCGTCTGGGTCGAAAATATAGGTTTCGAGGTTGATATGGTCCTTGGCCTTTTCAATCGCATCCAACATGGCCTTATACGTAGTTGGGCCGTCGATCAGCAGTGTCACCTTATTGCCCACGATCAGCGGGCTACCGACAATGGCTTCTTCCAGCGCCAAATGGCGGTCGAAGATATTGGTCTCGCCCTTGCTGCGCTTCTGCAGCTCCTTGATGATCGCCTGGCTTTGTTTTACCGACAGCGGTCCCCTCGCACCCTCAACCTGCACCGGCCGCGCCTGCACTTCCATGTCCGGCACCATCTTGGGCAATGAGCTGCAGCCAGTCATGAAGGCCAGGTAGAAGGCGACTGCGAACTTCAGCAGGTTAAAACCTGTATTTTTGCTTATGATCATCCCAATGCATCCGTAGTGAGGGCACGCCTCGTCCCATGCGGGATTGAGGCAGATTGAGCTTATGCGATCAAAGGAGAAAACTCTGTACGGTACATGACATGGCCGAGGCTCAGCCAGGAGAGGTAAGTAAGCACAGTCTGATGTGAGGCAACAAAAAGCCAGCAATCAGTCATAGGACCGATGCTGGCTCTGCTGCTGTTAGCAGCTACCCGCCCGCAGGCAGGAAGGGTTTACTTCAGGAATTGCGGCCGCTGCTGGACTTGCTGCTGCTCTTTGAGTCCTTGGACGAAGATGCAGACTTGGAGCTCTTGCCGGAGCTGGATGAGCTGCCGCTCTTCGCTTGCTTCTGGTTAGATCCTGATGACTTGTCGGACTTGCCGCTGTTTTGTTGTGAAGTAGCCATGATTTTTTCCTCTATAAGTGATTATGGATATGCTGCCAGAATGTTCTGAGAACAAGCCCTGACAACGTAAGGAAGAGGTTGCCGCCAGCAGCGGAATAGCGTCTGTGGGAAATCCCACATTGAGGGAAATTTGCAGAAGCTCAGGTTTTTGGAGGGCCTGCCGCGGGGTCGTTTTTGTAAACGCCGCGAATATTGAGGATCGCCAGCAAGACCTGCAGCATGACCACCGCATAGGCTTTTACATGCACGCCCCAGATCGTCCACAACACGTTGCTGAGCAGAAAGCACCAGAATCCGATTTCCCGCCTGCGCTTGGTTTGCGAGGCGGTAAACCAGGCCGCAACCACTGTCACTATCATGGCCGGCCACTGGAAAAGGTCAAGATAATCCATAATTATTGCGCTAATTCAGGGCCTTGCAGGTGCAGGCGTAATGCGCCAGATGGCATTGCCGACATCATCGGCAATCAGCAATGCGCCGTGTTTGTCTTCGACGACACCAACCGGCCGGCCGAATGAAATTTCGGCCTCGGTATTGACGAAACCGGTCAGGATATCTTGAGCCTGGCCGTTGGGATGGCCATCCTTGAAAGGCACAAAAATCACTTTATAGCCGCTGACGGGCTGGCGATTCCATGAGCCATGCTGGCCGATAAATGCGCCGCCGCGATAACGTTCGGGGAATAAGCTGCCTTCATAAAAAACTAAGCCTAGCGAAGCGGTATGCGAGCCCAGTGCATAATCCGGCACAATGGCCTTTTGCACCAGTTCGGGTTTCTGCGGTTCTACGCGTGTGTCTACGTGCCGCCCGAAATAGCTGTAAGGCCATCCATAAAAGCCGCCTTCCCGGACTGAGGTCAGATAGTCCGGCACCAGGTCGCTGCCCAGCTCGTCGCGTTCGTTCACTACGGTCCAAAGCTGGCCGGTGGCAGGATGCCAGTCCATGCCATTAGGGTTACGCAAGCCCGTCGCGTAAGGTCTCACCTGGCCGCTTTCAAGATCGACTTCCAAAATGGCCGCACGGTTTACTTCATTTTCCATGCCGTTCTCGCCGACGTTGCTGTTGGAGCCTACCGTTGCGTAGAGTTTCGAGCCATCCGGACTGGCAATGATGTTTTTGGTCCAGTGATGATTCAATGGACCGCCAGGCAGGTCTGCGACTTTAGTGCCTGCCTCGGGAATACTGGTCGCACCTTTCTGATAAGGGAAACGAACAATGGCGTCAGCATTCGCCACGTAGAAATCATTACCTATGAGCGCCATGCCGAACGGGGAGTGCAAACCCTTGAGGAAAACCTGCTTCAATTCAGCTACCCCGTCACCATCTGCATCGCGCAGCAGCGTAATGCGGTCGGCGCTAGGCACACCGGCGCCAGCTCGTTTCATGACTTTCTTCATGATCCATTGCCTGACGCCCTTTTTTGCCGGCTGTGCAGGGGCATTGGTTTCCGCCACCAACACATCGCCATTGGGTAAGGTATAGAGCCAGCGCGGATGCCGTAGCCCGACCGCGAATGCCTTGACGGCAAACCCCGGAGCAGGTTGGGGATGCATGCCTTCAGGCCATCCCCTGGCTTCCAGGACATTTACCGTTGGGATGAGGGTCTTGGTGGGCTCAGGGAGGACTGGATTCGGTCCCATGCCCTCGTGTATGGGCAGATTGGCCTTGTCACCACAGGCAGCTAAGGTGCCGAACAGGGCAAGTACCAGCGGGAGCGCCATCTTGTTCATGATCATTCTCCAATACGTGAGCTTGAGCTTCTGTTATGCACAGAATATTGCATTGTAGGCTCACTGCTGCATGGATTGATTAATGATGCCCTGTGCGCGTGCGGTTTGCTCTTCCGTGGTGGTGTGCCCTGCGAGTACGACCTGTCCTTCGAGCAGTGCTTTTTTGACGATGTCGGAAAAGATGCGCTCTCCATCGAGGTCGAGATTGGCAACGTCCATATTGGTGACGAGCTGATCAGCGCTGAGTCTGGTAGGCGCACCGACTGGTACATCGCCAGGTTCGATGAGGTTCAGCTGCTCTGGATCTAGCCCCAGCTCGAGCAGCTGTGTGAACGCCTGCTGTGCCTCTTCGCGGGAGTGAAACACCCCCAGAATGTGATGATGCAGATTTTCCATTATGCTGCCACCGGATTGATATGCATGCTGGGCTGCTCGGCACTGGCATGCTCAGCTCTAGGAGACTCCTGCTTCAGTGAGGCGAGGTCGATGACAAAGCGATATTTGACATCGCTCTTCAGCATGCGCTCATAGGCTTCATTAATGTTCTGGATTGCAATCATCTCGATGTCCGACGTGATGTTGTGTTCAGCGCAGAAATCCAGCATTTCCTGGGTTTCCTTGAGGCCGCCGATCAGGGAGCCGCCAAGCTTGCGCCGCTTGAAAATCAGGTTCGCCACACTGGGGGATGGATGCGGATTGTCGGGCACACCGACCAGACACAAAGAGCCGTCGCGCTTGAGCAGCGTGAGATACTGATCGAGATCATGGGGTGCCGCTACAGTATCCAGGATGAAATCGAAACTCGCCAAGTGCTGGCTCATCTGGTCTGGATCCTTGGAAATGACCACTTCATCTGCGCCCAGGCGTTTGGCATCCTCAACCTTGCCAGGCGAGGTGGTAAACAGCACGGTATGCGCACCGAATGCATGCGCGAACTTCACTGCCATATGGCCGAGCCCGCCCAGGCCGACCACGCCAACCTTTTGGCCACGTGTAACGTTCCAGTGGCGCATGGGCGAATAAGTAGTGATGCCTGCACATAACAGCGGTGCAGTCGCTGCGGGATCTAGTGCTTCCGGGATCCGCAGGACGAAATCCTCCCTGACGACAATATTATTGGCGTAGCCACCATAGGTAGACTTGCCGGTATACGGATCGGCGCTGTTATAGGTGTAAACGGCAAAATTACAGTACTGCTCCAGATCGGCCTGGCATTCGGAGCAGGACTTGCAGGAATCCACTAGGCAACCAACCCCGACCATATCGCCGGGCTGGAATTTGGTCACATCGCCGCCCACCGCCACTACTCTGCCAATGATCTCGTGCCCGGGGACGACAGGATATGTCGTGTTGCTCCATTCATTGCGGGCCTGATGCAGATCGGAATGGCAGACGCCGCAGTACAGGATATCGATTTTGACATCGTTCGCTTGCAAATCTCGGCGCTGGAACTGGAAATACGACAGCGGCGTTTTGGGGTCAAAGGCCGCATAACCCATGCTGTTGATAATGGGATTCTCCTTCTGGATTGCGTTGACGGGTACTCAAAGATGCCTGCTGAGGCTGTCATGAATCTGTTCGATATCTCACTTAGACCTGATTGCTCAACAGATGCAAGGCGTGACGGGCGACCTGCTCCTCTTCCTGTGCAGGTACCACCTTGATCTTTTCTTGACTCAATCCTGTCCACAATAAACTTGCACATACCTGGTCTCGTAGACGGGCATCGTTCTCACCGATACCACCAGTGAACACCAGCATGTCCAGCCCTTGCAGCACCGCTGCCATGGCCGCGACCTGCTTGCACACACCCAGACTGAATACCTCAATGGCCAATGCTGCATCGGCGTCTTTTTCGACAGCTTCCCGTAGTGCGCGCATATCACCGCTACGTCGCGAAATACCCAGCAACCCAGACCTGCGCGTAAGCATTTCTTCCAGTCGCTCGGGATCGTATCTTTTTTCCCGCAGCAGGTAGATCAGTACGCCTGGATCAATATCCCCGCTACGTGTACTCATGAGAATGCCGCCAGCAGGCGTCAACCCCATGGAAGTATCTACCGAACGTCCCTCCCTCACCGCAGTAATGCTGGCGCCATTGCCTAAGTGGGCGATCACCAGCCGCTGCGGCAGCGCGTCCCCGAGTTGTGAAATAACGGATTCACAGGACAAGCCATGAAACCCGTAGCGCTCTATGCCTTCCAACTGCAGCTCACGGCTCAGCGGCAATATCTTTGCCACCTCAGGCAGATGGGCATGAAAGGCGGTATCCAGGCAGGCCGCCTGGGTAATATCTGGAAAAAGCCCGGCAACTCTGCGCACAATATTGAGTGACGAAGCATTATGTAAAGGCGCATAGGCGCTCGCTGCTTCCAAGCAAGCCATGACACGGTCATCGATGAGGCAATGATCACGCACATGCGGCCCGCCGTGCACGATGCGATGGCCGATGATATCAGGGCGTTCGGCTTGCATGCTTTTCAGAAAGGCAGCGACGGTAGGCAGGAACTCGCTTTGCTCACGGGCTTCGAAGCGCTCTGTGCTTTCCTGCCCATCAGCCATTGTGATCTTGAGCTGGGTACAACCTTGCGATCCAGGCGCAGATCCAAAATCCGCAGCGCCCCGCAGCAATCTCTTCAGCGCAAAACCGTCATCCCTGTACAGCCCAAACTTCAGGGAAGAAGAACCGCTATTGAAGACAAGTACTGTTTTCAACGCGCCCTCCTTCACTTAATCCCCTCCGGTCCACTTCCAATCACGCACTTCTGGCATGTCTTGGCCATGCGCGCAGACATAGTCGATGTGCCTGTCTATCGTCTGCCGATAGCGCCGCGTGGCCTCTTCAACCATCCCGCTCAAGCGCGGCACCCGGCGGATGGCGTCAAGCGCCAGGTGATATCTGTCCAAATTGTTGAGCACCACCATGTCGAAAGGTGTAGTCGTGGTGCCTTCATCCTTGTAGCCGTGCACATGAAAATTGCCGTGATTGCGCCGCTTGTAAGTAAGTCTATGGATGAGCCCAGGATAGCCGTGGAAGGCAAAGATCACTGGTTTGTCCGTAGTAAACAGTTCATCGAATTCGTTATCCTTCAACCCGTGGGGATGGGCAGACTCTAGCTGCAACGCCATGAGGTCCACTACATTGACGACACGCATGCGTAAATCAGGCACGTACTCGCGTAACAGCGTAACTGCAGCCAGGGTTTCCAGAGTAGGTACATCTCCTGCGCAGGCGAGCACGACTTCCGGGTCACCGTCGTCGTTGCTTGCCCACTCCCAAATGCCTGCGCCCGCCGTGCAATGTTTGATGGCTGCATCGATATCCAGCCACTGCCACTCTGGTTGTTTGCCTGCAATGATGAGGTTGATGTAATGCCGGCTCCTGAGGCAATGATCGGCAATAACCAGCAAGGTATTGGCATCTGGCGGCAGGTAAATCCGCACAACTTCGGATTTCTTGTTGGCGACGAGGTCGAGGAAACCTGGGTCCTGATGCGAGTCCCCGTTATGGTCCTGCCGCCAGACATGAGAAGTCAGCAGGTAGTTGAGTGAAGCGACGGGCTCCCGCCACGGCACGGATTTGGCCGTTTTGAGCCATTTCGCGTGCTGGTTGAACATGGAATCCACAATATGAATAAAGGCCTCGTAACATGAGAAAAAACCATGGCGACCACTGAGCAGGTAGCCTTCCAGCCAGCCCTGGCACATGTTTTCGCTGAGCACCTCCATTACACGGCCATCGGTACTGAGGTCGACGTCGACTGTTTCAAAATCTGCCATCCATTTTTTAGGACTGGCTGCGTAAACGGCGTCTAACCGGTTAGAGGCTGTTTCATCGGGACCAAACAACCGGAAGTTGCGGTTCTCATGGTTACGCTGCATGACATCGCGCAGAAATTCGCCCAGAGGCCGTGTGCTTTCTTCCTCTACCGCGCCAGGAGTTGGCACGTCCACGGCATATTCGCGTAGCTCCGGCATATTGAGCGGTACTAATAGCTCGCCACCATTGGCATGGGGATTTGCCCCCATGCGGCGATTTCCTTCGGGTGCGACATCAGCAATGTCGGGTTTCAGTCGCCCGTGCTGATCAAACAGCTCCTCCGGTTGGTAACTCTTCAGCCATGCTGCTAGCGCAGCCAGATGCGGATCCGTTTTCACATCCTTGATCGGCACCTGATGCGAGCGCCATGTACCTTCCACCTGTTTACCGTCGAGCTCTTTAGGCCCTGTCCAACCCTTGGGTGAGCGCAGGATGATCATGGGCCAGCGGGGATATTCCGGATGCACGCCTTCCACTCCGTGTTGTTGTGATGACGCGCGCGCCTGTTTCTGAATAGCCTGAATTTTCTCAACCACAGTATCAAGGGTGGCGGCAAAGGCCTGGTGCATCTGCATGGGGTCTTCCCCCTCAACAAAATGCGGCTCATAACCATAACCATGGAAAAGCGATTCCAGTTCTTCATGCGGGATGCGCGCCAATACGGTGGGATTGGCAATCTTGTAGCCGTTGAGATGCAAGATGGGCAACACGGCACCATCATGTGCGGGATTCAGGAACTTGTTTGAATGCCAGCTCGCTGCCAGTGTGCCGGTTTCCGCTTCGCCGTCACCGATGACGCAGCTGACGATGAGGTCAGGATTATCAAAGGCGGCGCCGAAAGCATGAATCAACGAATAGCCCAACTCACCACCTTCATTGATAGAGCCCGGCGTCTGCGCAGCAGCATGGCTGGGGATGCCGTAAGGCCAGGAAAACTGCCGGAATAGCTTGCGCATGCCTTCGCGATCCTGGCTCACCTCGGGATAACGCTCGGAATAAACACCCTCAAGATAAGTTTGTGCCACGATGCCCGGACCGCCATGCCCTGGACCCGTAACATAGATCATGTTGAGGTCGTGCTGCTTAATGAGCCGGTTGAGATGCACATAGATGAAGTTGAGTCCGGGCGTAGTGCCCCAATGCCCCAATAGGCGCGACTTCACATGGTCCCGCCTCAAAGGGGTTTCCAGCAAAGGATTATCGTGGAGGTAGATCTGGCCTACTGAGAGGTAATTGCTGGCACGCCAGTAGGCGTGCATTTTGTGTAGAAGTTCTGGGGTCAGCGGCTCGGACATGCGCATATTCCTTTCTCTTGGTAAAGCGGCTGAATCATGGCTCCAACTTAACCATGACAAGAGATAAGGTATGTGCGCTGTCTACCTGAAAAAGGATTAATGCGTGACGGCAGAACTGACTTTAGGGTCAGGCTCTTGCATAGGCTGTTCACATGCAAGGAGACCCAAAGTCATGGCAGCGTAAACGATGATCAGTAGAATTTTCATTTTTTATAAATTTTTTATGCAAGTTGCGAAAGAAAACAATCTGAGATTTTGTTCTGCAACCCCTTCTCTTTCTGTACGTTTCCAAACATAGTCCACCACGTCTTTACTGATGAACCCAACGCCCTACTTTGAATTTATCTAATGTAAGGAATTCATATATGTGCGGTATCGTACTGTTAGCTCATCTATACTATTGAAAACAAATGAAAAAAATGCTTGCACACCAAAAAAAAGAAGTTTAATGTGCGCTCCATCAACACCAGTTGAAAAGGGCAAGTACATCGAAAGGTGTATACGCAAAATTACCGGTTTACGGGCTTTAATGCTTAGACAGCGGGATTACCAACTTGTGATTTGATCGATGGAGTCATCGACAAAAAGTTGTAAAAAACAAAAGCAATCAAGAAACAACTAGATGTAATAAGAACAAGCAAGGGAAAAACCCTTTGCAATAAAACTCGACCGTTTAAATCCGCTTAACGGAAATCCGTGTCCGCATTAGCTCTCTTTTACAAAAGGAAGCTGCGGTCATGATTACTCATGCAAACAAATTCGATATTCGCCTGATTTTTGCGAATGTGATGCAGCGGTCATTCATCATGATCGCTGTGTTTTTCTCCCTCATTTCATCCAGTTGGGCTGCGACGACATACTTTGTCGCCAACAACGGGAATGATCTCAACAACGGCACCAGTATCAGCACGCCGTTCAAAACCATCCAGAAGGCCATGGGTAAAGTCGTAGCCGGAGACACGGTGTACGTGCGCGGCGGTACCTATCGTGAAGAAATTACTGCCTATCGCGGCGGTAGTGCTGGCAACTATGTCACTGTTGCAGGCTACGAAAAAGAAGTGCCTGTGATTAAGGGCTCTGAAATTGTCTCCGGCTGGACGCTACATGGCGGCAATATCTGGAAGAAAACCGGTTGGAAACATAACAGCCAGCAGGTTTTTGTCGACCTCAAGGACGATGCCGGGTTACAACAAATCGGCAGGCCGAGCAACCATTATGGCTCATTCGAGTATCCCTCGCCTGTAGGCTCCGGTCTCAGCAGCATGACCGCTGGCAGCTTTTACTACGACCCTGCGAGCTACACGCTGTATGTCTGGCTTAAGGATGGTTCCAGCCCCAATGATCACGTTATGGAGGCCAGCACCAAGCGTCGTTTGTTCTTCATGGGCGCATCCCATTTTTACCTAAAGGGCTTGGCCTTCCGCCACACCAGCAGCTCAGCTTTCACCAAGCAGGGCGCAGCCATCGAACTCGGCGCCCACTCGATCATGGACAGGTGCGATGTTCAATACACTGACTTTACTGGCGTGACCATGGGCTACCTGAAAACAGGTGCGCAGCTGATCAACAGCAATATCAGCAATAACGGTAACTCCGGCATCAATGGTCCCGGTAGCTATGACTTCTACATCGCGGGCAACATCATTAACCGCAACAACACCCGTAACTTCAATGCCTTATGGCATGCAGGTGGCATCAAGGCAACCACCAAGGCTTACGGTGTAGTTGCAAATAATGAAGTTGGCTATAACAAAGGCTCAGGCATCTGGTTTGACTACGCCAATGGCGGCCAAGCCATCGTAGTCAAGAACAACTACGTGCACGACAACGGGCCCAAGGAAGCCGGCATCTTCATGGAAGTCACCAAGAACGCTGCGATTTATAACAACGTATTGGCGAACAACGAACGTCGCGGTATCTATATTTCCGCCTCTGACAACATGCGCGTCCACAACAATACGGTTAACGGGACCAAGGGCTATGCCGGCGTGGAAATTAACGGCATGCCGCGAGGAGGCGCCACATTGACCAATAACACGCTGTACAACAACATCATCAGTAATGGCACCAGCAAATACGACTTGTTCTTGGCCAAAAGCAATGGCACGACCATTCAGAACAACACCACCGACTACAACAACTACTATCGTGCGGGTGCGGTTCAATTGTCCAATGGCTCAATTTACTCAACACTAGATGCCTGGAAAAAGGCGAGCTTGCAGGACAAGAACAGCCTGAACGTGAACCCAGCTTATGTGACAACGGCAATAACTGCAGCCACCCAGCTTGCGGTTGATGTAACTAGTCCAGTTGTTAACGCAGGCATGCTGCTTAGTGATGTGAAGAGTGACTTCCTGGATGTAGCCCGTCCTACGGGTGATGTGCATGATATTGGTGCTTTCGAGGCTGTAACTACAGCACCAGCACCCACCAAGGATGCATCCATACCCGTTGTTTCGTTCGTCACCCCAGCAGCGGAAGGTACTTCAGTAACCGGGGTTACAACGGTCAGCGCTGTCGCCACGGATGATATCGGTGTCACCAGCATGAAGCTCTATATTGACGGTGCACTGAAAGCAACGTCCAAGAATGGGCAAATTTCTTATGCCTGGGATACAAAGGGCCTGCGCATCGGTACACATTCCATCTGGATCTCGGCGATAGACGCGAAAAACAATCTGGCCAAGGCATATCGCAACGTTAAAGTTCAATAACCGTAACAGCATTTCAGGGGAACTAAGGGTGGG
>Ga0196972_1000685_pt1 | contig 14020 bp, 13 predicted proteins | sample S1v_2013CmetaG_FD_148618 | JGI IMG/M metagenome (GOLD analysis project Ga0196972, IMG submission 148618) | Soil microbial communities from Anza Borrego desert, Southern California, United States - S1+v_20-13C | ecosystem: Environmental > Terrestrial > Soil > Desert | place: USA: California...
CCCTCCCGGGCCAGTCCGCAGCCTCCGCCTTCTCGATCGCCAACGCCATCAACGCCATCTCGTCGAACTCCGGCGTGACCGCGACCGCGAATGCAACGACGGTCAGCGGTAACGCACCGACCGCCGGCGCTATCGCAGCGAACACCTTCAGCATCAACGGCGTGAACGTCGGTGCGATCGCAACCGGCACCAACGCTGCCGGCCAGGGCGCGAACGTCGCCGCCGCGATCAACGCCATCTCCAACCAGACCGGCGTTTCCGCATCCGCAAACGCCACGACCGGCGCGATCTCGCTCACCGCTGCTGACGGCCGCGACATTCAGATCTCCCTGAACGTCTCCCAAGGCGCAACCTCGGCCAGCGACCAGCTGACCGCCCTGGCTAACGGAACCGGCCTGACCGCGGCCAACATCTCCGTCGCCGGCACGACGACCGTCGAATCCGGCGCGTACACCGCCGCAACCTCGACCACCGCTACCGACCGCTTCCAGATCACCATCGACGGCACGGTCGCAGCGGACGAAGCCGGCACGACGATCTCGGCCGCAAGCCTTGACACCGACCTCCAGGCATTCGTGGCAGCAAGCAACGGCGCCTACAAGTACACCGGCTCGCTCGCTACCGGCGACCTCCAGATCACCAAGGCTGATGGCACTGCGGTCACGATCGCAACCGCCCACCGTGATTCCACCGGAGCTGCACCGGCAGCCGGCGCAACTGCGGGCGGCACCTTCGCCAACGCCTTCGTAGCCACCCACGCTGCAGGCAGCTTCGACGGCACTGCGAACAAGAGCTCGGTCTCGAACCACGGCACCATCTCGCTGAGCAGCACCAGCTCCAACGGTATCGTCTGGGCAGGCGCCAACGCAGCGAAGGCAGGCCTGGCAGCAAGCGGCACGCAATCGGCGTCGGTCACCTCCTCGGTCACCAGCATCGCTTCGATCAACGTGCTGACCGCCTCCAGCGCTACCGCAGCCTTGTCGGCAATCGACGGCGCCCTGGAAACGGTGAACACCTCCCGCGCTTCGCTCGGTGCCTACCAGAACCGCTTCGCTTCGGTGGTGTCCAGCCTGCAGACGTCGTCGGAAAACCTGTCGGCTTCCCGTAGCCGCATCCAGGATGCCGACTTCGCCAAGGAAACTGCGCAGCTCACCCGCGGCCAGATCCTGCAGCAAGCCGGTACCGCGATGCTGGCGCAAGCCAACTCGCTGCCGAACGGCGTACTGGCCCTGCTCCGCGGCTAATCAGCTTAACTAGCAGGCAACAACCCGGCCAGTCCTTGAGACGGCCGGGTTTTTCCCCATCGAGGAGGAGATCATGGATATCCGACCTGTTGCAAGTTCGCCCCAGCCGGCGCAGTCGGCGGTCGACAAATATGTAAGCGCCCCTGCCGCCGCCGCGCCTGTCGTAAAATCGACGGAGCCCACGGCCCAGGTGCAGCAGCCGGCCGGCATTCCAGAAATGAACCAGGTGTCCCAGGCCCTCAAGAACATCAACAAGATGCTGCAGGACGCGATGCCGCCGCAGAACCTGGAATTCACGATCGACGAAGACAGCGATCGCACCATCGTCAAGGTGGTGGACCAGAACACCAGGGAAGTCCTGCGCCAGATCCCGTCGGAGGAAGTCCTTGAGCTTTCCAAGGCGCTCGACCTGTCCCAAGGCTTGCTAATCAGGCAAAAGGCGTGATGCGACCCTGAAAAGACAGGGAAATCGCCGTCTAAAGTGCGGTTTGCCCCTGCCGTTAATAAGTTACAGTGTAACTTTCGCAGGAGGCGCAATTGGCAACTTCCACAATCGGCAGCTCGAATCTCGATATCGAGAGCATCGTCAGCCAGCTGATGGCCGTTGAGCGGAAGCCTCTTACCGCCATTGCTAAAAAAGAGGCGAGCTTCAACACGAAGCTGTCGGCTTTCGGCGCCCTCAAGGGCGCGGTATCCCAATTCCAGACCGCCATGCGCGCGCTTGCCGAACCGGGCAAGTTCCAGAGCATGCGCATCACGTCGGCGGATACCAGCGTGGCGACGGTCACCGCGGCCACGAATGCGGCGAACAGCGCGACCCCCGGCACCTATTCCCTGGAAGTGACGGCCCTGGCCCAAGCCCAGAAAGCGGTCGCCAACGGAGTGGCGAGCACGACCGCCGCCATCGGCGCGAGCGGGACCACGACCCTGAGCTTCGATTTCGGCTCGATTACAGGCGGCAGTTTCGATGCCGCAACCGGCAAATACACCGGCTCCAGCTTCACCTCCAGCGGCTCGGGCGTAAAGACGGTCACGATCGACAGCTCGAACAATTCGCTCAATGGCATCCGTGATGCCATCAACGCGGCCAATATCGGCGTGACGGCGACCATCGTGAACGATGGGGGCACCTCCCCTTACCGACTTGCGCTGTCGGTGAACACGACCGGCAATACGAACAGCATGAAGATTTCGGTGGCAGGCGATGCCGCCATCTCCTCGCTGCTCAGCCACGACCCCGGCAGCAACAGCGGACAGGCGCTGAAGGAAACGACAACTGCGCAGAATGCCGCCTTCAAGATCGACGGCATCGCGGTTTCCAAGACGACGAACACGGCCAATGATGTGATTGCCGGCGTGAACCTGACCCTGGCAAAAACCGGGGGGCCGACCAGCATCACGGTGGCGCGCGACTCCTCGTCGGTCACGTCTGCCGTGACCTCGTTTGTCACTGCCTATAACAATCTTTCGGCGACGTTGCGTGACGCCGGCGCCTACAACTCGACCACCAAGTCTGCTTCTGCGCTGAACGGGGACCCGACGCTGCGTTCCATCCAGAGCCAGGTGCGCGGCATCTTGAACAGCCCGATTGCAGGCGGCGAGACCGCCTATACCCTGCTCTCCCAGGTCGGCGTCACCATGGGGAAAGACGGCATGCTGGCCCTGGACAGCAGCAAGCTGCAAAAGGCCATCGACAGCAATTTCAACAGCATCGCCGGCCTGTTCGCCAAGATCGGCAAGGCCACGGACAGCCTCGTCACCTATTCTGCATCCACGGACAAGACCAAGGCGGGCAACTACGCCGTCCACATCGACCAGCTGGCACGCCAGGCGAGCACCACTGCCGCCGGCCCCACGCACACGCCGGGGAAAGGCAGCATTACCGGTTCGGCCGCTGCCGCGCTGAACATCACGGCAGCCAATGACACGTTCGACATCACGGTAGACGGTGTTGCCCATACCGTCAGCCTTACCCAGAAGACCTATGCAGATGCGGACGAACTCGCCACCGAGCTGCAGACGAAAATCAATGCCGCGTTCACCGGGGATGGAAAATCCGTCGCGGTGTCGCAGACCGGCGGCATCCTGAAAATCACCAGCGCCAGTTCCGGCACTTCGTCGGCAGCCACCGTCACCGGCGGCAACGGCAAGGCGGACTTATTCGGCGCCACCCCCAACGTCGTTGCCGGTTCCCAGACCTCGATCGCGAGCGGCAGCAATACGCTGGAAGTGCAACTGGACGGCGTGACAGCGACCGTCACGCTCGACGCGGGCAACTACAGCTATGCCTCGCTGGCGGCGGCGATCCAGTCGAAGATCAACGGGACCAGCGCCTTCTCCAGCGTCGGCTCAAGCGTGGCGGTGACGGAAACCGGGGGTGTCTTCACCATTACATCCAACCGCTACGGATCGGCTTCGACCGCGGTCGTCAGCGGCGGAACGGCCAAGACAGCGCTGTTCGGCACGCCGACCACGGTCACCGGCCTGGACGTCAGCGGCAAGATCAACGGCGTCGCCGCAACGGGTTCCGGGCAGATCCTGACGGGAGCGACGGGCGACGATTCCGAAGGCCTGGCGCTCACGATCACCGGCGGCAGCACCGGAGCCCGCGGCTCGGTCTCGTTCTCGCTGGGATACGCTTTCCAGTTCGACAAGCTCGCCACGACCTTGCTTGCGCCCGAAGGTCCGCTGACGGCGCGCACGGACGGCATCAACGCATCGATCAAGAGCCTCGACAAGAGCAAGACAAAGCTGAATGAACGTCTTGTCGATACCGAAAAACGCCTGCGCGCCCAGTTCGTCGCGCTCGACAAGATGCTCTCCAGCATGGGCGCCACGAGCGCCTACCTGACCCAGCAGCTCGCCAACCTGCCCAAGATGGAATAGAGGGAAACATAATGTTCGGATCATCAGCCAATGGAGCCAAAGCCTACGCCACTGTCGGTGTGGAGACGGGCGTAGCCGCGGCCAGCCCGCACAAGCTCGTCGTCATGCTCTTCGAAGGCGCCCTGGTGGCAATCACGTCGGCAATCCAGCACATGCAGTCCGGCGATATTGCCAAGAAGGGGGAAGCCATTTCCAAGGCCATCATGATCATCGAGAGCGGCCTGCGCGCCAGCCTCGACAAGAAGGTCGGCGGAGATGTCGCGCTGAACCTGGATGCGCTGTACGAGTACATGAGCAACCGTCTCGTCATCGCCAACCTGAAGAACCAGCAGAGCGTGCTGGAAGAGGTGTACCAGCTGCTCAAGGGCCTGAAAGATGCGTGGGAATCGATTGCCCCCGCTCCCGGCGGCGCGCCCGCCCAGCAGGCCCAGCAAGCAGCCGCCCCGAAAGCCTATGATGCGCTCGCCCCGCAAGCTCCATCTCGTTTAGTGAAAGCCTGAATACATGGACAACCAAGAAATTCTCTCTCTCTACGAGACCGTCGCCGAGATTACCGACCAGATGCTGGCCGCTGCGCGCACCGGCGACTGGGAGCAACTGGCGGCGCTGGAATCGCGCTGCTCCAGCCAGGTGGAAATCATCAAGCAGAACGACCAGACGCGCCAGCCGCTGACGCCGACGGCACGCGAGCAAAAGACGCGGATCATCAAGAAGATCCTCGACGACGACCGCCAGATACGCGACATCACCGAGCCGTGGATGGCGCAGCTGTCCGCCATGATCAACAGCGCCGGCACCGAGCGTAAACTCTCCCAGGCTTACGGCGCGAACCAGAGCGGCTGACAATCATGCTGCCGCGGGCCGACCTCAATCACACCCGGCCCCCGGCCTCCCTCGAGGCCGCAACGACGCTTGTTTCATCGACCGACGCACGTCTCGAAGTCTTCCGCCGCCTCAACCAGATCGCGATCGGCCGCGAGCTGCAGGCAACCGTGGATGCGATGCTCGATGACGGCACCTTTCTGGTCAAGGTGGCCGATGCCACCGCCCGCATGGCCCTGCCGGTCGGAACCAAGGTCGGCGACAACCTTTCCCTCGTGCTCATTGCCAAGGACCCGCGCCTGACATTCCTGCTGACCCAGCAGCAAGGCAGCGCCCCGGCATCACTTAGCACGACGGCACGCCTGGTCGACCATCTCTTGCAGTCTGCACAACAGGACGGCACGCCTGCCGCCGTCACGACACGCACGCCCCTCGTTCCCGCGCCCGGGGCGCTGGAACCGAAACAGGTCGCGGCCGCGCTGCAGAACGCGCTGTCGGGCAGCGGGCTGTTTTATGAATCGCACCTGCATGAGTGGATCAGCGGAACGCGGACCGCCGCCGAGCTCAAGCAGGAACCGCAATCCCAATTCACCGCGAGCCTGAAGCCCCCTGCCGCGCAGGACGCCGCGAACGTCGACCTCGCTCGGCTGGCCGCGAACTTCCGCGAGCTGGGCGAAGGCGCGCAGAAACTGGTCAACCTGATTCGCGAGGCGCAGCTGCCCGCCGCCGGCGGCGGCGCGACCGATGCCGACCTCATTGCGCCGCCCCAGCCCGCCCTGCCCACCGTCGAACCCGAAGCGGCCCGCATCATCAACCTGCAGCTCAACACGCTCGAGAATCAGATCGTGCGCTGGCAAGGCCAGCTCTGGCCCGGCATGCCGATGGAATGGGAAGTCCAGGAAGACAAGCCGGAGGGCGGCGGCGCGCAGGGCGACCCGCAGCAATCGGTGTGGACCAGCACGGTGCGCTTCGAACTGCCCCATCTCGGCGACGTCTCCGCCACCATCCGGCTCGCTGGCGACCGCGTGCACGTCCAGCTCAGCACCGGCACGGAGGACGCCGCGACGACCGTGCGTGCCTTCGGCGGATTGCTGGCCGACGCGCTCGACACGGCGGGCGCCCCGCTCGACTCATTCACGGTGAACCGGCATGGATCGTCCTAAGCCTTCGCAGAATGCGGTCGCGCTCGCCTACCAGACCGGCGACCTCGCGCCCAAGGTGGTGGCCAAGGGCCGCGGGCTGATCGCAGAGGAAATCATCCGGCGCGCGCGCGAGAACGGCGTGTTCGTGCACGAATCGAAGGAGCTGGTCGCGCTGCTGATGCAAGTCGACCTGGATAGACATATTCCACCAACTTTGTACCGGGTAGTGGCGGAATTGCTCGCATGGCTTTACCATATCGACGCGCTCAAGCACACTGGAGACAAGGGGCCGCATCCCCGCCCCTTACAAAGACCCGAGAAGCAGGAATAAATGTCATTCGCAAACAAGTTCGGAATGGAGGACGTCAGCCCGTACCAGGTGCACTCGCGCCGGGAGATCATCGGGCTGCTGCGCTCCATGCAGGAACGCAACCAGCTCGTGACCATGCAGGCGGCAGGCGGCGCCGACGCGGTCGTCACGTCCATCCTGGAAGTCGACGAGGACAGCGGCATGGTGGTCATCGACCGTGCGCCGAGCAATACGCTGAACCAGCGGCTGATAGGCAGCGACAACGTCTCCTTCGAAACCGTCCTCGACAACATCCGCATCCTGTTTTTCACGACCAAGGTCAGGGAATGCCTCTATGACAACCTGCCCGCGCTCTATATCGCCATCCCGTCCAGCCTGATCCGCCTGCAGCGTCGCGAGTACTATCGCGTTCCGACGCCGGTCGCCAATCCCGTGCGCTGCTCGATCCGCGTCCCTGCCGACGACGAATCCGCCGCCCCGGGCACCACGGTCATCGTCACGCTCAAGGACATCAGCGGCGGCGGCATCGGCGTGATCGACGAGAAGAAGCTGCTGGACAACACTATCGGCCGCATCTACAAGGATTGCAGGCTCGACCTGCCCGGCGGGACGGTGGTGACCTGCTCGCTGCAGGTGCGGAATTCACATGACCTGACGCTGGCAAGCGGCAAATCGATCCGCAAGATCGGATGCATGTTCGTCAACCTGCCCAGCCCGATGCTCGCGGCGGTGCAGCGTTACATCACGAAGCTGGAACGGGAACGCAACGCGAAGGCGACGGGATTGACTTGAGGTGTGTTGGGTGTGTTTGGCGGGTTTCGCTGCGCTCTACCCACCCTACGATTCTTTATAGAGGACGGTAGAGTGGGTGGAGCGAAGCGCCCACAGCGCCGCGATGTCGGTTGATATCTCGTTACACCGACATATTCATGATGTCGTGATACGCCGACACCAGCTTGTTACGCACTTGGATGGTCGCCTGGAATGCGATATTGGCTTTTTGGGAATTGATCATGACGTCCGAGAGGTTGATGCTGTCATCCCCCATCACGAATCGCTTGGCGAGATCTTCGGACTTCACTTGCGCGCTGTTGACCTGGTCCAGCGCGGATTTCAGGGCGCCGGCAAAATCGACGCGGGCCGCCGGCTTTTCTCCCTGCACGGGACCGAGCGCGCTTTCCGGACGGGTTGCCGCAGCCTTGAGCTGGGCGATCATCGCCTCGATCTTGCTTGCATCGATCATTCCGGTTTTCATTCAATCCCCCCTTGCGGTATTGCCCTGCATTGCCCTTTTCCACAGCGCTAAGGTAACACGCGAAAAAACCGCTCCGGGCGGGGATAAACACAGAAAAAAGTGCTCTGTTCCAACGATCGAATTTGCTTAACAGTAAGAAAATCCCGTACTAAGGGAAAAACCTCGAAAACCTCGAAGTGCAGGGCCAACATGACCAATAACATCAAGTTCGACAGCATCGCTGGAGGCGCACTGTGGCGGTAGCCGGCGAAGGCGCCATCGTACCGGCCTCCCCGGGAGGGATCGTCGGTTTCGCCCAGACACCGGGCGGGCGCAACTTTTTCCTGATGCTTGGCGTCGCCGCCGTGGTCGGCGTCATGTCGGGTGTCTGGCTCTGGAGCCAGCAGCCGGACTACCGCGTGCTGTTCTCGAATTTCTCCGACCGCGACGGCGGCGCCATCGTGGCCGCGCTGCAGCAGTCGAACGTCCCCTACAAGTTCGCCGACGGCGGCAGCGCCATCCTGGTGCCGGCCGACCAGGTGCACGATGTGCGCCTGAAGCTCGCCTCCCAGGGCCTGCCCAAGGGCGGCAACGTCGGCTTCGAGCTGATGGAAAACCAGAAGCTGGGCGTGTCCCAGTTCCTCGAACAGGTCAATTTCCAGCGCGCCCTCGAAGGCGAGCTGGCACGTTCCATCCAGTCGCTCGGCGCGGTCCAGGCTGCGCGCGTGCACCTTGCGCTGCCCAAGGCCTCCGTCTTCGTCCGCGACCAGCAGAAGCCCACTGCGTCGGTCTTGCTGAACCTGCATGCCGGCCGCACCATGGACCCGCAGCAGGTCAGCGCCATCGTGCATCTGGTCGCCAGCAGCGTGCCCGACCTGCCGACCAAGAACGTGACCGTGGTCGACCAGAACGGCAACCTCCTTTCCGATACCGGCAAGACCAACAGCAATGGCCTTGATCCGACCCAGCTCAAGTACGTGCATGAACTGCAGCAGAGCATCATCAAGCGGATCGAATCCATCGTCACACCGATCGTCGGCGCGAACAACGTGCGCGCCGAAGCGACTGCGGATGTCGATTTCTCGCATACCGAGCAGGCCGCCGAAATCTACAAGCCGAACGGCACGCCGAACGCCTCCGCCATCCGCAGCCAGCAGACCAGCGAATCGCAGAGCAATTCGCCGCTGGGCGCGACCGGCGTGCCCGGTGCGCTGAGCAACCAGCCGCAGCCGAACGCCACCGCGCCGATCGCCGGCAGCCCGCAGCAGCCGGCAGCCAACGCGGCGGCGCCGAGCGGCAACGTGCAGAAAGACATGACCGTCAACTACGAAGTCGACAAGACCGTGCGCTACGTGCAGCAGCCGATGGGCGGCATCAAGCGCCTGTCTGTGGCCGTGGTGGTCAACTACAAAAAGGAAGTCGGCAAGGACGGCAAGGTGACGATGAAGCCGCTGACCGACGACGAGAAAACCCAGATCACCGACCTGGTGAAGGAAGCGATGGGTTTCAACAAGGATCGCGGCGACAGCCTCAACGTGGTCAACAGCCCGTTCGCCGGCGCGGAGAAGGAAGTGATTCCGGAAACGCCGCTCTGGAAGCGCCCGGAAGTGATCGACATGGGGCTGAGCGGCGGCAAGTACGCGCTGGGCATCGGTATCCTGCTTTACCTGTTCTTCGGCGTGCTCAAGCCGCTGTTTGCGAAGATCATGAAGACCTTCGAGCCGCCGCCACCGCCGCAGATCGAGCAGGATGCGGCCGCGCAGATTGCGCATGACGTGGAACCGATGGGGCAGAAGCCGCGCAGCTATCAGGACAACCTCGAAGCCGCCAAGACGCTGGCCCGGAACGATCCGAAAATGGTTGCAAATGTAGTCAAGGCATGGGTAGGAACAAATGAATGAGGATGGCGTAACAAAAGGGGCGATCCTGATGCTGGCCCTCGGCGAGGAAGAAGCCGCCGAGGTGATGAAATATCTCGGCCCGCGCGAAGTGCAAAAGCTCGGCGCGGCGATGTCCACCATGAAGGCGGTCGCCAGCGAGCAACTCGAATCCGTGCTCAACGACTTCCGCAACGAGACCGAGCAGAACACCTCCTTCGGCCTCGACTCCGACGAATACATCCGCACCGTGCTGACCAAGGCGCTGGGCGAGGACAAGGCGTCCTCGCTGCTCACCCGCATCCTCGGCACGCGCGACGCCAGCGGCATCGAAAGCCTGAAGTGGATGGATGCGCAATCGGTCGCCGACCTGATCCGCAACGAACATCCGCAGATCATCGCCACCATCCTGGTGCACCTGGAGCGCTATCAGGCCTGCGAAGTGCTCACCTATTTCACCGAGCGCCTGCGCAATGACGTCGTGCTGCGCATCGCCACACTCGATGGCGTGCAGCCGACCGCGCTGCGCGAGCTGAACGAAGTGCTGACCAAGCTCCTGACCGGCAACGAGAACCTGAAGAAGAAGCCGATCGGCGGCGTGCGTACCGCGGCCGAGATCCTGAACTTCATGAGCGGCGACGTGGAAACGTCGGTGATGGACAACCTCAAGAACTACGACAACGACCTCGCCCAGAAAATCATGGACGAGATGTTCGTGTTCGACAACATCATCGATATCGACGACCGCGGTATCCAGGTGCTGCTGCGCGAAGTGCAGTCCGAATCGCTCATCGTCGCGCTCAAGGGCGCCAACCAGGACCTGCGCGAAAAGATCTTCAAGAACATGTCGCAGCGCGCCGCCGAAATGATGCGCGAAGACCTCGAATCCAAGGGCCCTGTCCGCCTGTCCGAAGTGGAGGCGCAGCAGAAGGAAATCCTGCAGATCGTCCGCCGCCTCGCCGACGAAGGCCAGATCATCCTCGGCGCGAAGGGCGACGACCAGTTCATCTAAGTCAGGACCACAATGAGTTCGAACATCATCCCGAAAGAGCAGCTCACCGCGTACCAGCGATGGGAGCTCGCCTCTTTCGGCGAGGAAAAGCGCATCCAGGAGAATGCGGCCGCTGTCCAGCAACAGACCGCCGAAGAACTGGCGCGCCTGCGCGAGGAAGCGCGCCAGCAGGGCCGCGCCGAAGGCTATAGCCACGGCCATGCGGAGGGCGTGCAGGCCGGCCGCGCGGAAGCTGCGCGCGAGGCTGTGCGCATCCGCCAGGTTGCCGAAGCCTTCAATTCCGAGCTGGCCCATGCCGGCGAGGCCGTGGCCGACGACATGCTCAACCTCGCGCTCGATTTCGCCAAGGCGATGCTGAAGACGGCATTGAAGGTGCGCCCCGAGATCGTGCTGCCCATCGTCAGCGAAGCCATCCGTTACCTGCCGACCGTGCAGCAGCCTGCCCTCCTCGTCCTCAATCCGCAGGATGCGGCAGTGGTGCGCAGCCACATGGGCGATGAATTGGAAAAGGCCGGCTGGCGCGTGGCCGAAGACATGCAGGTGGAACAGGGCGGCTGCCGCATCGAGACCGCCAGCAACCAGATCGACGCCACCATGCCCGTGCGCTGGCAGCGCATCGCCGACGCGCTCGGCAAGCAGACCGACTGGCTGGAATGACAGGCTCGCATACCGAACGCTGGCAAGCCTATCTGCGTGATTGCAGCTCGCTGGTCAGCATTCCCGAACCGATGCTGGTGTCCGGCCGCGTCACGCGCGTCGCCGGCCTGGTGATGGAAGCGGTCGGGCTCAAGCTTGCCGTGGGCAGCGCCTGCACGGTTCCCTTGTCCAACGGCGCAAAGATTGAAGCGGAAGTGGTCGGCTTCGAGAACGACAAACTTTTCCTCATGCCGCAAAGCGACGTCGATGGCGTGGTCCCCGGCACGCGCGTCTATCCGGTGGAAGTGGTGCAAAGCCTGCCGCGACCCGGCACCGTGAACCATCCGCGCCGCCGTCCCAGCGACCGCGGCCGGCACCTGCCCGTGGGCGATGAATTGCTGGGCCGCGTGCTCGACGGCGCCGGACGCCCGCTCGACAGCCTGGGACCGCTGCACTCCTCGCATTCCGCGCCGTTGAACGTGCGCGCCGCCAATCCGCTCAACCGCGCGCCGATCACCGATGTGCTCGACGTAGGCGTGCGCGCCATCAACAGTATGCTGACCGTCGGCCGCGGGCAGCGCATGGGCCTGTTCGCCGGCTCGGGCGTCGGCAAGAGCGTACTGCTGGGCATGATGGCGCGTTATACGAGCGCGGACGTGATCGTCGTCGGCCTGATCGGCGAACGGGGCCGCGAAGTGAAGGAATTCATCGAGCAGATCCTGGGCCCCGACGGCCTGGCCCGTTCGGTGGTGGTGGCCGCGCCGGCGGATACGCCGCCGCTGATGCGCCTGCAGGGCGCCGCTTACACCCATACGATTGCCGAATACTTCCGCGACCAGGGCAAGAGCGTGCTGCTCATCATGGACTCGCTGACGCGCTATGCGATGGCCCAGCGCGAGATCGCGCTGGCGATCGGCGAGCCGCCGGCAACCAAGGGCTACCCGCCTTCCGTATTTGCCAAATTGCCAACCCTGGTCGAGCGCGCCGGCAACGGCCGCAGCGGCGGCGGTTCGATCACCGCCTTCTACACCGTCCTGACCGAGGGCGACGACCAGCAAGACCCGATCGCCGACTCCGCGCGCGCGATCCTGGACGGACACATCGTGCTCAACCGCAGCCTGGCCGAGGCGGGCCACTACCCTGCCATCGACGTCGAACAGTCGATCAGCCGGGCGATGCACAACATCACCACCGACGACCACCAGAAGCAGTCGCGCCGCCTGAAGCAGCTCTATTCGCGCTTCCTGCGCAACCGCGACCTGATCAGCGTCGGCGCCTACAGCCCGGGCTCCGACCCGGTGCTCGACGAAGCCATTGCCATGAACCCGAAAATCGAGGCTTTCCTGCAGCAAGGCATCCATGAACGCTCGGGCATTCACGAGAGCTTGGGGCAACTTGCCGCGCTTTTCGGCGGATAGACTGTTCACGCGCAGAACTATAATGAATCATGGCAATAAATCCTGCGCTCGAAACACTTATCGAACTGGCAACGAACGAGACCGATGAAGCCGCCAAGCGGCTCGGCCTCGCCGTCCGCGCATGCGAGGACACCGAGCAGAAGCTGGCCATGCTGTTGCAGTACCGCGAGGAATACGAGGCGCGCTTCAAGGCGAGCCTCCTCTCCGGCGTGACGGCGGCGGGCTATCGCAACTTCCAGCTCTTCCTCGACAAGCTCGATACGGCAATCGCCGGGCAGCAGAGGATCGTGGACGACGCCAAGCGGCGCATCGTCGACGAGCGCAGCCAGTGGCAATCGTGCGAGCGCAAGCGCATGTCCTACGACACGCTGGCCACACGCATGCAGAAAGTGGAAGAGCGCAAGGCGAACAAGCGCGACCAGAAGCTCATGGATGAGTTCGCAACCAGGCAGTCAAACTACAAACGGTAGGGCACCGAGCATGCAAACCTCACACGTCACCAATGCGGCAAATGTATTGACTGCGCCGTCCGCGCCGAACAAGCAGAACGAGTCGAATTCCACCGGTGAATCGTTCGGCAACGTCTTGTCGCGCGAAGTCGCGCAGCGCAACAGCACCAGCGACGCGCCGAAGAACAAGGAGGCCGGCAAGGCCGCATCACCCCAGCAGCCGCAACAGCAGGCGAAGGCGACCGAAGCCAAGAGCCCGAAGACGTCCGACGCAAAGTCGGCGAAGGAAGGCAAGCAGGCCGACAAGGCGCAAGCGGAAGAGGAAACCGCGGATGCAGCCGCCCTGCCCGAAGAATTGCTGGCGCTGGTGGCGAATCTGAATGGATTGAATGCACCGGCAGCCGAGGCGCAGCCGGCCCAGGCAACGCCTGCGGCGCAGGATGCGCAGCAGGCGGCGGCTGCAGCAGCGACTGCCCTACCCGCCGCCGTGGCACTGCCCGATGCCGCGCAGTCCGCGGCAGATGCACAAGCTGCCATTGCCGACAGCACGCCCGCGAATACCAGGCCGCTGCCCGCCACCGACCTCAAACAGGACAATACTGCCCTGCAGGCGAAGTCCACCGGAAACGAGACCAAGGCCGAGCTGCCGGCAACGACCGCGACGGACGTAGCTATCAAGGCCGAAGAACTGGACAATCCCGCTCTCGCCGGTGCCGCAACCGCGCAAGCCAGGGACTTCAAGACGGCAATGACCGAATCGCTCAACGGCATCACGAACGCGATGCAGCCGGTGACCCAGCAGGCAGGCTTGCAGGCGGTGCAGCAGCACACCGCAAACGCCGCCGAGCGCCTCACCCCGCGCGTCGGCACGCCGGCATGGGACCAGGCCCTCGGCCAGAAAGTCGTGTGGATGGTGGCCGGCGAACAGCAAAGCGCATCGCTCACGCTCAACCCGCCGGACCTCGGCCCCTTGCAGGTCGTCCTCCACGT
>Ga0196972_1000687_pt1 | contig 13953 bp, 12 predicted proteins | sample S1v_2013CmetaG_FD_148618 | JGI IMG/M metagenome (GOLD analysis project Ga0196972, IMG submission 148618) | Soil microbial communities from Anza Borrego desert, Southern California, United States - S1+v_20-13C | ecosystem: Environmental > Terrestrial > Soil > Desert | place: USA: California...
TTGAGGCAATCAATTTCTTTGCTGGGGAAATAATCATATTCAAAATGATTAGCTTCAAGGAATTCAATTTCAAAAGAAAATGGAAGTGACACTTTTTCTTCTTTCAATTCCTGCAGTTTGACTCTACTCTCTCTAATGGCAGCATTCTGAGGGTCATATGAAAAATGATGTTTGTCTTTAAGTATCCAAAAGAAAAGACTTAGGTTATCTGCCATGACGCTGAGAAATTGATTAATCTGCTCCAACTTTTGCAGAGAAGCGTAGGAGTGTTCTATAAGATTGGAGATGGAATTCAATATAAAGGTAGAGTAGTCATTCTTTTGTCCGAACAACTCTTCTATCTCATTAATACTGTCAACAAAATAGGAATAGATTATGGAATCCTTTGAGGCACGATAGCTAAGTGTATGCTTTTTAGATAGGAAGAAGTCATTTGCGCCAATAAAGATATTTTGATCAATGCTGAAAAGCTTATAGGCCCTAGCTGTTGGCACACTTTCATCCCCATGGCTTAGATCAACGACTGGAGAAATATATACATCGACCTTCCCCATGGCGAGTATATTTATTGAATTTACATTTTGCCCTTCAAGAAATATGGGTTCACCTGCTTTAAAAGGATAACTGCCATTTGTGCCCGGTGCAATGCTCATTGTTAACACCCCCACTAATAGAAATATAATTGCATAAATATCATACCATAATTACCCACTAAAACATATAAAACATAAAAAATTGACAAAGATTGTCTAAATTTAAAATTACGCTATGGCTGAGCATAGAATCTTGAAAGTAGTGATTACTAAGCTTACATTATGACAATCCAAGGCTTCTAAATTTGCGAATATTTTACAGTGATTTTTAAGATAATAACTTAGAATATTAATGATTTATTAAGGAGTGAATTTAATATGGCTAGTACTGTAAAACCAACACCATCATCACAAAAGACACCGCCGGAAATAACTTCTGCCACAGTAAACGCGCAAAATTTCGAGGGGACTTTCAATCTGAACACAAGCGGATTTGATCCTAATATGCCAGGGCATATAACTCCGCATGATATGATTCTGAGACAACCTCCAAGAACTGTGAAAAAAGAAGGTGCAGGAATCGGCCTTCCTTATGATGTGCGTCTTGAAATGGCATTAATGCTGGATGATCATCAATGTGCGCTGACTGTAGCGCTGCATCAGTATAACAAGCACCATTGGTTGTCTGAAGGTGCCGAGTCATTCTTGAGCTTGCATGAATTGCTGAATGAACATATCGATAAAACTCAGGATCATATTGACAGTATAGGTGAGCGTGTAGCACGTCTGGGTGGTGTCCCAACAGCACATCCTGTAACTCAGCATCAGCTTTCCTATATCAAGCACGAAGTTGAAGGTCGCTATACAATGAGGGATTTCATAAGAAATGACCTGGAACATGAGTTAAAGATTCAGGATATGCTGCGCAAGCAAATTGATAGGGCACATGAACTGAAGGATTTTGGCACTGTTGAGGTCCTTGAAGAAATTCTTAGAGATAGAGAAGACCTTGGATATCACTTGTTTAGCGTCCTTGAAGACGATACTTTAGTTAGAGGAATGGAGCACTTGGTTCGCAGAGAGGGAAATATCGCCGGAGATGGAACTGTTGATAACAGGAATAAATTGCAATAAAGTATAAGCAAAAGTCTGTGATGTTCATCATCACAGACTTTTTAAGTTTATAGTGCGATTTTCTAACCTAATTAGCTTTTTAGGTTATATTCCTGTTTAACGGCTTTTTTAATCTGAGGAACAATCATTATGGCCAAAGCACTTCCAATCAATGCAGTAATCAGCTGAGGCCAAGAAAAAGCGGCGCTTATGACAGCTATTTGCTTCTCTTTGATTCCGGGTATTAGCGGCAGTGCGACACCTACAAATCCTAGCCAGAGGAATAGAAATTTATCGAGGCTTGCAAAGGCAAGACCTATAAGTGAAATTGCAATGTCTTTTGTCTTTAGGCTTGTTATATGGTTCTTGGCTATAAGCCAAGCGATAGTGACGTATAAGGCATTTCCTATAGCTATAAAAGGGATGATCTGAATAAATGCGGGACCAATTCCTGCGAGAAAAGCTAGAATGGGTGATAGAACAGCGATGGTCAATCCGCCGTATATGCCTATAATAAATACAGATACAAGCAATATAAGATTTACCATCGATCCGGTTACAAACTGTCCAAACGAACGGGTTATGAACTGTACACCTATTAATAATGCAAGCATCACAGCAGTTTGGGTAATATAGATGACCCTGATGTTTTTCATGAATAACCCTCCTAATTATACTGTCTTATAAATTTATTATACTGCGTTTTATATCAATATTCACTTATGATTTCTATTTGAGGAAAAAAATTGAAGTCAATATCTGAAGAAGGTTTTTGCTTCTGCTATAGTATAGTTAAGATAAGAGCTGGGTTCTTCATTATCCTGCTTAATCTTATATTTAAGCATAAAATCTTTATTGACTATTGGAACAAAAAATCTTATCATAAGTCAAAATAGGTATAAGAGCCAAACAATGAAGTTTAATTATTACAATTTCACAACAAAGGAGAGGTTTATATGAAAAAGATATTATTATCATTTGTGCTCATCGCATCACTGTTGGCAGGCAGCATACAAATGTTTGCTGAAGGTGTCATTGCAAAAAATGAGGATATGAAATTCACAGATATATCTAAGCACTGGGCAATGGACTCTATCAATAAGGTCGTTGACAGAGACGCTTTTGCAGATAAGGATGGAAAGTTTATGCCAAACAAAACAATTACTAGAAGTGAATTCGTATTGATGCTGCATAAGTCATTAAATATCAACATCAACTATTTCAAGGCACCGGATATCACTGAGTATTATGATGATGTAAAAAATGAAGATGTTTACGCATCAGCACTTTATGACTTGGTTACATTGAATATCATAGATATTAAGGACCATTTCAATCCTAACGCTGCACTTACTAGAGAAGAAATGATGAATATAATAATGAATGCCTATAAAGTTAAGATGGGCGATCAATATAAAATGATCAAATTGGTGCCACAGCCATTCGCTGATGATAAAGAGATCGATCCTTCCTATAGTGGTGCTGTAGCAAGAGCTGCGCATATGGGAATCACAAAAAGACCTGCAAACAATCATTTCTATCCAAAGCATGAAGCTTCTAGAGCACAGGCAGCTACTGTTATTGACAGATTGCTGAATCAACTGGCAAAAGAGAACGTACAGGTTGATATAGTACCAAGCTACGAAATGAACGGCGATATGCTGATCATGAAGCTGACTATCACTAACAACTCAAAAGCAAAAGTGGTATTTAACCATAGCTCAGGCTATAAATATGATTTCAAGTTACTGGACTCAAAGAAGGAGATATTGTACACTTGGTCGGCTGATAAGATGTTCACTATGGCTTTGACAGAGACTGTACTTGAGTCGGGCCAATCTGTAGAGTTTATCGGTGAGGTGGATAAGGCAATGCTGGACGGCATGACTGTAAAACCAGCATACCTGCAAGCTTTTGTAATCGGTGAATCAAGTGACTTCGCTATCAATGCAGATGGCTATGAAATTGAGTATAAATAAGAAGTAACATAAAAAGAGAAAGTCTGTGATATTGCATCAAAGACTTTCTCTTTTATCCTTAGATGTTCCTATGCTATAATTGATGAAAAGCAAGCAGCAGAGGTGAGTTTATGAATATAGCAATCCAAGATGAAGCAGCGGTCTTTATTAAGAAGCATTCAAAAGAACAGGCAGTAACGATTATGACTAGACTAGGCGGTGGCTGATGCTCCATGCAAATCCCGACAGTTCAGTTGGGAAAGCCCGAGCATATCGAAGATTTTGACATGGAAGCAGTAGGTCAAATCGAGGTATATACCGGAAAACAATTAAAATTTAAAAATGATAGGATTCATATTTTTCTTAGGAAGTTCCTATGGGTTAAGGAACTGGTTGTAGACGGAGTTGCTGCGCATATATAAATGAAAGCCTGTGATGTATTCATCACAGGCTTTTTGATTGCTCCAGCAGCCATTGAAATACCTCAGGGTTGTTATAGGTCTCTGTCCAAGCATCATGGCCGGCTTCGGGATATACTGTAAATTTCACTTTCCCACCGACGTTTAATAGTGCGTCTACAGCAATCTGAGATTCCTCAATGGGGACAATATCATCCTTAGCCCCATGAAAAACCCATATCGGCACTTCTTTTATCAGGTCTAGATTGTAGGGATAAGAGGTGCCGCCGCATATAGGTATAACAGCTGCGTACCAGTCAGGATGAACTATAGCATAATCCCACGCAGCAAAGCCGCCCATGCTGAGTCCTGTTAGGTATAGCCTGCTTTGATCTACTTTATAGTTATCAATAATCTCCTGCATCAACTCGTCCAAAGCGATAAACTCATTATGCCATGAACTGCCGCTGGGACACTGCGGGGATACTACGATAAAAGGGAAATCATCCTTTTGCTCAATTACTTTTGGCAGTGCTTGCACTCGCAGCATTTCAAGATTGTCGCCAATTTCGCCGGCACCGTGTAAAAAAAGAATCAGCGGCCAGCTTTTAGCCTCTTCCTGCTCGTAATCCTTGGGCAGGTGCAGCAAATAGTTTAAATGAACACGTATGATGATGTCTTTTTCAAAGACTAACCCTGTCTGCATGATATAACCTCCAATTTGTACTAAGGATTAAACTTTATTATTCCCTGCATTTGTTATTAATAATAAGTTATTTGCTGTAATAGTAAGGCTGAATCCTAATAATTGTGAAAGCTTTATACTCATAAAAAAGTTTACATTTTAGAAACAAAAATGCGTATTTTTGAAACAAAAAGCCTGTAAAATAGAGTCATAGAAATAGAAAAACAAGGATGATAAATAAATGAAAAATTTAATGGAGGAAACTGACGGTGAAACAATTTAAAAAAGCAATCTTATGCACCTGTCTTATAACAGCGATTTCAATTACAGCAGGTTGCAGCAGCATAAGAACTGATGTACCAAAAGAACCAAATCAAGTAGGAAGTTCACAAACAACAGTTAGTGAGATGCAAGATAAATTAAAGGCTTTGCTTCCAGTGGGTGCAGAGCTGATAAAGCTTTCTGATTCAGCGGAAAACAGCGGCATGCTGAAAATTAATGTAGATGAGGATGCACAGGAAGAATGGATTGCTGCATATAAGACACCAGACATACAGGATAAGGTGTATGTAGCTGTATTTAAGCAAAAAGATGCAGAATGGGTAAAGCTGCTTGACATTTCCAGTCCAGGGCATACTATTGATTATATTAATACAGCGAAAATACTAGGCGACGGACAAAAGCAGCTGCTAGTAGGTTGGGCAATCGGCGCTTCCGCAGGAAACCTTTTGGAAGGCTATGAAATCAAAGACAGCAAAGCAGAGAAACTGTTTGAGAAAATGTACCATAAGCTGGAGGTAGCTGATCTAGCGGGGGCAGCTGAAACAGGAGATAAGGAAGAGCTGGCAGTTTGGACGAAAGATTCCGGGGATGCGTTTGCTGTGGATGTATATCGCTGGTATGAGGGTTCCTTAGTACAAGCAGGCGACACCTATGAAAAGTATTTCGAAAAAGTGGTAAGCTATTATAAAGAAAGGTTAGAAAAACAGCCTGATTCAGCCATTTATTGGTATTATCTCGCAGATGCGCAGTTTAAGATGAGAAAACCGGAGGATGCATTAAAAAGCATTGAGGAAGGCTTGAAGCTAAACAGCGAGTATCCGGGCAATGGGAAATTCAAAGAGCTAAAAGAGACGATTCAGCATGGCTGTTAGACAGAAAAAGGCTGCGATTAAACTCGCAGCCTTTTTTAAATTTTAATCTTGTATAATCTCAACTGCACCGGACTGCTCCATGATGGATACTACTTGATCAGCGTCATGTCTTGCCACCTTTACTGCTACTATTATTCCAACATCGCCTTTCAATCCTTTTACGCCAGTCCAAAATGGCTCTAACTCTCCTAAGCCGTTGCGTTCGCTTTTTACAAAAATCATTCCTGCATCTGTGGCTTCTTCTGCGTCGTGGTATTTTTGTTCTTCGGCCATATCACTAATAATCATATCTTGACGGTCAATCCCGATGACTCTTAAAGAATCAACAAGGGCGCCTACTTGTCTTTTGTCTGGAAATCTTGCAACTAATCTCATAATCACACCTCCATCATTTATTATTCCAGAAAAGCTTGCATTGAATACGTTACTCGATAGATTATTTGATTTAGAATGCACTGCTTGACTAATAGTCTTTTTCTAAAGCATAATCCGATCAATTTTAGAATAAAATGTAAAAATTGAGTTTTTATATTGCTGCTATGTACGAGCAGTGACATGGCAGCAAAAGGCTGCACTTGAGAGAAGGGGTGGACTCTTAATGAACTATGGACAAACATGCTACTTGCCTGATATATATCTTGAAAAGATCATTGCTACATACCATAAGGAATTTAAGCAATATCGTTATCTTGGGGCGCAGTTCATGGAATTCGAAGGTTTAACCGGTGTAAGTTTTATGGTTTTGGCACCAAATGCTGCACAGGTTCATTTGGTAGGGGATTTTAATGCATGGGATGGAAATGCGCATCCTATGAAAAAAATAGGGAATTTAGGGATTTGGCATATTTTTGTTTGCGGCTTGGAAGAGATGCATTTATATAAATACAAAATATGGAGTCAGGATGGAACTGCAGTTCTTAAAGCGGATCCCTATGGATTCTGCTCTGAGAAAAGGCCTAATACAGCCTCGCGATGTTTCAACCTAAAAGGCTACGAGTGGCAGGATGCCCAGTGGGTGGAGAACAGAAACAATGAAGCAAAGCAGGGGGGACGCATAAATATCTATGAGGTCCATCTTGGGTCATGGCGGCAGAAGGAAGGTGGGGAGTTCTACACTTATAGGGAAATTGTAGAAGAACTTCTGGCATATGTGATTTCCATAGGCTGCACCCATATTGAACTTCTGCCCATAATGGAGCATCCGTTTGACGGCTCCTGGGGATATCAGGTTACAGGCTTCTTTTCTACGACCAGTAGATATGGGACACCGCAGGATTTCATGTATTTTGTGGACAGATGCCACCAGGAAGGCATTGGTGTAATTCTAGACTGGGTACCGGTACATTTCTGCAGAGATGAGCATGGTTTAAGAATGTTCGATGGTACTGCCTTGTATGAGTATGATAATCCTCACATGGCGGATAATGTGCAATGGGGAACTTCCTGCTTTGACCATGGCAAGGAGGAAACCATGCGCTTTCTTATTTCTAATGCATTGTTTTGGTTCGATGTCTACCATATAGACGGGCTGCGTGTGGATGCGGTCTCTTATATGCTGTACCTTGATTCCGGAAGGCCGGCTGACAAATGGCTTCCCAACAAGTATGGAGGACGGGAGAATCTCAGTGCAATCAAGTTTCTTAGGAAGCTCAATAGAATAGTGGCTAAGCAATTTCCAAAGGCGTTGATGATTGCGGAAGAATCCACATCCTGGCCTAATGTGACGGGTTCGCCCAAAATCGGGGGGTTAGGCTTTGATCTTAAATGGAATATGGGATGGATGAATGATGTTTTGAGATATATGCAAATGGATCCTATATACAGGAAGTGGCATCATCACTTGATTTGCTTTTCCTTTGTCTATGCATTTACTGAAAAGTTCATATTGGTATTATCCCATGATGAAGTGGTGCATGGGAAAAAATCATTATTGAGCAAAATGCCCGGAGATTATTGGAGCAAGTTTGCAAATCTAAGGGCTTTTTACGGTTATATGTTGGGGCATCCCGGGAAGAAGCTTTTGTTTATGGGAGGTGAGTTTGGTCAGTTCATCGAGTGGAATCACAACAATCAATTGGATTGGATGCTCTTGGATTATGAAAGTCATAGGCAGATGCAGTGCTTTGTCAAGGATTTGAACATCCTGCATAGAGTGGAGAAGGCTTTTTATGAGATGGACGACAAGCCTGCCGGCTTTGAGTGGGTTGATTCATCCAATTGTGAGGAAAGTGTTCTGGTATTTATGAGGAAGGCAAAGAACCCAATGGATTATGTCATCGTTGTCTGCAATTTTACACCAATTGCAAGGGTGAACTACAAAATAGGAGTTCCCAATCTAGGGCGATACGAAGAAATCTTTAGCAGTGATTCACTTAAATATGGAGGGAAGGGGATTGCAAATGAGGGAGATATAATGGCTGTTGATCGGGAGTGGAATAATCAGCCTTTTTCAATTGCAATTACGATACCGCCGCTGAGTACAGTGTTTTTCAAAGAAAGGCAATAAAATATATATTACTCCGGATTAATAAGAACCCAGAATACAGTGAGCCTCCAGTTTTGCAGGTTGTTTATATTTTTTTGTACATATCATGCATAAAGTCTATTCATCATGAATAGTATATTTAATCACGTGAGGAGGATGGGAATCTTATGTCGAGAGAGAAAAAAGAAATCATTGCCATGCTATTGGCAGGGGGTCAAGGTTCTAGATTAAATAAGCTGACGGAAAAGATTGCAAAACCAGCAGTTCCATTTGGCGGAAAGTACAGAATTATTGATTTTACTTTAAGCAATTGCTCAAATTCTGGAATCAACACAATTGGAGTACTGACACAATATAGGCCTTTGGAGTTAAATAAGCATATCGGAATGGGCAGCCCTTGGGACCTTGATAGAAAGGACGGGGGCGTGACCATATTAGCACCTTTTATGAGTGCTGACGGAGGACGCTGGTATAAGGGCACGGCTAATGCCATTTATGAAAACTTTCATTTTATAGAGCAGTACAACCCGGAATATGTGCTGATTTTATCCGGGGATCATATCTACAAAATGGATTACTCTCAAATGCTGGACTATCATAAGGAAAAGCAAGCGGAAGCTACCATTGCGGTAATCAGGGTGCCTTGGGAGGAAACTAATAAGTTTGGCATTATGAACGTGGATAATAAGAGCAGAATTACAGAGTTTGATGAGAAGCCTAGAGTAGCAAAAAGCAATCTGGCCTCCATGGGGGTCTATATTTTTAATTGGAAAGTTCTAAAAAAATATCTAATCGAAGATGAAATGGATAAAAATTCGCATCATGATTTTGGAAAAAATATCATACCTAATATGCTGAGGGATGGAATACCGCTTTATTCCTATCTCTTTACCGGATACTGGAAGGATGTAGGTGAGGTTCGTAGTCTATGGGAGTCCAATATGGATCTTCTGAAGGAGGATAATACACTGGATCTCTATGACCGCAACTGGAGAATTTACTCCAACAACCCTGCCAACCCGCCCCATTACATAAGCAGCACAGGCAAGGTAAAATCCTCGCTGCTGAACGAAGGCTGCATTATTCATGGCGAGGTCAACAATTGCGTATTGTTTCCGGGGGTGGTAGTGGGGCAGAATTCAGTCGTTGCTGATTCAGTCATCATGCCCGGTGTCAAAATAGGTGACAATACATGCATCAAAAGGTGCATTATAATGAGCAATGTTTCGGTGCCTTCCAATACAGTGTTAGAGGGCAAGGAAAACGATGAAATCATATTGGTAAACCAGTGAAAATAGCATAGGGAGGGGGATACAAATGCAGGATGTAATGGGAGTTATCAATTTAAGTGAGGATGAAGCCGCATTAAGAGATTTGGCGAAATATAGGCCGGTTGCCGCAATACCGATTGCTGGACGATATAGAATCATAGACTTTATATTATCGAATATGGTCAATGTGGGCATACAAAATGTTTCGATATTCACTCAAGGGAAATCAAGGTCCATCATTGAGCATTTAGGCCACGGAAAAGCGTGGGATCTGGACCGCAAAATGGATGGATTGTTTGTATTCAATCCATATTCCAATCCGAAGGAGAGCACGATTCATAAGGGTGATATCAAGAACTTTGTTGACCAACTGGAATACATAAAGTATAGCAGGCAAAAGTATGTGTTTTTATCACGAAGCTACATGATATGCAATTTGGATTTGAAGGCTGTTTACAAATTCCATAAGGACAGCGGCGCAGACATCACCATGCTTTATAAGCATGTGAAGGGTGAAAAGGATAAATATCTGAACTGCGATACTTTGAATATGAAGGAAGAAAAGGTGGTCAGCATCGGAAGAAACATTGGGAAGGTTGAGGAATTCAATGTTTTTATGGAAATGTGCATCCTGAAGAAATCATTGTTTATTGAAATCATAGAAAACTGCATTTCCAAGGGGGATGCCGTGTATCTGAAGGAAGCCATATACCAACAGGTAAGCAAGCTGAATGTAAATGGCTTTGCTTTTGATGGGTATCTTGGCTGCATTAATTCCATCGAGAATTTTAGCAGGGTGAATATGGAATTGCTGGATGTAGAGATTTCAAAAGAATTGTTTAATAAGAACGGCTACATATATACGAACGTGAAGGATGAGCCTCCTACTAAATATTCCGAGAGTGCCAGTGTAACCAATTCCATGGTGGCAAACGGATGTATCATCGAGGGGACGGTAGAAAGGTGTATAATTTCACGGGGTGTAAAAATCGGTAAGAACGCTGTGGTGAAGGACTGCATCATCATGAATAAGTGCGTCATTGAAGATGGAGCATCCCTGCAATATGTAATATTGGATAAGAATATAGAAATCAGCAGCGACACAGCGCTTCGCGGCGCTGCAAAGAAACCCATGGTAATCAATAAAAATCAGAAAATATAACTGTGGGACAATTTACAAAATCAATCAAGAATTCAGGTGGATGTATCTATCTGAATTTTTGAGCTTAATATGGAGGTTTAATGTGATGAAGGTATTATTTGCAGCTTCGGAGGCTGTTCCTTTTATTAAGACGGGAGGATTGGCGGATGTGGCATTTTCTTTGCCGAAAGCACTTAGAAAGATCGGCATGGATGTGCGGATCATAATCCCTAAGTATAAGAATATTCCGGAAGAATTTAAAATAAATATGACAGTATTGAAGGATATAAATGTACCTGTAGGCTGGCGAAATCAGTATTGCGGCATACATTACCTGGAGCATGAAGGGGTACCCTGCTATTTCATAGATAATGAATATTACTTCAAAAGAGATGGCATTTACGGGTTCTATGATGATGGGGAAAGGTTCGCTTTTTTTGACAGGGCTGTACTGGAATTTATAAATCATCTGGACTTCCAACCTGACGTTCTCCATTGTAATGACTGGCATACAGGTATGATTATGCCAATGTTGAAGGCTCATTATAGAGATAACCCCAATTTCAAAAATATCAAAACGATCTTTACAGTCCATAACTTAAGATACCAGGGCGTTTTTCCAAGAGAGATACTGAGGGATTTGTTGGGTCTGGACGATGGGTATTTTGATATGCACAAATTGGAGTTCTATGGCGGGGTCAGTTTCATGAAGGGCGGAATCAACTACGCCGATATCGTTTCAACGGTCAGTGAAAGTTATGCCAAGGAAATTCAGAGTCCGGATTTTGGAGAGCGGCTGGATGGCTTGCTCAGAGAGAAGAAGCAACAGCTTTATGGCATCGTAAACGGGATTGATTATGACTTATATAACCCGCAAACAGATTCGGACATTTTTATGAACTATGACTGGGATTCTGCGGACAACAAGACAACCAACAAGCTGAAGCTCCAAGAGCTATTAGGTCTGCCGCAGCGCGCCGATATGCCGCTCATAGGAATGGTCTCCAGAATTGACAACATGAAAGGCTTTGATTTAGTCGTGCAGATAATGGAGGAGCTAATGTCCTTGGATATTCAGATGGTAATTTTGGGGACTGGAGATCCGTATTTTGAGACTATGCTCAAAGAGCTTGCAAACAAGTATAATGAAAAGCTGTCGGCAAAAATTATGTTCTCAGCTTCCCTGGCTCAGAAGGTATATGCAGGCTGCGATTTGTTCCTAATGCCCTCTATCTTTGAACCTTGCGGACTCTCTCAATTGATTGCACTTAGGTATGGAACCATTCCAATAGTTAGGGAGACGGGAGGACTAAAGGATACTGTAACGAGCTACAATGAATTTACCGGAGAAGGCAATGGTTTTAGCTTTAATAGCTATAATGCCTGCGATATGCTTTATACAATCAGAAGGGCGCTGGCCTTTTATATGGATAAGAATGTTTGGAAGCACATTATCAGCAATGCAATGAAGGGAGATTACAGCTGGAATCATGCAGCAAAGCTATATGAGGAGCTATATAAAAAATAAATGTTAAAGGGGTGGATGCGATGCAGATTACAAAGGAGGGTATCAAAGAGGATTTTATTAAGAAGTTAAAGACTGAACGAGCTCGGACCTTGAAAGAGGCCAGTATGATGGATAAATATATTGCTTTTGGAAGCATGATCAGGGACTATATCACAGAGAATTGGATAAATACCCATGCGGAATATGTGAGGGAGGGCAAAAAGCAGGTGTATTACTTCTCCATGGAGTTCCTCATTGGCAAGCTGCTGAAGAACAATCTGGTCAATTTGGGAATCAATGAGATTTGCCAGGAAGCCCTAAGAGACTTGGGCATTGATTTGGCGCAGATAGAGGAAATGGAGCAGGACCAGGGGCTAGGCAATGGAGGATTGGGCAGGTTGGCAGCCTGTTTCATGGATTCCATGGCCAGTCTAAAGGTTGCCGGGCATGGCTGTGGCATAAGATACAGGTATGGGCTGTTTGAGCAGAAGGTCATTGACGGATACCAGGTGGAGCTGCCAGATAAATGGCTGCAGCAGGAGAATATTTGGGAAATTGTAAAGCCTAGTAAAGCAGTGGAAGTAAGGTTTGGGGGAACGGTGTCGCCTATGGTGGAAAATGATAGGCTGAAATTTGTGCATGAGAATTATGAAACCATATTGGCTGTTCCCTATGACACGCCAATGGTAGGGTATTGCAACAATGTCGTAAATACACTGAGGCTCTGGAGCGCAGAGGGCATCAAAAAAGAACTGGATTATGAATACTTCAACAAGGGGGAATATACAAAGGCCTTTGAAGAGAAATATTCGGCAGAGTCTATATCTCATGTCCTTTACCCCAATGATTCCAATGAAAAAGGCAGAATGCTGAGACTGAAGCAGGAATACTTCCTTGTATCTGCGGGAGTGCAGAGCATAATCAGATCCTACAAGAATGCCGGCAGGTCTATACTTGATTTTGATAAGTATGTAGCCATTCATATCAATGATACGCATCCGGCATTAGCTGTTCCGGAATTAATGAGAATACTGATAGATGAGGAGAAGCTGGGTTGGGATGAGGCATGGCAAATCACGAGAAATACCATATCCTATACCAATCACACCATTATGGCAGAAGCGCTTGAGAAATGGGAGATTGGGATGTTTAAGTCCTTACTCCCCAGAATATTTATGATCGTAGAGGAAATCAATGAGAGATTTTGCAAGAGCTTATGGGATACCAAGCATACAGGAGATTTTGAAAAGATATCAAATATGGCAATCATCTCTCATGGTTTGGTAAAAATGGCGCACCTTGCTATTGCAGGCAGCCATAGCATCAATGGCGTTGCTAAGCTGCATACGGAGATTTTAAAAAAGCGCGAGTTGAATGATTTCTATCAGATTTATCCCCAAAGCTTTAACAACAAAACCAACGGTGTAAGCCATAGAAGATGGCTTTTGAACGCGAATCCTATGCTGGCCGGCTTGATTACAGAAACAATTGGAGACAAATGGATTCAATCTCCTGAAGCTCTTATAAAACTGCTGCAATTCAACAAGGATTCATCTTTTCATCAAAAGCTTCATCAAATCAAACAAAACAACAAAACAGCCCTGGCTGAGATGATTCAAAAAAGTCAGGGTATCATGGTGGACCCTAATTCGATATTTGATGTACAGGTTAAGCGTATTCACGAATACAAACGTCAAATATTGAATGT
>Ga0196972_1000688_pt1 | contig 13929 bp, 14 predicted proteins | sample S1v_2013CmetaG_FD_148618 | JGI IMG/M metagenome (GOLD analysis project Ga0196972, IMG submission 148618) | Soil microbial communities from Anza Borrego desert, Southern California, United States - S1+v_20-13C | ecosystem: Environmental > Terrestrial > Soil > Desert | place: USA: California...
GTAGTGGCCGGAGTTATGCGGACGCGGCGCTATTTCATTGACCAGCAACTTGCCGTCGCTGACAAAAAACTCAACCGCCAGCACGCCGACATAATCGAGCTGTTCGGCTACATGTATGGCAAGCTGGTGCGCTTCCTCATGTAACGCGGCAGGTGCACGAGCGGGGGCAATGCTGATATCGAGGATGCCATTCAGATGGCTGTTTTCTGCCGTCGGGAAGGCAGCAATATTGCCGTCGGCATCCCGACCCAGGATGACAGAGACTTCGTAATCAAGCGTCAACATCTGCTCCAGCACGCAAACCTCGCGCCCGAGTTTTTCAAATGCGGCCCTGGCTGTTGTCGCATCGGCTACACGCACCTGTCCTTTGCCGTCATAGCCAAATCTCGCCACCTTGAGGATGCCCGGGTACACCCCTTCCTCAGGAATGTCTTCTTCTTTGCGGACGACAACAAATGGCGCGACAGGCAAGCCGGCTTCGCGAATGAAGTTTTTTTCCATCACCCGGTTCTGGGCGATGGCCACGGCCTGGGGGCTTGGACGAACAATGCGCGTTTTTGCCAGGTAATCCATGGTTTCAGCCGGCACATTCTCGAATTCGGTCGTGATCGCTGCACAGGTTTTGGTGAGCTGCTGCAATGCCTTGATATCGTCGTAGGGAGTGCATAGATGCACATCGGCAATCCTGCCGGCGGGGCTGTTTTTGTCCGGATCCAGCACAGTGACCTTGTAGCCCATTTCATGGGCGGCAATCACGAAAAACCGGCCAAGCTGGCCGCCGCCCAGCATGCCTAGCATGGCGGGAGGAAGAATGACTGAAGAATCGGGTTGATGACTCAATGTAACTCCAGGGAATAAGCTGTCAGGGCTGGTCGGGAAGCTGCATGGCAAGCACCTTGTCGGCTTGTGCCTCCCGGAATTTTTCAAGCTTGGTGGCTAAACCGCTGTCCTGCGTTGCCAGAATGGAGACTGCGAACAGGCCAGCATTAGCAGCGCCTGCCTCTCCGATGGCAAATGTCGCAACCGGGATGCCCTTGGGCATTTGCACGATGGACAACAGTGAATCCTGACCCTGCAAATGCTTGGAAGGGACCGGCACACCGAGCACGGGCAAGGTCGTCTTGGAAGCAATCATGCCGGGTAGGTGCGCCGCGCCGCCGGCACCGGCGATAATAGCTTTATAACCTTCACTGGCAGCCTTTTCGGCAAATTCGAACATGAGGTCTGGTGTGCGGTGTGCGGATACTACACGGGCTTCATAGGCCACGCCGAAATCCGCCAGCATCTGTGCGGCTGCCTTCATCACGGGCCAGTCACTGTCAGAACCCATGACAATCGCCACTTGCGGTTTGTTTTTAGCCATTCTTTCCCTCCACTGACTACATGAGTATGAGGTTATCGCGATGGATAAGCTCGGCTTCGTCGACATAACCCAGAATGCGTTCTATCTCACTGCTGGGCTGCCGCAAGATGCGTGCTGTCTCGACTGATGTATAGTTCACCAGACCTCGCGCGACTTCGCTGCCATTAATATCCAGGCAGGTCACCACATCGCCGCGTTCGAAATTACCTTTGACTGCAGTCACGCCAATGGGCAGCAGGCTTTTGCCATCCTGGCGCAATGCCCTCACCGCACCCTCATCCAACGTGACGCTGCCACCCACCCTCAGGTGATCCGCCAGCCATTGCTTACGCGCGACTGTCTTCACCTCCGGTGCCTGCAAGTGGGTGCCGATTGCTTCGCCTGCAGCAAGACGCGCCAGCACATCCGGCTCACGGCCCGAAGCGATAATGGTATGAGCCCCGCTGCGAGCCGCGCGTTTGGCAGCCAGAATCTTGGTCAGCATGCCGCCACTGCCGATATTGCTGCCGGCACCGCCTGCCATTTTCTCAAGCTCGGGATTGCCGGCCGTTTCATGCTGGACAAATCTTGCATCAGGCTGCCTGCGTGGATCCGCAGTGTAGAGCCCGGGCTGGTCGGTCAATATCACCAAGGCATCCGCTTCGATCAGGTTGGCTACGAGCGAAGCCAGCGTATCATTGTCGCCAAAACGGATTTCATCTGTCACAACCGTATCATTCTCATTGATGATGGGGATAACGCCCATGTCCAACAGGGTTCGCAATGTGCTGCGTGCGTTCAGGTAGCGCTTGCGGTCGGACAAATCGTCATGCGTCAGCAATACCTGGGCGGTATGCAGGTTGTGCCGGCTGAAGCAGGATTCGTACATCTGTACCAAACCCATTTGTCCCACGGCGGCGGCGGCCTGCAATTCATTGATCGCGGTGGGGCGCTTCTTCCAGCCCAGCCTCTGCATGCCTTCGGCTACTGCGCCGCTTGATACCAGGATGACATCCTTTTCCTGACGCACCAGCTGGGCGATCTGGTCGGCCCAGGCGCCAATGGCTTCCCGATCCAGACCGGTGCCGTTATTGGTAACCAGGCTAGATCCGACCTTGACTACCAGACAGTCAGCATCAGTCAGCAGCGATTTCATTGCTGCCCGGCATTCTTGTCGGTTGAAATCTCGTCCTGCATGTTCAGTTCTTCTTGTTTGACGTTTTCCAGATATTCCATGATGGCATAGGTCAATTCGCGGCAACCATTACCGCTGATGGCCGAGATGGCAAAATACCGGCCTTCCCAGCCCAGTTCCTTTACGAACTCTTCAGCCTGTGCCTGCGCGTCCTCAAGCATGTCGATCTTGTTCAGCACCAGCCAGCGCGGCTTATTGTAAAGCGCCTCGTCGTATTTCCTCAATTCCTCCACGATGGCGCGAGCTTCACGGACGGGATCCGTCTCGCCATCCAGCGGAGCGATGTCCACAAGGTGCAGCAGCAGGCTGGTCCGAGATAGATGACGCAGGAACTGGTGGCCGAGGCCGGCACCTTCGGCAGCACCCTCGATCAAACCTGGAATGTCAGCGATGACGAAGCTGCGGTTGGTATCGATGCGCACCACACCGAGGTTGGGCTGCAGCGTGGTGAACGGATAATCGGCCACCTTGGGTTTGGCGGCGGAAACCGAACGAATAAAGGTGGATTTGCCGGCATTCGGCATGCCCAGCAGACCCACATCTGCCAGCACCTTCAGCTCGAGGTAAAGCTCGAATTCCTCGCCGGGCTCGCCCTTGGTACATTGGCGCGGGGCCCGATTGGTACTGGACTTGAAATGGATATTGCCAAGGCCGCCCTTGCCGCCCTTGGCTAGCAGCGCCTTGTTCCCGTCTTCGGCAAGGTCTGCAATGATCTGGCCGGTCGCCTTGTCCGATATCACGGTGCCGACAGGTACACGAAGTATCGTGTCTTCCCCCTGAGCGCCATAACACCCTGCGCTGCGACCGTTCTCGCCGCGCTGAGCACGGAAATTGCGCGTATAGCGGTAATCCACCAAGGTATTGATGTTGCGATCGGCAATCGCCAGGATGGAACCACCACGGCCGCCATCGCCGCCACTTGGGCCGCCCATGGGTTCGTATTTCTCGCGGCGGAATGTGGCAACGCCATTGCCGCCGTCGCCGGCATAGACCTTGATCGTTGCTTCATCAATGAATTTCATATCTAAAATGGCTGCGCTAGCCAGCTCTGGCTTGCGCGGTGCTCACTCCTCGTCGTACTGGTATGTACTGCCATAGTTGCTGTGCTCCGGGCGCGCCAAACCTGGCTACGCTCGCACATTTTAGAAACACAATGTACAAACAAAAAAGCCCTACCGGATGGATAGGGCTTTTAAATCTTACGTTCCGGTTCAGGCTGGAACAATATTCACCGTCTTGCGGCGCGCTGCGCCTTTAACCGTGAATGTCACCTTGCCGTCAGCTTTCGCGTACAGGGTATGATCCTTGCCCATGCCGACGTTTTCACCTGCATGCATGCGGGTACCGCGCTGACGCACAATAATGCTGCCTGCGGAAACGACTTGCTCACCGAAAGCCTTGACGCCGAGGCGCTTGGCCTGTGAATCGCGACCGTTACGTGAACTGCCGCCTGCTTTTTTGTGTGCCATGGTTTACTCTTCCTTGCTCTTCGCTGCGCGGGGCTTGGCGGGCTTCTTGGCCTCACCGCCGATTGCGCCGATTTCGATTTCGGTATAGTCCTGACGATGGCCTTGCGTCTTGCGATAGTGCTTGCGACGGCGCATCTTGAAAATCATGACCTTGTCGCCGCGGCCATGAGAAACGATCTTGGCGGGCACCGTAATACCGGATACCAGAGGCGCGCCGATGGTGACATTGTCTCCGTCGGCAAGCATGAGCACCTGGTCAAAGGTCACGTCGCTGCCAACGTCGCCTGCCAGTTTTTCTACTTTTAATTTATCGCCAGCAGCGACCCTGTATTGTTTGCCGCCGGTTTTGATGACTGCGTACATGATTGTCCCGTTGCTACACATTCAAAGAATCGCGCATTATACGTAAAAATCCGGGATTAGCAAACCTGGATTTGTGCCTTGAATCAGGACCCGCCGGGCATCCGGCAAGCCGCGCTGTGGTAGAATCGCGGGCAATTATTTCTAACGGTCTAACGTGTCCCAAGCCTTCATCGATTCCTGCATCGCCAACGATATGCTCGCGGTCGATGCGGTCATCCGACGCTCCTTGTATTCCGATGTCGTCCTGATCAACCGGGTGGCAGACTATATCATCAACAGCGGCGGCAAGCGTCTGCGTCCCGCGCTCGTCCTGCTGTCTGCAGGCACTTTCGGCGAAATCAACGCGCAGCATCACCAGCTCGCTGCCATTATCGAATTCATCCATACCGCCACCCTGCTGCACGATGATGTGGTGGACGAGTCTTCTTTGCGACGCGGACAGGCCACCGCGAATACCATGTTCGGCAACGCAGCCAGCGTGCTGGTGGGCGATTTCGTCTATTCGCGCGCGTTCCAAATGATGGTGCAGGTGCAGAACATGCGCGTCATGGAAGTCCTGGCGGAAGCAACCAACATCATCGCAGAAGGCGAAGTGCTGCAGCTGCTGAATTGCCACGATGCCGATATCACCGACGAAGCCTATCTCAAGGTGATCCACTACAAGACCGCCAAACTGTTTGAAGCTGCAACCCGCCTGGGCGCGATCATCAGCCATGCATCCGAGCATGACGAACGCGCGATGGCCGAATACGGCATGCGACTCGGCACGGCGTTTCAACTAATTGATGACGTGCTGGATTTCAGCGGCAATCAGGATATCGGCAAGAACCTGGGCGATGACCTGGCCGAAGGTAAACCAACACTCCCCCTGTTATTCGCCATGCGCAACGGCAACGAACAGCAACGGGACGTCATTCGCCGCGCCATTATAGAAGGCGGTCTGGAAGATCTTCCCGATGTGCTGCAGGCGGTGCATGAAACCGGTGCCCTGGAGCATGTACGGCAACTTGCCAGGCAGGAAGCGGAGAAAGGCTGCGCTGCCATTGCCCACCTGCCGCATTCAAAACATCTGGACGCTTTGATAAAATTGGCCGAATTCGCAGTCAATCGCGAATTCTAGTCTGCCTATTTTTCAAACTCGGGGTGTAGCTTAGCCTGGTAGAGCGCCGCGTTCGGGACGCGGAGGCCGGAGGTTCGAATCCTCTCACCCCGACCACTACTCAAAAAGCCCCCGGCGGGCGAGCACATGCTTGGTCATGCCTGCAGCCAATTCGTGTTCACCCATGAATATCTTGCCGATACCTTCCTTCTCGAGCATTTCTGCTTCTTCGTCACTGTGCGTACGCACCACCACCTCGATTGTCGGGTTGAGTGTGCGGGCAATATCCACGATCTGACGCACGGAGAAGGATTCCGGCGTGGCGATAATCAGCATCTCCGCCTTGGCGATGTGTGCCTGCACGAGGACTACGGGTTCGGATGCATTGCCGGAAACTGCCTGTATATTGTTCTGCCGCAACTGCTGCACCAGCTCGCGGTTATGCTCAACGACCACGAAAGGCACGTCATGCTCCAACAGCGCTTCGGCAATACGGCGGCCCACGCGTCCATAGCCCACCAGCACCACCTGGCCTGAAAGGTATTTCTCCTCCGTGCTCCAGGGCAATGCCGCCAGAGGGTCATCACGGCTTTCGAATTGCCGGGCAAGAGCGGAGTGTTCACGCAGATATCTCTGCACAGGGTTAATGGCTGCAAAAAATGTCGAATTCAGTGCAATACTGACCAGTGCACCGGCCAAGATGAGATTCTGCCCTTCAACCGGCAACAGACCCAGTGCCACACCCATGCCGGCAAGAATGAACGAAAATTCGCCTATCTGCGCAAGGCTAGCCCCTACTGTCAGGGCTGTATTCAGTGGATACCTGAATGCCAGCACCAGAATGATGGCTGCGGCAGTCTTGCCCAACATGATAATGCTGACAACCACCAACACGTGAACCGGTTCTTCAATCAGCACCATAGGGTTAAACAGCATACCGACTGACACAAAGAACAATACAGAGAAAGCATCACGCAATGGCAACGACTCTTCAGCTGCCCTGTGGCTGTATTCCGACTCGCGCAGCATCATGCCAGCGAAGAACGCTCCCAGCGCAAACGAAACATCAAACAGCGTTGCTGAGACATACGCCACGCCCACAGCAGCCGCCAGCACACATAAGGTGAAAAGCTCGCGCGAACCGCTGCGCGCAATCTGCCATAGAAACCTTGGGAATACGCGGCGGCCAACGATCAGCATGATGACAATGAATGCGGTGACCTTGAGCAGTGTGACACCGACGATACGCAGGATTTCCGAAAGCGACTGCTGTTCCGCATCGCCGGTAGAAGCGGCATACACAGTAGCCAGCACGGGCAGCAGTACCAGCACCATGACCATCACCAGATCCTCGACGATAAGCCAGCCCACGGCAATGCGTCCGTTGATGGAATCAAGCACGCCCGCTGTTTCCAGCGCCCTGAGCAGCACCACTGTACTGGCGACAGAAAGGCAGAGCCCGAAAACTAATGCTGCAGGGATCGTCCATCCCCACCACATTGCAGTAACCATGCCCAATATCGTGGCGACTGATATCTGCACTATGGCGCCAGGCACTGCAATCTTGCGTACGGACAACAGATCTTCCAGCGAGAAATGCAGACCGACGCCGAACATCAGCAGCATGACGCCGATCTCGGCGAGCTGTCCGGCCAACTCGATATCAGCAACGACTCCCGGTGTCCATGGGCCAATGAGCACGCCGGCGAGCAAGTACCCCACCAATGGCGGCATCTTGAGTTTCGAGGCACCGAAACCGCAAATCAGGGCAAAGCCGAGAGCGAGCGAAATGGTGGTAATCAGGCTTAATTCGTGCTGCATAAATTTAGGATGTTGTGCGTTTCGATGCTGGATTGTAACAGGGCGAACTTCGCGCTAAACAAGCATCTGCAAAGTTTGTGCCTGATTCGAGGGGCTGAAAAAACAAAAAACCCCGCTTGTGGCGGGGCTTGTAAGAACATCGAAAAATGCGGGATAAAAATCCTCCCACCTAACTTAATTGAGCGTGATCGGCTCTCCGCTTTCCGCGTTGAAATAAGCGAGGTGCGCGCAATCGCTGGTACCGGTCGTCAGGGACCCAGTAAATACCGATTGCCCGTCCACGTCAACAATGGCGTAACCGCTGCGGTAGAGGGTGACTTCTGCCTCCTTGGAGCCATGACGCATGGCAAAGCTGGTATAGGTATCCTCCTCTTCTTCCTCATATACCTCCCAGTTGCTCTGGCCGGTCAGTTGCTGCAGCCAACCGTGAAGATCCACTTCAACACGGCAGACCACAGGGTCATTCCATATTTCTTGAAGTTCGTTCGTCATGATGGTTTTCCATTTCCGGTAGTTAGTCTGTTACTCATTAGTTTGCGCCGAATCAATAAAATTCAAGTGCGCGCCGTAACACGGAGGCAATTGCCAACAATTGCATAACGATGGGATGATGCTGCAAGTTTACGCAGGGGGAATAAATTTGGACTTGTTCAATCTATTACAACAACAACCCGGCATCTTTATCGCAGTGTCTGTTGTGTTCGGGCTGATGGTGGGCAGCTTTCTCAACGTCGTCATCTACCGCCTGCCGCTCATGATGCAAAAGGAGTGGGAGCGAGGCTGCCGGGAGCTGAAAGGCGAGGAAGTCGAACCCGGCGAAGCTTATAACCTGGTCGTTCCGCGCTCGGCCTGTCCCAAGTGCAAGCATAAGATCACGGCTGCCGAAAACATCCCGGTCCTGAGTTTTCTTTTCCTCGGCGGAAAATGTTCTGCCTGCAAGACGCGCATTCCGGTTCGCTACCCTTTGATCGAACTTTTGAGCGGCGTATTGACCGGCATCATCAGCTGGCAATTCGGGTTTACGTTTGCAGCACTTGCCGCCTGGATTTTCACTTTCGCGCTGATAGCGCTGACCTTCATCGATTTCGATACCCAACTACTGCCGGACAGCATCACGCTGCCGCTGTTATGGCTCGGCCTGCTGTTCAACCTGAACGGCGGCTTCACCAACCTGCACTCTGCAGTCATCGGCGCCATGGCCGGCTACCTGATTCTGTGGTCCATCTACTGGCTGTTCAAGCTGGTCACAGGCAAGGAAGGCATGGGCTATGGCGACTTCAAACTGCTCGCTGCAATTGGGGCCTGGTTCGGCTGGCAGTTACTGCCGGCGGTCATTCTTTTATCTTCCCTGGCTGGCTCCATCATCGGCATAGGCCTGATTCTGCTGGCCCGCCGCGGACGTAATGTGCCCATGCCGTTTGGTCCATATCTGGCGCTAGGAGGCATTTGTGCGTTATTCTGGGGCCCTCAGATTTCGAAATTCTATTTAGGTGCCTGATATGTATGTAGTTGGTTTAACCGGCGGTATCGGCTGCGGTAAATCCGAAGCCGCCCGTGTATTCGAAAGGCTGGGTGTACCAGTCGTAGATGTTGATCTTATTGCGCGTCAGATTACGCAGCCCGGTGAAGAAACCTTGGACGAAATCATCGAGATTTTCGGCCAGGATTACCTGCTGCCGGACGGCAATCTGGATCGCGCCAAGCTGCGTGACCGGGTATTCACGGATACCGCCGCACGCAAGGATCTGGAAGCCATCATCCATCCCGTCATTCACGAACGTGCACTTCAGGGGCTCGAGGCCAACAAGGATGCCCCCTACCAAGTGCTGGCCATCTCCTTGCTGTTCGAAAACCAGCGCTACAAGGATGTGGTCACTCGCAGCCTGGTCATGGACTGTGAAGAGGATTTGCAGGTCAAGCGCACCATGAAGCGTAGCGGCCTGACTGAGGAAATCGTACGCGGCATCATGGCTGCCCAGGTCTCTCGCGCCATCCGCCTCAAAATGGCTGACGATGTCATCGTCAACGAAGGTTCGCTCGAGGAATTGGCGAAAAACGTAGAAGACATGCACAAAAAATACATGCAGGCTTGCAGAGTTAGCGAATAAATCTCATAATTTACCGCAACAAAGACATGCAAGCTTAGAGCAGAAAAACAACCCGTGCCAAGCTATGACTATCCCTTCAATGAGCGTATCCGAACGCTTCTGCGTCTTGAGGACCTGTTCGCCAAGGTCCTGCACAACATCCAGAGTGACCATCAGGTAAACCATCACAACGCCCTGCTTTCGCTATTCCAGATACTGGATGTCAGCGAGCGGGCGGAGTTGAAAGCGGATCTGCTACAGGAAATGGACCGGCAGAAGATCGTGATGAACGGGCTGCGCAACATGCCGTCCATCAATCAGGATCTGCTCAACGATGTCATCAATCAGATAGATACCACGGCCATGGCCCTGCGCAGCAACACCGTCAAGCTGGGGCAGACGCTGCGGGACAATGAATGGCTCATGAGCATCAAGCAGCGCGCAGTTATTCCCGGCGGCGTGTGCGAATACGACATGCCCTCGTATCATTACTGGCTGGCGCTACCGGCGGAACGTCGTCGCGAGAATCTGGAAAGCTGGCTCAAACCGCTCATGCCGGTGTATGAAGCCATTCGCATCATCATGCATATCCTGCGCGGCAGCGGTGCCACAACGCCGCTACAGGCAACGCATGGCGCTTACCAGCAGATGCTGGGAGGCGCCAAACCAGCGCAGATGCTGCGAATCGAAGTGGAAGATGCAGTGAACTTTTTCCCCGAAGTCAGCGCTAACAAATATGCGATCAGCGTGCGCTTCTACAATCTCGATTGTTCAGCCCGCCCACGCCTGTGTGACCAGGATATCAACTTCAAGATGACCTTGTGCAACCTGTAAGCCCCAAACCCAAGAAGCGGATGGTTCCGTGTCCGCAATGCAACAAGCTCTCCGAATTCAGCCCGCAAAATCCTTACCGGCCATTCTGCTCGGAGCGCTGCAAGCTCGTGGACCTGGGCCAATGGGCCAGCGAGAACTATCGCATACCAGAACCTATCAAACCCGACGATCTACCAGATGAGAATGAAGCATGAATAACGTGGTAAGACTCGCCAGCATCGTCATGCTTGGTCTCACAGCCATCACCGCATACGCGGATGTCACCGTCACTGATGCCTGGGTTCGCGCAACCCGGCCCGCACAGAAAGTCGGTGCCGCCTACATGACCCTGCAAAGCCCGCAGGATACCAAGCTTGTCAAAATTGACAGCTCAGCCGCCGGCGCAGTTGAAATCCACAGCATGACAATGAATGACGGTGTGATGAAGATGCGCAGGCTGGAAGAATTACCTTTACCTGCAGGCGAGCAGGTAAAGCTTGCGCCAGGCGGTTTTCACCTGATGCTTTTCGATCTGGCCAAACCCATGAAGGATGGCGAAACGGTACAGTTCACGCTGCATTTCAAGGATAGCGCCGGCAACCTCAGCACTGTTCAGACCCAGGCGCCGGTCAAGGCAAACTAGTCGGCTCCCCATGCTCCGCGTTGCATGGCGATACCATGCGCGCCGGCCTGCCAAGCCGTAGTCAGATCATCAAGTTTCAATCCGCCAAGCGCATAAACCGGCATAGCCCGGCTCTGAATCAGGGTGGCAAATGCCTCCCACCCCAGCGCTGCAGCACCGTGATGGCTGCGCGTCGGCAGCACAGGTCCCATCACGACAAAATCCAGACCAACCTTCTGCGCCTGCGCCAGTTCATCAGCAGAATGGCAGGAAGCCGCACACAGCAGGTTTTCCGGTTTCTCATGCAAGGCCATGAGCTGGCTTGATGACAGGTGTACGCCATGTGCGCCCAGCGTTCTGGCTAACCCCACATTGCTGTTGAGCAGCACTCTTGCATTGTACGGTTCTGCCAGCTTCAGCACCTTTTCAGCAAAGCTGTACAAAGCGTCTCTTTCCAACTGTTTCTCGCGTATCTGAATGAGCTGCAGCCCATTGTTGAGCGCTTGCTCAAGCTGCTCCAGAAATCGAGTTTCTCCCATTTCAGCCAGATTGGTAATGGCGTACACCGGCGGCAGCATGAGCGCAGCTAGAATGGGCTCGTTGGCAGGCAACATGGGGCTAACTGTCAGCGCTGCCGGATTCTGCCAGGAGAGCTCCTGCCCCTCACGCCCATGGGGTTCTTCAGTCCAGCCGCGCACCATGAAGAAATTCAGCCGGACCATTTTCTCAGGGTAATCAAAACTGCGCGTGAGCCATGGATAAACTTCCGTGCCTTGTGTACCCAGCTCTTCGTCCAGCTCGCGCTGCAAGGCATGCAGCGCGGACTCGCCGTCCTCTATCTTGCCGCCTGGAAACTCCCACCAGCCGGCCCAGGGTTTGCCTTCCGGTCTTTTGCCTAGCAGGACCAGACCGTCCGGACGCGTGAGCACGGCCACCGCCGCGTCTACGGTCATCCGTTGAGACATTGATGAGGACGCCAACGTAGTTATCGTTTTGAGGATAAGGCGACACGGCCGGCGTAATCCCGCGCAAACTGATGCGCCGACCGACCGCTGCGCGAGCCGCGCGCCAGCGCCCACTGCAGCGCGGCGCCACGAACATCGTCCGTGAATTTCTTGATGCCGTAATGCCGCAGCCACTGCTCGACGATGGTGATGTACTCATCCTGATCGAAGGAGTAGAAAGACAGCCAGATGCCAAAACGGTCGGAAAGCGATACCTTTTCCTCCACTGCTTCGCCAGGACGGATTTCGTCGCCGACGTGCTGCGTCTGCAGATTTTCGGCCATGTATTCCGGCATCAGGTGGCGGCGATTTGAAGTGGCGTACACCAGGATGTTGTCCGACGTTACGGAAACCGAGCCGTCCAGCACCACCTTGAGCGCCTTGTAGCCAGCGTCGCCAGCTTCAAAAGACAGATCATCGCAAAACACGATGAAGCGCTCCTCGCGTGAGCGCAGAAATGAAGTGATTTTTGGCAAGTCTGTCAGATCGTGCTTGTCCACCTCGACAATACGCAGACCATCCTTGCTGAATTTGCTCAGCAGCGCCTTCACCAGCGAGGATTTACCCGTACCGCGCGCGCCGGTCAGCAGCACATTGTTGGCGGTGTAGCCGTGCACAAACTGCTCGGTGTTCTGCACGATGATCTTCTTCTGTTCGTCCACATTCTTGAGGTCATCCAGCTTGATGCGATGCGGATGCGGCACAGCTTCCAAATAACCGCGACCGTTATTGTGCTGCCAACGCCAGGCCAGCGCCGACCAGTCCGGCTTGGGGCTAGCCGAAGGCAGGAATTCCTCGATCCGCGTCAGCAGTGACTCGGCGCGGTCTATGAGTTTATCGAAATCCTTTATTTCTTTTCGCTCGGCCATTAGGTTTCCTTGGGGTATTAGTCCTGAAATTACGTTCAATCGCGTGATTCGAATCTGTGTTGATTGCGTCTGAAACAACGATCCTCGAACGCCGTAATTCGCGCTCTTAGCGATTATTTCTCAACTACGGTAGTCGGCATTGATCTTCACATAATCGTAAGAGAAATCGCACGTCCACACTGTCGCTTGCTCATCTCCACGGTTGAGCACCACCCGGACGGTGATTTCCGCCTCCTTCATCACCGCCGAGCCTTGCGCCTCCTCGTAGCTTTTTGCGCGGCCGCCGTTTTCGGCTACCAGCACATCGCCCAGATATAACTGCAGTGCATTGACATCGAGATCATCGATTCCGGCATAACCGATGGCGGCAAGAATACGTCCCAGGTTGGGGTCGGATGCGAAGAAGGCCGTCTTGATAAGCGGTGAATGCGCGATGGCATAACCCACCTTGCGGCACTCCTCTTCGCTGCGACCGCCTTCGACATTGATGGTCATGAACTTGGTCGCGCCTTCACCGTCACGCACGATGGCTTGCGCCAGCAGGGTCGCAACCTCCGTCACGGCATTGCGCAGCTTGATGTAATCGCCATCTTCCACCGTGATCGCCACTTCGGATTGCCCGGTGGCAATGAGCACCAGCGCATCATTGGTGGAGGTGTCGCCATCCACCGTGATGCAGTTGAAGGACCGGTTCACGGCATGCTTCAGCATCTTTTCCAGTAGCGACTGGCTGACATTTGCATCAGTCGCGATATAGCCCAGCATGGTCGCCATGTTGGGGTGGATCATGCCCGAGCCCTTGGCGATGCCGGTTATGGTGACGTCCTTGCCGCCAATATTCACCTTGCGTGAAACGCCCTTGGCGACGATATCCGTGGTCATGATGGTTTCGGCTGCGCTAAGCCAGTTGTTTTCGTCCAAATCAGCCAGGCAGTCCGGCAGACCAGCGACAACGCGATCCAGCGGCAGCTGCTCCATGATCACGCCTGTGGAGAATGGCAGCACCTGTTCAGGTGCAACGTTCAGTAATTCGGCCAGCGCTTCGCAGGTCTTGCGTGCATTCTCAAGCCCTTCGTCACCGGTGCCTGCATTGGCGTTACCAGTATTCACCACCAGCGCGCGAATCTCGCCCTGCTTCGCCAGATGCTCTTTGCACAAGGTCACAGGTGCCGCGCAAAAGCGGTTCTGCGTGAATACACCGGCGACGCGCGAACCCGGCTCAAGCTGGATCACCAGCACATCCTT
>Ga0196972_1000690_pt1 | contig 13857 bp, 15 predicted proteins | sample S1v_2013CmetaG_FD_148618 | JGI IMG/M metagenome (GOLD analysis project Ga0196972, IMG submission 148618) | Soil microbial communities from Anza Borrego desert, Southern California, United States - S1+v_20-13C | ecosystem: Environmental > Terrestrial > Soil > Desert | place: USA: California...
TTAATAATTACAAAATTATTATAACATATCTAGTCGCATATTTGCACATATTTAATACCCTGCACCTTATAAAGCTCCTCTATCAGCTTTGCATTGGATACATCCTTATTGCTTTTGACCTTGACTTTGACAACCACCAGATTATCCTCTGCCGGTTCAACTGAAATATTGCTGTAATACATTTCAAATTCACTCAGCTTATTTCCAATCAGATTGATCTGCCCGTCACTATTCACCGACTTTAATACAATTAGGGTCTTTCCGCTTTTTCCATAAAATATATATTCGAACTTCGAAAATATGATTAGTATAATCAGAATAAAGGAAGTAGACAAAACCGCACCCATATAAAAGCCTAAGCCCACCGCAATGCCCAAGCATGCCACTGCCCACAGGCTGGCTGCTGTCGTTAAGCCTCTGACGCTTAAACCTTCCTTGATGATAGTACCTGCTCCCAAAAAGCCTATACCGCTTATAACCTGCGCACCAAGTCTGGCAGGGTCAATATTGGCTAGCCCTCTATACTTGTCAAAAATAAAAATATTGCATAGCATAACCAAGGTAGCGCCTACACAGACTAATATGTGGGTTCTTAAACCTGCTGGATGTCTCTTTTGCTCCCTCTCCATCCCTATTAATCCGCCCAAAAGGCATGCTATAGCCAATCTTACCAATATTTCAAAATTACTTACCATTTTGTACACCCCTTATCCAGTATGTTATGTGCTTTGTAGATATTTTGTAAAAGATATCATTTAATACTATGCAATTCTCATTATGATTTTGATATAATATATAGGACAGTATTTATGTTATACAAATATGAAATTATATCGGCTTGTTTTATGCTTAATTTTATAGGATGGTGCATTTATGGACAAAGAAATTATCGAGGATTATTTTATAAGCAACGGTCAGAAGCTTGAAGCTAGTGAGATAGCTCAGGCAACCGTTCTGCAACCTACGATTTATGAAGTAATCAGAGTAATTCAGGGCGTACCCCTCTTTCTGGAGGACCACATGGAGCGCTTGCAGCGTTCCGCAGAATCCCTTGATTCCGATATCAAAACAGTTTTACCAAGTATAATTTCTGATATAAAAGAGCTTATTTTACTAAATGGAAATCCCGAAAAGAATATAAAACTGGTTGTATTTAATCTAAATAATGAAACGCCTGATTATATCATGTGTTTTATAAAAAGCAGTTATCCCTCAAAAGAACAATATGCACAAGGTATCCACACAATTTTGGTGCACGAAGAGCGTCAAAATCCCAACGCAAAGGTTGTCAACAACAGCCTGCGGGAATTGATTAACCAGAAGCTGGCTGAAACCGGAGCTTATGAAGCGCTGCTGGTTAACAACAATGGTGAAATCACCGAGGGAAGCCGATCAAACTTGTTTTTCACCGAACAAGGGAAAATATACACAGCCCTTGCACAGGATGTGCTTATCGGAATCACTAGGAAATATATCTTAGAAGCTTGCAGCAACCTTGGTTTGGAAGTTGTAGAACAGCCTATACCATACTCTATGCTGGATTATGCAGAAGGTGCATTCATAACTGGAACTTCACCAAAATTGCTGCCCATAGCAAGCATTGAGAGAAGGCAGCTTGATTCTGCGAACCATGAAATTGTAAAGAAAATCATGCTGGAGTATGACAAGATACTGCAGCGATATATCAACGAACATAAATAAGGATGACTTTGGTCATCCTTTTATTTTTGATAACAGATAACGCTCAATGTGCAGTTAAGAGGGAGGGTGTATTTATCTTACCCGAGATATTAGATTTGATTGTACTTAGTAAATACCCACTTCCTCTTTGTTTCTATGCGCACGCTCAAGGTGTGGAATAGTCGCTTACTAATTGGGCGCAGCTGTAACAAATCTGGTTGAGTATGTTTTGGTGTCAGCACACATACAATCAGTTTTATTACACATCGTGTGTATTATTACAGCTCCTTTATCTCTTTAGCAGCCGCTTACCCTTCTCGTAGAAGTCCTGCTTCATGTCATCTGGTACAAAGGAACCGCCTGTAGCCCAAGCTATGTGGGTTGCGTTTTCCATGTACTGCCCAAGGTCATATTTCTCTATGTAGTCGTTTCCTGCACCCATTTTTACCAAAGCAGCAGGCCCCATCAGAGAAGCGGCCGCCGATGGCTCAATTTCTATACCCTCGCTATCCTTTAGAAGACTCAACAGCCTATATAGCTCGTCATCCTCAATTGTAAATACGCCGCTTAGCAGCTTTTCCACTATGCTTCCTACAAATCCGGAAGCTCTTCCAACCGCCAAGCCATCACCTTCGCTGATATTATCTATGCCAAAATCCTGTACGCTTACTCTATCGTTTTCGCCCGTAGCCAAACCTAACAGCATGCAGGGAGAATGGGTTGGCTCTACAAAGAAGCAATGCACTGCATCCTTGAACATCTGCTTTAATCCAAAGCAGATGCCTCCCGGTGCCCCGCCTACACCACATGGCAAATATACAAACAGCGGATTTTGCTTATCCACCTTGATATTTTCCTCTTCCAGCTGCCGCTTCAATCTTATGGCTGCCGCACTGTATCCCAAGAACAAATCCTTGGAATGCTCATCGTCTACAAAGTGACATTTGGAATCCTGCATAGCCAGCTTTCTGCCCTCTTCCACTGCTTTGCTGTAGTCTGACTCATATTCAACAACGGTTACACCTTTGCTTCGCAGCAATTCCTTCTTCCATTGCTTTGCATCAGCCGACATATGAACAGTTACCTTGAAGCCTAGGGCAGCTCCCATTATTCCTATACTTAACCCTAAGTTTCCTGTTGAGCCGACAGCTAAGGAGTATCCTGAGAAAAAGTCCTTAAATTCCTGAGCTGCCATTATAGCGTAATCCTGGTCTTCTTTTATTCTATTTGCATTTATAGCCAGCTGCTCTGCAAATTTGAGCACCTCATAAATCCCACCTCTGGCTTTGATGGAGCCTGCCACAGGCAAAGCATTATCGCACTTTAATAGCAGCTTGCCCGGCAATCTGATTTCATATAACCGGCTTATCTCTTCCATCATATAGGGCAGGTCCCTCAGTTCCGATTCAATGATCCCGTTCTGAGGTTGGGTCTGGGGAAAAAGCTTTGCAATCAAAGGTGCAAATCTGTTCCATCTTTCTTCTGCCTCCAAAACATCCTTCCATGATAATTCAAGGGCGTCATAAGTTCCAGACTCTTTATCCTTCAGATTTTCATTTACCCAAAAAACAGGCTTGTATTTCTTCATATCTTCTATAATAGGCTTTTCACTTATCCATTGCTCAATCGTCTTATTCAATATATTACTAATTTCCATGATAACCTCCAAACCAAATATTTAGGAATAGTATACCAAACTTTTCATACAAAATATATGAACTATCCGTTGTTCTCCCTGCTGAATTATAGAAAAAACAGTGTCAAAAACATTTATTTTACATATTATGTAATATCACTGTGTGTGAGGTGAGAAAATATGGCTTTTTCAGAAAGAGAACTGCTTGCAAGGGTCATTCGGTGTGAAGCAGGGGGCGAAGGTGAAAACGGCATGAAAGCCGTTGCGAACGTTATCATGAATAGAGTAAGGGTACCTAACGGTGAGTATCGAAGAATTGGCCAAGGTGACCTTAGAAAAATATTGAATCAGCGCGGCCAATTTGACTGCATGACTTCCGTACTGAGAGGACGGCCTAATCCACAAACTGTTTGGGCAAACCCACCTGAATCGGTACATCTGCAAATCGCGGACTGGGCACTTGCTGGCAATAGATTCCCCACTACGGGCTATTCGTTGTGGTATTTCAATCCCTTTAATCCCAGATGCCCCGGTAATTTCCCATATAACGGGAACGGCTTTTTCGTAACACGGATAGTAGACCACTGTTTTTACAACCCAACTAATGCTTACTATCAAACGTAATTTTATTTATATAGTAGAAAGGAGATCTCTATGTATAATTATCCTTATGAGTATTTCAGACCACAGCATATGAATCAAATGAATATGAACCAAATGGACCCTATGCAGGACACGGGTTACCAAATGCCTTACGGTATGCAAGGACAGCAGCCTCTATACAACCAAATGCCCACCATGCCGATGCAGCCAATTCAACCAATGGTTCCAATGGGCACTCCGCTTGGAACAGCAGCAGGTGCACCAATGGGAACAACAATGGGCGCAACTATGGAAGGCATTCCTGTACCCGGAACAACTTCAGGTATGATGCCTACAAATATCGGCTCAATACCTCTTGCTATGGACAATCAAGGCCAAGATCCGGTAATGGATACAGAATATACACAAGGCTGGCTGAGAACCCAAATAGGCAAAAGAGTAAAAATTGAATTTTTAATCGGAACAAATATGCTGGTTGATAGAGAAGGAACATTGCTGGACGTGGGAATCAGTTATGTTATTATCAACGAAGTTGAGACTGATGACCTATTATTGTGCGATATCTATTCTATTAAGTTTGTTAGAGTATATCAATAAACTTACTTATTAACATATTCTACAGTTCTACAATACAGGTTTAAATAAAATAACCGAGGTGGATTTCAATACCTCGGTTATTTTACTTTCTTATCCTTTAATAAGTATCCGATTAACAGGGTTGTAGCCATCCTATATAGGAAAAACAACAGCCGTATAAGTGAAATAGCAAGCGGGGCTATGTAATACTGGTACTACCCCAATCAGCCATTTTACAAAAAATCTTTTCATATCAGCCTCCTGATTCCTTTACTACAAACCACTATCTGAACAGATAACTTCCTGCTTTCCAAAATATGTATCCGGCGCCAACTGCAATAGAAATAGCCAATAAGTATTGAACAATGATACTTAAAATCTGATTTTTTATTCTGACTCCCAGAACATCTGTGAAATCAAATAAAGTAAACATAAGAATTTCACCTATTGCTGTTATGATAATAATAAAGATGAGTTCTCCCATAGCTACACCTCAAGTTTAGTATACAAAGAATACAGCCGATTATGCTCTAATCAAAAAGGACCGTGGATAATTCCACTGTCCTTCAACAATTTCCTATTGACTTATCCCTTCAAATTGAGCATTATATAATGCCGCATAAATACCGTTGTTTTTCAGCAGCTCCTCATGACTGCCTTTTTCCTCAATACCGTTGTCAGTAAGCACCAAGATGTTCTTCGCCTTGCGTATAGTGGAAAGTCTGTGGGCAATGACAAAGGTGGTTCTGTTGCTGGCCAACTGCTCCAAGCTTTGCTGCACGATTTTTTCGCTCTGATTATCCAGAGCGGATGTAGCTTCATCCAGAATCAAAATAGGCGGATTCTTCAAGAAAGCTCTGGCAATGCTGATTCTTTGCTTCTGGCCGCCTGAGAGCTTAACGCCCCTCTCCCCCACATAGGTTTCATAACCCTTTTCAAAAGCCTCCACAAACTCATGGGCATTTGCCTTCCTTGCCGCTTCAATAACTTCTTCATCACTGGCATCAGGCCTTCCGTACCTAATGTTCTCCATGATTGTGCCTGCAAACAGATATACATCCTGCTGTACAATTCCAATACTTCTTCTCAAAGATTCCAGTTTAATATCTCTTACATCCACGCCGTCAATCTTGATGCTGCCCTCTGTAACCTCATAGAATCTTGGTATAAGGCTGCACAGCGTTGACTTGCCGCCTCCCGAAGGCCCTACCAACGCAACTGTCTCACCGGGCTCCAGCTTCAAGTCGATGCCCTTGAGTACATGTACTCCCTCATCATACTTGAAGGATACCTCCTCAAAGGTTACCCTGCCTTTTACATCATGCAGTTCAATACTGTCTTCTTTATCCTCAATATCCAGTTCAGTATCCAATATTTCCAGGAACCTTTCAAAGCCTGTCATACCCCTTTGGAATTGTTCGGTGAAGTCGATGAGCTTCCGTATAGGCGTCAACAATGTATTGATATAGAGCAAGTAAGTGACCAAATCAACGGTCAGTATATCTCCTGACCGGATAAACAGCGCTCCAATAATAGCTACAACTATGTAGATGATACCGTCAAACAGCCTGATTCCGCTGAAGAACTTCCCCATGTAATAATAGCTCTCTGTCTTTGTATCCAGGAACTCTTGATTCCCCACACCAAACTTAACCTTTTCCAATTCTTCATTGGAGAAGGACTTTACCACTCTAATGCCAGCGATGCTGTCCTCCAGCTGCGCATTGACATCTGCAATCTTTTGCCTGTTTCGCTTGAATACCGCTCTCATTTTGTTGTTGTAATAATAAGCAAAGCCCATCATAAAAGGTATAAACGCAAATATGATCAATGTAAGCTTGACGTCCACTGTCATTAGTATGATGAAAGCCCCTGTAATTTTAACCGCAGAAATAAAGATTTCCTCCGGGCCATGGTGGGCAAGCTCAGATATATCAAACAGGTCATTAACGATCCTGCTCATAATCTGTCCGGTCTTGGTATTATCGAAATAGTTAAAGGATAATTTCTGAAGGTGGGAGAATATATCCCGCCTCATATCATACTCCATCCTTGCCCCCATGATATGCCCCCAGGCTGTGATGAAATAGTTGCAGAAATATTCGATGATCCTCATTGCTACCATCAATATGCCGATCTTGATAATCAAATCAAAGGCCAAGCCTTGAAGATTATTGATGCCTTTATCTAGAAGGTATCTTACCAGGATCGGAAATAACAGGTCTATACCCGAAACAACCAATGCACAAAGCATATCTGCAAGGAACAAAAGCTTATAAGGCTTATAATATTCCATAAATCTACGTATCTTGTTCAAACTCAAAGCCTCCAATCAAAAATAAATCACTACATCATTATAGCATTTACGCTAATTCATTACCAAAGCCAAAGCAGTAAAAAAGTGGTGAAATAAAATTCACCACTTTATCTATTTCCGTTTATCTTACTTTCGTTCACGCTTTGATAGCATAAGTACACCCAGGAGAACCAATATAATTGGTATTACTATCTTTCTCAAGTCAAATATAAAAATTGATTTACTTAAGAACATAACCCCTAGTCCGCCCAATATTGCGATAGGAACCAACAAGCCTTTGTCCTGGCTACCAAAAAAGTAGAGCTCCGTGAGGCCCACTGCTATACCAATCAGAATGAAAGGCCACATTGTAGTCATTGTACCCCAGCCAAAGAAAGCCACTGTGTATGCCATCAATCCATAGGTGGTCAGAATACCTGCAGGCACCAGATTGCCCGGATTCTTATCTATCTTGGTAAAGAATGCAAAATGCAGATAAACGCCAGGCAGCAATAATGCCATAGGCCAGATGTAGTCCCAAGAGAAATTGATATATCCTAAGTTAGACAGCAGCAATATGCATCCCAAAGCCACCAATACCGCTCCCATAATCATGTTTGAATTCCTCATTTAAGTATCCTCCTACTTGTTATTTCATACTATAATACGCAGCGGGACTTCTTTTGTCTGACAAATAAGCATTATTCCTCAAATTTTACGTAAAGTATAACTATGGTATAATATTTATTGCTAGGTTTAGGAAAATTATTATTAGTTTAGTGGGGAGATGAAGACATGATAAAGGATCAGAAAAAGCAAATCAGAGAATCCATCCTTGCCAATAGAAATGCCCTTACACCTCAGGAGATAAAGGATGCCGAAGGGTTGATCATAAATAACCTGCTGCAGCTGGAGCATTTCTTAGCTGCTAAAGATATATTCTGCTACCTAAGCTTTAGAAGCGAAGTGCCCACAGAGGCTATCATCAATTATTGCAATCGACATCATAAAAATGTTTACATACCTGTATGCATTACAGAAACCAAAGAGATGGTCATATCTTTGTATGATCAAGAAGTTCAGCTGATTACTTCTAAATATGGCGTATTAGAGCCTTCTAAAGACACCATAAAGCTTGCTGACCGAAATAATTTGGATACAGTTATAGTACCCGGAGCAGTTTTTGATCGAAGAGGCTATCGAATCGGTTATGGTGCCGGATACTATGACAAGTTTTTTTCACACAGCAGCAAGCAGTATTATAAGATAGCTCTGGCATACTCCTTTCAAGTCATTGACGAGGTTCCAAGGGATGATTATGATGTGCCGGTTGACTGTATTGTAACAGAAAAAGGAATTATAATGTGCGGCAAACAATAGATTGAGGCGGTGAACGAATGATACTTGATATATTTAAGACCTTCTTTAAAATCGGTGCTTTCACCATAGGCGGCGGTTACGCAATGATCCCAATCATTCAAAAGGAAGTGGTGGATCATAAGAAATGGATGAAAAACGAGGAATTCCTTGATTCCATAGCAGTAACCAACAGCCTTCCCGGCCCTTTGGCTATCAACAGCGCCACCTTTGTAGGATATAAAACAGCAGGCGTTAAAGGAGCTGTAGCAGCAGCCTTAGGTGCTGTAACGCCCTCCTTCCTGATTATTTTGATCATTGCTGCATTCTTCAGCAATTTCAGCAATAATGCTGTTTTGGACCAAATCTTCGCAGGTGTGCGGCCCGCTGTTGTCGCCTTGATTGCATATGCCCTGGTTAAGCTTGCAAAATCTGCCGGCATAACTAAAATCAATATCGCAATAGGCTTGATAGCTCTTGCTGCCATATTATTCATCAAGCTTCATCCTATTTTTGTGGTGGTACTGTCAGCCATAGCCGGAATGCTCATCTTTAGGGGAAGGGAGTAATGAACGGATGTTATTAAAGCTTTTTATTGCCTTTTTGAAGATTGGTGCTTTCAGCTTTGGCGGCGGCTACGGCGTATTGGCTTTTATGCAAAGAGAAATCATAGAAACCAGCAAGTGGATTTCCATGGAGGATTTCACCAATATCGTAGCCATTGCAGAAATGACACCGGGCCCTATCGCAGTGAACTCCTCCACCTTTGTAGGTTATAAGATGGGTGGTTTTGCCGGCTCCGCTCTTGCTACCTTTGGTGTTATACTTGTACCATTTACCATAAGTCTGATTGTCTCTGTCTATTTCAACAAGTTCAAGCATTTAAAGCAGGTGAACTGGATGCTGAAGGGCATCCGGCCCGCTGTGTTGGGTCTAATAGCCGCAGCATGCTACAACATAGGCAAGATATCCTTTGTAGATGTCAAAAGCGTCATTATTGGAGCCCTTGTTTTTATAGGCGTTTACAGGTTTAAAGTCAATCCCATATTGGCCTTGGCTATATCTGGCGCTTTGGGCGTTTTGTTTTACGGTATTATGGCATAAAAAATGAGTTTGCTCAGCAAACTCATTTTTCTTTATCATGATCTGAATGCCCAGACGCAAAAGGGGATTGCTTGGATAGTTCATCCACATTACCTAATCCTCTTTTCCACAGATACAGCATATAAGGTATAAACAATAGCATCAGCTCCATGCTTTGAGCAAAAAGTATAAAGTCATATACCCCATGCAATAAGATGGGTATTAAGAAAGCCAGCGTTAGATATCCCAGCCCGCCTTTCTTTTTCAAGAATTTCGCTTTGCCGAAATAATAGCCCATGGCCACACCAAACAAAGCGTGGGCGGGTACTGCTGTAATGGACCTGACGAAGGCGGTGTGAAAACCGCTCAGCAATACATAACCTATGTTTTCCGTTGTTGCAAAACCAAGAGAGATAAACACACTGTACACTATTCCATCATACATCTCATTGAAATTCTTGTTTTTCCAAAAAAACAGGCGGAATATCAGGAATTTGAAGCCTTCCTCAACCAGGCCCGCTACCACAAAAGCCGTATAGCTCGCACCTAACAGATCACTTTCCACCAATTCAAAGATATTCAGCTTCAGTTCAAAAAAGATAACCGGTACAACAGCAATACTGCCAAGCAAAAAGGCCCTAAAAAGCATCTGTCTGGGCTCTCTTTCATACTTATCCCGCAAATAGAAATAATAAAGCAAAGCCATAGATGGTGCGACGGCAGATAATAACAATAGCAGCAACAAAATCACTCCCCTGCCGAATTTTCTATAACAGCAATCTGAAATTCATTTAAATTGTACATTTTATATATTTCCCTATCTATAGCCTGCAAAATACATTTGCGATCTGCTGGATTTTGGGTCTGATACAACAACTTTACCAGCCCTTCTATTTCATCGCTGATTTCATCCAGCTTTATTTTTATTTTCAAGACCTTATTTGGATAATAGTCATAAAACTCCGGACTGATTTTTTTTGCAAAACATTTAAAATAAAACTCCATAGCCTTTGAATTCAGAAGCGCAGCTATATATTCCAAAGAAAACCTGCCTTGAAACGCTTCCTTCAACACCAAGCTGTAAACGTCAGCACTGCAAAGCATTCCCTGTCTATCCACAGCAAACCGATTTGTTGATGCCTTATACGGATATACAAGCTTTGCCGCTTCAAAGCTTTTTATATTCCTCCCCCACTGCAGCTGGTACCAGCGCCTTACACCCCTTTGGCACTCCCGACGCTGCTGAAGACGCTCTTTGTGAGCCTCCACAAATGCTATAGCATTGGGATATTCATTAGGTTCACTTATCAGATCCGTATAAATCAGCAGTTTATCAGAAGGCTTTATTAAAAACTTATCCACATCGCTATTCTTGATCCAGGGCTTCAGCAGCTCTTCCTCGATCCCTAGCTGCGCCGCCTGTTCATTGCTCATTACAAAGGCTTTATCACAGCCCGTGATAATTCCTTGGTGGCTCTCAAATATCTCCTCCAATGAATGTGAGGAATTCCTCTCCATCCATCGGAACAATGCAAGGGTACCGGGCTCAAGCAGAAGCCACCCCTCTTCCCTCAGAAAATCTTTTTCAATGGCAAAGGAATCGGCTGATGCTATTTGCTCTGATTCTGAATACTCATTCCAATCGTTGATCTTTTTTATGCAGATGCTTTCTCCGGGCTGACCTTTACGGATAGATATGATACATACCGCTATTCCTGCATCTGCAAAGACCTTAGAATCTCCAAAGTCCACAATCTCTTGTATATCATAGGCTGCAAGATACCTGCGCAGCCTTTCGGCAGAGGGACCTTCCATGAAATATCTGGAAGTAATAAAACATAGGCTTCCTCCTGGCTTCAGCAGCTCCAAGCCTCTTTGAAAAAAGCAATAGGATATGTCGGATTTATCCCGGTACACCAGTCCATACTTTTGATAAAGCAAGGTCTTATATTCGTTAGGTACTCCCTTATGCCCTATATAAGGAGGATTTCCTACAACACAATCAAATTCCTGCTTCCAAAAACTGTCCTCCGGAAGCAGACTATCCATACACAGAATATGGCTGTTGCAGGCACAGCCGGCAGCCTTATTCAGCAATGCTCTTACCAGTTCAACAGCCCCTAGGTCTATATCAGCACCCCAGATATTATTCTCCACAATGAATCTGCCGATTCCATCATACCTGAGTCTGTCCTTCAACTCTGGATGAACCGTCATGATTTCCTCATAGCGCATCTCAAAGCTTTGCTTCAACACCTCAAATACCTTCAGCAAAAAATACCCTGCACCGCAGGATAAATCCACAATCTTCACATATGGATTTTTTACAATATCTATAGCGTCAACATTTTTTTTGACCATATATTCTACGATTTCATGGGGTGTATAAAATACCCCTTTTGCCTTACGGTCCTCTAGGCTCTTATCCTTCTCGAATTTTTTGCCTTCCTCATATAGCTTTTCAACATAATCCATGATACTCCCCTTTATAGAAAAACCCGGCCTTAGCCGAGTAATACTACTTTTCCTTCCTTTTGTCCCTAAATTCAATAACTTTGCTGTCAGCGGCTCTGCGCTTCCCTATATAGTCTCCTATTTCAGATTTCACAGCGTTCCAGATAAAAGCAGCTACGGCAGCATCATCCAGCCATCCCAATGCAAGTATAAAATCAGGCACAATATCCGTAGGGAGGACAAAATACAGCAGACTTCCCAATATCAGCCCTTTCTTGAGGAAGGGCACCTCTTTATCCTTTAAATAATCAAAGAAATATCTTATATTCTTAAACATTTTTACCACCTATATTTTTATGATATCAGCTATATTATACAACATCTTTACCTGTTTAAACCACTAAAAACCCAAGTGCAAATGTTAGAATATTGGAACAATTTTCTTCCCAGCAGGGCTTGTTTGTAGTATAATTGAACTAAATGTGTGAACAAGCTCATATTTTTAGTTTAAGGGGCAGTAACAGTACCTCTTAATAATCAGAGAGGAGAGAAATATGAAAAGATATTTTATCAAGTCCACTGTTATTACGATAATGATTTTAGCAATCGTTGCAGCCTTAACAAATGTAGCCTACGCTGATGGAAATATCTACAAAAAAGGGGAGCGCTCAAAGGAAATTGCTGAAATACAGAAAGCCCTCAAGGAACTGAAATTATTTAACGAGGAAATAACGGGCTATTTTGGTGAAGTGACGGAAGAAGCAGTCATAAAATTTCAGAAGCTGCACAAGCTCACTCCGGACGGAGTTGTGGGTCCCGGCACACTGAAGGCGCTGCTCGGCAAAACCAGCATTTCCTCCGTATCAACCAGCAGAGCTGAAGTAGTTCGTACAAAGGTCAATGTCCCATATAAAATTCAAGATGGCGACACCATATGGGATATTGCACAGGATTTTAACGTAACAAGAGATTCCATACTGAAGTACAATAATCTTAGTGAAAATTCAGTGCTTAAGATAGGTCAAAAAATCATCATACCTAATGTAGTGAAGGTGGTTATCAAGGTCCCTCCTGTAGCAGCAGAAGCACCAAAACCAAAACCAGCAGTGCAGCCTGTCAAGGAAAGCGCACCTGCACCGGTGGAGGAAGCGAAGGAAGAAGTGCTGGCAGACCTGCCTGATAACGTATACATCGTCAAGGAAGGGGATACCTTAGATTCAGTTGCAGAAGACTTTGCTGTTACTGTACAGGCTTTGGCTGAGTTGAATGACTTGGAAGAGGATGCCAAGCTTGAAGAGGACCAGGAATTGAAAATACCTGAGGCTGTGGAGCAGGATGAAAATGCAAATACAGACACAGACAGTGAAAATGCCGAGCTTAAGGGCGAATATCTAGGATGGTTTGACAAAGTCCAGAACATATTTGAAAAGAATGAAGTAGCAGTGGTTACTGATATCAAGACAGGAAAGTCCTTCAAGGTCAAGAGGCTATACGGCAGAAACCACGCCGATGTAGAGCCCCTTACCAAGGAAGATACCGCTATCATGAAGAGCATATACGGCAAATGGAGCTGGGATCGCAGAGCAGTGGTTGTAACCATTGACGGCAAAACCATAGCAGGCTCCATGAACGGCATGCCCCATGGCGGACAGCAAATTGAAAACAACGATTTCCAAGGACACTTCTGTATCCACTTCAAGGGCAGCAAGACTCATAAAGGAAACAGAACAGATGTTACGCACCAAGCTGCTGTCAAAGTTGCAGCAGGTATTAAATAAAGACATAACAAACGCCCCAATAGGGGCGTTTTATTTTTATCCTTTTATGCGCCGAATTTACCAAGTCTCATAGCATTTGCCAGCAGGTAATTCATTAAATGCCTGCTCTCGAAGGTACCCAATCCCCCATTGTTGCATGCATTCTCCGTAAATCTTACAGCTCCGTCCGCACCGCAATAGTCCCCGTTTATCATTACCGGAACATGATGCCAGCTGTGGGCCTTCATCATTGCAGGTGTCGAGTGGTCACCGGTTATGCATAGCACATTGGGCTTTTTCTCCAGAAGGGTCGGCAGGGCCTTATCCACTTCCTCAATAATCTTCGCTTTCTGAGCGAAATTGCCGTCTTCTCCATTACTGTCTGTATATTTCACATGGATAAAGAAAAAATCATA
>Ga0196972_1000691_pt1 | contig 13854 bp, 3 predicted proteins | sample S1v_2013CmetaG_FD_148618 | JGI IMG/M metagenome (GOLD analysis project Ga0196972, IMG submission 148618) | Soil microbial communities from Anza Borrego desert, Southern California, United States - S1+v_20-13C | ecosystem: Environmental > Terrestrial > Soil > Desert | place: USA: California...
CCGCTGACGCCGATTTGCCAGTGATCATTGAGCCATTGGCTAGCACGCCCGCCGATGGATATGTTATCGACCGCCATGAAGCCAGGCACATATTCATAGGTGGTGACCAAATACAAGGCATTGCCATTCAGCGATGACGTGCTGATCATGCTGGGCGCAGCACCCGTGGAATTCAACGGCTGATTGAGGGTGATTCGGCCTTGAAGGTAATTGATTTCATAATCCTGCGCGGGGGCAAGCAGCTTGCGCTCAATCACCAGGCCAGAATCACGATCGCGCACTTCAACCCACACGCGTTCAGAACCCATTGTGATGTCCTGATGGCGCAGGTAGTAGAGCGAGCCACCGGTGCCACGGAATTCATCACGCGAGTTGAGTGTGCCAGGGTCCGCAGCAAAGGCATCGACTTGGGTTCTCTTTTCGCCATGCGTAGTGGTTGCTTCAGAACGATAACGAGCGTTAGCGCCATACAAGCCGCGAGAATATTGAAGCAGCTCTGTGCCATTCCAGGTGGTACGGAAGTTACCCCACATGACATGCGAATCACCGCGTTCGAGCTTGACGTAGAACTTCCCTTGCGTGGGCGCGTCATCAACCGTGGTGCTGTCATCACCATAAACCGGGTAATAGAGATCCGGATTGATGTTACGCAGCAAATATCGTGGGTCTTTGGAAGAGAAATTGGTGAACAAATGCTCCAAAGGCTGCTCGCGGGTGTCCGCAGAAGCAGTCAGCAGATACTCGCCCTTGATCTTCCCTTTGAGGTAGAAAGCACCCCGCCCATCCACGTAGGTCGAATTGTCGTAGTGCTGCTTATCGCCAGTGACTAGTTGAGCAGGGCCATCGACGCTGTTGTTGCCTATGGTGAGATCACCCATGGCCACATAGAACCAGTCATTCTCGGCGATCGTGAGATTCCTGCGGAAAGTACTTGATTCACCATCAGGCTCAATCAATTTCACTTCAACGGTGTTCGGCCCGCTAGGCATGATCTGCTTCATGGCGAACCGGCCATTGTTATCCACCGGAATACGCAGGCCAAAGGCCTCGATCTGTTGGCCGGATTTGAGATGGCTTCCGTTCACTGTGACCGTGCCGCCTTTGACGGGAATATTACGCAGGCTGAGGCTGTTTTCCCCATACCCGATAAGCTCTTCCTTGCCTGGCTGCAGATCTGTATTGGTTGGAGGATTCGTCAACAGCAGCAAGGGCTTTAGCGCACTCTCATCGTATCGGCCCTGGTCGTCATAGACACGTAGGAGGAACATGACTTGGTCATCCTGGCTGACCGGGACTTGCCACGTTGTCGCACCATTCCAGTTCACAGGCAGGATTGCCATCGGCTTTTCCTGAACCTGCTGACCTGGCCGGAACAACCGAATCTCCGCTTTGCGGATCCATGGTAGATAATTGGCCCAGGCACGAAACTCAACCTCCTTGCCCCGCTGCACGCCGTTAGGGGTAACCCAGACATTCATTTGCGGCAGGATAGAGAGGTTGTCGTAGCGCACCTGAATATCTGCTTTTTCGAGACCTACGTCAGTGCAACGCTGGCGGTCTGCCTCAAGCGGTGCGTCGTCGAGGTCGACCGGTTCGCCGTCTACTGAAATGCGGAATGGAAGCTCTGCCTTGGCTTTCGCCATTGCTTCGCACTCCCCTTTTGGCAAGGGCGATACAACCTTGGCGACTGGAATTTCAGTTATCTGGTTGAACCAGACACGGATTTGGACCCGACGATTCTGTGCCATGCCTTGGGGTGTGTCGTTACTGGCGACGGGCTGGCTGTCCCCGTAGCCCTTCAAGCTGATCTGAGATTCGGGAACCCCAAGCTTGTCCTTGAGATAGGCTGCTACAGCCAAAGCTCGAGCTTCCGACAGTCCCTGGTTATCCTTGAAAATGGCACGAGCATTGGGTGAAAGTCTTTGGTTATCGGTGTGACCTACAATGTCGATGCGTATGCCTGGCTTGCCGGCCAGCTGCTGTGCCAGAGCATCCAGCTCAGCTCGTGAGTCTTTCGTCAACTCTGCCTTGCCGGATTCGAATTGTGCCGCGCCGTTATCCTCAATAAGTTCGACACGAACTTCCGGCTCAGCCTCAGGTGTATTTGCAGCCGCAGCCTTCATCGCTTCCAGAGCACTGCTCGTAATGCCTGACGGCAGGGGGTAAGAGACACCCTGGCGCTCAGAAGACGGAGGTATACCTCGGGTCTCTACACGGGCATTGTCTACTCGCTTCCCCTTCTCTTCAGCGAAATCTGGAGTCGGCCGGGTTGCTCTCTCATTACCGCTGAGCATGGGCTCTGCATGGACACCATTCACCAGCAAGCTGATGGTTACGGCGAGGGCACGCCGTCTCATCGGATGCTTATTGTTGCTCATGGCTGCCCCTCCACTGCTGTTTCAATCACCAGCGGGTAAGCCGGCTCTTCTTTTTGTTTGTCAGCATGTTGCTTCCAGATCTTGCGCATGGCGTCAGCGACAGCGTCGAGCCTGCGTTGCCCCAAATCAGGATCGCCTCCACCTGGGTCATACGCGAGCCGCAGTATTGATGGACGCTCTGCAAGCCGCTCGCGGAGTTTGGGCAAGGCCTGCTCCCATTCAGGAAGCAATGTGTTCTCACCCTCAGCAAAAGCGTTTGCATTGAGGTCGAGTCGAACCACCCTATGAATGGTCGCGCCGAAATTCAGCTTGACGAGCTTGCCTCGTGTCGTTCGTACATCACGAGGATTCTCTGTGGTCATGCGATAACCGGACGGCAGGGTCCGCTCGTCGAGCTTCATGACGAAGTTGCTGCCGCGGTCACTGTCAGGAATGTCTGCGCATGCGATGTGGAACCGGCCTTCTGGATCGCTCGTGACGAGCAGACCGCGCACGGTCACAACACGTACATTGGGCAGACCTGGTTCCCCTTCGTCCTGGTATCCGTTGGCATTTTTGTCATCGAACACCTTGCCGATGATGTCTGAGCAATCGAACGTAGGATCAGGAGTAATGCGTACGGTCGCCGAGGCTATGTTGGAGAGCAGCAGGTCGTTGAAGCTGCTATTCGCCCATGCCTCGTTGACGTATTCCCCCTCACTGACGCCGGTACCCACGACAAGCATCAACTTGTAGGTCTTGCGTTCGCCGGCAGTGAAAGCCTGGTTTTCCCAAGTGAGTTGACGTCCTGCAACTTTGGGCTCCAGCCCCACACCATTGATGCTGCTCGAACCAGTGCGGTACTTGAAACCTGGGGGGATGCGGTCGATCACATCTATCGTCGTCGGCTGACTGTTCGTCACGCTGACGGTGTAAGGCACTAAATCGCCCTTGCTGACATTCACCAGCGGTGTCGTTTTGGTAACCGACACGGAGCCAGCCGTGACCGGATCCAACGGGATGTGGTTGTTTACGACGTCACCGCTGACACCAGGATTCAGATTGAAGCTGAAGAAGTATGTCGTTGGCTGGTTCCCAGTCGGTGGAACTGCTTGAGCCTGGATGGGATTAACACCCGGGCCAGCCAGGAACGGCCCAGCCGTAGGAGGAATCATGCCGGAAGGTGTAGGCAGGTAACCTGCTGGTTGCACGACTTGCAAGGTGTACACACCTGCACCGGGACATCCAGGGGGTACGGGGTTGAACAACAGGTATTGGTAGAAACCATTGGCTCCCGTAACCTGCGCATTCTGACCACCGAGCAAACAGTTATTTGGCACCAGTGCACCGTTGAAAAGCAGAGTCACCGTTGCCCCTGGAACTGGCTGACGAGTGATCGCGTCATACACCACACCAGAGGGGTCTAGCGGCAGATTTTGCTCGGCAGTATTTGCGCCAGGAGCTAGCTGCAAGCCTGTAATTATCCCGTTCGTGACCGTTCCATTTCTGGCAGGATTGGGATCCTGTGAAACAGGCAGGCCATAGATGTTGCCGCTTGCCGGATCCCGGAAGCGAACTGAGTATGCAGTTGCTGGGGTACCGTCTGAAGGGAACAGACCACCTACTGTATAGGTACCGTCGGTGGCGGTCGTGGTCGATCCCACTACCTGACCGGCAGCATTAAGAACCTCGACAACGAAACCGCTTACACGAGGCTCGCTGCCCCCATCTATACGATCATGGTCATTGTCGCGCCATACCTTGCCTGAGACAGAGGCTAAGGTATTTGCTGCAAAGCTCACGGGCGTAGGGTTGTTTTCGCCAGGTTCGTTAGCATTTCCGTTATTGTTTGGGTCGAAACTGGTACCGTCATTTGAAGAGTCGGTTGCGATTACCGTACCGCCCGGCGTCTGGGCGGTAGTCACGATCGCTTGGTTATTCTGCACGGTGCTCGGCAGTGCATTGCTGCCGAAATCAACCTCTGCAGTGAACGTGATCGTGCATCGCTCTCCGGGCTGCAAATTCTGGTTGCCGGTGAGTAGATTCAGTTGCGACGTACCGTTATAAGGGATCCCTGAAACAGTGAGAACAGTTCCAGTACATGCTGATACGGCCGCAGGTACTGCGATGGTGATGGATTGCGCTGTAGGGAATGTCAGTGACAGGTTGTCCGTCACCTGCACGTTAGTTGCGGTCACCGTGCCCGGGTTAGCCACCACAAGTGTATAAGGCAATGTGTAACGCTTGGCCCCTGTCTGAACTACTGACCCAAGCCTCTTGGCGATACCAATTGTCTGTCCAGACAAATTGATCTGCGTCGGTGTTGAATTGTTGGTAGGGTCGCCATCATTATCAGGGTCGACGTTTGTGCCGTCCTGGCTGTTGTCGTTGACTACCACCCCATCCGGTGCCGTGCCATTGGTCGTTGCCGTGTTTTGGAATGGCCCAGGTGTTGTGGGGAAGAATCGGACTGTAAAACTTACTGTGGCTGAGGAGCGGCTACCGGAAGTGAAGTTGGGCAAGCTGCTGCTGGCAGAAACGAGGAGTCCAGTACCTGAGCCTGTGCCCGTAAATGCCCCGGCAGCCACTGGCGATAAACTGGCACCATTAACCTGCGCACCAACTACTGGGGCACCAACAATGGTGTACTGACCAGCCGCTGGAATAGCGTCGGTGGTATAGGTGCCCAGCGACAATGGCCCACCAATATTAATGGTGTCATTTATCTGGACATTGGTGAGCGGGGTAGCACCTACATTGGTCACAGTCAGAGTGAATTGAACCGTATAGGTACCATCGCCATTATTGACGACTGCTCCCGCGGACTTTGCGAGCCCAATTTTGGGGACGGGTCTTTCCGCAAACAGATAGCCTATGGCGGCAGTATTGGCAGGCAGACTGATAGCAGAGATGAGGTCATTGGTAACCGTCCCACCGACCGAGCCCGCGGTGTCTGTGCCATCGATGAGGCTGGTATCCGCTACCGGCCCTTCTGCGATCTGGTAAGTACCTTGTGGCAGACCTGTGAACTGATAATTGCCGTTGGCGTCGGTAACGACACCTGTAGTGATACTGATCGGTGTGCCATCGAATGCGGTACCCGAAAGGGTCATCGTGATGCCGGCAATGCCATTGTCATCGCCATCCACTGTGCCGCTATTGTTGAAGTCACGGAAGACACGGCCTGCGATACTGGATGAATTGACCGTTACATTGCCGCTATTGAAGTTGTTGCCGGCATTAGGGTTGCTACCGCCGTTTGTATCCAGTGATGTGGTGACAACTGTTGCGGTGTTGGAAAAGGATTGTCCGCTGCTTGTGACTGTCACCACCTGTACAGGCACGGTGATGTCTACTTCCCCGCCTATACTTACGGTGCCTAGATTGCACGTAAAGCTGGTGGAACCAGCGCTACTGGTACAAGTAGAAAGTGTGGTGCTGCCCGCAACAAGCGCAACCGTAGGGGTACCTGTTAGCTGCATGCCCGATGGCAAGGTGTCGGACACAACGACGTCGTCAGCTTCTGCGAGGCCTGCGCCGATATTGTTGCGTACCTTGACCGTGAAGTTGAAGTTCTGACGCAAGTTGACGGGCGATGCGGATGGGACTTTGCTGACCACTTGCATATCCGCTTTGCTGCGGATGGTGGTTGTTTCGTTGACGCTGTTATTGCCAGTCGTTTCAAATCCCAATCCAGTTTCATTGGAACTCACCGAAACGCCGTTCGTCACCACCCCCTTAGCTGTTGCTGTCATATTCACTGAAATGGTGCGTGATGAGCTGGCGGGGATATAACCCAAATTACAGATAATGGTGCCACCCACTGCATTCATTGCAGGTTGAGTTGGGCATGACCCCGCACTGGGTGTAGCTGACTGGAATGAAAGTCCTGTTGCTGGAAGCGTATCCGTTACTACGACGTTTTCTGCTGCTGATGGACCTTGGTTATTAACGGTGATGGTGTAAACCGTGCTATCGCCAACAGCCAGGGGATCCACCGAATCTGACTTATTAATGACCAGATCCAGACTGGGGACGCTCACAGAAGCGTTTACGGTAGCTGTGTTGTTAGTGTTGTTGGTCTCGGTTGTTGAAGTACTAACTGCAACGTCATTGGTGATTGTTGTCCCACGCGTCCCAGTGTTCGGTCTGATGACAATGTTGACGGTAGATTGCGAACCGCTATTCACCGACCCCAAATTACAGGTCACGGTACGGGCACCAGCAGTGGTAGTTACATTTGCACCTGGTGTTACCGAGCAGCTGCCAGACGAAGGGGTTGCTGAGACAAAGGTCACATCTAGCGGCAACGTATCGGTGATGGTGACATTGTCTGCACGGCTTGGCCCTGCATTGGCCGCAGCAACCACGTAGGTGAGGTTTTGGCCCGCAGGTACGGTGCCCGGATTTACATTCTTGGTGACAGTGACATCAGCGCGCGGGTCTACCGTATTGTTTGCTGTGTCAGTCTCATTACTGTGGTTGGGGTCTGCCGTGCCATTGGACACGACATTCGCAGTATTGGAACGCGGACCACCGTCACCGCCTGGACGTACCTGTACCACCACGGTGGGGCAGTTGCTGCCAGCAGTACAAACAGGAATTGTTGTGAAGTTACAGGTGATGCGTCGACCGTTGCTACCTGATGTAACGGTTGAGCACGAACCACCCGTTGCTACACCGGGATTAATGGTATGCCCGACATAACCTGCGCCGGTCGCGCCTACGGTGTTATTGATGAGTGCTCCGAAGGTGTCGGTCAGTACAACCGTACTGGAAGGCTGTGGACCTGCATTGATGACTTCCAGCGTGTAGGTCAGCACATCCCCGGCCGGAACGTTGGCAAGATCGACTCTTTTATCAATGCTGATATCCGCAGCGTCCGTACCCACGCTGCTGGTCACAGCATAATTAGCCGTATCGCCGTCACCGCAATTGCCTGGGCCCAAGTTACAGTCGGCAGAAATCCCAACGCTGTTATTGAAGGAGCCACTCGTTGCCACTTGGGCAGTCAGGGTAACAACTGGGGTATTAGCACCCCCAGCTAGTTGCGAGCCTGAGGTGTAGGTGCGCTGACACGTAATAGAAGCGGGACCGGTGACCGGGAGTGCAGAGCAAGTCCAACCATTAGTTGCGGCATAACTGGTCACGGTCATGCCTGCTGGCAAGTTATCGGTCAGTGTGATGGTGCCGAAATAACTTGCTGTGCCAGTATTAGTCGCACGTATATTGAAGTTGAAGGGAACACCTGCAACAACCAAGGCGGGAGATGGCCCAGTTTTGGTGACTCCCAGGTCAACAGTGGGGGCCAATAGATTCACGCCCCCATCTGTTGTGGTGTTGTTGGATGAATCCGGGTCATTCGATGTAGTGCTGATTGCTGCACTATTGATAACGCCATTACCAGCAGTGGCCACGGTGACAGGAATAACAATATTGCCCAGCGGCTGATTACTACCAGCAGAACCTCCACCGCTAGCTTTGCTGCAGGTTACTACTTGGCCAGCAGCCCCGCATGACCAACCGTTCTGGGATGCTTGCAAGGCTCCTATCGTGTAGTTGGAAGGAATCGTGTCACTTATTGTCAGTCCATTGGGAGAGTCGCCCGTATAAGTCGGACTTAGAATAAAGTTGAAACTGTCTCCAACCAGGAAGTTGCCCGCCACGCTGCGCGTTTTGGAGATGCGAACGTCTGACCCGGGATTAATACTGATGTTGGATACGGCTGTGTTATTCGTGGTGTCGGGATCATCGGGATCTGTAGGGTCTGCAGATGGCGACAAAGCAACGGTTGCCACATTGGTAACGGTTGAGCCACCTCCCGCCGTGATGACTCCGGCCACATTTCCGATAACGAAACTGGCCCCGGGTGCAATAGGCCCCGAGATATTACAGACGATGGTCCCGGCATTGTTGCTGCACCCCGCAGGAAGACTAGTGACACTGAATCCAGTGGGAATAGGATCCTGCACTCGGAGATTGCTGGCAGCATCAGGTCCGGCATTGTTGACTGTCAGCTGCCAGGAAAATGTTGCTCCCGAAATTGCATTCCCGGATGCCGGGGTTTTGCTGATGGAGAAATTTGCGCCACGGCTGACCGTGGTTTGTTCGTTATCTGTGTTATTGGCGGTCTGGATTTCAGATTCAGCCGAGATGACGGTTGCCCCAAATGTGATGCTGCCCTGCACGGATGTCCGCAATGGGATGAAATAAGTCGGGCCTGATGTTTCAGCGCCGATATTAGGTAATGTACAAGTAAGAACCCCTGGGCCCGGCGAACCTGGTGTCATTCCTGAACAATTCACACCGGCACCACTGAAACCGAGATAGGTCGTGCCTGCAGGGATGCTGTGGGAAGAGGTCACCCCTGTTGCAGCGGTATCCCCACTGTTAGCCACGACGACGCTATAGGTCACTGTGCCCCCTGCAAGGACGGGATCAGGGTTGTCTGTGTTGTTCATTACTAAATCGACTGCGGCTTGTGCGCTGAGCGGGACGAACAAGGCGAGAAGAAGGAAAACTCTTCTGCGTAAAGGTAAGGTGAGACTGAAATTGTGCACCCCTTCCGCTTGAGCCTTACGCTGTGGTTTAGCGTTTTCGAGTGCGACCCTTATCCTTCGGAATACCGACTTGAACATACTTCCCCCCAAGAAAATTCTCTAACCACTTCGCGTTAAGGACTAGAATCCCCGTGAGCGGTGTGGTTGTTTATCGGACGCTATTGTCCGTACTTTAGCTCAGCAGTTCCAGAGAGTTAACAATTGTTGACAATCAGAGGGGTCGTACCAGACCGATTTCACCTTATTATTCATACCGAACAGTAAGCTGACGCTTTATTTCGGCGAGAAAAGTTAAGGGTAAGAAATGCGATTTGCCGTTTTAGACGACAATCTTTCAGAACTAGAGCTGATTAAATCTTCTATTTCCTCGATTGCTCACGAGTGCCATACTTTCACCACCGGTGAGGCACTTCTACGTGCCCTACGCAGAGACAGCTTTGATTTTCTGGTGCTTGATTGGGAGTTGCCGGGGATCTCTGGCGTAGATATTGTTAAGTGGGTCCGGCAGAACAAGAAGGAACCCATTCCTATTCTATTGGTGACTAATCGCCAGGATGAACGCGACGTCGTATATGGTTTAACAGCGGGCGCGGACGATTTCATGGTTAAGCCCATTCGCGTAGGTGAGCTTATCGCCAGAATCAAGGCGCTCATCAGGCGCATTCATCCCGAACCTGATATGCAGAAATACATATGGGGCGACTATACGTTCATTCCCAAGAACAGCGTGGTCGAATTCGACGGGCAACCGATTCCCCTCAAAAACAGGGAATATGCCTTGGCCTTTTTTCTATTCCAGAATCTTGGTCGCCTGATTTCCCGACAGCACCTGCAAGAAGAAATCTGGGTGACCAAAGCTTCGGATGTGAATTCGCGCTCGCTGGATACTCATATATCCGCAATCAGGACCAAGCTTCAGCTCCGCCCTGAGAATGGGTATCACCTCGTTTCTGTGTACGGATTTGGTTATCGTCTTGAAAATACAGTAGCCGAGCTCGTCAGCAGGCAATAGAATTCGTTATAACTCATACAAATCAATAAGTAGATCGATGAGGAAAGCACCTCTTGGCGCCTCACACTAGACCCATGCACAACGGAACTCTGGCTCTGATTATCGGCTGCCTCATGTTGCTGGCCTCGATACATGCAGGCGCTGAGGAATTGGGCTACCGAACCCATATTGTCGAACCAGGTGATACCTTGTATGGGCTCGCAAAGCAGTACACAGGTACTAAAGATGCCTGGCGTGAAATTCAGCTGCGTAACGAGGTCAAAAACCCTCGCCGCCTCAAACCGGGCTCTGAGCTGCTTATCCCTTTGCCCAGTGCTTCTGTAACCGTCATTTATATAGAAGGCGATGTGCAAGTGCTGGATAGTGCGGCCGGAATCACGTCTCTAGAAATCGGACAGAAAATTCAGGAAGAAACCAAAGTTAGTGTAGGCAAGAATAGCTATCTTTCCCTTGAATTTGCTGATGGTTCAGTGGTCCGTGTGATGTCGGACTCGACCGTGCGTCTGGCCGAAGTTCGGGAACAGTCGAAGACTGCTACGCGCAAATTAGAACTCGAGCGTGGCACCCTCGACGTATCAGTCACCCCACGGAAACATCCCCAGAAACGCAAATACAAGCCAAATTCCTTCGAGGTCATCACCCCGGGAGCCGTTGCGGCTGTTCGGGGCACTCGCTTCAACATCGCAGTTTCTCCAGAGCAAAAGACCACTAGCGGCGTTACTGAAGGCACAGTGGGTATCGGCTCGAACAAATCTAATAGCCGCAAGAAAAATCAGTCTTTGGCCGTCGAAGCTGGCTTCGGTATTCCTGTGTATGCTGATGGGAAAGTCGGAGCTATTAGGGCTCTGCTGCCGGCGCCTCAGCTAGAGCAGTTGGAATCAACGCAGAACGCGGACTTTGTCACTTTGAAATGGCCGGAGACTTCGAATGCAAAAGCTTATCGAATCCAGGTAGCCAAAAACACAAACCCGGAGCATGTATTGAGAAATCTCGAAAGTACTGAGCCTCGCATTCGCCTAGCCGGTTTAGCTGATGGCCCCTATACGCTGAGTGTCAGACCAATCGATCCTGACGACGTAGTGGGATTTGAAGCTCGTCAGGTTTTGCATATCAAAACAAGTCCTGCGTATCCTTTGTTCATCCAGCCTGGCAAAGGTGGGAAGTCAGGCCCAAACGCCTTTTTTGAATGCACCCCTGTGTCTGGAGCCGATGGGTATCATATCCAAATCTCATCTGAGAGGGACTTTAGAACCCTTATTGTGGATGCTGACAACCTGAAGGCCTGCGGTTATACAGCGCGACAGCTCCCTTCCGGCCGCTATTATTGGCGGGTTGCTGCAAAATCATCCGTGGCTGATGGCGCTTTGAACGAAGGGCCCTTCAGCCTTCCTACTGAGTTTGAGATCGATGATGCAATAACTGAAGAAGAAATCCACATTCACCCTACCTTATACTGGGAAGATCAACCTGGCATCCGTTATTTGGTCCAGATCAGCAAGGATGAGAAATTCTCCCAAGTGGTGAAGGAATTCGAAGCCTCTGAAAACAATGTCAAAACAGATGACTTCGAGCCCGGCATCTATTTCCTCCGCTTACGTGCCCGAGATGAGTCTGGGATGATTGGTAACTCCACTCTTCCTCGTCAATTCGAGATCAAATCACGTGCTGATGAGGCCAGTGACGGTTCCAGTGTAGAACGCACCTGGTTCGACAAGACCAAATAGTTCTTCTACTGCGCAGCAATATGCCACCAAAATTACCACGTTTGCTGCCCCACTCTGTCGTTGTCCTGGTGGTGGTAACAAGTCTTCTTGCCGCTGTCGCATTCTATTCACCTCAGGGCCGGCTGCTGCAGCTTAACCGGCTCATTCAGGATTTGGCCGTGGCTTCACACGGTATGGTCCCACACGATGACATCATCATTGTAGCCATCGACCACTCAAGTATTGAGAAACTAGGGCGTTGGCCCTGGCGGCGGGCGGTACATGCTGAATTGCTCAATCGAATTGGTGAAGGTCAACCTAAAGCAATTGGTCTGGATGTTCTATTTATTGAGGAAGACCTGAACCATCCCCAGGATGACGATTTGCTTGCGACTTCCCTACTCAGGAATCGACCTGTCGTTCTGCCTGTGTTTATCCAGCAGAAGGGCTCTGATGGCTGGGCCATATTGCCGCAACCGGAGCTGGCAAAGAACGCCGCGGGGCTGGGTCAGGCTCACTTGAAAGTAGACACGGATGGGATCGTCCGTAGTATTTACCGCGCATTACCGGCACAAGGTCAGTTATGGTCCCCCTTTGCTGTCGAGATAATGAAGGCCGCTCATGATGCTGAGCATCAGCCGGACGGCGAATCGTTCACTACACCATTAACTTCAGCAGATGGCACCGATGCAATCATCATTCCTTTTGCCGGCGGTCCAGGATATTTCTCGCGAATTTCCTATAGTGATGTGCTACACGGCAAAGTCCCTGCCGAGCGATTCAAGGATAAATATGTGCTGGTAGGCGCCACAGCGGAAGGTATGGCTGACCTATACGCCACGCCTACGATCGGGGAAGCACGAATGATGCCGGGTGTTGAAGTTTTGGCTAATGTGATAGATAGCATGATGCATAGCCGCTCTATCAAGACCGTCTCGCCACTGCTGAATGCTGCCATGAATGTGTCCTTCGTGCTCCTCACATTTATTGGACTCATATTCCTGCAGCCATTGCGTGCCTTGCTGTTCGCCTTGGGATTGAGTGCAGTCTTGCTCTCGATTACTTATCTCGGCGTCGGTATGGGATGGATGCTCAACCCAGCTGCAGGGGTTATCGGTATCGTGGCAACGTACGTTCTTTGGAGCTGGAACCGACTTGATACGGCGGTACGTTTCCTGAGCGCTGAATTCGAAACTCTGCAGCAGCAGGGTATAGCAACAGCCACGACCGAAAAGGGGCCAAGGCTGCATGACTTTCTAGGCCGGCGAATCACCGCATTAGAAGCCGCCACCACCCAACTTAGATTGCTGCATCGCTTCGTCATCGACGCGATCAATACGGTGCCGTATCCTATTTTTGTCGCAGACCTCGATGGCGTCATTCAAATCGCCAATGAAGCTGCCGCTCAGCATGTTCAACGTCCTTCAGCGGCGGGCTTGTATGGCAGACAGTTGCATACGCTGACCAATGACCTTATCTCTACCACATCCGGCCAACATGTCATCCCTGCGGGCCTCCCGCGTGATTGGTCGTCCGATTTTAGAGATGAGGCCAGAGATCAGATGGGGCGTGATCTCATCGTCAAGTGTGTGCCCATCTCAGGTATTGATCAACGAAGGACGGGGTGGATGCTGAGCCTAGTCGACATTTCGGAACTTCGCCAAGCAGAACGCGCACGTGAAGAGGCCTTCAATTTCATTGCTCATGACATACGAGCTCCACTCTCAGCCATTATCGCAACACTCGAACTACAGCGCCTGCAACCCGACAAACCCGAGCTGGCAAAACGCATTTCACAATATGCCGAAGAGGCCTTGTTACTGGCAGATGGTGTCCTCAACTTATCGCGCGCAGAATCCGGGCATCTTAGTTTTGAGCTGATGAATCTTGCAGATCTCTTGCGGGAAGCAGCCGAGGAAAGCTGGGTGATGGGAAAGACGGCAGGTATTCGCTTCATCATAACAGGCGCAAAGGAAGCTTATGTGTTGCTTGACCGTAATCTTTGTAAACGTGCCCTGCTCAATCTATTGAGTAATGCTGTCAAGTTCAGCCCGCCTCATACTGAGGTCTTATGCACTCTCAATCAGAACGATGATTCTTGGGTAGTAGCCATCAAGGATAAGGGACTAGGTTTTGAGCTCAAGAGACACGGCGACCTCTTCATGCCATTTAAGCGATTGCATGCAGAAAGCCACCCCGAAATTCCCGGAACAGGCCTAGGT
>Ga0196972_1000692_pt1 | contig 13824 bp, 15 predicted proteins | sample S1v_2013CmetaG_FD_148618 | JGI IMG/M metagenome (GOLD analysis project Ga0196972, IMG submission 148618) | Soil microbial communities from Anza Borrego desert, Southern California, United States - S1+v_20-13C | ecosystem: Environmental > Terrestrial > Soil > Desert | place: USA: California...
GATAACTACATTCGCTGGTATAACGAAAAGCGAATCAAGAGCTCGCTTGGCTATCTGAGCCCGATCGAGTACCGAGAAAGTCTGGGATTAACGACATAAACCAGTCCAAGAAACGTCCGCATCCCCGGTGGGTCATTTTTACATCGCCGCTAACAGCGCTGCGATCATCGGGTTCCTGACAACGCTGCTGCGCAAGATGCGCCAGCGGCTGCTGGTGATGTGGGACAGGCTGGGCGCACACAAAGGTCGATGCCTCAAGCGTTGGGTGGGCAAGCAGAAAGGACGCATTGCGCTCGCCAGGCTGCCGCCGTACGCGCCTGAACTCAATCCGGTCGAAGGCATTTGGGCGCACCTGAAGACCCATGAGATCGCCAACTTGTGCCCGCTCGATCTGGCCGAAACCGTCGAATACGCGCCGACGAGTCTGCCGCCCGGAGATGTCATCCGACTGTCCGAATTTCCGGAACCATTTCTATGTAAATTCCAAAAAGACAACATGTGTATTCCGATTCTTTTTGTATGAGTTCCCCATCTTCTAGGTGATTTCAGATGCGTACCACCGGCATGAAGGCAGGCATTCGTCTCCTCCGAGGTCGGTCAAGTTTCTTGTTGGCATGACAGCCTGTCGTCGGCGTTCGTTCGGCCGAGGGCAATTCATTTTTCTCATTTCTTCCGCCTCCACGCGTTCTTGAAACGCAATGGTTGCGCTTCGATATCCGTGAACCATCAGTAATCAGGCCGGCGATAGCATCGTCTTCACAGAAAGGGGTCCGTTTGGCAACTATCCTTGTCGTCGCGTGACCTGGGTACTTTTATGAACGAGGCTATATCTGATCATGCAGCCCCAGGCGCCGAAGCCGGCGCGAGAAAAGGGATTTCGCCCTGGAATGAAGAAAAGGAATTATGGCGGCGGTGGCGACACGAAAAGGATAGAAGCGCCAGAGAAAGCCTGATCCAATTGTACATCGGCTATGCGCGTGCGTTGGCTGCGAAGTCTTATGCCAGGCGCTACAGCGACGAATTCGAGTTCTCGGAGTACTTTCAATTTGCCGCTATTGGATTGCTGGAGGCGGTAGAGCGTTTTGATCCGGACCACGCAGTCGGCTTTCCGACGTTTGCAACGTCGCGAATCAATGGCGCGATCCTCGACGGAATCGAGCGTCTGAGCGAACGGCAGCAACAGGCTTTCGAGCGCCAACGCATCCTCGCCGGCCGAGCCGAGTCGATAAGCAACTCCGACGATAGATCCCGGAACGAAATATTCAAGCGCCTGGCAGAAATTGCAATTGGCCTCGCGGTGGGATACCTGCTGGAAGGATCAACAATGTATGTGGCGGATGATTCGCCGGTTTATGAAACCGGCTACACGCGGATCGAACTGAGGCAGTTGCAGGATCGTGTGCGTGCATTGGTTGAGAGCCTGCCGGAACGAGAACGATTAATCATCAAGTACCACTATTTGCATCATCTTCGGTTCGAGACCATTGCAGAGATGTTCTCCATTAGCAAGGGCAGGGTATCGCAATTGCATAAACGCGCTCTTGACTTGCTGCGCAAGGCCGCTAACGAAGTAGCGTCCTGTAATGTGGCTTGGTAAGAGATGGCTTGACCCACAAAGCCGTCGAGAAAACTTCGACGGGAAAAGCGGAAAACAATATGGACGTTCGGCCTAATCCCATGGCGACTACTGACAATATTCGGATTATCGTTGCGGCAATTCACCAGGCACTTGCCGGAAATCGATCCGCTAGCAGTTCGCCCATCCAAAAGGCTGGAACGAGGATGCGATCCGGTAGGGCGCCAGCACCATTCGGCAAGACCATCGGCAAGACAGTAGATATATGTGACATTGTTGTTGCTCGTCTCAGGGGAGTTGACGCCAGCGATCCTAAATGCGGTCGTGTGGCAATTCGAGTCTTTATCGAATCGATCCTGATAGAAGAATTCGGTGTGATGTTAGCTAACGACCCATCGTTCCACATCATGGTCGAGGAAATACAAAGCCAAATGACAGCACATCCTGAAAGCTTAAATTTGATGGAGGCGGCAGCCACCATGTTGATATCGGGAAAATTCGTCAAATGACCAGAAGAGTCTGTGGGCTCAACCATGCATCATGGTAAGTGAGTCAATGCGTAACCGTACGCACAATTTTTTCATTCTCCCCTAAACAATTTTCCGATGCCGGCGATCATTTGTCCTATGGGTTTGTTAGGCGGATCTTTCTTCAATCGATCCTGACATCATGCAAGTTGTAAGCCGAATCCTGGGTATTTGCATGTCAGGATGAGATCAAGGCACATGCAAAGGCTCTGAAGGATAAGGGAAAATTTATTAACAACAATTAGGGAAGAAGACATTGAAAACTATTAATCAACATATTAGCTGCAAACAGTCCGAATTCGCCCTACATCCGTTTTTCCGTCGATTGACGCGTTTAGAGCCGTTGGAGACTGTTCTTCCTTTCGCAAAGGACCTGACTTTTTGGGTCATGGCCTTTCAAGACGTCATCCGTATCAACGAGGGGCTTGTTCATACGCCTTTTCTGAAACGCATCGCTCGGCATCATCTTGCGGAAGACAGCGGGCATGACAGATGGTTTTTACATGACGTTGAAACAATCGAAGGAGAAATTCCGGGCGTTAGTTGGCTGTTCGGGAATGAGCATGCAGTGACGCGGACGGCTTCATATTCTCTCGTTTCGGAAGCCTATCGCGCGAACGATGATTTCGAGCGCATCACGCTCATTCTTGCCCTCGAGTCCGCGGGTCATATCTTTTTTGAGCGAATCGCGGGCTATTTTGAGAAGCAAAACGTCGTTAGCGCGCTGCAATATTTTTCTCGGCAGCATCTCGACTTCGAAAAGAATCATGAACTTTTTGAGCAGGAAATGATGCAGGTCCTCCTGGAAACCGTCCTACCGCCTGAGACCGCGCAACGCCACATGCGTCTGGTGGACCGTGTATATGCTGCCTTCTTCCAGATATTTGACTGCGTCGAAGAAAATCTTCAACGGAACCAGGGCAAGGCTGGGGCAAGGATGCAGTCCGTCGAAAGGCTGGTCGCCGCCGAATCGGCCGCGAATACGAAATAAGTGGTTTCGCGTTTTGAGATGTGGACGACCAGTGCATGTATATCGCTCGCAAGGGATACCGGAGTCCCCGTTTTCGCGGCTCCTGAACGCCAGCGTGCGGCTTCGATCGATTTTGGTGGAATGCATGTTGGCAGCTCCGCGGGTGTCGTGCAGCCCCGAGACGTACGGGAGCTCGCTGCCGTGGTGGACTGGGCCGGAGCGAGATCCCTTTCTTTAACTGTGCGAGGAGCGGGATTGAGCCAATCTGGACAATCGATAGCGATGAACAGCTTGACTATCGATACATCGAGATTGGATTGGATCATTGAACAGCAATTGCCTTCCGCGGCGAGAGACGGGAAGCTGTTCTGCGGAGCCGGACTTTCCTGGGGCAGGTTGCTCGATTTTTCGAGCGCGAAATCCCGGGTGCCTTACGTTTTTCCGCTCAATCCGGATCTGACGGTTGGTGGCGTGGCGTCTGCCGGCGGCATCGGACCTACTTCGCATCGTCATGGCTTGTTCGTGTCGGGCGTTTCCAGTCTTGAGGTCGTTACTGGGACGGGAGAAGTCTTGATTTGTACTCCGACGGCCAATCGAATGCTGTTCGATGCCTGCCTGTCAGGATTGGGGAGAGTCGGAGTAATCGCGTCCGTCGAAATTCCGGTAACGAAAATTCCTCATCGAATTCTCCATATCCAGCTCTTGTATGACGACTGCAAGACGTGGATGACGGACCAGAAGCTTCTCGCCGGCGAAAGCGACGTTGTATATATGGAGTCGTTTTGCTGGGCTGGTGCAAAAGGCACTCGGGTTGGACCGCACGGCAGGCGTCAATTCTGCCGCTGGATGTTCAGCATCAGCCTCGGAGTCGAACTGGATAGGGATGGCTGCGTGGCGTCTTGGAAGACGTTGGAACGGCTGGCGCATCGAGAAGTGTTGGGAATCGAGGAGGAGGAGCCTCTTTACGTCCTGTCTCGTCAGAAATCGCGTTTCGAATTGATGCGCAATAGCGGGTTCTGGAGTTCTTCTCATCCGTGGGTTGAGGTTTTCTTCCCGCTTTCCGACGATTTCGCGGAAACGGTGGAAGAAGTGCTCGACATGCTGTCGGTCTCCCTGGGAGACGGACATCGGATGAATATGGTTGCCAAAGCCAATTGGCCTTCATTAATGACATCCCTGGACGGCGAGGATTCGCATGTCGGCTTGTTTGCATTGCTTCCGCTTGGCGTACAGGAACATGACTTGTCAGCGACGATCGACGCCGTCGGCAAGATAGACCGGATTTTCAGAGAACGGGGAGGAAAGCGTTATCTCTCGGGTTGGCTCGGCGATCCCGATATTCGCTACTGGAAAGCGCATTTCGGCGATACCTTTGATAGCTGGTCTGGCGCTAAACAGCAGTTCGATCCACGGAACGTATTCACTTCCCTTCTCTTTGCAAATAAATAAATGAGAGTAATAAAACGCACCGAAATTCCGCAAATGACGAAAATCGTGGGCGATGAGAGGGAGCAGTTTCCTTTAAAGGAATACGGTTCATTGATCGAAATGCAAGGAAGAGGTTGGAGCATGTTCCATACAATGTTCAATAGAATTATTGACATTATTTTGTAGAAAGAGATGGAGATGGCGTAAAGGCATGCCAATATCCAAACCGCACTAGGCTGCATCATTGCAAGGAGGGCTTTCCTTTCGTTGGCATGACGGTCGGCGGCTGTCGATGAGGCGAGGCTCTCCACGTGGGATGCAGGGGCCCAGGCCTCCTCCTGTCTCGGAGCGGACCGGTTCCGGAATGCATCCCGACTTCCGCAAAGTATTGCGAATCAATAGGTTTTCGACCGCTGGTGAAGGAGAACGCAATGGAACGACGAAAGCCGAAGCACGGCGAGGCTCGCGTATTCCGAGGCCGAATCTACTATTGCCCAAGATGTGGGCATCTGGAGTGGATCGATGATGACGGGGAGCTGCCCGACGATTATCACTGTCCGCTCTGCAGCGCACAGCGCGGTGCGATGGTGATGCTGGGAAGCGCCCGATCGCGCAATTTCTCCATCGCCGCAGATGTCGTATCGACTTCGGTCCTCCGCATTTCCGAGCCGCGCATGCCGCCGCTGTATCGGCACTACGGTTACGTATTGAGACATCCGGAAGGTGACATTCTGTTCGATGCGCCGCCCTTCTTTTCCGATGAGGCCGTAGCTTACCTGCGAACGCTTGCTTCACCGGTCGCACTTGTCGTCAGTCATCAGGATTTCGTCGGATCCGCGCAGCTCTGGGCGGATGCGCTCGACGTGCCGGTGTATATGGGAAGCGGAGAGTTTCCCCTTTCCGGAAATCGACTCGATGTCGACTGCAGAGTATCGGGAGCATCGGAGCTGTTGCCAGGAGTGCAGGTAACGCCGGTCCCGGGTCACTCCAATGGTTCGATTGCCGTCTACTGGGATCATGCTCCCGAGGGGCCTGTCTTGCTGGCAGGTGACGCGCTTTGCGTATGGCCCCATGAAGATGGGCGTCGTCAGGTGGCGTTCTTTCAGAACCCGCCGGTTGCCGATACGACCCGGCGTATCGCTTCCGCACCCATCGCCGTCCTGGCGACTTGCACCGGCGCGTTGACCGGCGCTGGGCCGGTCATGCACGAATTATTGAGCATGCATGACTGCTGTGCCGCGCCTTATCGAGGCGATCGTGGTGGCGTATGGATCGACCCAAGCCGCTAATGCCTTATCGTCGGACGAAGTTCAATTCGTGTATTACGAAGGAGAAGCGAAATGACAATTGATCATGTAGGTATACAAGTGCGGGACCTGGAACGAAGTAGAGTCTTTTATAGCCGTGCACTGGCGGTTCTAGGCATTACATTCATACGGGATGTCGGCGGTTGGGCAGGATTCGGCAAGGACGGTTGCGAGGAATTCTGGATCGGTACGCGGCCGACTACACCACAATCAACGCATGTCGGATTCCGTGCGAAGACGCGGGAACAAGTCGAGCAATTCTACGCTGGCGCCCTGGCCGCAGGAGGCACTTCGAAGAGCGCGCCGCGCCTGTTTCCGGAATATCATCCCGACTTCTACGCCGCCATGGTGCTCGATCCGGATGGCCATAACATCGAGGTGGTTTGCCACGCTCCCGGCTAGACCGGACATTTCATGAGGCGGATCGGCGCTTCCGGGTCGAAGCGCGTCGCGATGTGTGCTCAAGCAAGTTAATAAGAAAGGTCGGACGCCGCATGCTCGGGGCGCCGCTCGACTGTGGAGGCCTACCGGTGCGTTGCTATTTCGCCCCGTGGATGACGGGATCGGTTCGAGGCGAATCCGAAAATCTGAGGCTTGTTCAGCGGTAGCGTCTGAAATTCTGGTCCTGCGCATATTGCATCGCGGGTTCTTCATGCGACTTCGGCGCGCCCGGCGGCGGCGATTCGCACGGCTCGCCTTCGAGTTTCAGCCATTGCGTGTCGGAGACGCACTGTTCGGTCGACCAGGTCTCCCGGCCGGCTACGATGACAAAATGCGCGATCAGCAGGAGCCCGGTCACCGTGATGGCGCCGATCATCCATGCGAATATTCCCAAGCGAGACGTGCCGGGAAAAAACCTGTCGACGAGCGCAATGACTCCGGCGGCCGAGGCCGCTGCGCCCAAGATGATACGGAAAGACAACGGCAGGAAGTGGAAAATGATCTTCAAGTGAGAACCGGTCAGGAGAATGAGGGATCAGGCGGCACTATCCTCCAGATCGCATGGGATCGGCAATCCCATATTCGCGGGATGGCATGCGCTCCGATCGATCGCTCTTCAGGATGCTGCCGGGCTTGAACCGGCGTCAATGGCGTTCGGGAGGCTCGATGCCGCGCCAGCCCGCGCGCCACAGGACATTGAGCGTCAACGCCGCTGTCACATACAGCGCAAAGGCCGCCGCGAAGAAGCGCAGGCCAAGCACGGCGGCGAGCCAGCCCAGGGAGACGGCCGCCGCCGCAAGCGCAGCCATCGCCATGCCGCCTCGTGGAAGGCTCTGCTTGGTGCTAGGGAAGCGCAAGGTCGACACCATCAGCGAGCCGGTGCCGATCAGCAGCGCGACGACACGCCAGGCGTCGCCGGCGGTATGTGCCGGTTCCGGCCAGCCGACGACGGCGGAGGCCACGCAAGCCGCCCCGGCCGTGATCGGCATGCCGACGAAATAGCGCGGATCGGCGTGGCCGACCTGGACGTTGAAGCGGGCCAGCCGCAAGGCGCCGCAAGCAGCGAAGAAGAAGCTCGCGCCCGCGCCGATGCGCAGCAGCAAGGCATCGTGCTCCGGCAGATGCAGGAAGCCGTAGCAATAGAGCAGGATCGCCGGCGCGCAGCCGAAGTTGACGACGTCGGCGATCGAATCGAGTTGCACGCCGAACGCCGAGGAGGTGCCGGTGACGCGCGCGACGAATCCGTCGAGCGCGTCGAACAGGCCAGCCAGCACCAGCAGGGCCGCGGCGAGGCGGAAATCGGCGGCGCTGGCGGCGGCGTTGGCGGCGTCGGCCGCCGTGTTGTCGACCGTGACGATGATGCTGGTGAAGCCGCACGCGATCGACAACAGCGTGACGAGGCTGGGCAATGCGAATTTGGCGCGCGCCAGGCGCGAGGAGGCAGGTCGGTTGTTCATCGGGATCGGGTCTTTTTACGCGAATCTTGGCACCGCATGCGGGGCGCGTCATTGTAATGCAAGCGGAAATCGCCGACGGCTCCCGCTTGCCGCGACACAATTGCGCGGCGACCGGAATTTTGGAAATGCGAACTTGTCTACTGCGTTCGAGGATGGAAGCATCGCAACGGCGGGGTCGATCATGAAAAGCTCACGTACACTCGAACGTCACAACAGTTCCAACACGCGCACCGAGACGCATCTGAAGTCGGCTGGCGGCACGAGCGGCAAGGCGAGAAAGAGCAGCGGCGACGCCATGAGCCACAAGAAAGCGGGAACGCAGCAAGGCGCCGGCGGCGGCAAGAAGCAGGAACGCCAGCACTGAGGCAAAGAGCCGCGCCGCTGCGGCATGTCACGGCGGCGCCAGGTGCTGCGCGAGCCAGTCGACGAACACCCGTGTCTTGCTCGGCAACAGACGCGCCGAGGGATATAAGGCATGGATGCCGCCCGGGGGGCCGGCCAGCCAGTCCGCGAGCACCGGAACCAGTTCGCCGCGCGCGAGCTGCTCCCACACCAGCCATTCCGAAGCGACGACGATGCCGCTGCCGGCTTCGGCCGCGATGACGAGCGACGTCGCATCGTCGGTCGTCATGACGGTCGGGATCGAGATTTTTACGCGTTCGCGGCCGCGCGTCATGATCCAGTCGCTCGGGCATTCGGTGCCGGCGAAGGCCAGCCCGCGATGCCGCTCCAGATCCTGCGGCTGTTGCGGCACACCCCGGCGTTTCAGATAGGAGGGAGAGGCGAACAGCTTGCGTTGCCAAGCGCCCAGTTTTCGAGCGACGAAGCCGCTGTCGCGCAGCGCGCCGAGACGGATCGCGACGTCGAAACCTTCCTCGATCAGGTCGACATAACGGTCGGAGAACCGGACGTCGAGCTCCACCTCCGGATATTTCTGCAAGAAGCCCGGCAGCAAGGGGGCGATCCACAGGCGGCCGTAGGTCAGCGGCACCGATACGCGTAGCAAGCCGTGCGGATGCTCGCGCCGCGCTTGCAGTTCCGATTCGGCCAGCTGCAATTCCTCGAGTGCCGCCTGTACCCGCGCCAAATAGTTGCGACCGGCTTCGGTAAGCGTCATGTGGCGCGTGGTGCGTTCGAACAACCGCACTTTGAGATGCTGTTCGAGAGAATGAATGCGGCGCGTCACGACCGAACTGTCCTTGTCGAGAATGCGAGCCGCTTTGGCGAAGCTCAGTTGCTTGGCGACCGCAACGAAGGTGCGCAAGTGGTCGAGGTCGGCCTGTGAAGTAAATTGATGCATGATTTGCAGGAGTGATGTGCGATTTGATGCATTGTAGCGATTGATGCATGAATGTCCAATGGAGCCTCATCAATCGAACAGGAGGTTTCCATGCAAGTCATCGAATTGCTCGCACCGGGTCTCGACAATTTGCGCGCCGGCACGCGCCCCGATCCGCGCCCCGGACCGAACGAGGTATTGGTCCGGTTGCGCGCCGCCAGTCTCAATTATCTCGACCTGATGGTCGCTCGCGGACAATATACGGGCGTGACGTTTCCGATGATTCCGGTCGCCGACGGCGCCGGCGAAATCGTGGAGACCGGTCCGGGCGTCACCCAATGGAAGGCGGGCGATCGCGTGATCCCGCATTTCTTGCCGAACTGGAAGAGTGGTCCGCTGGCGGAGCAAAGCGTTTCCGCGATACGCGGGGTGAGCGCGCAAGGTTCGCTCGCCGAATACGTGCTGCTGCCGGCCGACGGCGTGGTGGCGACGCCAAGCCACCTGAGCGACGCACAGGCCGCGGCGCTGCCGATCGCCGCGACGATGGCGTGGAGCGCGCTGACGCAAAGCGACATCCATCCGGGCGATACGGTGCTGCTGCTCGGCACCGGCGGGGTCAGCATCATGGCGTTGCAGCTGGCGAAGGCGGCCGGCGCGCGCGTCGTCATCACCTCGTCCTCCGACGCCAAGCTCGAGCACGCCCGGGAGCTCGGCGCGGACGGTGTCGTCAATTACCGGAGGACTCCGGACTGGGATGCCGAAGTCCTGAGACTGACCGGCGGCCAAGGCGTGAAGCTGGTGATCGAGAGTGGTGGCACGGACACCTTCGCGCGTTCGCTCAACGCGGTCGGCGTCGGCGGCACCATCTTCGTGATCGGCATGCTGAGCGGTCTCGAAGTGAAATGGAACGTCTTGCCGCTGATTCAGAAGGCGGTGCGCGTCCAAGGCTACAACACCGGTAGCGTCGCCCGGCTTGCCGAGGTGGCTCGCGCGCTGGAAAGCAATCGCATCGTGCCCGTCATCGACGACATTTTCGACTGGCGTGAGGCGTTGCGCGGCTACCGGACGCTGGCCGAAGCGTCGCATTTCGGCAAGCTGGCCTTCACGATCGGCGCATGATGTGCGATCGGCGCGGCGCTGTTCCGGAGCGGCTTACGCGACCGGCAGCTCGAGGCCGGTCTTCACCGCGCCGAGCGCGACGAAGGTGGTGTACTTCTTGATGTTGGCGTCGTCCGCGAACAGGCGCCGCGCCAGCGCTTCGTACTCGGTCATGCTGGCGACCGTGATGACCAGGATGAAATCGACCGTTCCGGTCACGTAATAGCATTGCTGGACTTCCGGCGCGGATGAGAAGGCGCGCTTGAGGCCGTCGATCAGATCCTTGCGTTCGTTCTCCAGCGCGACTTCGACGATCAGGCTGATCGGCCGTCCGAGTTTCTCGGCATCGAGCACTGCCACGCTCTTGAGGATGACGCCGCTGTCGCGCAGCCGCTGCAGGCGGCGTTGCACGGCCGGCGCCGACAGGTTGACGGCCTGGGCGATTTCACGCAGCGGCGTCAGGGCGTCGCGCTGCACGATCGCGAGAATCTTGCGGTCGAAGTCATCGAGTTGGCTCGGCGAAGATTGCTTCATGTTTTATCCGCATATCGAGAAATTTTTGCGTCAAAGACGGCAAGATTCGACAAATTTATATCGGTGGGAGAAATATTATTTCATGGTTGCCTTCTTCTGCGTGCCCCATGTTGTTCCCCAACCGACTCCCCGAACACGGACAAGCCTTATTGCCGCGCGATGCCGCCATCGTGGATGCCGCAGCCGCGCGGCAGGTGCAAACCCTGCTGGCGGCCTGTCCGCGCTATCGCGCGACACCATTGCACGTATTGCCGGCGCTGGCGGCCGAACTGGGTATCGCCGGGCTGCAGATCAAGGATGAAGCCAGCCGGCTGGGCCTCGGCAGCTTCAAGGCCTTGGGTGGCGTCCATGCCGTGATCCGGCTGGTGCTGGAAGCGGCCGAAAGCGCGCTGGGTCGGATGCCGGCAGCGGCCGAACTGCTGGCGCCGGCGGTGCGCGCCCTGGCCGGGCGCATGACCTTCGCCTGCGCCAGCGCCGGCAACCATGGCCGCGCGGTCGCCGCCGGGGCGCGATTGACCGGCGCCAAGGCCGTCGTGTTCGTGCCGCAGGACACGGCGGAGGCCCGGGTGCGGCATTTGCGCGACCTTGGCGCCTGGGTCGAATTCGTCGCCGGGACCTACGACGACGCGGTCGCCGCCGCGGCCAGGCGCTGTGCGGAGGAGGGCTGGATCCTGGTATCCGACACTGCGTGGCCGGGATATGAGCGGATACCCGGCCTGGTCATGCAAGGCTATACGGCGATCGCCGAAGAAATCATGCAGGTCTCGGCCGAGCCGCCCACCCATGTTTTCCTGCAGGCCGGCGTCGGCGGATTCGCCGGCGCGATGGCCGGGTATTTCGCGCAGCGCTTCGGCGCTTCGGCGCCGAAGATCATCGTGGTCGAGCCGGAGCGCGCGGCATGCTTTTTCGCCAGCCAGGTGGCGGGCGAAGCCTCGCGCATACGCTCCGGGCCGCCGACCGTGATGGCGATGCTGGCATGCTACGAGCCGTCCCTGGTGGCCTGGCGCATCCTGGCGCGCGTCGCCGATGCCTTCATGACCGTCGCCGACGAGCATACGCTCGACGCCATGCGACGGCTGGCGGCAAGCCGCGCCGGCGATCCGGTGATCGTCTCCGCCGCGAGCGGGGCCGCGGGCTTCGCCGGCTTGTGCGCAGTGGCCGCCGATCCCGTGTTGCGCAACCGGATCGGACTGGGCCCGCATGCGCGTGTCCTGGCAATCAACACCGAGGGAGCCGTCGACTTGGCAGCCTATGGGAAATTCATGCTCGCGTCGCTGGACTTGAGCGAGGTGTGACCGGCGTAAAATAGCCTACCTCCAGGCAAGAGAAGAATGGCGGCATGGCAGCAGCGACACATCGTTGGAATCCGGTTACCGAAGCTGTCCGCGGCGACGCGCGCCGCTGCGCGCGCGCGTTTCTCGGCGTGCTTTCAGGCGCGCTGTGCGCGCTTCCCTGCATGGCGGTCGAACCCGTGGCGCTGCTCTTCAACGAACGTCCACCGTACCAGATACTGACCGCCGACGGCGTCCTGTACGGCTTGACGGCGACTCCCGCCATTCAGGCATTCAAGGCGGCCGGTATTCCCATGGCCTTGAAGAAGATTCCCACCAACCGCCAGATCGCCGTGGTGAAGGAAGCCACCGGCCGGGATTGCGCGATCGGCTGGTTCAAGAACCCGGAGCGCGAGCAATTCGCCAAGTTCACCCGGCCGATCTACTACGACAAGCCGACCGTGCTGCTCGCCGGCCGTCATTTTGCGGCGGCGCGCAACGAGACGTTGAAGAGCCTGCTGTCGCGCAAAGACGTGCACGTGCTGGTCAAGGACCGTTTCTCCTATGGTCCCTACATCGATGGCTTGCTGACGGCGCTCAAGCCGCCGACCGTCAGCACGACCAACGAAAACATCCAGATGGTGGAAATGATCAAGGCCAATCGCGCCGATTTCATGTTCGCCGCCGAAGAGGAAGCGCAGTACCTGATCGAGCAGGCGGGTTTCGATCCCGCCGATTTCCGGGTGATCCGGCTGGCCGACATGCCGGCGGGCGAGCGGCGCCACATCATGTGCAGCAAGCTGGTCGAGGATGACGTCATCAGCAGGTTGAATGCCGTCATCGCGCCGGAGTAGACGGCGCGCATTTCATGCTGGAAAACAGGCCTGTCCCGGCCGGCGCGGCTTGAGCGAGCGCATCGGCGGCGAACGGACGCCGTTTTCCGCGGTCTGCCGACCATATCGCCGCCATAAAGCATGCGCATGGACCACCAGTTGCGGGCCGCCGTTGTCGGCCTTTCCGGTTTGTTGTCCTCATCCGCCCTGGCAGCCGAACTGCCCTTGTGGGAAATCGGCGCCGGCGTCGCGGCGGTCGGCCTGCCCGACTATCGTGGTTCGGATCATCGCCGGACTTATTTCCTGCCGTCGCCTTACCTGATTTACCGGGGCCCACTGCTGAAGGCCGATCGCGAAGGCGTGCGCGCCTCCTTCTTCGAAAGCGACCGATTGGAAATCAACCTGAGCCTGAATCTCGCGCCGGTGTCCGGCGACGAGGACAATCCGTCGCGCCAGGGCATGAAGCCATTGCGGCCGATGGCGGAGCTCGGGCCGACGGCCGATATCGAATTGTGGCGGTCGTCCGATGGCAAGCGCGGGTTGACGCTGCGCCTGCCGGTGCGCGCCGCCGTCACGCTGGAATCGTCTCCGCGTCATGCGGGTTGGGTGTTTTCTCCGAACCTCTATTGGAGCGCGCGCGACCCGTTCGGCCGGTCCGGCTGGAAGTTCAGCCTGCAAGCCGGGCCGATCGTCGCCGCGCGTAGTCACAACGCGTATTTCTATTCGGTGCGCCCGGAAGAGGCCGGCCCGGATCGTCCCGCCTATGCCGCTCCCGGCGGGTATGCCGGCGCGCAGGCCGCCGCCGTGCTGTCCAAACGCTTCGCGCGCCATTGGATCGGGGCCTACGCGCGCTACGACCACCTCGGCGGAGCGGTCTTCAACGACAGCCCGCTGGTGCGTCGGCGCACCGCCCTGACGGCCGGCATCGCCGTGGCCTGGGTGTTCGGGGTTTCGAGCACGACGGTGAAAGCGGAGGACTAGGGCGTGTTTGCAAACTTCATAGCCAAAACAAGATTGCCACCAAAGTGAGCATGGCCAAATAATTGGCAGCGCGCTTTTCGTAGCGAGTGGCGATACGCCGGTACTGCTTGAGCCGATTGATG
>Ga0196972_1000693_pt1 | contig 13807 bp, 14 predicted proteins | sample S1v_2013CmetaG_FD_148618 | JGI IMG/M metagenome (GOLD analysis project Ga0196972, IMG submission 148618) | Soil microbial communities from Anza Borrego desert, Southern California, United States - S1+v_20-13C | ecosystem: Environmental > Terrestrial > Soil > Desert | place: USA: California...
GGGATTGGCATCGTCATGCTGGTTTTTGGCATCACACTGCTCCTGGGCGCTGTGTCAGGCGCCAAATCGCCTCTGCAGCCGCTATCTGGTTTCAGATCGGGCATTAGCCAGACAGACGCCAAGCATCTGCCCTTCCAGCGCATCAAGAACCTGGCTGAGCTGGAACGCATCGTGCAACAGTCCGCGCGGCCGGTCATGCTGGATTTCTATGCAGACTGGTGCGTCGCCTGCAAGGAACTGGAGGCATACACCTTCAGCGATCCATTGGTGCAGCAGGCACTGGGCGATGTTGTCCTGCTGCAGGCGGATGTCACCGATAATACCGATGCCGACATCGAACTATTGAAACGCTTCCAACTGTTCGGACCACCGGGTATCGTGTTTTTTGATAGTCAGGGCCAGGAGCAACCTTTTCGCGTTATTGGCTTTCAGGATGCCAAAACCTTTCTGAAAAGCTTGCAGACTCTGGAACTCAAATGAAATATCTCAAACCTATCCTCATAGGCATCGCTATCATCATTGCCGGCCTCACCATCCGACATTTCGTCTGGGGCCCCACGCCGTCCATATCATCGGAAGCGTTGTATTCAACAACCTTTCCCGATAGCGAAGGCAATTTGCAGTCCCTCGAACAATGGCGCGGCAAGATCCTGGTGATCAACTTCTGGGCTACATGGTGCCCACCATGCCGAGAGGAGATGCCGGAGCTTTCCCGCTTCCATGATCATTATCAGGAAAAGGGAGTGACTGTTTTAGGCATCGCGACTGAAGACGTCGCCAAAATCCGCGAATTTGTGCAGGAGACCAAAGTTTCCTATCCCCTGCTGGCCGGCGACATGGATGCCATGAATCTCGGGAATGCATTGGGTAACAACAAGGGCGTTCTGCCTTATACCGTCATCCTGGATCGCGACGGCAGCGTGGTAAAAACCTATTTTGGTCAAGTCAACCACGTCATGCTGGAAGAAGCGCTGCTTCCTTTGCTGATGCAGTCCGCTAAACCTTAATTTCGCTAAATTTCCACTATCCTATAGACAAATTCCCCCTATTTGCGGCAAACTTGCCGGCATCGGCTTATCCTGAAAGTTGCATGACGGCTCCTGAAATCACTCGTAAAGTACTGGTTCTGCACGGTCCCAATCTCAATCTCTTGGGCCTGCGGGAGCCGGAACATTATGGCAAGGATACGCTGGACAACATCAACGAACGACTTGTGAAACAAGCGGAAGCAGCCGGATTTGCTCTGGCAACTTTCCAAAGCAACAGCGAAGCCGAGCTCATCAGCAAGATACAATCGCTGGCACAGCAGGACATTGGATATATCATCATTAACCCGGCTGCCTTCACGCATACATCTGTTGCCATGCGGGACGCGCTCGCTGCGGTAAAAATCCCCTTTATAGAAGTCCATTTGTCCAATATCTATGCCAGGGAAGCCTTCCGGCAGCATTCCTATTTTTCCGATATCGCTACCGGCGTTATCAGCGGATTCGGTGCAGAGAGTTATACGCTGGCACTGAATTACGTCATACATCAGCTCCCCGGTTAGTCACTGACCGTGCTTAAACAGCCTTTTCGAGGTAATCATGGATTTACGTAAACTTAAAAAATTGATTGATTTGGTGGAAGAGTCAGGCATCTCCGAACTCGAACTGACAGAAGGTGAGGAGAAAGTGCGCATCAGCCGCAACCTGCCTAATACGCAAGCAGTCATGCACATGTCGCCGTACCAGATCCAGGCCGCGCCTCCAGTTACCGCTCCTGCTGCGACTGTGCCTGCAGAAGCAGTGTCAGCTGCCGTAGAAGGCCATGTCGTGAAATCACCCATGGTTGGCACTTTTTACCGCGCCCCCTCCCCGGATGCCAAACCGTTCGCGGATATTGGTTCCAAGGTTTCAGTAGGCGACACCATCTGCATCATTGAAGCCATGAAGCTCTTGAACGAAATCGAGGCGGACCATGGTGGTGTCATCAAGGCCATCTTGGTTGAGAACGGTCAGCCAGTGGAATATGGCGAACCCCTGTTCATCATCGGCTAGGGGTTTTTATGTTTGAGAAAATTCTTATCGCCAACCGCGGCGAAATCGCGCTACGCATACAGCGCGCCTGCCGTGAGCTTGGCATCAAGACGGTAGCAGTCCACTCCGAAGCGGATCGCGATACCAAATATGTAAAGCTGGCTGACGAATCCGTCTGCATCGGGCCCGCCCCGTCCGGGCAAAGCTACCTGAATATCCCCGCTGTCATCAGTGCCGCAGAAGTTACCGATGCGCAGGCGATTCATCCTGGTTATGGTTTTCTCTCCGAGAATGCCGATTTTGCCGAACGCGTGGAGCAAAGCGGTTTTGTCTTTATCGGCCCGCGCGCGGAGACCATTCGTCTCATGGGTGACAAAATCAGCGCCAAGGAGGCGATGAAGAAAGCGGGTGTGCCTTGCGTGCCGGGCTCCGAGGGTGCCCTGCCGGAAGACCCCAAAGAAATCCTGCGCATGGCCAAGGACATTGGCTACCCGGTCATCATCAAGGCCGCTGGCGGTGGGGGGGGGCGCGGCATGCGCGTTGTGCATACCGAGGCTGCGTTGCTAGCTTCTGTCAGCATGACCAAGAATGAGGCCCAGACAGCTTTCGGCAATCCTTCCGTTTACATGGAAAAGTTCCTCGAGCAGCCGCGCCACATTGAGATTCAAGTGCTGTCTGACCAGCACGGCAACGCGGTTTATCTGGGAGAACGCGACTGCTCGATGCAACGGCGTCATCAAAAGGTGCTGGAAGAAGCACCCGCTCCCGGTCTGAATGTAAAGCTACGTGACAAGATCGGCATCCGCTGTGCAGATGCCTGCAAACGCATCGGGTATCGTGGCGCTGGTACCTTCGAATTCCTCTACGAAAACAATGAGTTCTATTTCATAGAAATGAATACGCGGGTGCAGGTTGAACATCCGGTGACCGAGATGATCACTGGCATTGATATAGTGCAGCAGCAGATACTAATCGCAGCCGGTGAGAAACTGCGTTTCCGGCAGAAGGACATCCAGTTCCGCGGCCATGCTATTGAATGCCGCATTAATGCGGAAGACCCATACAACTTCGTCCCGTCACCCGGCCGCATCACGACATTCCATATGCCGGGCGGGCCCGGTATTCGCGTGGATACGCATGCCTTCCAGAACTATCTAGTGCCATCCAACTATGATTCCATGATCGGCAAGTTGATTGCCTATGGCGATACGCGCGAACAGGCAATAGCGCGCATGAAGATCGCGCTTTCCGAAATGGTAGTGGAAGGCATCAAGACTAATGTTCCGTTGCATGCGGATCTTATGGCGGATGCTGCCTTCCATCGCGGTGGCACCAGCATTCACTATTTGGAAGAAAAGCTGGGGCTGCAGACCAAATGACCTCTGCGCTGTAGAATCTTTTCATGGCCTGGTTATCACTCAACATCGAGGCTGCTGAACATATCGCAGACCTCCTGAGCGATGCCTTGTTGGACCTGGGAGCGATATCAGTCAGCATCGAAGATGCGCATCTTGATACACCGCTTGAACAGGCCATATTCGGAGAGCCGGGAGATCCGCCTCCCGGCATATGGCAGCAGAACAGGGTAAATGCTTTGTATCCCGAAGACACCGCCGTCCTCGACATCCTGCAGCAACTAGGTGAACGCATGGGCCTGCAGGGATTCAGTTATTCCACTGAGATTATTGCGGAACAGGACTGGGTACGTGCGACACAATCCCAGTTCGAGCCCATCCAGATCGGGGAAAAAATGTGGATTGTTCCTTCATGGCATGATGCCCCTGACCCTGATGCTCTCAACATCCAGCTGGATCCTGGCCTTGCGTTCGGCACCGGCAGCCACCCTACAACTCATCTTTGCCTCGCTTGGCTGCAGCAACAGGTCAAGCCGCTATCAATCGTACTTGATTATGGCTGCGGCTCGGGAATACTCGCGATTGCGGCCAAGAAGCTTGGCGCCGCACAGGTGACAGGGACGGATATAGACCCACAGGCGATTGAAGCGAGTCGTTTCAATGCCAGCCGGAATCAGGCAGACATCGATTTTTACTTGCCAGATCGCCTCCCTTCCGTGCAAGTCGATATTGTCGTGGCCAACATCTTGTCGAGCGCGTTGACCGTGCTTGCGCCGGCGCTGGCCTCGACTTGCAAATCAGGCGGAAGCATCGCCTTATCGGGCATATTGGAGCCTCAGGCGACTCAGGTCTCGGAAGTTTACGCAGAGTGGTTTGATATGGGGGTCTCCACCAAGATGGACGGCTGGGTGCTTCTGACGGGACGTAAACGATGAGTATGGTAACCTCCTGCCCGCAGTGCCTCACTGCCTTCCGGGTGACGGAGCACGAGTTGGATGCCAAAGATGGCAAGGTGCGATGCGGAAAATGCCAGCATGTATTCAATGCACTTTCGCGGTTGGCAAAGGCGGATCCGCGCTCCAGCAAGCGTGAGGCAACAGCTCTACAGCCTCCCCCCCCACCCAAACCGTTCTTCACCGACACCGCATCGCTAGACTCGAAATTAGCAAGTCCGCGCACTAGATTCAAATTCTCGCGCTGGTTGTCGGCGCTGTTGGTTTGTCTATTGATACTGCTCGCTTTACTTCAGGCGGTTTTCTATCTGCGTACGCCAATCGCTGCCCAATGGCCAATGCTGAGACCGCATCTTGTCGCTATCTGTGCTGTGGTGCAGTGCACCGTCGACCTACCGCAGCAGGCCGAGCTACTCACTATTGACGATTCTGACATGCTGGAAGATGCCGAGCGTGAAGGCGTGGTTCATCTTTCCGCAACACTCGTCAACAACGCCTCTTTTACCCAGGCCTATCCATTGCTCGAGATTACCCTGACTGATGCGTACGATAGGCCGGTAGTCCGGCGTGCCGTATCAGCCGGCGGGTATCTCCCCACTGGTCTGCAGATGCAAGATGGCATTGCTCCCGGGGAATCCGTGCAGATACGGCTGACAATGACCGTGGCTGGGGAGTCAGTTGCCGGATACAGGCTGTTTGTGGGCTATTGAAGCCTAATGAAAATCATTAGGCAGTTTTAATGATCACAGGCAAGGTGACTGATGGAATTATATGTACTATGTGTCTCAAGTGGTTTTGATTAATTCAAAGGAGACGATTATGTGGACCAAGCCAGAAGTTACTGAAATGCGTTTTGGTTTCGAAGTTACCATGTACGTATGCAATCGTTAATTTGATCATGAATTAACACGAAACGGAGGCTCAGGCCTCCGTTTTTATTTGTGCGCAGCGACAGGTTTCATAGGTTTCATGCAATCTGAATTGACCCTTCTGACAGCTTCGATGATTTTTTCTATTGCCTGTTGCCGGCTATAACTCTTTCTCCACGCCAATGCTATACGTCTGATTGGTACCGGCGGTTGGAAAGGCACGACTTTCACCAAGGGATTGCCATATCTTTCAACGACTGCGCTACATGGCAGCACGGTGATGCCCAAGTTGGAAGCCACCATATTCCGGACCGTTTCTAGTGAATTTCCCTGCATCACCTCACCCTTGCGGGAAAGTTGCGGACATGCCTGCACGACCTGATTGCTGAAGCAATGGCCGCTATTGAGAAGCAGGACTTTCTCCTCGGCCAGTTCCTCTGCAGCAATAGCTGACTTGGCAGCCCAAGGGTGCTCTACCGGGACCGCGACCACAAACGATTCGTCATATAACGGCTGCATCTGAATGCCTGGAATATCAAATGGCAGTGCGATGATAGCAGCATCAAGCATGCCGCCCTTCAACTGTGTTTCGAGATTGGCGGTCAGGTTTTCTTCAACGTCTAGTGGCATCCTGGGCGCGGTCTCGCGCAGGATGGGAATGATCTCGGGAAGAAGATAGGGCCCTGTTGAATAAATCACACCCAGCTTAATCGGGCCATCCAGTTGATCGTGGCCCTGCGCGGCCAGTATTTTGATCTGTTCGGCCTCCTCCAGCACACGCGTGGCCTGTTCCACGATCTCTTCACCGATCTCAGTCAGCGCAACCTCATTATGGCTACGCTCAAATATCATGAGCCCTAGCTCGTCTTCCAGCTTCTTGATGCCCAGGCTGAGCGCTGGCTGGGTGACAAAACAGCGTTCGGCAGCCCGGCGAAAATTCCTTTCGCGGGCAACGGCTACGATAAATTTGAGTTCCGTCAGCGTCATTTGATCGATTAGTGCGATTTATGAAGCAAAGGCCGATTATCCCACAGAGCTAATCAGCTCACTATGGCGGCATGCCTCTCCAGGAAATCCAGCACAATCTCCTCCGCGCACCGCGACTGAGTTTTCTCGCCTGTCTGGCAGACCTGCCAAGCGTGCCACTTTTCAGCGTTGAGGTAGGTGTCGAACACTGCGGGATGGATATAGCAGCTTTTGCATATACGCGGCGTATTGCCCAGCCGTTCTGCCACCATGCTTACGGTTTGATCAATGTTCTTCTTGGCCTCGGATTGCGTGCTGTAGTGCGCGAGCTCCAGCAGCAACAGCGTTGCCAGCATGGTCCCGGTCCACGTCCGGAAATCCTTGGCGGTATAGTCTTCCCCAGTGATTGTGCGCAGGTACTCATTCACATCATTGGATTCTATGCTGTGCACCTGCCCGTTTTCATCCAGGTACTGAAACAACTCCTGCCCCGGCATATCACGCATGCGTCGGATGATATTGGCCATGCGCCTATCCTTGACCTCCAGCGTGTGATAGACCTTGCTCTTGCCGCGGAAGCGCAACGCAATCTGTGACCCCTCCACCTGCACATGTTTATTGCGTAGTGTGGTCAGTCCAAAGGAGCGATTCTCCCGGGCATATTCCTCGTTACCTATACGTATGCCCGTCAGGTCCAGCATGCGCACAACCGCAGCCAAAACCTTATCTCTAGGTAGCCCGGGCAAGGCGAGGTCACGTTGGACGCTATCCCTGATCCCAGGCAAGGCCTTGCCGAATTTGATCATGCGTTCGTACTTGACCTCATCGCGTACCTTGCGCCACTCAGGGTGATAACGATACTGTTTGCGGCCTCTGGCATCGCGGCCTGTCGCCTGGATATGACCGTTTGCGTACGGGCATATCCATACGTCCTGCCATGCAGGTGGAATGGCGAGAGACTTGATGCGGGCAAGTATGTTTTCATCCGTGACTCTGCTGCCACGTCTATCCATATAGCGGAAACCGCTCCGCGCCGCTTGGCGGCGAATGCCCGGCGACCGATCGCTGACATAACGCAAACCAGCAGAACGTGCAGATTCTGCAGGATCTGTCTGCATAGCTTGCAAGGCATGTGTGGCTGAGTCGGGCATGCGGATTAGCCTAGCAACCTCCGCGAGACTTTACTGTGCGCAAGCCCAGCTAGGGTATGAGTGAGAAAAAAGAAAAGGCCCCTTGGGGCCTTTGAATTGGATTAGGAAAAGTAGTTATACATCCAGATTATTGACGCCCAAGGCGTTGTTTTCAATGAAGGCGCGACGCGGTTCGACCTGGTCGCCCATCAGGGTCGTGAAGATTTCGTCCGCCGCAATGGCGTCATCGATCTGCACCTTGAGCAGGCGCCGCACCTGCGGATCCATGGTGGTTTCCCATAATTGCTCGGGATTCATCTCACCCAGACCCTTGTAGCGCTGAATGTTGAGGTTCTGCTTGGCTTCGTTCAACAGCCAGTCGAGGGCGCCCTTGAAATTGGTCACCAGTTGCTGTTTTTCACCGCGTTTGATCACCGCACCCTCGCCTAACAGGCCTTCCAGCATGACCGAAGTTTTCTCGATCTGCCGGTAATCACCACTGGCCAGGAATTCGGGGTCTACCACACAGCTTTGCAGGTTCCCATGGACGTACTTGTTGACCTCGAGACGATACGCTGCAGTCTCCTGATCATAGGCCACCAGCACTTCACTGCCTGTGTGCCCAAGTAACGGCCGCAATTGTTCGGCAGCTGCGTTGGCACCCGCTTCGCTGGTCAAATCCATCTTACCCAGGTCCTGCAGGGCACGCAGCACGCTTTCGTCATACAGCGAAGCGAGTCGCCGGATCACTGCTTCGGTCAGCACCATCTGCTTGGCGATTTCTGTTAACGGTTCGCCGCTCAACACTTTGCCGTCTTTGCCTGTTTGCAGTTCGGCTCCCTTGAGCGCGGATTGCAGCAGGTATTCATCCAGTTCGTGCTGATCCTTGAGATAACGTTCATCCTTGCCCTGTTTGACTTTGAACAAGGGTGGTTGGGCAATATAGATGTGACCCTTTTCCACGAGGTCGGTCATCTGCCGGTAGAAAAAGGTCAGCAACAGCGTGCGGATGTGCGCGCCATCCACGTCGGCGTCAGTCATGATGATGATGCGGTGATAGCGCAACTTCTCGGAATTGAAATCATCCTTGCCGATTCCGGTGCCCAGCGCGGTAATCAGCGTTGCAATTTCCTGCGAGGAAAGCAGCTTGTCAAAACGGGCCTTTTCCACATTGAGGATCTTGCCCTTGAGCGGCAGGATGGCCTGGAACTTGCGATCTCGTCCCTGTTTAGCAGATCCTCCTGCAGAGTCCCCCTCAACCAGATAGAGCTCGGATTTGGCAGGGTCGCGTTCCTGGCAATCCGCCAGCTTGCCAGGCAGTCCCATGGTGTCCATGACACCCTTACGACGAGTCATTTCGCGCGCCTTGCGTGCAGCATCTCTGGCGCGCGCGGCATCAACGATCTTGTTGCAGATGATCTTGGCGTCTACCGGGTTCTCCAGCAGAAAATCCGCCAGCTTGGAGGCCACGACCTCCTGCACTACAGGCTGCACCTCGCTGGAAACCAACTTATCCTTGGTCTGGGAGGAAAACTTTGGCTCAGGCACCTTGACCGATAACACGCAGGTCAAACCTTCACGCATGTCATCGCCCGTCGTTTCTATTTTGGCCTTTTTGGCCAGCTCGTTTTGTTCGATGTAATTGTTAAGCGTGCGGGTCATGGCGGTACGCAAGCCCGTCAAGTGAGTGCCCCCGTCACGTTGTGGGATGTTATTGGTAAAGCATTGCACGGACTCACTGTAAGAATCGTTCCACTGCATGGAGACTTCCACAGTAATGCCTTCTTTTTCGCCAACCGCATGAAATGGTCTGGGGTGCAGCACGCTCTTGCTGCGGTTCATATACTCCACGAAGCCCTTAACCCCACCTGAATAGGCAAAATTCTCGCTCTTGCCGTTGCGCTGGTCGATGAGCTCGATCTTGACGCCATTGTTGAGGAAAGACAATTCTCGCAAACGCTTAGCCAGGATTTCGTAATGAAACTCGACATTGGAAAAGGTTTCTGTGGACGCCAGGAAGTGGACTTCCGTGCCGCGGCGCTCCGTCACGCCTGTTTCGGACAGAGGTGCTACTGCAACACCACGTTCAAATTCCAGCAGGTACGCCTTGCCATTACGAAATATCTTGAGCTTGAGCCAGTCTGACAAGGCATTGACCACCGATACCCCAACACCGTGCAAGCCGCCGGAAACCTTGTATGAATTCTGATCAAACTTGCCGCCAGCGTGCAGCTCCGTCATGACGATTTCGGCAGCAGAGCGCTGTAACTCATCATCCTGCTTGATATCCGTAGGGATGCCACGTCCATTGTCTGACACGCTAATGGAGTTGTCGGGATGGATGATGATCTTGATATCGTCACAATGCCCTGCTAACGCCTCATCAATAGCGTTATCCACCACTTCAAACACCATGTGATGGAGCCCTGTGCCGTCGGAAGTGTCGCCGATATACATACCCGGACGTTTGCGTACAGCGTCCAAGCCTTTGAGTATCTTGATACTGGAGGAATCGTAGTCGGTCATTATTTCAACTTTATAGTAGGTTTCACGTGAAACTAGGGTCAGATGCGCATTGGCATTACGACATATTTGTAATCGGCATTCTCAGGTACGGTGACCAGGCAGCTGCTGTTGGCATCAGCGAAAGAGAATATAGCTTGGCTGCTGTCTGTATTATTCAGCACATCAATGAGATACGTGACATTAAAGCCGATATCCAGTGGCTCGCCTTCATAGCTGATCTCAAGCTCTTCTTCGGCCTCTTCCTGCTCGCTATTGGTACTGATGAGGCGCAGGCTATCCTTCCCCAGCACCATGCGAATGCCCCTGTACTTTTCGTTGGACAGGATAGAAGCGCGCTGCATGGACATGAGAATTGTCTGCCGATCCACGCTGAAAGAGAGCTGATGCCGTGTGGGAATGACTCGGGTGTAGTCTGGAAATTTTCCGTCTATCACCTTGGAGATCAACCGGATATTGTTGAATGTAAAATTGACCTGCCCCGGAGCAACTTCGATAGTCACATCTTCATCGCTTTCATCCAGCAATTTTATCAGTTCGAGCACGGTCTTGCGCGGAAGAATCAATTCCTGTTTTTCGTAATTCTGTGCGAGGTCAGTAGAAGTGAAGCTCAGACGGTGCCCGTCGGTGCCTACCACATTAAGTCTATTGGCATTGACCTCGAACAGCAATCCATTGAGGTAATAGCGGATATCCTGTTGCGCCATGGCAAACTCCACCTGCTTGAGCAGTTGTTTCAGCTGGCGCTGGCTTATCTTGATTACCGCTTGTGCGCTGCCATTGATACGGCTCATGACCGGATAATCCGCAGCCGGCAAAGTTTGCAGGTTGAACCGGCTCTTGCCAGCTTTGACCTGGATGCGGCTATCCTGCGGCGTCAGATTGATCTCGGCCCCCTCAGGCAGTGAACGGCAAATATCCAGGAGCTTCTTGGCTGAGATGGTCGTGGACAATTCCCCACCTATGTGCGTCTCGACGGCCAGCGAGATTTGCATTTCGAGATCGGTTGCCGTGAGAACGAGCCGATCGGTACTCGCTTCCACCAGCAGGTTCGACAGGATAGGCAGGGTATGCCGTCTTTCCACTATACCGGTGACTGCGGTGAGAGGTTTGAGCAAGGTATCACGGTTTATTTTGATGTTCATCTTTTATAACCTGAATATAAGATATGAAATTAATAACAAGTAATAATCACATGAATTTCTGTTGATAATTTTTTTATTCCTTTAAGTTCAGCTAGTTGCCTGGTAATCCATGCGTGCATCGTGCCATATTCTACTGTTGATAGATTGTGGATACTTTTCCAAGTCAGTCCAAAAGCCCTGTAAACCGTTTATTGCCGCACAGGCTATCCACGGGATAGCTAGTCCCTGATAACCTGAATCAGGAAAGCTATATCGCGTGCCACCATGGGGTCATTCTGACGTAATTGTTCAATTTCTTCACAGGCATGCATTACTGTGGTGTGGTGCCTGCTGCCGAAAGCTTCGCCGATTTCCGGAAAACTGTGGTTGGTAAGTTCGCGGGCCAGCGCCATGGCAATCTGCCGAGGGCGCGCAAAATTGCGTGAGCGCTTTTTGCTGTACATCTCTGCGACCTTGATCTTGTAATAATCGGCAACCGTCTTTTGAATATTTTCCATGGTGATCTGACGACCGCGCACGGCAATCAGGTCCTTGAGTGCTTCGCGCGCCAGGTTGACATCAATCACATGACCGGTGAACTTCGCCATGGCCACAATGCGATTGAGCGCGCCTTCTAGCTCGCGCACACTTGAACGTACCTGTTTGGCGATGAAGAAGGCAACGTCTTCATGCAACAGGAAATTGGCGGCTTCCGCCTTCTTGAGCAGAATGGCCACGCGCATTTCAAGTTCAGGCGGTTCGATGGCAACCGTCAATCCCCAGCTGAATCGCGTGCGAAGTCTCTCGTCAACGTCGGCAATTTCTTTGGGATAGGTGTCGCAGGTAATGATGATTTGCTTCTTGGATTCAATCAGAGAATTGAATGCATAGAAGAATTCTTCCTGTGTGCGGCTTTTCTTGGCGAAAAACTGGATATCATCAATGAGCAGCAGATCCAGCGAGTGGTATTGCTGCTTGAATTCATCAAAAGACTTGTGTTCGTATGCCTTGACCACGTCGGATACATAACGCTCAGCATGCAGGTAGCGCACCTTAGCATCTGGTCGCTGCTGTTTCAGGTGGTTGCCGATCGCCTGCAGCAAATGTGTCTTGCCCAGCCCTACTCCACCGTAGATAAACAGCGGGTTGTAAGCTGTACCGGGATTCTCCGCCACCTGCAGTGCCGCAGCACGGGCAAGTTGATTGGCCTTGCCGGTGACGAAATTATCGAAGTTGAAGGATGAGTTCAACCCGCATAGTTCCTGGCTGGTTTTAGCCTTAGGCTTCTTCGCTACGGTAACTGACGGCATTACGAGTGAGTCGGCAGGCATCACAGAAACAGGTTTCCTGTCGGCGCCGTTAACCACAACAGCTTCTGCATCAGACAGGGCGAGTTCGATTGCTACAGGATGCTGCAATAATTCTTCAGCCAGCAGCTCTATTCTGCGCAGGAATCTGTCTTTGACCCATTGCTGTACGAAACGGTTGGGGGCCAGTAATCGGACTGTATTGCTTGATGGTTCAAACCGTAGCGGCTTGATCCAGGTGTTGAATTGCTGCGCCGATAGCTCCTGCTTGAACCGATCGAGACAAATAGACCAAAAATTTTCCATCGGTTGCCCGAGATCCTCAACTGATAGCATGGTATTTGCTCGAATGTTTTTTGGTATGTTCGAGCCCGAAGCTGAGCAAGCGCTTGAAGCAAGCTGGCGCAGCAGTTTTTGTCAGGACATTCTAACGTCTTTGCTGGAACTTATCCACAGGCGATTTGGCTTGAAGAGGCCCGCTGGTAGGTCAAATAAACATTGACAGGACATTCACTTATCGGGTTAAATTACGCCCTTTTGTTTTATTACAAACAAAGCTTAGCGGAGAAATTCGAATGAAACGCACTTATCAGCCTTCCAAAGTTCGCCGGGCCCGCACACACGGATTCCTGGTACGCATGTCAACCCGCGGCGGTCGTGCTGTCATCGCAGCTCGTCGTGCTAAGGGTCGTGCCCGCCTCGCAGTCTGAACTGACTCAGATTCTTGGACCTGAAGGCGTGCCGGAACAGGGTTTCCCCCGCCGCGCCAGATTAGTTAAAACGGATGAGTTTTCATCCGTTTTTAATTTCCGCAAGCGGATTTCAGGTCAACATCTGGTTGCCTATTACAAGCCCAACCCGCAGCCCAAAGCACGCCTTGGCTTGATTGTCGGCAAGAAGGTTGCTACGGCCGCTGTAGACCGCAATTACATGCGGCGCGTCTTGCGAGAGTTGTTCAGGGTGCAGAAATCCGGTCTTGCGGGTCTGGATATCGTGATTAGGGTTCAGCACCGTTTTGCCCGAAAAGACTATCTGATGATTAAGCAGGAGTTCCTCGGACTTGCGGACAAGCTGGCGCGGACGCGAGCGAGGCTGCCCCTCAATGGCTAAGATATTGATTTGGTTTATCAGACTATATCAACTAATATTGAGTCCTTTTTTCGGGCAGCAATGCCGTTTTTATCCCACCTGCTCCTGTTATGCCATCGAGGCAATCGACAAGCTGGGCCCCTGGCGCGGAGGCTGGCATGCCATACGCAGATTATCGCGCTGTCATCCCTGGCACCCGGGCGGCCACGATCCCGTACCTGAGAATAGAACATAATTTATGGATACCAAACGTCTCGTCCTTTTTGTCATTTTTTCCTTTTCCATCCTAATGTTATGGGAAGCGTGGCAACGTGACGCCTCGCCGGCTGCACCTGCAGTCACTGCCCAGCAGCAGGATGCCAGTGTTCCGCAGGAGGTGGCGGACCAGGCGACTGGAAATGATGAGCTTTCCTCGGAAAATGCTTTCCGCTTTGAATCAGGGCAACGTATCCAGATAGAGACCGATTTATACA
>Ga0196972_1000694_pt1 | contig 13786 bp, 20 predicted proteins | sample S1v_2013CmetaG_FD_148618 | JGI IMG/M metagenome (GOLD analysis project Ga0196972, IMG submission 148618) | Soil microbial communities from Anza Borrego desert, Southern California, United States - S1+v_20-13C | ecosystem: Environmental > Terrestrial > Soil > Desert | place: USA: California...
GAAGAGACGCCAAAGTTCCTTTTTTCATACCAATTTTCTTTAGGCCTTGCAAAAAATAGAAAAGGAAAAATAAATTTTGTAGAATGTAAAGTATACTTTACATTTACTTTTTCAAACAACCGTTATGCAATTCCTCCTACCACACCGCTTTAAAAAGATCGGGGCCATCATTGCTCCCCTGGGTTTCTGTCTTTGGTTAATGATGCAGCTTGGCTATATAAAGCGCCTTCTCATTGCTACCTTCGGCGAACTTAAGGGCAGTTATGAATGGTCAGCCTATCATATGGTCAATATCGCTGCGGCTGTACTCGGCTTCTTCGCCTTTCTTACCGGGCTTTATTGTATCTCCTTCTCAAAAGAGAAGGTGGAGGATGAGATGGTTCAAAAAACAAGATTGGACAGTTTTCAATTTGCCGCTTTCCTGCAAATCATTGTCACCATTGCTGGTTTCCTGTATATACTATTTGCCGGGGACCCGGGTGAAGGCGGCCTGATGATCTTCTTTATATTCCTGGTGTTCCTGTTCTGGCTGTCCTTCGTAGGTCGTTTCAATTATATTCTACATGTGAAGTACAGGCAATGAAGAACACCGTCAAAGAAGAACGTCAAAAAAAGCAACTTACGCAAACCCAACTGGCAGAATTGGTTGGTGTCTCCCGGCAAACTATTTTCTCCATTGAAATCAACAAATATGTTCCCTCAGTAATGTTGTCACTTAAGCTTGCCAAAGCTTTTGGAAAAAAGGTGGAGGAGATTTTTAAATTGGAAAGTACGGATTAAAAAACCGGTTTTATATTGACAATGCGAACTAAATTCAGTATCTCCTAATATCTGGAAATAACCAGGCTGCTTTCTGCTTTGCCAATATTTCATTATTGCAGCCCGAGCACAGGATAAGGAGTTGCCGGTGCATAAGGATAAAAAGCTTGCGCCATACCTTTTGTTATTCGCATAATAAAATCCTTTTCGTCTGCAATTAAATAATTCTTTTCAATAACATTCAGCGCCTGACCTTTACCAGCTTCTCTAAAAACTGCCATTCCTGGATTCTCGAATGCTCAGGCCTTATCCCACTGCCAATATAGTCATCGGTCTCTTTAGTATAAGTCTCCCAGAAAATAGCTCGTTGTCCCTTAAAATAAAATCTGGTGAAATATTCCTTTTCCTCAAATATTCTGGAGGCTATTAGTAAGTTGCCTGAACCATCATAGGACAGCTTGTACCTCAAATGATGCCCATATACAGGACCAACAAATGTATCCACTTCAAATACAACGGAGTCAGCCAATTGATAAGCTAACTCTTGTGATTTTTTAAATACACTGTCGTACCTCTTTAATTCCAGCCTCACCCGGGGTCGAGTGTTAAAATGTTCAATATTGCCTTTCATCCAATTATAATCATACTTTAATGGATCGCCGGATTGCCTTTGAAATACTATTGAATCGTTTTCAAAATAAAACAAACCCCAATATGGGTTAAGGGTTTCATTTATCTCAACTTTACATATTTTATTCTCCGAAAAATAAAAAACAGCGGAAATCTCTTCCTTACAATCAGACTTATACATTCCTTTCAATACCTGAGACCTAATGGTATCTATCCAGGAAATTCGCCGCCAAACACTGCCATTTATGTAGCAGGGGATTTCATCTGACATTGTAGCTATGTCCTTCTTATCGGCAATAAGTTGCTCAATTGCCATTGCCCTTTTGTCAATTAGTGAAAGTAATTCTGCTTGTCCCAGGCACGAATTACCCAACAATAAAAATCCTGATATAATAAATAATTTGAAATTGCTCATATGTTATTTCTCGCACTTGCCCGATGTGTTTGCATAAAACATAACAGCTGGCGTTACTCGAGCCCCGGCTCATAATACAATACCGCTGCTCCTGACCCGAGCACTTTTGTCTTAGTAAGCTTCAAAACGATCCTGTCCCTGATTTGGTCAAATAGTAACATCCCTTTTCCTTCGATGACGGGATGAATACAAATTTGAAACTCATCAATAAGATGACTGTTTAAAAGCTGGATGATCAAACTCCGGCTTCCAACAAGAATATCCCTTCCTGCTTGTTGTTTCAATTCCAGGAGTTCATCTACAAGGGACTTACTGGCAAGCTTTGCGCTGTCCCAGTTCGTTTCTTTCAATGTGTTTGAAAAAACCAGTTTCTGGATCTTGTCAATTGCAATGGCAAACTCATCCATTGATCGTTCACCGGATGGTTTTTTCAAGAGTTCCTGCCAAAACTGCATCAGCTGGTAGGTAGTCCGTCCATATAAAATTACACCTCCATTATTTATCAGTTCAGCATAATGCCGATGTAAATCATCGTCGGCAATTCCTGCCGTATGGTCGCTAACACCGTCAAGTGTCATATTGAATGCTGCAATTACTTTTCTCATATTTTTTACCAGCCTTAAAACCCGTGTAATGTTGTATACCTGACAATATCAGGGTTTTTCATTGGTTTCTGAAATGGGAAAATCCTTTTTAAAAATGTAATGATAGACCATCGGACCGTTCCCGGCCGAAACAGGAAATGCGTTCACGAGTTTCCACCCATCCTTACCGAGGTAATTTATGGCATCAATGACCGAATTGAATTTCTTCAGCTTTCCCTCCTCCGTTTTTACACGATAATCCTTCCAAAAACTCCTGGCTTCTCCATAATTTATATCAATCGTGACTTTATTGCTTAATAATTTACCAGTAGCTATCACTTCACAATACTGTTCAACTCATGTTGTATCCTGGGAGCAAACCGTAAATGAACCGAGCATTGCCACCAATGTGGTAATGTATTTCATAATAAAGATTTATTGAATAATTTTTTTATAACCACCGGTTTTGTATTACAATCCCAATTACTTCTGCTTCTCAAAACCCCAGATCAGTTCAGTTTCATGACGAATTGTCTCGTCAATGGTTGATCCAAATTGCCCCCAGGCAAAGCCCTCACCATTTGACTTGTTACGCAAATCAGCAACCACATAGTTGTCTGGCAGCCGGGTGGCAAAATTCTTTAGTGTAGTGTCACTCGAACTTCTCGCTTGTGCAAGCTCTATAAAACCATTCTTATTGCTCCAAATGTTCAAGACGGTTTTTTCATGAACAATGTCAAGGTGCGACTGTGAACCCAGCCTGCCAAACTCGTCAACATGCTTTATAAACTCTGCCAGGTCTTCTGAATGTTTAACAATTACAGCAGGGTCATGGCAAACGTAAAATACATTTCCCCAGTTGCCCTTATTGTCCACATCCAAAATCCAAAAATTTCCAAACCCGTCGCCTGCAAGCTGCACAGAATGAGGAAAGACATTTTCAAACGCGAACTGTCCAACGGCATCAAAAGTCACTTCATCAATGAGTGAAAACTCAAACCCGCTTGCAAACTTCAATAGTTCTTTAATGTCACCGGGTATATGCCCGAGGGGAAGCTGTTTTGCCAAATTGTCAATTTCCTGGCTGTTCAATCCTTCTTTCAGTACTACCTGGTATTCATCCCCGTCTTCTGTTTCATAACGGTTGTTGAGAATTGCTTTGAGCTGTTCTAATGCTGTCATTTTACGAACTGATTTTGGCAGGTTTGCACTTGCTTATTTCCCTGTTGCTCCAGGCCCATACAAAAACCTGCAACTGTCAACAGAAAAATGGTTAATATAGATTTAGTGTGTGTCATATACAGGGATAAACCATCCGCACCCTGCCGCAGTGGCGATAGTACGTGTTACTGTCGTTGCGCCACGTCCATACCCAGGAACCTCCATTCCGACATGCGCCGTTGTCTTCTACCTCAAATTTTAATATTATGCTGTTCAGCTAAAGACCGTCGTTGTTCTCTAAATGCTTTGCCGGACAATATGTCGTCAATCGTATTTTGCAGATCTTTGGACGTCCTTTTATTTCCCTTAATATCCAATAACACCTTCCTAATTTGTTGCGCTTTATAATTTTTGATTATGTCCCGGTTATCTAAAGCAATCGGGAAAAGAATTAGATAAATCATTTCCCCTTCAACCAAACCTTGCCTGTAAAGATAATTAACTGCGTAAAGAAAATTCAGGTTGTTCCTCCAATTCCTTTTTTGCATTGTTAGTAGCGCTATCGTTCGCTCCTGCCTGGATTTTTCCTGGTCTGCCAGGTAAATCAGAACATTATTGATGTAATCTTCGGCGCTTTCATAAACCCTGATAAATTCTTTCGACAAAAACACGTCAGAATAGCTTGTTAAATCCACAACAACTCTTTCAATAGAGTCAATTGTATTTGAAAAGGAATTTTTACCCATTTTCGTGGTAAGCGTATCCACTAAATAGCCCTTTTCGTAATCGTAATAGATGGGAACTGTATTATCGATATCATGCCTGGTTTCACAGGCTGAAAACAAAAGAATCGCAAATAAATAGCAGACAATTCGCATAAAAGTATAAAGTAGCGGTCAATGATGACCATGTGCGTTGAACATATCCATTCCGGCAATAAGTGCTCGCTCGAAATACCTCAATTTAAATGTAGTAAAAAGCTTCAGCACATCAAGCCCTATTACCGCAATGCCTTACAACGCGTCTGGCTCCATTATTCATTTTCTTACCACACTATTCCTTGCCTTGCCTCCAAATGTTATTTGTTCATCTAAGCTCCGAAAGTATTAACTTTTTCTGCTTAAATGTGTTCTTTATAGCTTTCTCTCTAACAGCCGGATCATTACTGTGTATCAGTTCAAAATATTCAACGGGCACAACCTGCCATGACAAACCATACTTGTCTTTACACCATCCGCAAGGGCCTTCTTCTCCCCCATTGGCGGTGAGTGCTTCCCAATAATAATCTACTTCATCCTGGTCTTTACAGTTTATGACAAGCGATATGGCTTCGTTAAATTTAAACATTGGTCCTGCGGCAAGAATGGAAAATTCTACTCCCGCGAGCTCCATTACCGCAGTATCAAAACGACCCTCATTGCCGCTACTATCCGCTACCGGCATGTTTTCAAATAATTGATAGTCTTTCAACTTTCCATCTTTAAATATGGAGAGGTAATACCCGGCAACTACTTTGGCGTCTTTTTCAACCCAAAGACAGGGGGTAATTTTCTGATTCTTCATTGTATTTAAATCTTGATTATTAATATTAATTAGCCTGAATTATCTACGTGGTTGACTATTATATCTCGCAATACCTTGTTAGTGGCTGCACTAATCTTGCTGATACTAGTTCTTGCTTATGACCAGGTGCGTTGCCTGTTCTCCTTCTATTCTCTGAATCTTATTAAAACCCAGCGCGAGCATATCAATGCCCGAGAATAAATGCTCGAGCAGAATGGCCAGGCAAATAAAAAAAGGGGGTTGTGGGAAATATTTTTTCATTGGCTAAATCAGAAGGTAAGTTTTTAGTTATTGCCTGGCGTGGTTGTTTGCAATGTCGCCCAGGGTTTAAGATGAAACTGGATTGCGCATTACTGTCTGTATTCCCGCACAGTTTTCCCACGGGGAGCCGGAGTCCATTTCATTGGGTCCTTTTTCCGAAGCGCTCGCACAACTTCGGCTTCCATTCCATACCCGTTACTGGTTAGCGGCCTCACGTCGCTTATACTTCCATCCTTAGCCACTACGAACTGTACATGCACAGTGTAATTTCCCCTGGGAGCGCCGTTATGATACGAAATTGACCGGTTAAGGCTGTTCTCAAGGGAGTTGGTCCAAACAGAATCTCCCCCGGTAAAAGCTGAAATGATTTCAACTTTGCATTCAATCTTTTTTGGCCATTTCTGTTTCGAAATTTCGACAGCGATTTTGCCATAAGTATACGTATCTGTCTGTGCGTGGGTTTTTACAGTAACTATAAGATAAAGTACCGCTAAAAGCAATGCTCTAACAGTTAGGAATCCTGCCAATGGGTGAATACTTGAATACATGGTTTAAAAGTGGGTTGAAAGGTAAGCACGGCGGTTAGATCGCGGGGTTTTCCTTCTCACATTTAGTCAAAGATCCTACCTTTACCTAGCATTCCCGAACGGTCGCGATGTGTCTAATTTGGTTTCTTTTATCGTCTCCATTTTTAACAGCTTCTTTTAACACACGTACGATTTCATGTTTATTAGTATAAGGAGCAAGCTGATTGTTCTCCATAAGGGTTTCCATCAGTCATAATACCCTGTTCTGTTTGATAACAAACGTTCCATTTGGCACCCAACTGATGTCCCTCAAGACACAATTTCCATAAAATACCACTATAGAATAAAACGGAATACTTTGAAATTGATTGAGCTGCTTCTTTAACTCGCTAATATGTTTGCTGTTTTGCAATATTGGGTTATAGAGACGATACTTACTTCTACCATATGCTAACACTTGAGTCCAATGAGGCTGGTAACCTGTTCCAAAAATCCAACCGCTATAATCTTTTACTTCGAATACTATTAAACCTGCTTTAGTTGCCACTACCAAATCAATCTGAGAAAAATTACCATTATTCTTCCTGACATACAAATCGTGGAATATAGCTTTCGCAGGCATTCCAAACTTCAAAAACTTTAACACCAAATCTCTTTCGGTTTTTGTACCTCTATTTCTATTTGTAACAGTTTGTAATAATTTCCTATCACGTAATACTTTTCGAACCACCCTCAAGATTAAAAAGGCGGCAATCAACGAAACTATACCAAAAAGAATCTCCATCGGCATTTGCAAAACACCTGGGTGCGCTCAAATGATCTAAACTTCAAGGATATAGCAAATCTTCCATTTTCCTGGCAGTCATCAGAGAATTATACTGGTTTTTAGCCAAAGAAATACTATTTTCTGCCGCCATTAATCTTACCTGAAAATCAGAAAATTCTTGTTGGGAAAAAAGTCCTGGCCTGGTAAGTAAAAGATCCATCACCATTGAAAAAGCTTCCATTGATTTCTTGTTTTGGGTCAGTACATCTTGTAAAAAACGCCTGTCCAGCTTATCGGGAAGGTTTGCCAGGCGTTTTAATTCGATTTTGCTTTCAATAATTTCATGAATGGTGCTTGAATCGAACTCGGTTATTTTCGATACCGACCGGGCAACTTCTTCATAAGTAGTCGCTCTTTGAACAAAAGCAGACATTAATTTGCTCCATGACCTATGCATGGTGCTGTCCTGAGCCTGAGTCATCAAAACAGTGAAACAACAAATTATCAGGTAACAATACCTCATATTCACATTAGGTTGTGTACAACGTTAAAGGCTTGGCGATGGCCAGACCAATTTACTGAAAGTTCCGGCCCAGTCCAACTATACGGCCTTTTAATAAAAGGGCGTAGCCAACAACCAGTCAAGGTTTGCGTCAAACCGCGATGTCGGCACGTACTGTTCTTATCATTCGATCGCTCTCAAACGTCTTTTAAAAGCTTCCCCGTTTTGCTCATAATTTGTTACGCCCCCACATCATGATAGAACTCAAGGTTTTCAGAAAACAGTGCCTTTAATTTATCTAAATTGGGTGTATTGAATGCGTTAAAAAAAGCAGCATCCAAATTCGCAATCGTATCGTATAACCCTTTGATATTGGCGAATAATTGTGTGAGGGATTGCTTTTGGTATCGTTTGTTGAGCAAGCCGTGATTACTACGATCATTGTCAAGGTAAAAAAAATAAATGCATTAGATATCCTGATATTTTTTAGATTTTATTAGAATGAGGAACGCACCGAACTTACCTGACGTTACAGCTTGGCGGAGGCCGGAAGATTTAAGGACACTTGCGGCAGGACTTCAAAACATTTGCTATTAAATAAATGGCCAAGCCATAAAATTCATGGTTGCGCTCAACCCGACTCTTGAGCGTTGTTATATTGCTTTAAAACTTTCGCTTCTTTCCATTCTGAAGGCCAAAGTTGAATTGTATAAAAATCATTCCCATCGTCTCCAATTACTGCGTCAAGTCCGGTCGAGCAGATTCTTATCCGATAATTTCCTGGAGAAACATTAATCAAATAATCTGCATCATTAAAACCACATGCAATAATCTCCAATGTACCACTGATAGTTTTAATACATGCTTCGACTACATGGTCATACGCTACCACATCCAATGGCGGTTCATCCGCATATACATCAAATTTACCACGGATTTGACCATAACTTCCTGTGAACACACTCAGGAAATTTGATAAGGCAACCAAACGATTTTGAGTAGTCGCTTCTGACCAAATAGTATTGTCAAATTCCCAAGATGATCCCTTGTCAACAATGAAAAACTGATTATACTGGGTATAGAAATCTAGTGGTTGCGACTTCATGTATGAGACATTCTGAAAAATAAATAACGCGGACCGTTACGACTTGACGCAGGCCTGTTAAATTTAATACTCATTATACTTTAAGATGGCCGGGCTTGTGCGCAAACCTACTGTTGTATGCTGCCTTGTTTTTTCACCATCTCTGCTTTCTTACAAAAGTGCAATACATTCCACCGAAAAAAGAATCCCCCCTGGAAAAGGCATAACCTGGGGAGTGCTCCTGGCAGGTGCATTATCAGGAAAAAATTCGTCGTAAATTTTGTTGACTACTCCAAAGTCATTTCCGGCAACCATAAAAATTGTTGTCTTAACAATTTTAGTCATGTCACTGCCACTTTCTTCCAAAACGGTTTTAATATTCAAAAAGCATTGCCTGGTTTGATCCTCAAAACTATCACTCAAAATCTTTCCAGTGATTGGGTCGAGGGCCCGGCATACCCGACAAAAAGATATAGTTGTCGGTAATTACAGCTTGCGGAAACACCTCTGACATTCTCGCGACCTTTGAGGTATTGAAATTATTTCTTTTCATATTGACAGTTTGAATCTGCGGGATTATATTTAGGGTTGCATACACCGTTACGGATTGGCGCAGGTCGGAGTTAAATTTAGAACTCCTGCGGTGGCGGACCAACAACTAATATACCTTGGCCACTGGGCGCCGTCACCAGCACGCTCCCCGGCTTACTGCCAGGCCGACTATTACCGGCTGTTTGTCATTTAATGATACCACCGAAAAGCTCTTGCAGTTGTGTCAATGAGAATAGGAACCGTGTCCATAGGAACCCTGATTTGCATCTTTGCAAGTTCTTCCGCTTTTGGTTTAATTTTTTCGCGAAGTTTTGCATATGCAGGACAAGGATTCTGCCAAATTGCTATTACCACCTCATTGAGGATTGTTTCCTTGTCAGGCAAGCCTTCATACTTGAACAGGTTGACCAGCATGGTGTCTAAAAGCCTTGCACTTTTTTCAGTTTGCTGCACCGCCAAGGCTTGGATGAAATCTTCGGGAGCGGCTCTATCAGCAGGAAAGCCTGTGAAGCCATGCGGCCTGTTCCCTGAAAACTTATAAAACTGTCTGCGGTGATAAGCCTGTAAAACATCAAAATAAGCAGTATCAGGATAGTCTTTCAGTAATTGAAACGATACGTCACTCAATTTCCAAACATGCTCCATCAACTTTTTCTTGATAATTTGAACATCTTCTTTTTCCCGGAATTTGGCAAGTCCGTAAAGTGCATATTCAATGTCGCCGAAACCCAGTTCATAGCCTTCAGATGGATCTAACCGCCTGGGACGTGTTGCCATATCCTTAATGTATGGGTGATATCTTTCTTGTGGTTCCAGGCTCTGTAAAGCAAGATAAGCCGTTCGCAAATAGTTGTGTTTGGTAAGGACCTGGTCAACTGTCTTGTTTTTCTCTTCTTGTGTTTTCCACTCCGCTTCCAGCAAAATGTCGTCCGATACTGTTCGGTCCCAGATTCCAAACTCACCAGCTTCTGTGAAAACAAGAGCTGTGTCGTCCAGATGCTTCATTACAATGTCAAAATGATTAAATGATTTACGATTTAACATTTCCCTGAAAGCCGCCGCCCGAAGGATAGGATGCTCAGATATACCCAACCGTTCAAGTTCAGAGTCGGTTGCCAGAAGTCGCAAGGCGCTATCGCTATGCATTACAATTCCCTTTTCAACTATTTTGGTCAAATAAGGTTGAAGTTTGTCGGGAAAGTCTTTTATAGCGTAATGATACTTACTGCTTTTATTGCAGGAGCAAATGATTAAAATCAGTAGAAGAACTATAAGCTGCTTTGGTAGTAACATGACTTGAAGTCTGACCTTGAATAAGCGGTTTGTTAATAGCTGCTAACGTTACGGCTTAGCGCAGTGGCGATTGCCTGTGTTAGGATATGCAGCTCAGCCAATGTTATATCCCGCCATTGTGGCACACACCTTGGTGGCGGTGGTATTTACTTAACCCTTGTGAAGCCGCTTTGATCGTCATATTCTCTTTCAACAGCATTTATCTTTCCATCATCTAACATTTCCAGCAATTCAGATTTGGAAAACACAAGTTCTTCATTCGCTACAAAAAAATCATCCTCGCCAAATCGAGATACATATCGGTTGTAGACAAAATTGCTAGGGAAAGCAAAAACCGAATCCTGCCGTATTTTAGTCACTCGAAGAAAGTAATATTGCGTCGATCTGTCATCATCGCTTCTGACAAGGTAGACGTCCCCACTCTGAGGATTCAAAACTAACCGCTTCTTCTCTTTTTGAGTTTGAATATTAACATAAATAAGTGTGACTAGTAAACTTCCAATTAAAAGCAGCCCCGAATATAGATAGACTGGGTTTTTAGTCGCCTTCTCATAAGTTTGCTGCAAGGAATCATATCGAATTGTTCTGCAACAATTCGGACAATAAACCGTACTCGTTTTAATACCGCTCGGAAAAAATGGTATAAAAAGGATGTGAAAGTATTCCTTAAAGATGGTAATATTCAAACCAAACGATTTACATTCCAGACATGCCGTGTGGTTGTCTGAATACTTTTTAATTCTTAGTTTTCGCCGTCCGAAATTAATAAACATAAAAATGGTTCGCTTGGGGTTACCACCAACGCCTAAGGCTTGGCGCAGGCCGGGTGTAATTAATTCTCTTTATACTTTAAGACACTAGGATTTAGCTCAAGCCGACTGTTGAGCGATTCTATAAAGAGCTTCAATCATTCGAGCATAGTCTATCCAGATATTGCTCAATTTCATCCAAATTAATTGTCCGTACAGTATCAATAATCTCTTCCAATCCTTTATACCCCCACGTGCCCGACCGAATCTTTGCTTTCAGTTCTTCTGCAATTGATCTACCAAGGCGAAACTCTGTAATGCTAATCGCTTTGTTTTGCATGGCGATAGAAAGCTGGTCTTTCATTGCTACAATTTATACTACTGAAATGATTGTTTTGAAACCATTGATATGCCAAAAATGGTATCTCGCAGTTTCAAACATTTTCAGATAAAACTACTTTTATTTGCCGAAACAGATTTAATTGGTTCCTGAGTCACCACTTTGCCCTGAAAGCTTCTAGTAGAACATTCTTTATCTCTTTCGCTACCGTCTTGGCTCAACTGAGTTGCTAATTTGCGCTTACCGCTAGGGGTAGTGGCAAACTCTGTTGTAGGTAGTGCTGGTCGTCGCTTAAAGGTCTTCATTTATAGTCAACAGCTTTTTGTCAATATGGTAATGAATCCTGTTTGTGTTTGTCTCAAACCAACCATGCCAACCATCAATCCACGAAACGCCAAAGACAGGTTTTAACTTGTAAGGGTCTTGTCCAAAATCAAGAAGTTGAATGTAAATGATTCGCTCACCTTCTTCTGTGACAAAGCCGATATATTGTTTGTCATGGTACTCTAACTCTTTCTGCAATTGAGGACAGGTCTTTTCAAATCGTTTCTTGTCTTCAGCCATTTGTTGCTTAGCCGTTGCCAAACTCACTTTTTCATTGTCATCTTCCAAATTTTCAATGGTTCTGCCCCAAACAGCATCATTGAAATGCTTCATGGCAACACAGTACTGATTGATTATAGCTGTGTCTATTTGCTTTATTAGATTTGTATCAGGTGTAAAGAAAGTTCGCTTTCCCCACCACATGTTATTACCAAATTTCTGTTCGCCATACTCGGCAGGGAAAATTACTCCCTCGGAATATTCAAAACTAACAAACTGGATTTTATTAAGTAGACTACTGTCAATTCTGTCAATGGCAACTCCGTGAATTACGTAAAATGAATCTTCTTTGGTCTGCTTCTTATTCTGCGTTTTGCAACCTATCAGCGTAAGAAAAAATAATATCGTAGTGATATGTCTCATAGCATCGCCTACAACGACCACAGCTTTTCGTTCTGCAGGGCATTTGGAAAACGTCCAGCCCGGAACTGAAGCCTATGTAAATTACAAAAGTTGAAAATATACTCTGTTGCTCATCCGTGTTCGTTCAGTCGGCTACGTAGCTGATAGTAGCACTTAGATGAGGATAAATTCTTCGCGCCCAGGTCACCGCTCACGCAAAACTGCATGTTTGCAGCATGTTATTCGTCACGGTATAATTTTGATGTGTCTACCTTACCGGCAAAGTCTTTGCTATAATATTGCTTCTGACCTTTCTTATCAACCGGAACAATCTCAAAAGAAAGTGATTTAATCTCTTTGCCGTCCACACAACAAAATTTACTTAAACCAAAAAAGGTTGGCCGATTAAAGCCAACACATTGATTATTTATTTTTTGTCCACTTGCAGTAAAAACATTTGGTGGTGAATATGTCTTGTTAAATGTCCCTTTGTTGATATAGCCAATTGCATTACTGTCCAAAGTGAGTATGTTTTTGTCAACGTTTGAAAGAACAAGATTTACCTTTCCAATATAGCCGTCTGGAACAACAATTTTAAGTGTCGGGGAATGCAGGTAATAGTGGAAAGCAATGAAGCCCACGCTTATTGCCATAAAGTAAATTGTAGAGTGTGATAGATTTTTTAAAAAGTTCTTTAAAATAAACATTAGGATGAAGCTAATAATTAAAATCCCGACAATGAAAATTCCTCCTAATATCAGTCCTGAAAGAATAAGTCCACCTGGAATTTTTGTCAATTTAACCAGGAGACTAACAAAAAGTATAACTGAAATTATACCGACTGTTATTTTGAGGTTGCGGTCTTTCATAATTGCTGCCAACGACCAGAACTTGGCGAAGTGCCGATAGTCCGCGTTACTTCAGGCCGAACTATTGCTTAGTAAAGATATATCACTGATATTATACTCCAAAGCTCATCCGGGATTCGTTAACCGGGACTGCAGCTGAGTAATGATATACAGAGGAGGAATTATTCTAACGCCGGCATTTTGCCAAACTCACTGTTAGGCGCTTTGCGATTTATAGATTAAATGCTGATTATTGTTTGGCCGTATCATTAAGATGATAAGGATGAATGTCATCAGTCCTAATACGATACTTACCAATCCATTAATTAGATAATACCAAATACCATTTAACGCCTCGCCAGGGATTCTAAGAAGTTGAGTCAAGTAGCTTGAACCGTCAATGTCAAACCATCCTATTAAGTACACAAGCAAAAATGCCAATAGTGGATTAATCCAGTGTTGCTTTTTTATCCTGCAAATAACAAGAGAAATTATCAGTCCAACAAGCAAACCCAGAACGCTTCCAAATCCTGATGCAAGTACCAAGTCGGTTATACTGACCACCGTCAAACCCTCCCCATTCAAAGCGGCTGGGTCACCGTTTGAGTGTCTTATTTGCTCAGCAAGTGTTGGATTTCTCAAATAGCCGAGAATTTCACCAGCCTTACCAAATAGCCACATGTATATTCCGGTGAACTTGACCCCTGCGTTCCGGGTGATGTTGACCCCCACTTTTAGATAATGAAGATCAGTATTGCAAAGAGCGTGTTGCCAGCTATAAATGTATTTAACTTCCCGAACTTGTTT
>Ga0196972_1000695_pt1 | contig 13775 bp, 10 predicted proteins | sample S1v_2013CmetaG_FD_148618 | JGI IMG/M metagenome (GOLD analysis project Ga0196972, IMG submission 148618) | Soil microbial communities from Anza Borrego desert, Southern California, United States - S1+v_20-13C | ecosystem: Environmental > Terrestrial > Soil > Desert | place: USA: California...
CGAACAGCTCGGTTTCGGTGACGAAGTCGATCGCGGCTTCCGGCCAGGCGAAGCCTTCCACCAGCGCCGCGGTGGCGATGCCCAGCTTCTCGTCGCTGCCCTGGAACTCCTCCAGCGAATCGAAGGCCGGCACGCTCAGCTGGCTGGCGCGCAGGAAGTCCAGCAGGCTCTCGCGCCGGCCGGCGCTCTCGGCCAGCACCAGCACCCGGTGCTGCGATGCGCCCAGGTGCTGCTTGAAGCGCGCCAGCGGCTCCTCGGCGCCGCGCACCACCGACAGCTCGGGCAGCTTCTGGAACAGGGCGCTGTCTGCCACGTCCTGCACGCCCGGGCGGATCGCCAGTTGCGCGTGTTCGTTGGCCCTGCCGTAGAACTGCTCGGTGGTCAGGAACAGCGCCTCGGGCGGCAGGATGGGCCGGTCTGGGTCCCCCTGCAGCAGGCGATGGCGCTCGCGGGTGTCCTGCCAGAAGCGCTGGAACGCCGGCTCCAGGTCGCCGTGCAGCACCAGCGTGGCCTGCGCGCCCAGGTAGTCGAACACCGTCGCGGTCTCGTCGAAGAACAACGGCAGGTAGTACTCGATGCCGGCGGTCGCCACGCCGTTGCCCATGTCCTTGTAGATGCGGCTGCGCGTGGGATCGCCCTCCAGCAGCTCGCGCCAGCGATGCCGGAACTTGGCCCGCGCATCGTCGTCCATGGGGAACTCGCGGCCGGGCAGCAGGCGCACCTCGGGCACCGGATACAGGCTGCGCTGGCTGTCGGGGTCGAAGGTGCGGATCGAATCGATCTCGTCGTCGAACAGGTCGACGCGGTAGGGCACCGGCGAGCCCATGGGGAACAGGTCGATCAGGCCCCCGCGCACCGCGTACTCGCCGGGACTGACCACCTGCGTCACGTGGTTGTAGCCGGCCAGCGTGAGCTGGGCCTTGAGCCGCGCTTCCTCCAGCTTCTGCTTGTCCTTGAAGTGGAAGGTGTAGCGGGCGAGGAACGCCGGCGGCGCGACCCGGTACAGCGCCGTGGTCGCCGGCACGATCACCACGTCGGCCTCGCCCTGCGAGATGCGCCAGAGCGTGGCCAGGCGCTCGCTGATCAGGTCCTGGTGCGGCGAGAAGCTGTCGTAGGGCAGCGTTTCCCAGTCGGGGAACAGGCAGCTGCGCAGGTCCGGCGCGAAGAACGCCAGTTCGTCCAGCAGGCGGCGCGCGTCGGTGGCGTCGGCGGTGACGATCGCCACCGGGCGCCCGGCGGCGTGCTCGCGCTCGGCCAGGCGGGCCAGCAGCAGCGCGTCGGCGGAGCCGGGCGGGCGCGGCAAGGCGAATCGCTTGCCGGGAGAAAGCTTGGGAAGGTCCATCAGGGGGTGCGGAACAAACGCGAACACCCCGCACGGCGAACGTGAGGGGTGTGGGCGGGATTCTAGAATGGCCCGTCCCCGCGCAGGCCCATCATGGCCATCCGCGCCGGTGGACAAGGACCCTTCGTGAACGCCTCCCCGACCTGCCACGTCCTCATCCCCGCCGGGGGCTCGGGCAGCCGCGCGGGCACGGCCGGGCCCAAGCAGTACGAGCTGCTGGCCGGGCGCATGCTGGTGCTGCACACGCTGGACGTCTTCCTGCGGGTGCCGCGCATCAGCTCCGTGCTGGTGGTGGTCGCGCCGGGCGACGAGCGCATGCCCCGGGGGCCGGGCTGGCAGGTGGCGAACTGCGGCGGCGAGACCCGTGCGCAGAGCGTCGCCAACGGTCTGGCCGAACTGAAGGCGCGTGGCGCGCAGGACGCCGACTGGGTGCTGGTGCACGATGCCGCGCGCTGCCTGCTGCGGCCGGCGCAGGTCGAGCGGCTGATCGATGCCTGCATCGGCGACGAGGTCGGCGGGCTGCTGGCCCAGCCGCTGGCCGACACGCTGAAGGAAGAGGACGGCGGCCGCGCCGGCCGGACGCTGCCGCGCCAGCACAAATGGCTGGCGCAGACGCCGCAGATGTTCCCGCTGGGGCTGCTGCGGCGCGCGCTGGACCATGCCGGCAGCGTGACGGACGAGGCCTCCGCCGTCGAAGGGCTGGGCCTGAAGCCGCTGCTGGTGCCCGGCAGCGCGGACAACATCAAGGTGACCTGGCCGGAGGATTTCGCCCTGGCCGAGGCGCTGCTGGGGAGCAGGATGCGATGAAGGCGATGCGGATCGGCGAAGGTTGGGACGTGCACGCGCTGGTGCCGGGACGCCCGCTGGTGATCGGCGGCGTGACCGTGCCCTACGAACGCGGCCTGCTGGGCCACTCGGACGCCGACGTGCTGCTGCACGCGATCACCGACGCGCTGCTGGGCGGCGCCGGGCTGGGCGACATCGGCCGGCATTTCCCGGATACCGACGACCGGTTCAAGGGCGCCGATTCGGTGGGGCTGCTGAAGGAAGCCGCGGCGCGGGTGGGGGCCGCCGGCTGGACCATCGCCAACGTGGACAGCACGGTGGTCGCGCAGGCGCCGAAGCTGGCGCCGCACATCGACGCGATGCGCGATCGCATCGCACAGGCACTGGGCCTCGCGCCGGGCCAGGTGAACGTGAAGGCCAAGACGGCCGAGCGGCTGGGACCGGTGGGGCAGGGGCAGAGCATCGAGGCGCGGGCCGTCGTGCTGCTGCTGCAGGACTGAACTTCAGCCCGCCGCTTCCAGCCCGTTCCTGAAGTGCTCCTGCATGCGCTGCTGCGCCGCGGCCGCGTCGCGCTGCTCGAGCGCCTTCATCACGAGCCGGTGCTCCGCCAGGCTCTCCTCGATGCGGCCGGACTTGAACAGCGAGTTGTGCCGGTGCAGCTTCATGACCTTGCGCAGGTCGGCCACCATCTGGTTGCGCCAGCGGTTGCCGGCGATCTCCAGCAGGCGCATGTGGAAGCGCTCGTTGATGGCGAAGAACTTCTCGCGGCTGCGCACGGCGCCTTCCAGTTCCTTGTGCAGAACCTGTAGTTCACGCAACTCGGCCTCGCTGGCACGTGACGCCGCCACGGCGGCGGCGTCGCTCTCCAGCAGCGCGAGCAGGTGGTAGACCTCGGCCAGGTCCTCTTCCGACACCTCGGTGACGTAGGCGCCGCGCCGCACCTTCATGGTCACCAGGCCTTCGGCGGCCAGCACCTTGAGCGCCTCGCGCATGGGCGTGCGGCTGATGCCGTACTCCTGCGCGATCTTCACCTCGTCGATCCATGCACCCGGCTCCAGCTCGCGCCGGAAGATGCGCTGGCGCAGCAGTTCCGCCACCTCTTCGTAGAGGGCGCGGGGAGCGAGCGAGACGGCGGACATGGATGGGTGGCGGGTAGCGGAACCAGGCAGGCGACGGGGCCTGCGCATTTTGCATCAATAATTATGAATCAGGTAAAATGCCGGGATCTCCGGAACAACCCTCCCATGAGCTCCGACTCCGAATTCAAGACCGCCAGCCTGGCCGAGTGGGCCAAGGCCGCCGCCAAGTCCGCCCCCGGCGGTGACCCCGCCGCGCTGAACTGGGTCACGCCCGACGGCATCACCGTCAAGCCGCTGTACACGGCGGCCGACCTGCAGGGCCTGCCGCACACCGACACGCTGCCCGGCTTCGAGCCCTACATCCGCGGCCCGCAGGCGACCATGTACGCCTCGCGGCCCTGGACCATCCGCCAGTACGCCGGCTTCTCCACCGCCGAGGAGTCCAACGCCTTCTACCGCCTGGGCCTGGAGCGCGGCGGCCAGGGCGTGTCGGTGGCCTTCGACCTGGCCACCCACCGCGGCTACGACAGCGACCACCCGCGCGTGACCGGCGACGTCGGCAAGGCCGGCGTGGCGATCGACTCGGTGGAGGACATGAAGATCCTGTTCGACGGCATCCCGCTGGACAAGGTGAGCGTGTCCATGACCATGAACGGCGCCGTGCTGCCCGTGCTGGCCGGCTACGTGGTGGCGGCGGAGGAGCAGGGCGTGGCGCAGGACCAGCTGTCCGGGACCATCCAGAACGACATCCTCAAGGAGTTCATGGTCCGCAACACCTACATCTACCCGCCGGAACCGAGCATGCGGATCGTGGGCGACATCATCGCCTACACGGCGGAGAAGATGCCGAAGTTCAACTCGATCTCGATCTCCGGCTACCACATGCAGGAGGCGGGCGCGAACCAGGCGCTGGAGCTGGCCTTCACGCTGGCCGACGGCAAGGAGTACGTGAAGACCGCCATGGCCAAGGGCCTGGACGTGGACGCCTTCGCCGGGCGCCTGTCGTTCTTCTGGGCGATCGGCATGAACTTCTACCTGGAGATCGCCAAGATGCGCGCCGCCCGCCTGCTGTGGTGCCGCATCATGAAGGGCTTCGGCGCGAAGAACCCCCGCAGCCTGATGCTGCGCACGCACTGCCAGACCTCGGGCTGGTCGCTGACCGAGCAGGACCCGTACAACAACGTGGTGCGCACCACCATCGAGGCGATGGCGGCGGTGTTCGGCGGCACGCAGTCGCTGCACACCAACAGCTTCGACGAGGCGATCGCGCTGCCGTCGGAATTCTCCTCGCGCATCGCGCGCAACACCCAGCTGATCATCCAGGAGGAGAGCCACGTCACCGACGTGATCGATCCCTGGGCCGGCAGCTACATGATGGAGAAGCTGACCCAGGACATGGCCGACGCCGCCTGGAAGATCATCGAGGAGGTCGAGGCCATGGGCGGCATGACGCGCGCCGTGGACTCGGGCTGGGCCAAGCTGAAGATCGAGGCGGCGGCCGCCGAGAAGCAGGCCCGCATCGACTCGGGCAAGGACGTGATCGTCGGGGTCAACAAGTACCGCCTTCCCAAGGAAGACCCGGTCGAGATCCTGGAAGTGGACAACCACAAGGTGCGCGAGCAGCAGGTCGCGCGCCTGCAGAAGATCCGGGCCACGCGCGACGCGGCCGCGGTGAAGTCGGCGCTGGACGCGCTCACCGCCGCGGCCAAGAGCGGCGAGGGCAACCTGCTGGACCTGAGCATCCGGGCGATCCGCCTGCGTGCCACGGTCGGCGAGGTGTCGGATGCATTGGAGAAGGTCTTCGGGCGCCACCGCGCCGATACGCAGAAGGTGACCGGCGTGTATGCAGCTGCCTACGACTCGGCCGAGGGCTGGGACAAGCTGAAGGGCGAGATCGACCAGTTCGCGAAGGAACAGGGCCGGCGCCCGCGGGTGATGATCGCCAAGCTGGGCCAGGACGGGCACGACCGCGGCTCCAAGGTGGTGGCCACCGCCTTCGCCGACCTGGGCTTCGACGTGGACATCGGGCCGCTGTTCCAGACCCCCGAGGAGTGCGCCCGCCAGGCGATCGAGAACGACGTGCACGCCGTCGGCGTGTCCACCCTGGCCGCCGGCCACAAGACGCTGGTGCCGGCGATCCTGGCGGAGCTGAAGAAGCAGGGCGCCGACGACATCATCGTGTTCGTCGGCGGCGTGGTGCCGCAGCAGGACTACGACTACCTCTACGAAGCGGGCGTGAAGGGCATCTACGGCCCCGGCACGCCCATCCCGGCCAGCGCCAAGGACGTGCTGGAGCAGATCCGGAAGGCGGCGCGGTGAATCGCGTCCGCGACGCGATGAAACGCGCCGTTCCCGCGAAGGCGGGGACCCCGTGCCAATGAGCCTCGCGCCGGCGGTGACGGGGCCGGCTGGCCCCGCCCAGCGCCGCGCCATGGCCAAGGCCATCACGCTGCTGGAGTCCACCCGCGCCGACCATCGCGCGCAGGCCGACGAGCTCCTGACCGCGCTGCTGCCCCGCACCGGCCAGTCGTTCCGGCTGGGCATCTCCGGCGTGCCCGGCGTGGGCAAGAGCACCTTCATCGAGAGCCTGGGCCTGTACCTGATCGGACAGGGGCACCGGGTCGCGGTGCTGACCATCGACCCCTCCAGCAGCGTGTCGGGCGGCTCCATCCTGGGCGACAAGACCCGGATGGAGAAGCTCTCGGCCGACGAGCAGGCCTACATCCGGCCCAGCCCCTCGGGCGGGACCCTGGGCGGGGTGGCCGAGAAGACGCGCGAGGCGATGCTGGTGTGCGAGGCCGCCGGCTACGACGTGGTGATCGTCGAGACGGTCGGCGTCGGCCAGAGCGAGACCGCGGTGTCCGGCATGACCGACATGTTCGTGCTGCTGCAGCTGCCCAACGCGGGCGACGACCTGCAGGCGATCAAGAAGGGCGTGATGGAGCTGGCCGACCTGGTGGTGATCAACAAGGCCGACATCGATGCGGCCGCCGCCACCCGGGCCCAGGCCCAGATCACCAGCGCGCTGCGCCTGTTCACGCAGCAGGGACGCGAGCGCGGCTCGTGGCAGCCGCAGGTGCTGCAGATCAGCGCCCTCAAGGCCGAGGGCGTGGACCGCTTCTGGGCGGCCGTGAGCCGCTTCCGCGAGCTGCGCCAGGCCAGCGGCGAACTGGCCGGCCGGCGCCGCCACCAGGCCCGCGCCTGGATGTGGGAGCGCATCGAAAGCGGGCTGCGGCAGGACTTCCGGCAGCACCCGCAGGTGCAGGCCCTGCTGCCGGAACTGACCGCCGAGGTCGAGGGCGGCCAGCTGCCCGCCTCCACCGCGGCCCGGCGCCTGCTGGCGACCTGGCGCGCACAAGACTGACACACGACGACGGAACACCCCGGAGAAGAGCAATGCAGGACATCCTGGACCAACTGGAGAAGAAGCGGGCGGCCGCGCGCCTGGGCGGCGGCACCAAGCGCATCGAGGCGCAGCACAAGAAGGGCAAGCTCACCGCGCGCGAGCGCATCGAGCTGCTGCTGGACGAGGGCACGTTCGAGGAATGGGACATGTTCGTCGAGCACCGCTGCCACGACTTCGGCATGGCGGACAACAAGATTCCCGGCGACGGCGTGGTCACTGGCTACGGGATGATCAACGGACGCCTGGTCTTCGTGTTCAGCCAGGACTTCACCGTGTTCGGCGGCGCGCTGTCGGAGGCACACGCCGAGAAGATCTGCAAGGTGATGGACCAGGCGATGAAGGTCGGCGCGCCGGTGATCGGCCTGAACGACTCGGGCGGGGCGCGCATCCAGGAAGGCGTGGCCTCGCTGGGCGGCTATGCCGATGTGTTCCAGCGCAACGTGCTGGCTTCCGGCGTCATCCCGCAGATCAGCCTGATCATGGGCCCGTGCGCGGGCGGCGCGGTGTATTCGCCGGCCATGACCGACTTCATCTTCATGGTGCGCGACAGCTCCTACATGTTCGTCACCGGCCCCGAGGTGGTGAAGACGGTGACGCACGAGGAGGTGACGGCCGAGGAGCTGGGCGGTGCCACCACCCACACCACCCGCAGCGGCGTGGCCGACCTGGCCTTCGAGAACGACGTCGAGGCGCTGGAGATGCTGCGGCGCCTGTACAGCTACCTGCCGCTGAACAACCGCGAGAAGCCGCCCACCCGGCCCAGCAACGACCCGGTGGACCGGATGGACTACTCGCTGGACACGCTGGTGCCGGACAACCCGAACAAGCCCTACGACATGAAGGAGCTGATCACCAAGACGGTGGACGACGGCGACTTCTTCGAGCTGCAGCCGGAGTACGCGAAGAACATCGTGATCGGCTTCGCCCGCATGGAGGGCCAGACGGTGGGCATCGTGGCCAACCAGCCGCTGGTGCTGGCCGGCTGCCTGGACATCAAGAGCTCGATCAAGGCGGCGCGCTTCGTGCGCTTCTGCGACGCCTTCAACATCCCGGTGATCACCTTCGTCGACGTGCCCGGCTTCATGCCCGGCACCAGCCAGGAGTACGGCGGCATCATCAAGCACGGCGCCAAGCTGCTGTTCGCCTATGCGGAGTGCACGGTGCCCAAGGTGACCGTGATCACGCGCAAGGCCTACGGCGGCGCCTACGACGTGATGAGCTCCAAGCACCTGCGCGGCGACGTCAACTTCGCCTGGCCGAACGCCGAGATCGCGGTGATGGGCGCCAAGGGCGCGGTGGAGATCATCTTCCGCGAGGACAAGAACGACCCGGCCAAGCTGGCCGCCCGCGAGGCCGAGTACAAGGCCCGCTTCGCCAACCCCTTCGTCGCCGGCGCCCGCGGCTTCATCGACGACGTGATCCTGCCGCACGAGACCCGCAAGCGCATCTGCCGCTCGCTGGTGATGCTCAGGGACAAGAAGCTGGAGAACCCGTGGAGGAAGCACGGGAACATCCCGCTGTGAGCAGAGGTTCCGTCATTCCCGCGCAGGCGGGAATCCAGTCCGGCGTCGGAGGAAAGCACTGGATCCCCGCCTTCGCGGGGATGACCAGGAGGGTGATGGAGCAAGAAGATGTTTGACAAGATCCTTATCGCAAACCGCGGCGAGATCGCCTGCCGCGTGATCAAGACGGCCCGCAAGATGGGCATCAAGACCGTGGCGGTCTACTCCGATGCCGACCGCGACGCGCGCCACGTGCAGCTGGCCGACGAGGCGGTGCACATCGGGGCGGCGCCCAGCCGTGACAGCTACCTGCGCGCCGACCGCATCATCGAGGCCTGCAAGCGCACCGGCGCGCAGGCGGTACACCCCGGCTACGGCTTCCTGTCGGAGAACGAGGCCTTCGCGCGGCAGGTGGAGGAGGAAGGCATCGCCTTCATCGGCCCCAAGCACCACTCGATCGCCGCCATGGGCGACAAGATCGCGTCCAAGAAGCTGGCCAAGGAAGCCAAGGTCAACACGATTCCCGGCTGGAACGACGCGATCGAGTCGGCCGAGCGGGCGGTGGAGATCGCGCGCGACATCGGCTATCCGGTGATGATCAAGGCCAGCGCCGGCGGCGGTGGCAAGGGCCTGCGGGTGGCTTGGAACGACAAGGAAGCGCTGGAGGGCTTCACCTCCTGCCGCAACGAGGCGCGCAACAGCTTCGGCGACGACCGCGTGTTCATCGAGAAGTTCGTCGAGGAGCCGCGCCACATCGAGATCCAGGTGCTGGGCGACGCCCACGGCAACGTGGTCTACCTGAACGAGCGCGAGTGCTCCATCCAGCGGCGCCACCAGAAAGTGATCGAGGAGGCGCCGTCGCCCTTCATCAGCGACGAGACGCGCAAGGCCATGGGCGAGCAGGCGGTGGCGCTGGCCAAGGCCGTGAAGTACCAGAGCGCGGGGACGGTGGAATTCGTGGTCGGCAAGGACCAGTCGTTCTACTTCCTGGAGATGAACACCCGGCTGCAGGTGGAGCACCCGGTCACCGAGTGCATCACCGGGCTGGACCTGGTCGAGCTGATGATCCGGGTGGCGGCCGGCGAGAAGCTGCCCATCACCCAGGCCGAAGTGAAGCGCGAAGGCTGGGCCATCGAGTGCCGCATCAACGCCGAGGATCCGTTCCGCAACTTCCTGCCCTCCACGGGCCGGCTGGTGCGCTTCCAGCCCCCGCGCGAATCCATGTGGGCGGCCGACCCGGAGCACCGGTTCGGCGTGCGCGTGGACACCGGGGTGATGGAAGGCGGCGAGATCCCGATGTACTACGACTCCATGATCGCCAAGCTGATCGTGCACGGGTCGGACCGCCCCGACGCGATCGCGAAGATGCGCGACGCGCTGAACGCCTTCGTCATCCGCGGCATCTCCAGCAACGTGCCCTTCCAGTCGGCGCTGCTGGCGCACCCGGACTTCGTCGCCGGGCGCTTCAACACCGGCTTCATCGCCGAGCACTACGCCGGCGGCTTCCGGGCCGAGGACGTGCAGCACGAGGATCCGGACTTCCTGGTGGCGCTGGTCGCCTACGTGAACCGCCGCATCCTGCAGCGCTCGGCCGGCATCAGCGGCCAGATGCGCGGCCACGAGTTCCGGGTCGGCGAGGACTTCGTGGTGGTCACGCTGGGCGAGGGCGGCGAGGGCCGGCGCCAGCCGGCCCGGGTGACGGACTTCCAGGCCGTGTCCGGTTCCAGCGTGGTCGAGACCAATGGCCGCCGCTACGAGATCTGCTCCAGCTGGACCTGGGCGGCGCGCGCATCCGCGGCACCGTCGACGGCCAGCCGTTCAAGGCCCTGGTCGAACGCGGGCTGCCCAAGAACCCGCTGGCCATCGCCGTCAGCCACAACGGCACCCGGCTGGCCGCCATGGTGTTCACCCCGCGCGCCGCGCAACTGCAGGCCCTGATGCCCTACAAGGCGCCGCCGGACATGAGCCGCTACGTGCTCTCGCCCATGCCGGGCCTGCTGGTGGACGTGGCCGTGCAGCCGGGCCAGAAGGTGCAGGCCGGCGAGCGCGTGGCGGTGATCGAGGCCATGAAGATGGAGAACGTGCTGTTCGCCAGCGCCGACGGGGTGGTCGCCAAGGTGCTGGCCGCCAAGGGCGAATCGCTGGCGGTGGACCAACCGATCGTGGAGTTCGAGGCATGAGCGCAAGCGCAAGACCCTTCCAGGTGCTGGGTGTCCAGCAGATCGCCATCGGCGGAACCGACAAGCAGCAGCTGCGCAAGCTCTGGGTCGACATCTTCGGCCTCGAGATCACCGGCACCTACCGCAGCGACCGCGAGAACGTGGACGAGGACATCTGCGCGCTCGGGACCGGCCCGTTCAAGGTCGAAGTCGACCTGATGCAGCCGCTGGACCCGGAGAAGAAGCCCGCGGTCCAGGCCACGCCGCTGAACCACGTCGGGCTGTGGATCGACGACCTGCCCGCGGCCGTGAAGTGGCTGGAAGGGCAGGGCGTGCGCTTCGCGCCCGGCGGCATCCGGCAGGGTGCGGCCGGCTTCGACATCTGCTTCATCCACCCCAAGGGCAACGAGCAGTTCCCGATCGGCGGCGAGGGAGTACTGATCGAGCTGGTGCAGGCTCCGCCCGAGGTGGTCAGGGCGTTCGCTGCGCTTGCGGGACAATCGGACCATGGACCTGTCTAGATTTCCCCGCCGGCGCTACACGCCCTTCGCCACCCCGATCGAATTCCTCCCCCACTTCAGCGCCGCCCTCGCGAAATCGTGCCCCGACGGCAAGGGTCCTCGCATCTGGATCAAGCGCGACGACATGCTGGGGCTGTACCCCGGCGGCAACAAGACGCGCAAGCTGGAGTTCCTGGTCGCCGACGCGCTGCAGCAGGGCGCCGACACCCTGGTCACCTGCGGCGCGCCGCAGTCCAACCACTGCCGCATCACGCTGGCGGCGGCGGTGAAGGAAGGCCTGAAGTGCCGCTTCGTGATCGAGGAGCGCGTGGCCAACAGCTACGACGAGCAGGCCAGCGGCAACAACTTCATGTTCCGCCTGATGGGCGTGGAGGCCATCACCGTGGTGCCCGGCGGCAGCGACATGGCCGCCGCGATGCAGAAGGTGGCCGACGCGCTGGCGGCCGAGGGCCGCAAGGGCTACATCATCCCTGGCGGCGGCTCCAACGCGCTGGGCGGGCTGGGCTACGTGGCCTGCGCGCAGGAGCTGCAGCAGCAGCTATTCGAGCAGGGCCTGCGGATCGACCGGGTGGTGGTCGGCTCCGGCAGCTCCGGCACCCATGGCGGGCTGCTGGCCGGCTTCCTGGGCAACAACATCCGCATCCCCATCGTGGGCATCGGCGTCAGCCGCGATCCGGCCGACCAGGAACCGCTGGTGTTCAAGGAGGCCCAGGCCGTGATGGACCTGCTGGGCACCGGCCTGAAGGTTCCGCGCGAGGCGGTCCAGAGCATCGGCGGCTACTGGCAACCGAAGTACTCGGTGCCGAACGCGGCCATGGTCGAGGCGGTGCAGCTGCTGGCCCGCACCGAGGGCATCCCGCTGGATCCGGTCTACACCGGCAAGATCATGGCCGGGCTGATCGGCCTGGCGCGCAAGGGCTTCTTCCAGCCCGACGAGAACGTGCTGTTCCTGCACACCGGTGGGCTGCCCTCGCTGCACGCCTACGAGGGCGTGGTGCTGGGCGAAGCGCCTCCAGCGGATTAAAGGACCACCCCGAGGCGCCTTCGGCGCTTCCCCTCAAGGGGCGCCACCAGCGGCCCGGCAGAGCCGGTTCCGCGGTGGCACTGGACCCACCTGCGCGGGAGATGGCTCAAGGTTGAGGCTGCGGCTTCGGGTTAGCCCGAGGGGCCCGGGCCATGCTCGCGAGCAATAGTGCGGGGAGGGGGCCTGCCGCCCCTTCCCGGCAGGGCAGCAAGGCGCTGGCGGGCATGGCAAAGGAGTCCCAGCCTTGCAGCGAACCGACACCGCGAATCCGGCCTATTTCCACAAGGTCGTCGATTGCCAGTACGCCTGTCCCGCCCACACCCCCGTCCCCGAATACATCCGGCTGATCGCGCAGGGTCGCTACAGCGACGCCTACATGGTCAACTGGGTGTCCAACGTCTTCCCGGGCATCCTCGGGCGCACCTGCGACCGGCCCTGTGAACCGGCCTGCCGGCGCAGCCGGGTGGAGGAATCGCAGTCGCAGCGGCCGGAGCCGGTCGCGATCTGCCGCCTCAAGCGGGTCACGGCCGACCTCAAGGACGACGTGCGCGGCCGCATGCCCAAGGCGGGCCCCCGCAACGGCAAGCGCATCGCCTGCGTCGGCGCCGGCCCGGCGTCGCTCACCGTCGCGCGCGACTTGGCACCGCTGGGCTACGACGTCACGGTGTTCGACAGCGAAGCCAAGGCCGGCGGCTTCATGTGGACCCAGATCCCGCGCTTCCGGCTGCCCGAGTCGGTGATCGAGGAGGAGACCGGCTACATCCTCGACCTGGGCGTGCACTTCGAGGCCGGCCGGCGCATTGACTCCATGAAGGAACTGCTGGCGCAGGACTTCGACGCCATCTTCGTCGGCTGCGGCGCCCCGCGCGGGCGCGACCTGGACATCCCCGGCCGGCGCGAGGCCGCTGCGCAGATCCACGTCGGCATCGAGTGGCTGGCCTCGGTGTCCTTCGGCCACGTCACCAGGGTCGGCAAGCGGGTGATCGTGCTGGGCGGCGGCAACACGGCCATGGACTGCTGCCGGTCGGCGCGCCGCCTGGGCGGCGAGGACGTCAAGGTCATCGTGCGCAGCGGCTTCGAGGAGATGAAGGCCTCGCCCTGGGAGAAGGAGGATGCCATGCACGAGGGCATCCCCATCCTCAACTATCACGTGCCCAAGGCTTTCGTCCACGAGGACGGGCGGCTGACGGGCATGACCTTCGAGCGGGTGAAGGCCCAGTACGACGCCAAGGGCCGGCGCAGCCTGGTGCCCACCGGCGAGCCGGACGTGTTCTTCGCCTGCGACGAGGTGCTGGTGGCGGTGGGGCAGGAGAACGCCTTCCCCTGGATCGAGCGCGACTGCGGCATCCTGTTCGACGAGGGCGGCCTGCCCAAGCTGGGCAGGGACAGCTTCCAGTCCACGCTGCCCAAGGTCTTCTTCGGCGGCGACGCCGCCTACGGGCCGAAGAACATCATCACCGCCGTGGCCCACGGGCACGAGGCCGCGGTGTCCATCGACCGCTTCCTCAACGGGCTGGACACGGCGACGCGCCCCGCGCCCATGACGAACCTGATGTCCCAGAAGATGGGCATCCACGAGTGGAGCTACGACAACGACACCTCGCTGGACGTGCGCTACAAGGTGCCCTGGGCCAAGGCCGCGCAGGCCCTGGCCAGCATCAAGGTGGAGGTGGAGCTGGGCTTCGATGCCGCCACCGCGTTCAAGGAGGCGCAGCGCTGCCTCAACTGCGACGTGCAGACCGTGTTCACCGAGAGCGCCTGCATCGAGTGCGATGCCTGCGTGGACATCTGCCCCATGGACTGCATCACCTTCACCGAGGACGGCGAGGAGCAGGAACTGCGGCAGCGCCTCAAGGCCCCGGCCCTGAACCTGGCGCAGGACCTGTACGTCGGCGGGCCGCTCAAGACCGGGCGCATCATGGTCAAGGACGAGGACGTCTGCCTGCATTGCGGGCT
>Ga0196972_1000696_pt1 | contig 13701 bp, 10 predicted proteins | sample S1v_2013CmetaG_FD_148618 | JGI IMG/M metagenome (GOLD analysis project Ga0196972, IMG submission 148618) | Soil microbial communities from Anza Borrego desert, Southern California, United States - S1+v_20-13C | ecosystem: Environmental > Terrestrial > Soil > Desert | place: USA: California...
TCGGCGATGAAGGCCCGGGTCCCGAGCAGCACCGAGCCGACCGGCGCGCCGAGTCCTTTCGACAGGCAGACCGACATCGAATCGTAGCCTTGGCACAGTTCGCGCGCCGCCGCCATCGGATCGGTGCCCTGCTCCGCCGCATGCGCGACCGCGGCATTGAAGATGCGCGCGCCATCGATATGCGTTTGCAAGCCGCGCCGCTGCGCCAGGGCCCGCACTTCGCGCATGTAGCTCAGCGGCAGCAGGCGGCCGTGATGCGTATTCTCGATCACCACCAGGCGGGTGCGCGCGAAATGCGGATCGTCGGGCTTGATCGCGGCTTCGATATCGTCCGGCGCGATGGTGCCGTCCGCCCGATGCGGCAAGGGTTGCGGCTGGATCGAGCCGAGCACGGCCATGCCGCCGGCTTCCCAGCGATAGGTGTGCCATTGCTGGCCGACGATCGCCTCTTCGCCGCGCCGGCAATGCGTCATCAAGGCAGCCAGGTTCGATTGCGTGCCGCTCGGCATGAACAGGCCGGCTTCGAAGCCGAGCATGTCCGCCGCCAGTTGCTGCAGGCGGAGGACGGTCGGATCGTCGCCAAACACGTCGTCGCCGAGCGGCGCGTCGAACATCGCTTGTTTCATGGCCGGTGTCGGCCGGGTCACCGTATCGCTGCGGAAATCGATCATGCTGCACCTGTGGGAATGAAAAGGGACAAGGCGATTATCGGCGTTTTGGCGGCGCGATGGTTGCCGATTCGGATGCCGATCCGTGTCTATAATGCACAGATGAAATTGCCGCCGCTCGAAAACCTGCGCATCTTCGAAGCCGTCGCCCGCCTGCGCGGCTTCACTGCCGCCGCCGAGAGCCTGGCGCTGTCGCATAGCGCGGTCAGCCGCCGCGTGTCGGAACTCGAGGCGCGGCTCGGTGTGCAGTTGTTGCAACGAACCAGCCGCCAGGTCAAGCTCACGCCGGCCGGCGCCGTCTTGTTCGAGGCGGCGCAGGAGGCGCTCAAGCGCATCGCCGAGGCGACCGCCGACATCGTGCAGCCGGCGCAGACGCGCGCCCTGCTCGTGTCGTGCGAACGTTCGCTGGCGATGCGCTGGCTGATACCGCGGCTGTCGGGCTTTCAAGATGCCAATCCCGACATTCCCGTCTATCTCTCCACCGGCGGCGGTCCGATCGACCTGGTGCGAGAAAACATCGATCTCGCGATCCGCCGCGCCGATTTCGCGCTCGATGCGCGCGCGATCAGCATTCCCCTGTTCCCGGAATATGTCGGCCCGGTCGGCGCCGCGAGCCCGGCGTCCCGCCATGCGGCCAACGTCCGCTTGCATACGACCGGCCGTCCCGACGCCTGGCCGCTCTGGTTGCGTCATGCGAAAGCGGCGCCGGCCGCGTCCGATGCCCGCGGCCGGCGGGCGGGAAGCGTCCGGCCGAAGTACCATGATCAGTATTTCGATCATTTCTTCCTGAGCCTGCAAGCGGCCGAGGCCGGGCTCGGCACGGCGATCGCGCCCTTGTTCATGGTGGCCGACAGTCTCGCCGCCGGCAGGCTGGCCGCGCCGCACGGCTTCGTCGGCGACGGCACGCGCTACATCGCGCTATTGAAGAAGCCGCTCGAAGCCGGCGCCCCGGCGCAGCGCTTCGTGCAATGGCTGCGGCAAGCCGCCGAGGAAACGCTCGAACAAACCGGCCGATATCGCATCGCATAACCCCGACACCGCCATGGCAACCATCGTCTTCACCCAACAGCTGCGCCGTTTCACCGAGATCCCGGAAGTCGTTACCGATGCCGCCGACCTGCGCGCCGCGCTCGAGGCGGCATTCGCCGTCAATCCGCGCCTGCGCGGCTATGTGCTCGACGAGCAAGGCCACCTGCGCCAGCACGTCGCCGTCTTCGTCGACGGCCGCCGCATCGCCGACCGCGTCGCCCTGACCGACGCCTTGCGCGCCGACAGCAGCGTGCACGTGCTGCAAGCCTTGTCCGGGGGATGAGCCGGCGCGACAAAATCGACATGAAACCGGGCCGATTTTGGTAAGCTGAGCCCTTTCGTTCAACGCTGAATCTGGAGGCCGGACATGTCGCACCAAGCATTGATCGCCACCCGCAAGGGCTTGTTCGAACTGGTTCGCGGCAGCGCCGGCTGGACTGTCGAGCGCAGCAGTTTCCTTGGCGACCCGGTGACGCTGACCCTGTTCGACCGGCGCGACGGCACGCTCTACGCGGCGCTCAATCTGGGCCACTTCGGCGTCAAGCTGCATCGCCGCGAGCGCGATGCGCAGGACTGGACCGAGATCGCCGTGCCGGCCTACCCGCCGCAGCCCGAGGGCCAGGATGGCGACAAGGGCGACGTCGAGTGGAAGCTGCGCCTGATCTGGGCGCTCGCCGCCGGCGGCGCCGGCGAGCCGGGCGTGCTGTGGGCCGGCACCGCGCCGGGCGGCCTGTTCCGTTCCGGCGACCGCGGCGACAGTTGGGAACTCGTGCGTTCGTTGTGGGAAGTGCCCGAGCGCCGCGAATGGTTCGGCGGCGGCTACGACTATCCCGGCATCCATTCGATTTGCGTCGATCCGCACGACAGCCGCCGTCTGCTGGTCGGCATCTCCTGCGGCGGCGCCTGGATCACGCGCGACGGCGGCGCGAGCTGGACGGTCAGCGCCGCCGGCATGCGCGCGGCCTACATGCCGCCCGAACAAGCCGATGTCCAGCATATCCAGGATCCGCACGCGATCGTCCAGTGTCCGGCCGCGCCAGACGTATTCTGGTGCCAGCATCACAACGGCATCTGGCGCACGAGCGACGGCGCCGCGCGCTGGCAGCAGCTCGGCCAGGACGGGAACGGCTTGATGCCGGGCCTGGTATCGGACTTCGGATTCGCCGTGGCGGCCCATCCGCGCGACCCCGGCACCGCCTGGTTCGTGCCGGCGGCGGCGGACCAGAAACGGATTCCGGTCGATGCGGCGCTTGCCGTCACCCGCACGCGCGATGGCGGCAAGAGCTTCGAAACCCTGCGCCGCGGCTTGCCGCAAGAGCATTGTTACGACCTGGTCTATCGCCACGGCCTGGCGGTGGCCGACGACGGCCAGACCCTCATGATGGGATCGACGACGGGCGGCTTGTGGGTGTCGGAAAACGGCGGCGACGATTGGCAGGCGATCTCGACCACGCTGCCGCCGATTTACGCGGTGCGCTTCCGCTGAGAGCTCACTCCTGGGCCGAGTCGGCTGGCGCGGCCGATGGCTTATTCGACGCGGCCAGCGTGGGCGCGGCTGCTTGTCCGGCGTCGCGCTTCTGCCGGCGCCGGTCGAGCCACCAGACCAACAGCGGCAAGGCGAGGAAGCCGCCCGGCGACACGAACAGGATCAGGTACGGACTCATTTCGGCCAGCTGGCGCAATTGCGCGCGGATCTTGCGGCGTTCCAGTTCGGTCCAGCGATAGCCGTTGCGTTGTTTCATCAACAGATGAATCAAGCCGCGCACTTGCTGCATCTCCCCGTAGAGCCGCTCGCGCTCGCGATTTTGCATCGCCCACAGCGCATGGATACCGCGCCGCAGCACGGCGAACGGTGAAACGAGCAGCAAGTGCAGTCGATGGATCACGGCGGCGGTTCCGCGATGCGACGCGACGGTCGATGTCTCGATTCTATACCCCTTCACGATGCCTTCCACGGCCGCTGTTGCGAACGCGACAGTGCCGAACGCGGTGCTGGACCGCATGGCGATTCGGGCGCAAACTTAACGGATCGGGGGAGGCTGGAACGGATCGATGAGGCGCTGAAGGCGATGCGGAACGACTGCACGCCGCAGCGCATCCACGCCAGGGACAGGGGCAGCTGATCGGTCAGGCGGCCAACGCGCCGTTGTTGGCGGCGCGCGGCGCCAGCGCTTCGGTCAGCGCGCGGCCGACCACGCCGGCCGGCAGCAAGACATGGGCGCGCTTCTCGCGCAAGGCTTGCGTCAATTCCTCGTCGGAGAGCGAGAAGGCCTCCTGCCGCGCACGCGTCGCGAACAGATAGTAGCTGCGCATCGGGCTGATCCAGGCCAGGCGCACCTTGAGACTGATGCCGCTCTTCTGGCGGAATTCCACCCATGCGCCGCAGGCCAGGTTGCGCACCTGCTCGTCGAATTGGTCGGAGGCCGGCTCCGGCGGCCGGCTCGCCTCGCGCTGCTGGCGGCGTTCGGCGGCCTTCTTCGCGATCTTGAGCGCGAGCTGCAGTTGCCGCTCCGGCGACAATTCCACCGGCGCGCGCACGATGGAAGCATGGCAGCGCGCCAATTCGTCGAAGAACTTCACGCGCTCGGCGTCGTTCCACTTGATCGCGTCGAGCCATTTGTTGAGCTTGGCGATGATGCCCGGCAGCTTGCCGACCAGCTCATTGCGCTCTTCGCGCGTGATCTTCGGCTTCACGCTCCAGACCAGTTCATCCATGGTCTTGATGGCGCTGTCGAGAATCCGCGGCTTTTCTTCCTTCACGCCGTAGGCGATCGTCAGGACCGTGACCCATTTGTCCTCGAGGAAGGTTTCGACGAAGGCCACGACTTCGCCGGTGCCGATGCGCAGCGCCACTTCATGCTTGGCCGCCTTGACCGCCTGCAGATGCTTCTCCTGCTTCAGCGCCTGGGCGATCGGCGCCGACAGCACGGCGGTCGTTTCGCGTTCTTCCTTGGCGAGGAAGGTTTCGATATCGGCCACGGCCTGGGCGAACACCGCCGGGCGCCGGTCCGACTGGATGCGTTTGACGTTGCGCAGGATGGTTTGATAAAGCGGATCGTCGGCGCCGCTCCGGCGGTCCCAGGCGGCCGCCAGGCGGCTCAGCAATTCGACCGTGCGGCGCGCCGGATGGTCTTCCTTGAAGAAGAAATCCTTGTCCGCGATGGCGGCATGCAATACCGGCAGCTGCAGGCCGCCGATCAGCGTTTTCATGTCGGGAGCGATATCGCGGTCGCGCAAGAGCACGCTGAAAATCCGGATCACGAGATCGAGTGCATGACCGTCGGTCTGGGTCCAGGTGCCGGACGGCGCCTCGCGCTTGATCTGCGCGAGCTGGGCCGGTTCCTCGACCGGCACGGCTTGGCCAGCCACGGGCATCAATTGCAGGGCGGACTTTTCCTGGACTTGTTCGAGATAGTCGAGCATGCCGTTGCGATCGGCCTTCTCCTGCAGGAAATCCTCGTCGAACAATGTGGGAAAGCCGTTGGCGGCGGCCGGACGCGGGCTTTGGCTGAGGACCGGACGGCTGGCCGGGAACAAGCGCCGCAATTGCTGTTGAACCGGGTCGTCGGCGACCGGGCGCTCCTGCGTGCCGGCGGCCGTCGTCTTGGCGGCCGGGGGCGGCGGCGCGGCAGCGGCCTCGTCGGCTACGGGCGCCGGGCCGGGGCGGGTCAGGATCGCTGCCTCCTCGATGCCGGCCAGGACGCCGCGCTTGATCAAGGCCGTATTGAGCGCGTAATAGATCGGCGCCATCTCGATGCACAGGCTCGGCTGCAGCAGCCGGTAAAGCATGGGATGCGTCGCTGCTTCCGGCTGGAATTCGCACCAGGCATCGTGCAGCACGGAGAGGAAGACCAGCGGACGAAATGGGTTGTGGGCCGTTTCGATCGTCTCGCGGCCGGTCAGGAATGCCAGTCGCGCATTGAGCGCGTTCAGCCGGTCGGCCTGTTCGCTTTCGAGCGCGCGTGCGAGCTTGATGAGGCAGATTTTCTTGTCGACTTCCAGCTCGGGCGGCAAGGCCGGGGGCGTCTCTTGGAGTTCGCTGTGGACGAATTCCGGATGGCGCGTCGCCCGCATTTCATGCGCGACCGCCGTGCGCAAGCGCTCGGTCAAGAGGTAATGGAAGGGATAGCGGTTCTGCCGCAGCAGCGTGGCTGCCTTGGCGCGCAGTTCCGCTTCTTTCAGATCGCCGGCCTGCGACGCGGCGCGCTGCAGGGCATCGACCAAGCGTGCGGTCAGGCTATCGATCTGGGCATTGGCAACGGTCAGGCCGACGTCGATCAGTTCCGTCAATAGCTCCGCCCGCTGCGCTTCGGAAAGCGCAGGCACCGTCACTTGAGGAAGATTGGCAGGAGCACTCATGATTCGGACCTTGCGGCGGACAGGCAAACATGCCGTCTAATTGTTACGCGGCATGATCACATTTTTGCACAATATTGCCGTACGGCAAGATATAAATTGTAACGAGACGCTACTTATTATGCGTAACATTCGGACAATCAATGGATGAAATGAAAAGGAAAATTCGTCCTAACTCCTAGATTAGCCAGGGTTTGATGGAGGTGAATGCTAGCTAATCAGTTTCTTGGAAGAACTCATGACGCAGCGAAATTTTTACAATTGCTTCTTCGACCGGGTTTTCAGGGTCGAGCCAAGCCAGGGAAGACGGAGGAGCATGTTCTCGGATCTCCTCTTGCCATGCCGGGATGCGTATTCCCGGCGACAGCATCAGGCCAGCCGGGATTCGATCGTCTTGTACAAGGCGAAGCGCTCTTTCAAGCCGATGGTGCCGCCGTTGATGCGGCGTGTGATTTCCGTGAAGTCCTCGAGATCCTGATCGTCGGTATTGTCGTCGGCCAGCGCATTCAAGCCGTGGTTGCTCCAGAACCAAGCCGCGCTGGCAGCCGCATGTTCGGCCTGAAGCAGGAGATCCGGGCTGCCGACCAGGTCCAATCCCAGCGCCTTGCCGGTCGCCAGATAGTTGCTCTTGCCCGTGATCTGGATCAGCCCGCGTCCGCGAAACCGGAAGCCGTCGCCGCTCGGGACGTCGCCGTTGCCGAGCCGGTTGGCATAGACGAAGTTGGCCAGCTTCTCTGGATTGCGGGCATAGCCTTCGGCGATCTGCACGGTGGGAAAGCGCTTCGGCCAGGTTTTCATCAACCCCGCCACGCTGTAGTTCAGGTTTTCGGTGAGACGGTTGAATTGCCCCGACTCATGCCCGGTCTGCGCGAGAAAGCTCGCAATCCTGGCCGGCGTGTCGATGCCGTACCGGCCCAGAACGGAATTCAACGCGTCGGCCCAGAGGTCCGGCTTCGCGCACTGCGGCAATGCAACTTTCAGCAATTCGGCGGAAATCATGACGACATATCTCCAGGAAATCAGAACAGAATGTTGGACGGTGTCCGCTATCGCATCATTGCTTCGATGCCGACGGCGGCTGCCGATCCTCGGAGGCTTCCTCCCGGCTTTTCTCGTGCGGTTTGACCGTCGAGCGGATCACCATCACCTTGTTGAGCACGTCGAACCAGAACGGTGCACCCAAGGTGGCCGCGAACGCCGTCAGCAGCCAGCCGAAGATCAGGATCAGCCAATCCGCCGGGCCGTTTAGGTCGCGTCCGAGCAGCGGCTTGCGGAAACCTTCCGGCCAGCCGATCGGCAGATTCAGCGAGCCGAGTTCTTTCCGGATGTCTTCGTACTTGCTGGCCGCATATCCTGCATCCGTGGCGGCCTTTTCGGCGCGCGCGATCATGACCGAGCGAACCGCGTCGTTGCGGTAGAGATGGTCCGCGATCGTGAAGGTATTGACGTTCAGCACGATGACCAGAAGCAGCGCGATGCAAAAGATGATGCGCTGCGTCGATCGCCTGTACCAACCCGATACGCGATCCATGGCGCTGTTGTACCACGCTTCGATCAAAGTCTTGGCTTTGTTGATGTCGCCTTGCGCTGCATCAACCGCCATCAGCAGCACCCGCTGCACCGCCGGATTGGCGATATGCGCGACATTCTTCCGTATCGCCTCAAGGCTGATCGCGGACGTGCTCGCATCGCCGGCGGCATTCCCGGCTTGCGGGCCGCGGGCGGCGATGTCCATCAATGCCAGCGCAAAATTGGACGCCGGGATATAGGACGGCAGATTGTCCCCTTTGGCGAGCAAGCCCGGCCGCGCCTTCGGCGCCCGCGGCGCATACCCGTTCGGAAACAGGCTGAAGATCAGCGGATGATTGTAGAAGGCAGTCGCCAGGTCGCTGCCCGACTTGTCATGCAGGAGTTCGCGGATGCCGTGCTCGAGATAGGCGGCGCGCGTCTTCAGCCACGACTCGATGCCTTCCCGGATGGCCGTGCACAGGACGCTGACGAGGATGTAGATGAAGACGATGCCGACAACGACTTCGAGGATCGCGGACCCGAACATGTTCAATCTCCCTTGGAAAGCGGCGGCCGGCGAAAATGACGGATCTCCGGACCCGCGCCGGCCGGCGAATGCGCGAAGTCCAGTATAGGAAGGCAGGATACCGCCGCCTAGCTGTCAAAAGGTGCAGGCGCAAACAAAAAGCGCGGTGAGGTCGCCCTACCGCGCTTTCCTGCGATGCCGCCGGCGAATCATCGCCGCCGCGTCATGCCGCGAGCCGCTTCTTCAATTCGGCTTTGGCCGCTTCGAGTTCCTGCGGCATACCCTGCTTGAGCTTGTCGAACAGCTCGTCATGCAGCTTGAGCTCGGCTTCCCAGGCCGCCTTGTCGATCGAAGTGATCTTGGCGAATTGCTCGGCCGTGAATTCGAGGCCGTCCCAGGTCAGGTCGCCGAACTCCGGCGTGATGCCGAAGATGTGCTCGACGCCGCCGGCCTTGCCTTCGATGCGGTCGAGCATCCACTTCAGGACGCGCATGTTGTCGCCGAAGCCGGGCCAGACGAACTTGCCGTTCTCGTCGGTGCGGAACCAGTTGACGCAATAGATGTTCGGGAGTTTCGCGCCGGAGGCGGCGATCTTCCCGCCCATGTCGAGCCAGTGCCGGAAATAGTCGCTCATGTTGTAGCCCATGAACGGCAGCATCGCGAACGGGTCGCGCCGCACGACGCCTTGCTGACCGGCCGCGGCGGCGGTGGTCTCCGAACCCATGGTCGCGGCCATGTAGACGCCTTCGATCCAGTTGCGCGCCTCGGTCACGAGCGGCACGGTGGTCGAGCGGCGGCCGCCGAAGATGAAGGCCGAGATCGGCACGCCGGCCGGATCGTCCCAGGCCGGATCGAGCACCGGGTTCTGCGTGGCGGGCACCGTGAAGCGCGCGTTCGGATGCGCCGCCTTGCGGCCCGACTGCCTGGCGATTTCCGGCGTCCAGTCCTGGCCCTGCCAGTCGATCAGGTGCGCGGGCGCTTCCTTGGTCATGCCTTCCCACCAGACGTCGCCGTCGTCGGTCAGCGCGACATTGGTGAAGATGGTGTTGGCGTTCAGCGACGACATGCAGTTCGAATTGGTCGCCGTGTTGGTGCCGGGAGCCACGCCGAAATAGCCGGCTTCCGGATTGATCGCGTACAGGCGGCCATCCTTGCCCGGCTTGATCCAGGCGATATCGTCGCCGATCGTCGTCACCTTCCAGCCGTTGAAGGCTTTCGGCGGGATCATCATCGCGAAGTTGGTCTTGCCGCAGGCCGACGGGAACGCCGCCGCGACGTAATGCTTCTTCCCTTCCGGCGATTCGACGCCGAGGATCAGCATGTGCTCGGCCAGCCAGCCCTGGTCGCGCCCCATGGTGGAAGCGATGCGCAACGCGAAGCACTTCTTGCCGAGCAGCGCGTTGCCGCCGTAGCCCGAGCCGAAGGACCAGATCTCGCGGGTTTCCGGATAGTGGACGATGTACTTGGTCGGATTGCAGGGCCAGGCCACGTCCTTCTGGCCGGCCGCCAGGGGCGCGCCGACCGTGTGCACGCAAGGCACGAATTCGCCGTCGGCGCCCAGCACCTCATAGACCGCGCGGCCCATGCGCGTCATGATGCGCATGTTGACGGCGACATAGGGCGAGTCGGACAGTTCGATGCCGATATGGGCGATCGGCGAACCGAGCGGGCCCATCGAGAACGGCACCACGTACATGGTGCGGCCGCGCATGCAGCCGTCGAACAGGCCGTTCAAGGTCGCGCGCATGTCGGCCGGAGCGACCCAGTTGTTGGTCGGGCCGGCGTCTTCCTGTTTTTCGCTGCAGATGTAGGTGCGGTCTTCGACGCGCGCCACGTCCGACGGGTCGGAGCAGGCCAGGTAGCTGTTCGGCCGCTTGGCGTCGTTCAGCTTCTTCATGGTGCCGGCGGCGACCATCTCGGCGCACAGCCGATCGTATTCCTCTTGCGAGCCGTCGCACCAATAGATGCGGTCCGGCTTGGTCAACGTGGCGATCTCGGCGACCCAGCTGACGAGCTTCGGGTGCTTGACGTAGGCGGGAGCATTCACTGTCGCGATGCCCTCCATGACGGGTTGGTTCATCAAAAACTACCTCCAATGCCAATAAAGAAATCGGTCTTGTCCCGGCACGGCAGGATCGTCGTTCTTGCTGCCCGGGTGCTGATCCGAGGCGCTGCCAGGATGGCGGTACGGCGGTCTTGTCGAGGCGCGACCGCTTGCAGTCGGCTGCACGGTCGCATTGCCCGCGTTGGAATTCTTGATTTTCCGGGCTGGTGGGGCATGCTCGCAGCGGCGGAGGAGCGCCATCATGCGAAAAATTGCTGGCGATTGTACACCCTGAAAAGCCGTTTTCAGGCTGTTTTCCATCAAAAATGTAGTAAAAATGGTTGAGTAATGTAGTAAATTAATTGCTGATCCGGCAGATGCGTTGCTTTCCTACTAGACTGACGGTTTTTTACGCGTTTTATCGCTTTCTTCCATGAAAATCGCCATTCTCGACGACTATCAGGACAGCGTCCGCCATCTCGATTGTTTCCGCCTGCTCGACGGCCATGAGGTCAAGATCTTCACGAATACCGCGCGCGGCGTCGGGCAGCTGGCGATCCGCCTGGCCGAATTCGAAGCCCTGGTCTTGATTCGCGAACGCACCGCGATCACCCGCGCCTTGCTGGCCAAGCTGCCGCGGCTGAAGCTGATTTCCCAGACCGGCAAGGTGAGCGGTCATGTCGATGTCGCGGCCGCGACCGAGCGCGGGGTCGTCATCGTCGAAGGAACGGGCGACCCGACCGCGCCGGCGGAACTGACCTGGGCGCTCATCATGGCCGCCGCGCGCAAGCTGCCGCAATACGCCGCCCTGCTCAAGGAAGGACTGTGGCAAGCGGCGTCGCTGCAGCCGGATGGCAATACGCTCGGCGTCACGCTGAAAGGCAAGACGCTCGCCATCTGGGGCTATGGCAAGATCGGCCGCATGATCGCCGGTTACGGCCGGGCTTTCGGCATGTGCGTGACGGTCTGGGGCAGCGAAGCGAGCCGTGCGCAGGCGGTCGCGGACGGCCATTGCGCCGCCGCGTCGAGGGAAGCGTTCTTCGCCGAGGCCGACGTGCTGAGCCTGCATTTGCGCCTGAACGATGCCACGCGCGGCATCGTGACGGCCGCCGATCTCGCGCGCATGAAGCCGAGCGCCCTCTTCGTCAACACCAGCCGCGCCGAGCTGGTGGCCGCCGGCGCGCTCGAGGCTGCATTGTCGAACCGGCGGCCCGGCTTCGCCGCGCTCGACGTCTTCGAGACCGAACCGCTGCCGAAGGAATCGCCGCTGCTGCGGATGGACAACGTGGTCGCCACGCCGCATCTCGGCTACGTCGAGAAGAACAGCTACGAGCTGTACTTCGGCGCGGCGTTTCAAAACATTGTCGATTTCGCCGCCGGCGCGCCCAAGAACGTGCTGAACCCGCAAGCGCTCGCCTGACCCCTGCCTACTGTTGCGGGCAGCGCACCAGCCCGGCGCCGACGTCGAGCGGGTCGAAGCCTTGCTTGAAGCCCTCGGTCACGGTCGAGCCGATCAGGCGCGCGGTCAGGTCGATCGCATTCAGCCGGCCCTCCGCCTTGAGCTTCTGGGCCCAGGTCGCCGCCACGCCGGCGACATGCGGCGTCGCCATGCTGGTGCCGTTGAAGGCGACGAGGCCGCCGCCGGCCTGCGCCGACACGACATTGACGCCCGGCCCCGACAGGTTGGCGCCGGTATTCGAGAAACTGGCGACGGTGAAGCCCTGCGCCCCGGTCTGGATCGCGGCGACCGAGACGATGCCTTGCGACACTGCCGGCGGACTGACCGAGACCTCCCAGAATTCGCCCTGCTTGCGATTACTCTCGTTGCCCGCCGCGGCCACGATCAACGCCGTCTGCGAGAACAGGCTGCGCGCTTGGACATGCGCGGCCAGCGCTTCGAAGAACTCGACATTCCGGCGATAACCTTCGAGCGCACGCGAAGTGGCCACCTCGGGCGGCAGGCCGCGTCGCTCCAGCTCTTTTTGATAGCCCGGGAAATCGATGCCGAGCGACATCGAAACGACGTTCGCGCCGTTCTCGACCGCCCACAGGATGGCGCTGCAGATCTGCTCGCTCGAGCCGCCGCCGTCGCGTCCGAGCACCTTGCCGATCAACGCCTTCTTGACGCCGCGCGCGACGCCGATGCGCGTGCCGTTGACATCGCGCCCGAAAATCGTGCCCGCGCAATGGGTGCCGTGGCCGTGTTCGTCGCCGTCGCCTTCGCCCGTGAAGTCTTGCTGCAGCAAATCGATGCCGTTGAACGCGGCATGGCCGGCATCGATGCCGGTGTCGATGACGGCAACCACGATGCCGTCGCCGTCGAAGGGTGAGCTGTCGGCGCCCACTGCTTGCACGCCCCAGGCCGTTTGCTGGTTGGCGACGTCGACCAGTTCCTGGTTGGCGGCGCGCTGCGGCGCGATCAATTTCATCGGCATGACCGGCGCGCTGGCCACGACTTCGGGATTGCGCGCCAGTTCGGCGACTTCCTTCTTCTTCAAGTCCCTGACTTCGAAGGCAACGTCGAAGGCCAGGGAGGGCCTGCCGGCCATGGCCGGGAACACTCTTGCGAACGGATCGCCGGTCATCGATTGCCGGCTCGTCAATACGATGTACTTGTCGTCCATGCTTCACTCGCTTTCTGGAAAGGCGCCCAAGCCTACTGCCTTGGCGCGGATGATCGACAGCGGTCGACCACGAAACACCGCCGCCAGGCGGCGGTGATGCGGGCAAGATCTCCCGGCGCGCGACGCGCACCGTCGCCGGCTCGCATTCCGTAACGATAGGTGAGGCCGGTCGCTGAAATTTGATGCGGCACAAAGGGCCCGTGAACAATGCACGATGCTTGCGCTGCCCGCTTTCGCCGACGACCGTGCACTCTATGCTGGAAGCACATTCAGACAGATCGACGAATCCGGCAGCCATCGAGGAGCAAGCATTGGGAACGATTTCATTCCGCGCGGCGAGCGCCGCCCTATTTGCCGCGTTGCAGGTGTTGGCGCCGGCGGCGCTCGCGCAATCGGGCAATCTCGAGCCGGTCGCCGGCTTCGGCTCGAATCCCGGCAACCTGCAGATGTTCAAGTACGTGCCGCGCAATCTCGATCGCGGGCGGCCGCTGGTCGTGGCCTTGCACGGCTGCACGCAACGGGCGGCCGACTACGACGACGAAACCGGTTGGACCATGCTGGCCGACAAGCTGCGCTTCGCCTTGTTGTTGCCGCAACAGCAGAAGGCGAACAACGATCGGCTGTGCTTCAACTGGTTCCTGGCGGAGGATCATCAGCGCGAAAAAGGAGAAGCCAGGTCGATTCGCGAAATGATCGACCGGATGAAGGCGGACCATGCGGTCGATCCGAAGAACATCTATATCACCGGACTGTCCGCCGGCGGCGCAATGACCGCGGTAATGCTGGCCGCCTATCCGGAGCTGTTCGTGGCGGGGGCCAGCATCGCCGGCGTGCCGTACAAATGCGCCAGCGACACGATCGCGGCATTGACCAATTGCGGCGTGTTCGGCGGGAGCATGCAAGACCTGACGCCGAAGCAATGGGGCGACCTGGTGCGCTCCGCCA
>Ga0196972_1000697_pt1 | contig 13660 bp, 12 predicted proteins | sample S1v_2013CmetaG_FD_148618 | JGI IMG/M metagenome (GOLD analysis project Ga0196972, IMG submission 148618) | Soil microbial communities from Anza Borrego desert, Southern California, United States - S1+v_20-13C | ecosystem: Environmental > Terrestrial > Soil > Desert | place: USA: California...
AAGGGGCCGGACATTTTCTGCTGGCCGCACGACCGGATCGGCGAATTCGCGAAGTCCGGCCTGATCGTGCCGGTCGCGCCGAGCAAGAAGACGCGCGCCGAGATCGACGATGCCGCCTGGAAGGCCGTGGCCTATCACGGCAAGACCTGGGCGTATCCGGTCGCGATCGAGGCGATCGGCCTGATCTACAACAAGGCGCTGGTGAAGACGCCGCCGGCCGGCTTCGACGACGTGATCCGGCTCGACAAGGAACTGGCCGCCAAGGGCAAGAAAGCCTTGATCTGGGATTACAACCTGTCCTTCTTTTCCTGGCCGCTGCTGGCCGGCGCCGGCGGCTATCTGTTCGGCCGCGATTCCAAGGGGGAATACGATCCGCGCGATGTCGGCGTCAACACGCCCGGCGCGATCAAGGCCGGCGCATTGCTGCAGACGCTGGTCGACGGCGGCCATCTGCCGCGCGGCGTGAAATACTCGCAGGCCGAGGCCGCCTTCAACAACGGCAGCACCGCGATGTTCATCTCCGGCCCCTGGGCCTGGGACAACGCGCGCCGCAGCAAGATCGATTTCGGCGTGGCGCCGATTCCGAGCGTCGACGGCAAGCCGGCCAAACCCTTCGTCGGCGTGCTCGGCTGCATGATCACCGCGCCCTCCAAGGTCAAGGACATCGCGCGCGAATTCCTCGAGAACCATCTGCTGCGCGTCGAGAACCTGAAGATCGTCAACGCCGACGTGCCGCTCGGCGTGCCGGCCAACAAGGCGTTCTACAACGAGCTCGCGGCCGATCCCAACATCCGCGCCACGATGGAAAACGCGCGCCGGGGCGAGGCGCTGCCCAACATTCCCGAGGCCGGCCGCTTCTTCACGGCGGTGGATGCGGCGCTGGAAGCAATCACCAACGGCCGCCAGTCGCCCAAGGACGCGCTCGACGGCGCCGCGGCGCGCATGCTGGTCAAATAAGCAGGGGTAGTCCGATATGCATTCGATCCATTGGGAGCGCTGGCTGGCATGGTCGACGACGGCCGGCATCGGCGCCGTGTCGCTGTGGCTGGTGTTCGGCATCTATTCGGCCGGCCAGCCGCTGTGGGCGCTCGGCGTGCTCGCGCTGACGGCGCTGGCGTTCTATGTCTACCTGTCCAAGGCCAACTTCGCCTACCGCTACCTGTTTCCCGGCCTGGCCGCGATGGCGGTCTTCGTCGCCTTTCCCTTGCTGTACACGGCGCAGATCGGCTTCACCAACTATTCGTCCAACAATCTGCTGAGCCTGGAACGCGCGACCGCTTACCTGCTCGACCAGACCGAGGCCGATGAAAGCCGCGCCATGGGCTTCACGCTGCATGCGGCGGGCAAGGAATTCCGCCTGGTGCTGGCGCCGCCCCACGAGCCGGCGGAGGAGCGCGATCCGGACCGGCTGCAAGCCTTGCGCGCGCAAAGCTTCGTCTCGCCGCCGCTGGCCTTGCTGGCGGCGAAGAAGCCGGTCGAGGTCCGCATGCTGCCGCTCGGCAAGGAGACCGTGCGCATCGGCGAGCCGCTGCCGCTGATCGAGGTCCTCAAGCATCGCGACGCCCTGATGGCGGCGACGCTGGAACTGCCGGACGGCGCGCGCCTCAACTATTCGGGTGTGCGCGAATTCGCGCCGCTCAAGAAGGTCTGGCAAAGGAATGCCGACGGCTCGCTGACCCGGCTCGACGACAGCGCCGTCTACCGGCCGAACTTCGAGAGCGGCTATTTCGAGAATGCCGCCGGCGAACGCATGCAGCCCGGCTTCAAGGTCAGCATCGGCCTCGACAACTACAAGCGCATGCTGTTCGACGCCGATTTCCGCGGCCCCTTCATCAAGATCTTCGCCTGGACCGTCGTGTTCTCCGCGCTGACCGTGGTGCTGACCACCGCCGTCGGCATGACGCTCGCGGTGATGCTGAACTGGGAAGCGCTTCGCTTCCGCACCGTCTACCGCACGCTGCTGTTCCTGCCGTACGCGGTGCCGAGCTTCATTTCCATCCTGGTGTTCCGCGGCTTGTTCAACCAGAACTTCGGCGAGATCAACATGGTGCTGGACGCGCTGTTCGGCATCAAGCCGGCCTGGTTCGCCGATCCGCTGCTGGCGCAAGCCATGGTCTTGATCGTCAACACCTGGCTCGGCTATCCCTACATCATGGTGTTGTGCACCGGCTTGCTGAAGGCGGTGCCGGCCGATCTGTACGAAGCCTCGGCGATCGCGGGCGCCAAGCCGCTGACCAATTTCTTCAAGATCACGGCGCCGCTGATCATCAAGCCGCTCACGCCGCTCCTGATCTCGGTGTTCGCCTTCAACTTCAACAACTTCGTGCTGATCGCGCTGCTGACCGACGGCCGCCCGGATTTCCTCAACACCAAGCTGCCGGCCGGCACCACCGACATTCTCGTGTCCTATACCTACCGCATCGCGTTCCGCGATTCGGGCCAGAACTTCGGCCTGGCGGCGGCGATCTCGACCGTGATCTTCTTCATGGTGGCGACCATCTCGCTGGTCAACATGCGGCTGGCCAAGGTCAACGCCGACAAGAAATAAGGAACCCGACATGGCTATCGTCACCGGAAAGAACCAGCGCTGGCGCGTCTTCGCGGCCCATGCCTTCCTCTGGATCCTGATCGGCGTCATGCTGCTGCCGCTGCTGGCCGTGATCTCGATCTCGCTGCGTCCCGGCAATTTCGCGACCGGCTCGCTGATCCCGACCGAGATCAGCCTGGAGCATTGGAAGCTGGCGCTCGGCATCCCGGTGCAGACCGCCGACGGCGCCCTGATCGAGCCGCCCTTCCCGGTGCTGCGCTGGCTGTGGAACTCGATCAAGATCGCCGGCATCACGGCCTTCCTGATCGTCGCGATCTCGACCACGGCGGCCTACGCCTTCGCGCGCCTGAAATTCCGCTTCAAGTCGGTCATCCTCAACGGCATGCTGCTGCTGCAGATCTTCCCGGCCGTGCTGGCGCTGGTGGCGATCTATGCGGTCTTCGACACCATCGGCAACTACCTGCCGTGGCTCGGCATCGAGACCCATGCCGGCCTGATCGTCGCCTATCTCGGCGGCATCGCGACCCACGTCTGGACCATCCGCGGCTACTTCGAGACGATTCCGGTCGAGATCGAGGAATGCGCCAAGGTCGACGGCGCGACGCATTGGCAAGCCTTCCGCCACGTGCTGCTGCCGATGGCGGTGCCGATCCTGATGGTGGTGTTCGTGCTGGCCTTCGTCGGCATCATCATCGAGTATCCGGTCGCTTCGGTGCTGTTGCGCGAGGAGCCGAACCTGACGCTGGCGGTGGGTTCCAAGTATTACCTGCTCGAGCAGCGCTACCTGTGGGGCGATTTCGCCGCCGCCGCCGTGCTGTCCGGCCTGCCGATCACGGCCGTGTTCCTGCTGGCGCAGCGCTGGATCGTGTCGGGGCTGACGGCGGGCGGCGTCAAGGGCTGAGGCGCCCTTTCCTGCCCGGCCGAGGCCGGGCGGCCCGCGTGAACGGTCCGGCCCGGAGCCGGACCGAAACAGCCTGCTAGGGTATAATCGCCTGCGTTTTTGGCACGGCCGCACGCTCGTCGCCGGGCCGCGGCGCATGCTCTTTCCTCGTCGCCGGCCGATCCGCGGCTATTCCACCAACCCTCTATGACGCGCACTGACAACGGCGCGGATGTACGTTAATGGGCAGCATTCGCGTTACCAATCTGGGCAAGGCCTACAAGCGTTATCCCAATCATTGGTCCCGCTTGGCGGAATGGACGCTGCCGTCGAAAAAACCCCGGCATGAGCTCAAATGGGTTCTGCGGGATATCAACTTCCATATCGAGCCCGGCGAAGCCGTCGCCGTCATCGGCGTCAACGGCGCGGGCAAGAGCACGTTGCTCAAGCTCATCACCGGGACGACGCAGGCGACCACCGGCGCGGTGGACGTCAGCGGGCGCGTCGCGGCCCTGCTGGAACTCGGCATGGGTTTCCATCCCGATTTCACGGGCCGGCAAAATGCGCTGATGGCCGGACAATTGATCGGCATGCGCGTCGACGAAGTCACGGCATTGATGCCGGAAATCGAAGCGTTCGCCGAGATCGGCGACTATATCGATCAGCCGGTGCGGATTTACTCGAGCGGCATGCAGGTGCGGCTGGCGTTCAGCGTGGCGACCGCGGTGCGGCCCGACATCCTGATCGTCGATGAAGCGCTGGCCGTCGGCGACGTGTTTTTCCAGCAAAAATGTTACGAGCGAATTCGCTCCTACTGCGAGGCGGGCACGACCTTGTTGTTCGTGTCGCATGCGATGGGCACGGTGTATTCATTGTGCGACCGCGCGATCCTGCTCAATGAAGGCCGCATCGCGCTCGACGGTTCGCCGCGCGAAGTCATCGATCTCTACAACGCGCATGTGCTGCATCACCGCGACGGCCGGCACGAAAGCATGAAGATCGTGGAGAAGCTGAAGCAACCGGCCCTCGCGGAAGGCGAGGAAGCCGTCGCCGCTCCGGCCCTTGCCGACGCGCCCGCGCCGCTGGAGAATGCCGCGGTCGGATCGTTCGGCAAACCGGGGGCGCGCATTCACGCCGTCGACCTGGAGCTGCATGGACGCCCTGTGAATACGGTGATCAGCGAAAGCGAAGCGACGATTCGCGTGGAGGTGGAATTCACGGAAAGCTACGACGACCCGCATATCGGTTTCCAGATCCGGAATGCGCGCGGCGAGCCGGTGTTCATGACCAACACGTATTGCATGTACCGGACCATCGGCCCGGTACAGCGCGGCGAGCATGTGATTGCCGAGTTTTCGTTCAAGGCGGGGCTGGCGGCCGGCGATTACACGATCACGGCGGGCGTGGCGGAATCCGGCACCGGCGAAGGAGAGTTCCGCCAGACCATCACCCGTTTGCAGGATGCGCGGGCCTTCACGATCGTCCGGAACATGGATGCGATACTATGGACCGGGGTGTATAACCTGGACCCGACCTGCAAATTGCGAAGGGTGGCGCCAGGGAAGTAATGGCCCGTCTCCCGGCAGCAGACAATACTTCGTATGACAAACAACACCATCTGGCAACGCCACATCGTCGATAAAGACCTCCGGGCCGGCCTCAAGCGCCAGCGCCCTTGCCTGCTCTGGTTTACCGGCTTGAGCGGCTCCGGCAAGTCGACCATCGCCGGCCTGGTCGAGCAGCGGCTGGCGGGCATGGGCATGCATACCTACCTGCTGGACGGCGACAACATCCGGCAAGGCCTGTGCCGCGATCTCGGATTCAGCGCCGGGGATCGCGTCGAGAACATTCGCCGCATCGGCGAAGTCGCGCGATTGATGGTCGATGCCGGCCTGGTGACATTGACGGCGTTCATTTCGCCGTTCCGCTCGGATCGGGAGATGGTGCGCCGCTTGTTGCCGAACGGCGAGTTCGTCGAGGTATTCGTCGACGCGCCATTGGAAGAATGCGAACGGCGCGATCCCAAGGGTTTGTATCGCAAGGCGCGCGCCGGGCAGCTATCCGACTTCACCGGCATCGACTCGCCTTATGAAGCTCCGCTGGCGCCGGCGATCCATCTCGAGACCGCCCGCCATTCCGCGGAAGCCTGCGCGGCCCAGGTGATCGACTACTTGTCGCGCGCCGGCTTCCTGCGACACGAATGAGCGGCATTCCTGTTTTCCGCGCGCCGGCGGATCGCTCGAACGCCGGCTGAAACCATCATCGATCGCCGTTGCGGCGACTCTCCCATTGTTTTCCGATGCGATTACTTCTCACGACTTCCCATTCCTTGCTGTTGCTCGATACCGACAGCGGCAAGATCGAGACGCTGGACCGCGGCCGCGGCCTGTATTACGGGCTCGCGCAACACGGCGACCGGCTGTATGTCGCGGCCCGCAACCGCTTGGTTTCCTCGGACATCGCCCAGGCGGATGAGCGAGGCGAGATCCTGATCTTCGATACGGCGCTTCGGCCATGCGGCTCCTTGCGCGCGCCCTTTCCGCTCAGGGATCTGCACGAGATCGCGTGGTACGACCGCAAGTTATGGGCTACCGCCTCGTTCGACAACATGATCGCCATATTCGACGGCGAGCGCTGGGAGCGCTGGTATCCGCTCGGCGCCGGCACCGAAGAGCCGACGGACGTGAATCACTTCAATTCGTTCATGTTCGACGACGACAAGGTCTGGATCATGGCGCACAACCATGGCGACAGCGAATTGCTGGCGTTTGCATTGAAGACGCGGGAATTGGTGCAACGCGTCGGCCTCGGAAAGTGCGCCCACAATATCTGGCGCGAGAATGGCGAGATCCGGATCTGCTCGTCGCTGGAGGGAAAACTGTTAGGCCTGGACGGGTTCGCGCTGGAGACCGGCGGATTCCCGCGCGGCGTCGCCTTCGACGGCAACACGCGTTGCGTCGGGATTTCCGAGTACGCGGAACGGGCGGCGCGCGACTTGACGACCGGGAAGGTCATGGTCTACGACCGCGCGTGGACATTGCAGAAGGAAATCCCCCTGCCCGGCGAAGGGCTGATTCTCGATTTGCGCCCGTTGCCGGAGGGGTTCGGGCAGGGAGCGCAATCCAAGGATCGCCCGGAAACCGTGTGGTCGAAGCTGGCCCGGATTTTTTTCTAAGGAAGCAAAGCCTGCGGCCCGGCGGCAAGCCCTCCCTCCCGCAATAAAAAAACCCCGCGCCGGCGAACCGGCGCGGGACAACTCTGCAGTGATTTCGATCCGCGTGCGCTTACATCTTGTAGTTCACGCCGAACAGGATCGTGCGGCCATACTTGACGTATTCCTTCGGCAGATTGATCTTGCCCTGGGTGCCGGCCGGATCCACCGAGCGCGCGTATTCGGCATTGGTCAGGTTGTTGACCTGGAGCAGCAAGGACAAGCCCTTCGCCATGCCGCTGTTGAACTCGTAGCCGAACTGCACGTCGATGACTTTTTCCGGCTTGATGTACACGAGTTCGCGATCGGCGCCGAAACCGGAGATCTCGCCCACGAACGCCGAACGCGAGCGGCGCGCCACGCGGCCCGAGAAGCCATGCTTCTCGTAGTACAGGGTCAGGTTCGTGACTTCGCGCGACAGCCCCGGCAAGGAGATCGTCGAACCGGGCCCTTGCGGCTGGATGCTGCTTTGCGTGTCGGCATAGCTGGCGATCAGACCGAAGCCGTCGAGCATCTGGCTGAACTGGCTGAACGGCAGCGACGCGGTCAGCTCGAAGCCCTTGACGACGCCGCCTTCGCCGTTGCTCGGGGTCGAGAACTTTCCGATCGTGCCCGCCGGGTTGACGACACCGGTGAGCGGATTGACGAGACCGGCGAAGTCGTACGGCACGTCTTGCGTGTAGATGTAGGACTTCAGGTCCTTGTAGAAGTAGGCGGCGCCGACATAAGCCTTGGTGCCGAAATACTTCTCGTAGGAGATGTCGAACGCGTTGGCGCGGAACGGCTTGAGGTGCGGATTGCCGCCGTCGCCGCTCCATTGCCGGCCGGCCGGCTGGTTCTGGTCGTAGCTGTAGCTCTTGGAAGCGCGCATCTGGTCGACGCGCGCGCGCGCCATGACCTTGGCGATGCCGAGGCGGACGGTCTGATCGTTGGCCAGGCCGAACGCCAGGTTCAGGCTCGGCAGCGTATCGTTGTAGGACATGCCATCCTTGGTCGGCTTCGGATTGTTGGCATTGCCGTTGGGCAGCGCGAACGCCGTCGAGCTCTGGTCGGTGCGGACGAACTGCAGGCCGACGTTGCCGCGCACCGGCACCGAACCGAGCTCGGTATCGATGTCGGCGCGGGCATAGGCCGTGGTGACCTCTTCCTTGACGGTCCAGTTCTTGTTCCAGATATCCTTGTGCACGTTCGGCGTCAGCTTGTACAGCGTGTTGAACGCGGTCTCGATGTCATAGCTGAGCACGCCCGGCATGCCGACGAAGGAGAGCGAGGTCGGCGCGATCAGAAGACCGTTCGCCGGGGTCGGGGCGGACGTGAAGCCGCTGGAGCCGCGCGTCGAACCCTTGAGGTCGGCGAAATATTCCGGCACTTCCTTGGTCTTCTCGCGCTCGCCGTAATGCAGGCCGAAGTTGAGCTTGCTGAACCAGCCGTCCATGTCGCGCGCCGCGCTCAGCCGCAGCGCCTTCAGGTCGTCCTTGACGTTCAAATACTTGATGTAACCGTCCTGGCCCCAGCCGCCCGAGTCGTTGAGGCGGATGATGTTGGGGTCGGCATAGTTGAGGCCGGCGCCGAGCGTCGGCAGGCCGGTGTCGCGATCCCACTTGAAGGTGGTGTTGTCGCGTGTGCCGACGGTGCCGGCGTAGGTCTCGAGGATCGATTCGTTGCGCTTGGCGTGCGAATAGGACAGGTCGCCGACGAAGGTCCAGGCGCCGTTCTTCCATTCGTTGTTCCAGCCGATCGCCGACAGATCGTCGGTGCGCTTGTTCAAGTCGTTGCGCAGGACCGGCTTGATGCCGGTCCAGTTGGCGCTGACGACCATGCCGTTCTCGACCACCGCGTTGCTCATCGTGGCGCCGCCCCACGGCAGGCCGACTTCGAAACCGCGCGTCTTCTGTTCCTTGTCGAACTTCGAGTAGTACATGTCGAGCACGCTGCGGAACTCTTTGTTGGGACGCCATTCGAGCACGCCGATCAAGCCGTCGCGCACTTGCTTGGTCGAATCGACATAGGCCTTGAAGCCGCCCAGCACGCCGGTCTGGCCGCTGCTGTCGGCGGCGGTGTAACCCCAGGCCTCCCAGCGGTTCGCCTGGCTCGGCGAATCGAGGCGCGCATAACCAAGCGCGACGCCGAAGGTGCGGTCGGCGAACTGGTCGATATAGGACACGCTGAAGCGGCTGCCCGTGTCGCGCGAATCCGCATTGAGCTTGCCCATGGAATTCTTCTCGCCGCGCACGTTGACGGCGATGGTGCGCTTGCCGAAGGCCAGCGGACGGACGGTCTGCATGTCGACCGTGCCGGACAGGCCCTGGCCGACCAGGGAGGCGTCCGGCGTCTTGTAGATCACGACGGAGGAGAGCAGTTCGGAAGGATATTGATCGAATTCGACGCCGCGGTTGTCGCCGGTGGACACTTGCTCGCGGCCGTTCAACAGCGTGCCGGCGAAGTCGCCCGACATGCCGCGGATGCTGATGGTCTGCGAGCGGCCGGCGACGCGCTGCGCGGCCAAGCCGGGCAGGCGCGAGATCGATTCGGCGATGCTGGTATCCGGCAGCTTGCCGATGTCTTCCGCCGAAATCGCTTCGACGATCGACGTGGAATTCTTCTTGACCGAGATCGCGTCTTCGATACCCTTGCGGATACCGGTCACCACGACCGTGCTCGACGACGCGGCATTGCCTTGGGCCGTGGGCGCCTGCTGCGCCTGCGCGCCGCCGGCCGTCATGGACAGGAATACGGCGCAACCCGCGGCGATCGGGCTCACCTTGAATGCCAAGCGGTTCAGAGTGCTCCCGCTATCCTTCTTGTTTGATGTCTTCACTGATAGTCCCCTCTTTTTGAACAACCCAACTCCCAAATGACGCTGGCGATGCCGACGACTCGATCAATCGGGATCCATAACTACATGTTCTGGTAGAGAGTTTGTACTAAAACTAGATATCGTGTCAACCGGAAAAGAAACAAAACTTCATCAATAAAGACAAGGAGTTACGCGGTTTTTAGTGGGTATGTTGTGACTGAACCACAGTTTTTGTCACGGCTAGATGTAGGCAGACTACATTCGATTTCGAGCGAATGCTTGTTAGCGAGCAATTACTCGAGTGCGGTGAGCCGATAGGAAAGCGAGGAATGGCCGGCATGGCGGCGGGCGGAGGAGCGTGACGCGAGAGCGGGCGGAAACCACGGTCTCGTGCGCTTGCTTCGGATCGAATCAGGGAATGACAATTGCCGAAAATCGGCGGTGGCGCGGCTGGCGGGGATCGAACCCACGACCCTTGGCTTCGGAGGCCAATACTCTATCCACTGAGCTACAGCCGCTTGGAGGAATGTTGCAAGCCCTGAAGGATACCGGTTTTCGGCGTCCTCGTCCACGCAAATGCCGCTTTTGCGTTCCAAACGCTCTACTTTGCATTTATAATCAAGGGTTTTGCAAGGTCTTGCGCCGCAGCATGGAAACCCGCCGCTGCGTTCTTGCGCGACCTGCCGCCGGTTTCAGAAACTGTATCGAGGAAATAATGAGCGACGCACACAACGAGCACGAATCCGCCATCAAGACACCGAAGCAATTGATCGCCGCCGTCATTGCCGGATTCCTGGTCCCGATCATCTGTATCGTCCTGCTGGTGGAATACGTCGCGAGCGGCCAGAGCTCGGGCGCCGGTTCGTCGAGCCAGACGCCGGAGGCGATCGCCGCCCGCCTCAAGCCGGTCGGCGACGAAGGCTTCACGCTAAAGGATGTCAACGCGCCGCGGCAGCTGCAACCCGCCGCCGAGGTCTACAAAGCCGTGTGCGCCGTCTGCCATGCGACCGGCGCGGCCGGCGCTCCGAAGACCGGCGATGCCGGCGCATGGGCGGCCCGCATCGGCCAGGGTTACGACAAGCTGGTGGCGAACGCCGTCAAAGGCATCCGCGCCATGCCGGCCAAGGGCGGCAATCCCGATCTCGACGATCTCGAAGTGGCCGGCGCTGTGGTCTTCATGGCCAACCAGTCGGGCGCGAAATTCAAGGAACCCGATCTGAAAGCAGCCAAGCCGGCCGCAGAAGCAGCCAGCGCACCGGCTGCATCCGCTGCCACCAAGTAAGCTTTCTCGGGCATTCAAAAAAAGCCGACCCACGGGTCGGCTTTTTTATTGTCAACGGCCGGTCGAGGAGGGCTGCCGCGCCATGGCCTGCTGTTCGGCCACGTAGATCTCAACGCGCCGGTTGCGCGCCCGGCTGGCCGGCGTATCGTTGCTGGCGATCGGTTCGTGCGAACCGCGGCCATCGATCTGGAAGCGATTCATCGATGCGCCATGCGTGACGAGATAATCGCGCGTGCGCGCCGCCCGGTTGACCGATAGCGGGTCGTTGATCGCGTCGCTGCCGGTGCTGTCGGTGTGGCCGACGATGGTGACGACGGTATTGGGATTCGCAACCAGCGTTTGCGCGAACTTGTCGAGTATCGGCCGGAAGTCCGGCTTGATGTCGGCGCGGTTGGTATCGAACGAGATATCGGTCGGGATGTCGAGCTTGAGCCGGTTGTCGGCCGTCTGCGAGACTTGCACGCCGGTTCCTTGCGTGGCTTGCTGCATTTCCCGCTTCTGCTGTTCCATGCGCGCCGACCAGATATTGCCGATGACGGCGCCGGCCGCGCCGCCGACCGCGGCGCCAGTAGCGGTGCGCCGGCCGCCGCCCTCGCCGGTCGCCGCGCCAGCGATCGCGCCCAATCCGGCGCCGATTGCAGCGCCTGTGGCGGTGCCGCGCTGCACTTCATTCATGTTGGCGCATCCGCTCGATAGCAGGACGACGGCCAGGGAGGAAATTCCCAATTGCTTGCGCATGACGTACTCCCGTGATGTCGAAATCTTCCCTTTCGACCCATGCCGGAAAGGCAAGTTCGATTACGGGATGCAACGGGATGTAACGCGGAAGGATAGGTGCGGTTCAGCCGGCATGATCGGGGCCGCCTTCTTGCCCCCGGGATTTTTTGTTGCGCTTGAACAGGTTGACGGCGCCGGCGATCGTCGCGGCAACGGCAGCCGCGCGCAGGAATTTTCTCAGCAGCGATTTCTTCGACAATCCGGACAACGCGTTCATCGCCAGCGGTAATGCGGCTTGCCAGCCGAAGCCGCCGGCGGCCCGCCCCTTGATCATGTCGACCATGGCGGACAGCGCGAAGCCGGCGGCGCGCTTCGCCAGCGATTCGGCACGCAAACTCTGCTTCACTTCGTATAACGAAGCGGCCAGGCTGGCGCGATGCACCGCGCCCTCCGCCAGCAGCCGGCGCTTGCGCTGTGAGATCTCGGCGGGCGAATGCGGGGTATGTTGAGGCATGGAGGTCAGAACAAGACGTCGCGGTCGTTGCGCAGCTCGGCCATCGTGGCCGGCATCGACAACCGGCCCTCGGCGATCATCCTGCGCGCATAATGCAGCAAGGCAGCCGCGAGCAGCGAAAACACGAGCGCGATGATGAGCAGGATTTTCCAGCCGAGCGCGTCCCAGGCGAGATAGACGACCAGCACGGTCCAGTAGGCGACGGCAAACCAGAGCGCGACAATCGCCAGGGCGCCGATCAGCAGCAGCTTGAGCAGCGCGGCGCGTACTTCGGAGAATTCGAGCGCCGCCAGTTCGAGGCGGTTGAAGAGCAAGGCCGAGATGTCGCGCGCCACGGCCGCGATGCCATCGAACAGCCCTGGCCTGGTTTGGTTTCGTCGGTCGGCCTGCGCGCCGCCGCCCTCTTCCGTCTCCGGAGCATCCATGAAGCGGACGGCGCCTTCTTATTTGCGTGAGATCAGCAGGCCAACCAGCAGGCCGATGCCGGCCGAGATCGCCACCGCCTTCCAGGGATGTTCATGCACGAATTCGTCGGTCTCGCGCGCCACTTCCTTGCCGGTGGCGACCGCGGTCACCTGCAGCTCGTGGGCCTTGGCCGAGGCCGCCTCGAGAAGTTGCATGCCCTTGGCGCGCAACTCGTCGGCTTTCTCGCCGGTGGCCGACGCCGCTTCGCGGAACAGTTCCTGCGCGTCGCGCATCAGGGTCTTCATGTCGTTCCGTACCGTCTTGATGTTGGATGCCAGCATCGCAGTGCTCCTGTCTGTGGGTGAACCAGTCGCTAGAACGGATTACAGCAGAGGAATCATCATACTCACGGCCGCGATGCGCGGCAAGCGCGGATGCCTCGCTGTCGTATTTATCGATAACGCCGCATGATCCTGGTCAGCGTGCCGTCCTTGATGATCGACTCGATCGACTTGTCGATCTCGGCCAGCGAGACGCGCCCCTTGCGCGAGACGGCGCATTGTCCCATGTAGGTCTTCACCATCAGCGGCGGATGCAGCGACAGCGGCGGGTCGCCGAGCTTGAGGCGGTATTCGAGGAGAGTCTGGCTGGTCAGCGCATACTTGATGCGCCCCGCCGCCAGCTTGCGCAGATTGACTTCCGCGGTAGGCGCGTCTTCCCGCACCAAGCGCTTTCCCAGCACTTCTTCCAGCTCCGGGTGCACATAGCCCAGCACCGTGCCCACCGGCTGTCCCGCTACGTCGGCGAGCGAGGCCGGGCGCTTGGCGCCGCGGTCCGCGATCAGCACTTCCGCGATCGGAATGAACGGCTTGCTCCAATCGAAGCGGCCATCCAACCATTCCGGCACGTAGCTGCACAGGATGTCGGCGCCGCCGGTCTCCAACGCATTGGCGATGCGCTTCCTGGGCAAAGCCAGGAAGCGGGCGGAACGATTCGTCTTCGCCGCCAGCGCGTCGCCGATATCTTTATGAATGCCGCCGACCAGCTGCCCCTGCTCGAAGCGGGCCATCGGCATTTCCGTACCGGTGTCGACCAGGACGATCAGGTCGCGCGCCTGCGCCGCAAGCGACAACAGCAATGTCGCGCCGACGCAGCACTTGGAGAGTCGCAGCGTAATCATATTGATGCGGCACCGTTTTAACCAATCTGAATTTCCGTTTCGCATTGTTGCATGAGGGCGATAACAGGGAGGGGAATTCAACATGACGCCTCGGTCTCCAAAGAACTGGATGTTGGAGATGGAGGA
>Ga0196972_1000698_pt1 | contig 13654 bp, 12 predicted proteins | sample S1v_2013CmetaG_FD_148618 | JGI IMG/M metagenome (GOLD analysis project Ga0196972, IMG submission 148618) | Soil microbial communities from Anza Borrego desert, Southern California, United States - S1+v_20-13C | ecosystem: Environmental > Terrestrial > Soil > Desert | place: USA: California...
ACGCGCCCGGCGATGTTCAGGATGATCACGACGGTGAACTGGTCGTAGGTCGGCGTGCCGAGGTTGAACTTGATGCGCATGTCGACGATCGGCACGATGATGCCGCGCAGATTGACCACGCCCTTGACGAACTCCGGCGAATTCGCGATGCGGGTGCAGGCCTCATAACCGCGTATTTCCTGCACTTTCAATATGTCGATCCCGTATTCCTCGTTACCCAACGTGAAGGCAAGGAACTCGCGCCCCGACACATCTCGATCCGCACCCGTGCCGACCGTGTTTATATTGGTTTGTCCGTTTTGCATGATGGATGAAGTCCTCGTCAGGAATAAATGGATTCGTCACTCAATTGGCGGCTGGATCGCAGCAGCGCCGCCACGTCGATGATCAGGGAGACGCCGCCATCTCCGAGAATGGTCGCGCCGGAAATGCCTGCCACCTTGCGGTAGTTCGCTTCGAGATTCTTGACCACGACCTGCTGCTGTCCGACCAGTTCGTCGATGAACAGCGCCGCCTTCTTGCCGTCGGATTCGAGAATCACCAGGATGCCTTCCGAGGGATTCTTGCAGCGCGGTTCCACGTCGAAAATCTGATACAGCGGAATCAGCGGCAGATAATCGCCGCGCACTTTCACCACGCGTCCCTGGCCGCTGATTTCCTTCACGTCCTGCGGCTCGGGCTGCAGCGATTCGACCACGTAGCCGAGCGGCAGGATGTAGACTTCCTCGCCGACCCGGATCGACATGCCGTCCAGGATGGCCAGCGTCAACGGCAAGGAGATCGAAATCGTCGTGCCGAACCCCTTGCTCGAGTGGATGTCGACCACGCCGCCCATCGCCGTGATATTGCGCTTGACCACATCCATGCCGACGCCGCGCCCGGACACGTCGGTCACCACTTCCGCGGTCGAGAACCCCGGAGCAAAGATCAACTGCCAGACTTCCGGGTCCGACATCGCATCGGAAACCTGCAAGCCGTTCTGCTTAGCCTTGGCGAGGATTCTTTCCCGGTTCAGACCGCCGCCGTCGTCGCTGACTTCGATGATGATGTTGCCGCCTTGATGGCTGGCCGACAGCGACAGTTTGCCTACCTCGCTCTTGCCGGCCGCCGCGCGCACCGCCGGCGTCTCGATGCCGTGGTCGATGCTGTTGCGGACCAGATGCGTAAGCGGATCGACGATGCGTTCGATCAATCCCTTGTCGAGTTCGGTCGCGGCTCCGTGCGTGATGAACTCGACCTTTTTGCCGAGCTTGGACGCCAGGTCGCGCACCATGCGCGGGAAACGCGAAAACACGTAATCCATCGGCATCATGCGGATCGACATGACGGCCTCTTGCAGATCGCGCGTGTTGCGGGTCAGCTGGCTGACGCTGTTCAGCAGGCGCTCGTGGACGATCGGGTCGAGCGCGCCCGAGCGCTGTTCGATCATCGCTTGCGTGATCACCAGTTCGCCGACCAGATTGATCAACTGATCGACCTTCTCTATGCCGACCCGGATCGATGACGTCTCCTGGTTGCTGACGGTGCGTTCGTCGCGCTTGGCGACCGTTTTCTTCTCCGCCACGACAGCCGCCTGCTGCACGACCTCCTGGACCGGAGCCGCATCCGCCGCCTGCGGCTGATCGCCAAGCGGCACGAAGTTGTCGAAAAAGCCGTATCCCTGCTCTTCCTCGATTTCCGCCTGCGATTTCTTGCGCGCCGGCTGCATGCCTACCGGGAGCGGCTGTTCGGTGATCTTGAGATCGTCGGGATTCAGAATGAACGAGCAGATGGCGACGATATCGTCGGACGCATGATCCGTCAACAAAGTGAAGACGGTGTGCCGGTCGTCGTCCGCATCCCTGGTCAATTGACCGAGCAAGCCGAGTTCGCCGGCGAGCGCTTCGACGTCGCGGCTCGAAAGAACCGGCAATTCGATGCGGAAGCAATGCGTCTTTTCGCTGACCACGACGGCTACGGATTCCTGCTGCACCGGCTGCACGTCGAGCGAAGCCGCCGGCGGCGGCGCCGCCACCTCCCCCTGGGAAAGCGACTGCAGCATCATCCTCACATCGGCGACCGATTCCTGGTCGACCGCCGTATTAAGACGATGCCCGTCGAGTTGCATTTTCAGGATATCCTTGGCTGCGAGGAAGGCATCGACATGTTCGGACGTCAATGCCATTTCGCCCTTGCGGATCTTATCGAGCAAGGATTCCAATACGTGCGTGATATCGGTCAGATCGGTCAAACCGAACGTCGCGGCGCCGCCCTTGATGGAATGGGCGGCGCGAAAGATCGCATTCAGCTCTTCGCTGTCGGGAGCCGCCACGTCGATCGCCAGCAGCAGCTTTTCCATTTCCGCGAGAAGTTCCTCGGTCTCGTCGAAAAAGACCTGATAGAACTGACTCATATCGATGGTCATCGTGACACTCCGTCTGTTACGCGTTGCATGTCGAGCCAAGCAGGCATCGACACATCAACCGATGACTTTCTTGACGACTTCGGTCAGGCGCTGCGGATCGAACGGCTTGACCAGCCATCCGTTCGCCCCGGCGGCTCGTCCCTTCGATTTCATTTCATCGCTCGACTCGGTGGTCAGCATCAGAATGGGGACGCGCTGGTAGGCCGGAATGGCGCGCAGGGAGCGGATCAATGTCAGGCCATCCATGCGCGGCATGTTCTGGTCGGTGAGCACAAGATCGAAAACCTGCGCCTTCGCCTTATCCAGGCCGTCCTGTCCGTCGACCGCTTCGGTCACCTGGTAACCCGCCGCTCTCAAGCTGAAGACCACCATCTGGCGCAAAGAGCCCGAGTCGTCCACCGCTAGAATAGTTTTTGCCATGTTTGCTCCCGCTATTTCATTGCCGGGCAATATGCCCGCATATCCTTGATCCGTAGATTGTCAGAACAGTTCAATGTCACCGCTTTCCATGTGGGTCTGGTGTACCGCCTTCCACAGTCCGCTTTCCAGCTTCGTGCTCTGATCTTCGATAAGCTTGTTGAGACTTTCGAGCAGAACGACCATCTCCTCGGCGCCGATTTCAGGCGTCAGCCCGGAGCTGCCCGATCCGAGCGAAGCAAGAACATCCCGCAAGCCGTTCACCCTCCTGATTGTCCGGCCGACCAGTTGGCTGGTCATGTCCTGGAACTGCAGGCCGGTCACGGCCGCATTGACGTTTTTGGTAATCTCGGCCTGGACCGTATTCATCCGGTCCCGGAACTCCGGAGAGGCCGTCGCGCTGGCGAGCAACTCGTCGGCCAGCCTCTGCTGGGCGCACACCGATTCATGGATGGCCATGAAACTCGTACCCAGCTTCTCGATTGCCTCGCCCAGCAAAAAAGTAGTTTGGACCAGATCCGTCTCGATCTCGGTCAAATGGAGTGTCCCGTGGTCCGACAAGCCGGACAGCAGGCGTCTCAATTGCGCACTAAAGACCTTTTCTCTGGTTGTCATGGGAAATACCTTGCTGTCAACCGTTTTCACTCGCGAGCGCCGATGTCATTTCTTCACCGCCGCGTCCGTCAATTCTTTTTTAACTTCCGTCTCGCTTGCCTCATTCGATAGATTTGCAACGCCTCCCTCGCCAGTAATCGATTCTTCCGCTTTCTTGTTCATCACGATGATGCTGATGCGGCGGTTGATCGGGTTGAATGCGTTTTCCCTGTCGATCGGCACCGCGGACGAGAGTCCGACAACGCGCACGACCTTCTTCTCGTCCATGCCGCCGACCAGCAGCTCGCGACGCGATGCGTTGGCCCGATCGGCGGACAACTCCCAGTTGCTGTATCCCCTTTCACCGCTGGCGTACGGCGTCGCATCGGTATGCCCCGAGAGACTGATCCGGTTCGGCACATCGTTCAGCGCGCGCGCGATCTCGTGCAGTATTTCCTTAGTGTACGGCTGCAGTTCTGCTTTCGCTAGTGCAAACATCGGACGATTTTGTTCGTCGACGATCTGTATGCGAAGCCCGTCGGTTGTGATATCGATAAGGAGTTGTTTCTTGAACTGCTGCAGCGAGGGACGAGCGTCCATCGCGTCCTCGATGCGTTTCTTGAGAGCCCTCAAACGCTCCTGCTCCTGGCGCTCGAGATCGGCCATTGCCGCCTTGAGGCTATAGGTCTTCTTGCTGGGGATGTCGTCGGCCCGCTTGACCTGGCCGTCCTTGCGAGTCAGGTCCTTGCCGCCCCCCTTGATGACGCTCGAGCTGTCGCCGGCGCCGGAGCCGCCGGCCATGGCGACCTTGAGCGGCGTCTTGAAATAGTCCGCGATGCCTTGCAGGTCGCCCTTGGTGGTCGAGCCGAGGAGCCACATCAACAGGAAGAACGCCATCATTGCGGTGACGAAGTCGGCATAAGCGATCTTCCAGGCGCCTCCATGATGCCCGCCGCCGCCTTTCTTGACGCGCTTGACTATGATGGGGCGGAGTCCTTCGTCTGCCATATCGGTATCCGCTTGTCTCTTTATTTATTATGTGTTGCTCTTGCTGCCCCGGGCTCGCTTACTTCGACTTGGATTGCTTGATGTGTTCCTCCAGCTCGGAGAACGACGGACGCTCCGTCGAGTACAGCACCTTACGTCCGAATTCGACCGCAAGCGCAGGCGCATATCCATTCAGGCTCGCCAACAAAGTCACCTTGATACATTGCAGTATCTTGGAAGACTCATGCAGCTTCTGCTCCAGCAAGGTCGACAGCGGGCCGACGAAGCCGTATGCGAGCAGAATGCCAAGGAAAGTGCCGACCAATGCATGGGCAATCAAAATTCCGAGTTCCTGTGGCGGCAATCCAACAGATTCCATGGTGTGGACCACCCCCATGACCGCGGCAACGATGCCGAACGCCGGCATCCCATCGCCCATCTTCGCGATGACATGCACCGGCACCTCGCCCTCCGCATGGTGCGTGTCGATCTCGTTGTCCATCAGATTCTCGATTTGAAAGGCATCCATGTTCCCCGACACCATGAGGCGAAGATAGTCGGTCATGAATTCGATGGCATGATGATCCGCCAGCACGTTCGGATACTTGCTGAAAATCGGGCTCTCCTCCGGGTGCTCGATATCGCCCTCGATCGACATCAAGCCCTCCTTGCGGACCTTGCTCAGGATCTCGAAGAGCAGCGTCATGAGTTCCATATACAAAGTCTTTGTATACTTCGACCCCTTCAACAACTCTGGCAGCACCTTCAGCGTGGCCTTGATGGCCTTGCCGTTATTGCCGACAAAGAAAGCGCCGACCGCGCCCCCGCCGATCATCAGCAACTCGAGCGGCTGGAACAAGGCAGCCAGATGCCCGCCGCTCAGCGCGAAGCCGCCGAAGACCGAGGCCATAACGATCAGATATCCAACGATGACTAACAAGCGCTCTGACTCCGGTCTTATAGGGTTGAACGAAGAATCACTGCCAAGTATTCGAGCTCTATAAATGCAATATCCGATCTCAACTCAATCGCCCCGATCGGAATCTGAAAATGCACCTCACGCTGATTACGATGAGATCCATCAAAACTTGAATGTGTTTCTGAAATGTAACACAGGGGGTATCTGTTGTAGAACCCCTTTTACCATTGACAAGACGTCTTGAAACGGCAAACGACACTGAACGCAACACTTAACGCGCGACGCGTATATGCACGTAGAAAAGATAGTCGATGCGCATCATCGACCGAGGGTAGAAATTTGGAAGCGGCATCTCGGGAAAATCGCAGCCCGATCTTCACATTCGCCATCCGAACAACATCGCTCCTCTATTGTCTGGCGGCAAGACAATATCGGGCTCCACTCCCGGAATGGGAAATTCATAACTGAGCAACAGAGCCCCCTTCGGCATTTGCGTACACGCCTTGCGCCATAGCGCCGGCATTGCCGCAGGAGAAAGGAAGGCAAATACGATGTCGTATTCGGCGAAATCCAGATCGAGATAATCGCCACGAATGAAACGCGCCCGGCTGCGCGCGAGAAAGGCTCGAACGCAACTCAACAGCCAGGGCAACGGAGCAAGCTCCACCCCCACGAATCGGCTTTCAGGCCGGCGCTCGGAAAGATGAAGAACCAAGCCCCCGAGACCGCTGCCGATATCCACGAAGCGAATCGGCCGTTCGGCCGGCAACAACTCGGCGATTGCCGCCCAGGTCACGCGCCCGGATGGATAAAACGGCACCTGCGTCCGAAACGTGGTCCAGTAAAGCGCAAGAAAGAAAACAAAGAGACAAAGAAAAAATACCGGCGGCAGATCCAACTCCTGCGCCCCGAGCAAGGCCGCCGGAAAGAGCAATTGAATCGGGACCCACCAAGATGCAAGACCAGACAGGCGAGAAAGCGCCGCGGCCGACGCTCCTTGCAACAGCGCCCATAGAAGCAGCGGCGTCTTATCGCCCCAAACCAGCTCGCCGGCCGATATCACGACAAGCGCCAGGACAAAGCTTACCCCCTGAATCGCCAACGCCCGCAATGCGGGCGTTGGCGACAATGGAAAATTCCGGTATTGCATGACAGGCACTCAGATCATCGGATTTGCCGCCCAGTGCCTGGAATGCGTCACGAAGGCTTAGGCCGTGATAGCCAGGGCAGCCTCACCCTTGGCCTTCTTGGTTTTGCCAGCGCGGGACGGCATATGACACAAGCCGCAAGTGTAGTGATCGTGCAGATCAAGACGATGGACGACGAACTGACCGCCGCAATCGCTGCATTCGGTTGTCATGAGCATCTTACTCTCGATGAAGCGTATCAGCGTCCAGGCGCGGGTCAATGACAACACCGGCTCTTCCCCAATCTCGCACTCGACTTGCTCCAGGTATAACCGGTAAGCCTTCATGACGGCCTGGATACCGCTCACTTGCGCATGCTTGACCAGATAGTTGTAGATGTTGACGAACAGCGAGGAGTGGATATTGGGCTGCCAGGTAATGAACCAATCGGTAGAAAACGGCAGCATGCCCTTCGGAGGCGAGACCCCTTTGAGTTCTTTATACAACTTGAGCAAACGCTCGCGGGAAAGGGAGGTTTCCGACTCCAGCAATTGCAGGCGCGCACCCAGATTGATGAGTTCGATGGCCAGTTGAATCTCCTGGGCTTCTGTCACAACGCTTTTCTTAGTCATTTTTCAACCCTCTTGACGATGAGTGATTTTGAAAAGCTTGCAAGAATCAGGCGATTTCCTCGACCGGCTGACCGGCCATCAGGATAGCGGCATGCGAGTGCGCCAAGGAGCGGTCCTTGTTGTAGTTGGTGAGCATGCCGAGGATAGCGCCGTCATCGAAACGAAATCGCGCGAGCATCATATTGGTGCCGGCGAGCTTGAGGATCTGGGCGTTATTCATTCCTTCGATCATGTCGGCGATCTCACTGCTGATCCCCAACCTGAAAATGGCCGTAGCCTTGTCGGAACGAATCATCTGCTGCGCGAGCATCAGATAACCCAGGTTAGCATCACGAATTTCAGCAATCATGTCGTTCGTGTTCATTTTCTACTCCCCATCCGGTGATTTTTGGCAACGTTTTCGCTGCCGTTGATTGCACTGTAGAGGGGGGAACAAAGAGTGGAAATAGGGACCACTCTGTTTTTTTTGTAGGTAACGACGACATGCCGCCTGTAGGCGTTTGTCTTACAAACGTCAGGCAGCTTGAAAGGTACGCCTCGGGGACGGCGCGGGAACCGGCATGACGCTTAGCTTTCCGGCAGGCATCATTTTTTCCAGATGCCTTTTTCCTTCATGCAACTAAGTAAAAATTTGGATGTTTTCTCTTATTTCCAGCCAGAAAAATTTCCATTTAAACTTATCAAACAGGCATATTTTTGTTGTACATCTGCATCTACTTAGCTTTATCGGCAGCGTTTTGTACAACTTTAGGGCTCGAGAAAAAAATTTTTGAAATTTTTCTGTCGACCCTTTAATGCTTATCTTCTGTAGGAGGTAACGGCAGGGATTCAGCTGACTTTAGGGCCGAACACGAAAATAGTTTATATCGAAGATTAGATATGAATAGACTTAATTAATCAATCCTCTCGTCCGACTCCCTTTCATGGTATTGAATGCCTATTTAAGTACAAAAAAGACAAGAGACCATGCAAGCAGCATCGCCACTACCAACAACAACACCAAAAATGGGATCTTCATGATGAAGCGATGAATTGACAATCATGCAAAAACGAGGCGGCCAATCGAAACTTCTGATACGTCGACATCAAAAAAGTTTCAGAAAGTCTTGAGGAAAAGAAAGATGTGGCGATATTGCGTACCAAGCGACCCTCAGTACTTCAACCGGGTCTATCAGAAGGCTCGCCACACCAGATGACTTGGGAAACAATAGCGGGCCGGAAAGCTAACCTCTGGCTATGGCCTCGAACCACTCTAGGCAAACCTATGATCAATCGGCATGAGGTATTCGACAAATTCTAATACTGACACGAGTCATGGCCGCTATGCCTCATGAAACAGGCAACAACTTTTTTGGGGAGCATGGCCAATACTGCTAGCTTGTAGGGTTTGTCGTTGGATTTTGCGTGCCCGTACGCGGCGTAGGCGAGAGGCGAGGCGTTCCAAGACACCTTTTCAAAAGATATTGAAAAGCTCCCAAAATTTCCGGAATGCAAAGGCTCTTCCCAAAGTCTGATGAAACAAAAAACCCGCGCAATCACTGGGATTTACGGACGGAGGCATCCCTACTATGCTTGCAAACCCGCACCAATAAAGGGTTTATATTTTCCGAGAATGAAAAGAACCCCCAAAAGTACCCCCAAATTGCCTTGATACCCCCTCACTCCTGAAACCTGCGCGACCAGAAAAACGGAGGGCCAGGCGGTCTCCGAAGGCACCCCGCCAAAGATTTAGCCGCCCTCCCAATCGTTGTCGAACGATGAAGCCGCGCTCGCGGCTAAAGCGCGTTACCCACTTTGCAGGTACCCCCCCTCCGATATTTCCCGCTCTTACAAGCGAAGGGGACCGAGCGGTCTTACTCAAGCCAGTCACAAGGATTTTGCCCCCCCCTATCCCCTGATTGCCGTACGCAGTTCGCGCCAAGACGTGACGACCAGGACGCGGGCTCGCATGTCTGTGCGCACAGACGCTATTAAATTTCGCGGGGACACTGGGGACAACCGTCCGAATTCGACTGAAACCCGCATGACCGCTGGGTTTGCACGTCCCCAAGGACTGTCCCCAAGCGAGGGAAATGCTTGGGGACATTGGGGACAGTCGCACTTACTCGTTGGGCATGGACAGCGGCAATCTGCCCCGCCTTGGTAATCGGTCCGATGGGTACCGCCGCGCGATTGATTTTCTCCCGCCGCCGCGCCCTCGGCGCGCGCCGCTCACGCTTCCGCTGTCATGATCGCCGGACTGAACCGAAAACACCGCACGTGCCCTAATCCCGGCAGGCGTTCCTTGCGATCCGGTCGCGCCTTCTCGCCGCTGCCTTCCGGCACCAAGAGCCCACGTTCCAGCAGTAGGCGAGCTACGGTCTTCGGACTGTATCCCTTGCATATCTCATTACGGAATACCTCAGGCAGCACAAAGTATTCGAGTTCGATGTCTTGGGCATCGGCTGGATGCACGACATCACCGTATTCGCGGTGATGGTCGCTGTTCGTGTTGATTGGGGAACCGTCCTTGGTCAGTATGCGCTTGAGTCCAGCACGGTTGATCGTATTCGGCTTGTGATCGTCCGTGGCGCGATGCCACCACACAAAGCGAGCATCACCATGCGCTTGAAAGAAGCCGCTGACCTGGCGAAGAATCGCGGCATGTTCGACATTGCCCGCACCTCCGCGCCCGTCGAGCCAAGCCGAAAAGCAGACGCGGGCCGCGCCCATCGCCTCCCCCTCGTCCCAGCCGGTGACGCCTGCTTTCGTCGCCAGCTCGCCCGCCACTCCAACCAATGCGAAACGCGACGCCACGCGCGCAACCTGTCCATGTGCATCGGCCGGACATAGCTCATGGGTGAACGAAGCGACTCGCGAACGCAGCGCATCGGCCAGTTTGCCAGCGCGCGACACCGCCCATTCAATGAAGGCGAGGCCGGCCGTGCCGTAGTGCTGATGGGCCATGCTCGCCAAGTGATTGGACAACGCCGCCCCGCTCGCGAAATCGTGCAACGTGTCATAGACGCCGAAACCCTTGCCCGCGTCGGCGGCAATATGTGCCATCCGCACATCATGCCCGCCGCGCGCGCCCTTGCCCGCTTCGGACATATGGTTAGCGAGGCTAACCTCGCCGTCGGACAGAAACAACAGGCGCCACGTATGCACACGCCTTGCCGCCGCGGTCTGCGTCGCACGGCCCTTGCCGGTCTCGTTGGCGAGCATGTAAACCGTGTCGCCAACCACCTTGGGATCGACTTGTGCAATCTCGTCCAAGAGCAGCAACGCGTCAGAGTGCTGCGCGGCCACGGTCTCCAGGGCATTGTCGGTCATCCGCCAATTGCGCGGGTAATCCCTCCCGCCGTAAACAGAACCCGCCACCTTGAACGCCGTGGACTTGCCGGTGGAACTGTCGCCCCAGATGTGAAACCCGCCCGACGGCACGCTGGAATGATGCAGCAGCGGTGCGGCGAAAGCGGCGGAGACGCAGAACAGCAATCGCGAATTCCCCCGGCACAGCGCGGACACTTCCTCGCGCCATTGCTCCAGCGTGCCGCGCTGTCGGAATTGAGAAACCGTGCCTTGCGGCGACTGGAACATGACGAGTTCGTCACCTTCGCCGATAGTTCGGTCCGGCAGTACGTACACATCATCATGCCAGCCGATGCGATCGGTGCAGCGCACCCGCACATCGGTTTGCCGGGTTTGGATGTACACCGTCAGATGATTCTTTGCCTGAACTCCCGCACCGATCTGCAAACCCATCGATAGCAGGACAGCGCGATATTGTGTCCCGTCGCCCGCCAACATGCTGGCGGGCATAGCCCATCGCTTCGCATGCCCGTCAGCATCCTCAAATTCCAGCAGATAGCCCCATTCCCCATTGTTCGCATCGCGGGTTTTCGCCGTCACTTGCATCGGCGAGCATATCCACTGCGGCGGTAACGGGTCGCCCTGCTGGCTGAAGCCGTGGAACCAGACGCCACGATCGTCGAGCCGAAAGAATGGCCGTGACGATTGCGCATCGTCACCGGCCGCGCTATCCGGTGCGAGACGCGACTTATTGCGCCTTCCCTTGCCGTCACTTTGTCCGATCGCATTCGCGGCCTCTGCGAGCGATTCCGGGCCGCTAGCGACGGCAATCGCTGCTGCGATCTGCGCCCGTACCACGTCTGGCCCAGCATGGGCAGCTAGGTCGTTAAAGTCAGTGCCGCCTTCTGGAAGCCCATCCGGCTTGCACCATATCGCCCGCGCCACCTTGGCCGCGTCCTTCGCCGACGTGACGCCAGGATTCTTGCCGGTCCTCGCCTCCGTTTCGCGGTCATCGTCCGCGCAGATCAACAGCTTCGCATCCGGATAGCGCTTGCGAAGGACGCTCGCCACATGCTTGAGGTTGGACGCGTTGAATGCCGCCACGACCGCATAGCCGGTCGCCTCGTGCAGCGCTGCTGCCGTCGCATACCCCTCGGCGATCAACAGCCAAGCGGATGCCGCCGCATCGCCCAGGACGTGAAAACAACCGGAAACCCGACCGCCAGCAAGAAAGCGCTTGTCACCGTTGGCGCATATCCGTTGCACGTTCCACAGCTTCCCGGCCTCGTCCACGAGCGACACCAGCACAGCGCCATCGGCGTACCGCACGCCGTGAGCGCCAACGTGCTTGCGCGCCAGATACGCCGACATGCCCGCTTCGGATGCTGACAACCATAGCGCTACCGCCTCCTGTGCTGCCGCCGCATGCTTGGCGGCGACTTCGGCAGCATCTGCGCGTGCGCGTTCGGCACGCGCCCGCTCGATCCTCTGGCGCTCGGCGGGGGATGGCGGCACTACCGGCGCGTATCGCTTCGGATTGAAACCCCGCTGCTTCGCTTCTGCGATCAAGGTTGCGATCGTTACGCCGCCGCTTGTCTTAAAACTCTTCCAGCTCGATTTCACCGCCTTGGCGTCGAAGTTTTCGGCACTCTTGCTCCAGGTCTCAAACATCTCGAAACCGTCTGCGCCGAATTCCGACTTCAGCGCCATGCCGATCCGAAGCCACAGCTCGCGCTCATCCGCTGGGATGAACGTAAGTGCAGCGCGTACCGCCTCTTCAGTCGCGCGCGACATCATCTTGTGTCCCTTGGCAAGACTGATCCGGTGTTTTTCCGCCGTCGCTTTGCTTGTTTGCCTTACTGGAGCAAAGCCCCAAGCCGCAGAGCCACGCCTCGACGTTGTCCGATCGGTCAATGCCCGGTCGTTCTACCGTACCGTCCGGCTGCAAGATGTAGCAGCAGTCGATTTGTACACCTTCCAGAGTGACCGGGTAGGGAATCAGGAATTCATCCGCCGTCAGCGCCCATGCCACTATCGGATGCCGGGAAGGCTCTACGCTATCATCCTTGCGGTACGCCACATCCAAGACATGGAAGCCAGGATAGGCGGGAATGATCGCACCGAACTTCGGATAGTTTGTGGGAGTACGACTCATGCGCCCCCCTCGATCAGCGCCTTTACCCAGGCATCGATTTGGGCCGCAGGCCAAGCAACGGCACGCGCACCAAGCTTGATCGGCTTGGGAAACGTGCCCTCTCGCATACGGCGGTAGATTTCGGATTTGGAGAGGCCGGTTTGTGCCTCAACGGCTGGCAACCGCATGAGCGGGCCTGTTGCTTGTGTCTGCATATGCACCTCGTAGGATGTGTAGCCGTTTCTCGGGATGAGATGGCACTACGAGATGCATGCTTTCAAATTGGAAGGGAGCGGGTAAGAACAGTAGCGCGTTACCGTGTACAGTTGCGCGCTACCGTATATTCGAATGTGGCTTCTTGGCCTTCTTAAGCTTCGCCTTGGCTGTGTCGGTCAGCCTTGCTTTTGCAGCGTCATCGTTCGCAACATACTCGCTCAGCCATTGGCGCACCGTCCTTGACGCGTTAGTTTTCGCAAGCGGACGCGGCACATCCGTAATTACCAACAACATGGGCGCGATTTTATCGACTGCCTCTGCTATCGAGTTCCATGGCCCGCCTTTCAGGAAATGCTCTCGTGCTGTCTGCTTCAGCAAATCGCGGCCGGAATGACTTGCCCGCGCTGCCTTCTTTGCGCCTTGGCTCTTCGCTTTCGCGATTGCGCCCGATAGCAGCTCCTGTGCGCGTCGCTGTGCCCAAAATTCCGCGTCTTCAAGGAGGTAGAGCGCCAAATCTTTGAGTTGCACCGTCAACTGATTGGCATACCGCTCCGCCCAATCGTGCGAGAGTTCCCACGGCTCCTCGAATGCATAGCAAGTGCTCAACGCCTCCGCCATCTCCAGAGGAAAGCCGCACTCGAATACACCACCAAGTGCATGAGCCAGCTCGTTGCTATCCACGAAAATGGTGGAATCGAAGCCTCGCGCATACGCATACGGAGCCAGGAAGAGAAGGATGGCGCACTCGATGTAATGCACTGCACTGTTGCGGACCGATTCTCCCACCCGCTCCGCCTCGTCGCGCCCCAGTTCAGCCCATTTTGCCCACTCTCTAAGAAGATCCCGTGTCACTTTTCACCCTAATGGCGCCACCGATTTTCGGCGTAATGGCGCCACTTTGACTGGCCGATTTTCGGGGCTCGAACGGGGGTG